>Ga0272449_1002412_pt1 | contig 17483 bp, 15 predicted proteins | sample YNPCB0241_FD_198679 | JGI IMG/M metagenome (GOLD analysis project Ga0272449, IMG submission 198679) | Hot spring sediment microbial communities from Yellowstone National Park, WY, United States - YNP-CB-024-1 | ecosystem: Environmental > Aquatic > Thermal springs > Hot (42-90C) > Sediment... | reverse complement strand
TATAGAATTATTAACATTAGCAAAAGAGAAAAAAAAACTTGAGAAATTAGGAATTAGAACACTGGTTTCAGATGTTAGTACAATTGAAATCACAAATGATAAAGCATCATTATTAAATTTTGTGCGTAAGAATAATTTAAATCCACCAAATTATTACATTGTTGAAAGTAAAAGAGAATTGATTGAAAGTTTAAAATTACTTGGATGGCCTAAAGAACCCGTTGTTGTTAAACTACCTATTTCACACGGTTCCATTGGGACTAGAATAATTGATGACAATATAGAGGAAATTGATCTTTTTCTTAACCATAAACCAACTAGTTTATTTATTAGAAGTGATAAATTTCTTGCAATGTTTCAAGAGAAGATACCTAAGTTAATAGTAATGGAATATTTACCTGGCGATGAAATTTCAGTGGACGTTTGTCAAGTTAAACAAAGATTTGTAATTATACCCAGGAAAAGGATTGAAATTAGAAGTGGAATAAGTTTTATAAATGAATATTATGAAAATGATGAATTGATAAAAATTACTGAAAATCTCTCCAAATTATTAAAATTAAAACATGTGTTCGGTCTTCAATTTAAAATTGACAAAAACAAACAACCTAAATTGTTAGAGTGCAATCCACGAGTACAAGGTACGATGATTTATGCTACTTTGGCTGGTATTAACATTATTTATCTAGCAATAAAACAAATTTTAGGTGAAAATATTGATGAAATACCAAAGTTTTTTTCTAAAAACTTAAAATTATATAGGTATTGGGGTGCAGTAGGTGTTGATGTTAATAAAATAACAGTCGTTTAATTGAGTTTGTTAATATGGTGTTAAATAGTATTAAAAACATAATTTTTGATTTAGATAATACTATTTACGATGAATATGAGTATTTGAAAATAGTATACTTGCATTGTTCTAAACAAATCTGCAAATTAGAGCAATTTAAAACAGATATGATAAATAAGATGACTATTTTTATGTTAAATTACTATTTAAACAATGGACACAGCAATTTATATCAATATTTAGCTAAAGAATTTAATCTTAAAAAGACAAGTTTAATGAACTTTAAAGAATTTTTACATAATGCATTTGTTGCAAAAAATAGTATCAGAATAAATGAAAAAATTTACAAGTTTATAAATGAAAATATTAATAGAAAAAATTTTTATATTTTAACAAATGGAAACCCTTTGCAACAAAGAAAAAAAATAGATTCGCTAATAATACCTTTTAAAGATAAAATAAAAGTTTATTATGCTTCATCTTTAGGCAAGAATTTTGAAAAGCCAAACCCATACTTTCTATTAAATCTTATTTCTGAAGAGAAATTGGATAAATCAAATGTAATTTATATTGGTGATTCAGAGATAGACAGAATAACCGCTTTGAGAGCGGATGTTAAATTTTTACATATAGGAGATTTTTTAAATGAAATTAAATAAAATTTTAGTTCTGTCCCCACATACTGATGATGCGGAATTAGGCTGTGGAGGAACTATTATAAAATTTTTAGAAGAAAAAAAACAAATTAAGTGGATAGTTTTTTCTGTTGCTGAAGACTCACTTCCCAATGAGGATGATAAACAAAAATTAAAAAAAGAATTTTTAGAAGTTTGTAAAAGTTTGAATTTGAATGAAGAAAATTATTCAATTTATCATTTCCCTGTAAGAAACTTAGATAAATATCGTCAAGATATTTTAGAAATACTTGTTAAAGTTAAAAGGGAATTTAACCCTGATTTAGTGCTAGGTCCCTCTCAAAATGATTATCATCAAGATCATAAAGTTGTTTCAAATGAGATGATAAGGGCCTTTAAGATGCAAAGTAGTATCCTGTGTTATGAGTTACCTTGGAATCATATAAAATTTACAGCAACATATTTTGAAATTTTGCAAGATAGACATGTAGAATTAAAACTAAAAATATTAAAAAATTACCAAACTCAAGTTAATTTAAATAGATTTTACTTTTCAGATGATGTTATTAAAGGTATTCTAATGACAAGAGGTTCTCAAATAAATACGAAATATGCCGAAGCTTTTGATGTTATTAGAATAATCAACATCTAACAATTAGATATTCAAATGATAATAAAACCATATAAATATAATTACACTAAAATTTGTAGTAGATGTGTAATGGACGATACTGTTCCAGGAATTACTTTTGACGAGCAAGGTATATGTACTTTTTGTAAAATACATGATGAGCTGGAAAAAAAATACCCATTAAATGATGAGACACCTAGACGTTTACAAGAATTAATTAATAAAATTAAGAAAGATGGTAAAGGAAAAAAGTACGATTGCATAGTTGGTGTAAGTGGTGGTAGGGATAGTACTTTTACACTTTATAATGCTGTTAAATTGGGACTGCGTCCACTTGCAGTCCATTTTGATAATGGTTGGAATTCAGAAATTGCTGTTCAAAATATTAAAAATGCTTGCGATAAATTAAAAGTTGATTTATATACAGTTGTCGCTGACTGGGAAGAATTCAAGGATTTACAAATTTCTTTTTTGAAAGCAGCAGTACCAGATGGTGAGGTTCCGACAGATTGGGTGATTACTTCAGTTTTATACAAAATTGCTTATAAAGAGCGAGTAAAATACTTAATAGGAGGTCACTCATTTAGAACTGAAGGAACTACGCCACTAACTTGGACATATCAAGATGGAAGATATGTTCGTTCTGTGCATAAGTTATTTGGAACAAAAAAGGTTAAATCATTTCCCATAATGACCTTAGCTCAATATATATATTACCTTCTATTTGGTATTAAATACATACGTTTACTTTATTACATAAAATATGATGCTAAGGAAGTTTTGGAATTATTACAAAAAGAATTGAATTGGAAAAGTTATGGAGACAAGCATTTTGAATCTACTTATACTTCATTCTATCAATCCTATATTCTAACACGAAAATTTAATATTGATAAACGAAAGATTCACTTATCAGCTTTAATAAGAAGCGGTCAAATTAAACGAGAAACAGCTATAGAAACTTTAAAGATTGATCCATTTGTTGGTGGTCTTGAATTATTAGAATATAATATAAAAAAACTTGGACTTGATTTAACAACTTTTGAAAAATTAATGGAGCTTCCAAATAAATCTTTTAAAGATTATCCATCTTACTATTCTTTAATAAAAAAAATTAAACCTATTATAACTTTGGGAATAAATTTAGGTCTTATTCCTGAAGTTATAAAATATAAATATTATTATTTTGATTATTAAAATGATTCCAAAACCAAAAATTTTGCCATACTATGGTAAACCTTCTTTAATGCGTTCTTTAACTTATGCAAAAGTTATTCGTAATGAAAACAAGTTTTTATATTTATTCAAAAGATTAATAAACCATATATTGCTTCAAATTGCATATTCATGTCCAATTAATTCAATTCGTATAAAACTACATAAATTAAGAGGAGTAAAAATAGGTAATGATGTTTTTATTGGATTACAGGTTATTATCGATCGTTCCTTCCCAGATTATGTTATAATAGAAGATAATGTAATGATAGCAGGGGGTAATCATTTATTGACTCATTCAAGGGCTCCAGAATACTTTAAAGGTAAATTATTATCATATGTTGCTCCAATAGTAATTAAAAAAAATGCGTGGTTAGGTATCAATTCAATAATTTTACCAGGTGTAACTATTGGTGAAGGTTCAATTGTAACTGCAGGTAGTGTTGTAACATCAGATGTTCCCCCAAATGTTGTTGTTCAAGGTAATCCAGCTAAGATAATAAGGGAATTAACAAAATGAAAATCGCCCTATTAACAAACGATGTCGAAAGTACTTCGTTAGCATTAAATGACTTAAATAAAGCAACAGCTGAAAAAGTATTTTATGAAGGTATGCCTAAATTATTAGAACTATATAAAAAATATGATATAAAAACTACTTTTTTTTTTACAGGTGAAATCATAGAGTTATTTCCTGAAATTGTTAAGTTAGTAATACCTTATGGTCATGAAGTTGCGTCTCATGGATATTCTCATAAACCGGAAGAAGCATTTGATTTGCTAAGTTTAGAAGAACAGTGTAATCAATTAAAAAAATCTAAAAGTTTATTGGAAAAATATTCTAATGAGGAGGTAGTATCCTTCAGAGCGCCAGCACTAAGGGTTAATAAAGACACACCAAAAGCATTGTGTAGAACTGGATTTCTAATCGATTCGTCGGTGGCATCACAGAGATTTGATTTTTTTTTAACTTTTGGAATGAATAATAAGTTAAAATGGTTGTTTGCACCAAGATTACCTTACTTTACAAGTGAAACTGATTTAACAAAAAAAGGTAATTCAAAGATATTAGAAATTCCTATAACTGCTCTAATTTTTCCATATATTGGTACCACACTTAGAATTTTTCCTAAATTAACACAATTATTTAGAAATTTTTTTATTTTTGAAAGTAAATTAAGTGGTAAGCCAATAAATTTTTTGACTCATCCAAATGAATTTATAAATGAAAATGTATCTCAAAATTTTACCAGAAGAGCAAAAGGTTTCATATCTTATATCCTAGCAGATAAGATTAGATATTTATTAAAACAAAAAAATTTAGGTTCATTCGGACTTGATCTATATGAAAAAGAAATTATGGTGTTAATAAAAAATGGCTTCAAATTTCTTACATTGAAACAATATCGGGAATTATTAATTAAAGGAGAATTTTATGGTTGATAAATTAAGAGAAATAATTAATTTAATTTTAGTAAAGCAGGGAAAATCTGAATTAGAAAATATTGATTTAAAAGATAATCTAAAAAGTGATATTGGTTTGGATTCACTTGACCTAGCAGAATTAACAGTTAGACTTGAAGAAGAATTTGGTGTTGATGTTTTTGAAGATGGTATTGTAGAGACAGTTGAAGAAATATTAACAAAGTTAAGTAAGAAATGAAGTTATTTTACTCTGAATCAAATTTTAGTATATCATATAAACAGTTAATTGAAGACATTAATAGAGATAAAACTTATAAATATATTAATAATCACAACGATTATTACTCTATTTTCCGCGATTTAATTGTTTCAATTTTAAATAATAGCGAAATAATAGTTATTGATAATGACTTATCATTACAAGAAGTAGAAAAACTTAAAATTTCAGAAAATGATTTATCTTTATTTATAGAATGTAATTTCCCAGATATAAAAGATTTGTCAGATTTGCTAGAGAGATTAAATAACTCCCCGAATTGGCAGATTAGCCTATATACATCAGGTACAACAGGTACCCCTAAAAAGATTACTCATAATTTTTCTACAATAACTAGAATGGTGAAAATTAGCAAAGATAGAAATAATGATGTTTGGGGTTTTGCTTATAATCCAACTCATATCGCAGGTTTGCAAGTTTTTTTTCAAGCTTTATTAAACTTAAATCATATTGTCCGATTATTTCAATTACCTATCAAAGATATTTATGAAAATATAGAAAAATTTCAAATAACTAACATTTCTGCTACACCGACATTTTATAGGTTAATTAAAGATCCAAATCGAAAATTTTTCAGTGTAAAAAGAATATCATCTGGAGGAGAAAAGTTTGATACTAAATTATTTAATGATTTAAAGATTATTTTTCCTAATGCTAAGATATTAAACATTTATGCCTCAACTGAATTCGGAACTTTGTTTGCCTCTGAAGGTGAAAACTTCATTGTTAAAGCAGAGTATAAAAATAAAATTAAGGTATTGAATTCTGAACTTTATGTTCATCACTCTCTTCTTGGTAAAATAAGTGAAGAATATTTAATTGATGATTGGTATAAAACTGGTGATAAAGTTGAAATTATTAAAGAAGAACCTTTAACAATAAAAATATTAGGACGTGAGAGTGACTTTGTTAATATAGGAGGTTATAAAGTATTAACTACTGAAGTAGAAGAAATAATAAATTCTATACCAGGGGTTGTCAAATCAAAGGTTTATCCTAAAAAAAATAGTGTTACTGGGAATGTTTTAGCTTGCGAAGTGGAGGTAAAAGATAAGACTTTAACTGATTTTGAAATTTTCACTATTTTATCTAAAAAGATTCAAGATTATAAAATACCAAGATTAATAAAAATAGTAGACAAAATTGAGATAACAAAATCAGGAAAAATAAAGAGATTATGAAAAACATTTTAATTACAGGGGTTTCAAAAGGTTTGGGTCTAAAAATATCTGAAATTTTATTATTAAACAACTTTAGGGTATACGGAATAAGTAGAACTCTTTCTGACCCTCTAAAAGAATTAATGAAAAATTTTGGTGATAATATTAAAATAAAATTCTTTGATGTTAGTGAAATACAAAACATAAAAAAAGAAATTTTTCTAAAATTTATCCCGAATGAAATCCCTATTTGGGGTTATGTAAATAATGCTGCTATCGCTTATGATGATTTAATTACAAACGCAAACTATAATATGCTTAAACATTCTTTTGATATTAACTTTTTTAGTGCTGTTATTTTCTCAAAATATGTAATAAGGAATATGTTATACAATCACACAAAAGGTTCTATTGTTCATATTTCATCAATAAGTGTACATACTGGTTATAAGGGTTTAAGTATGTATGCCGCTTCAAAAGGAGCATTAGAAGCATTATCTAAAAATATAGCAAGAGAATGGGGTGAAAGAGGTATTAGATCAAATTGTGTAGTAGCAGGTTTCATGGAAACTGATATGAGTTCAAAATTATCGAATGATCAGAAAAATAGAATTTATCAAAGAAATGCATTAAAAAAGCCTACGAGTATTGAATCAGTTGCGGAAACTGTCTTGTTTTTATTATCAGAAAAGTCAGAAAGTATAACTGGTCAAAATTTATTTGTAGATTCTGGCACTATTTAATTGATTTAAATATAATATTTAGCAGGTTAATAAAATAAATAATAATCTCAAAATTTTATACCTTATTACTATTTAATGAGTATAAATTTAAGATTTTGAAGATTTTTAATTTTGAATAATTTTTAATCTAAATATACAAAATCAAACGATAAATACTAAATTATTCCATTATATAAATATTAAAGTTAAACATTTTGTATTGAGATTTAATTTTTTGTTTTTATTATTGATTTATTTTCTATTTATCTACTTTTCCCTAAACCACCATAAAATGAAAATAGATGAATACTATAATCATTGCCCTACTGTTAAAAACATTTATGATTATGGTATCAGTGCAATTACTGATACAACAAAATATTTAGTTGCCAATACCCCCTTACCATATATTATAACCGTTTTCTCTTCCAAAACCTTTAATTTCAATTTAAATCTTAAAAATCTAAGAATAATAAACATTACTATTTCTTTTTTTACCTTACTTTTAATTAATTATTTGTTTATAACTTTCAAAACAGAATTTTCACTTGAAAAAACTTTAATTATATTTTTTTATCCCTATTTTATTAAACCATCTTTTACTTATTATATGGCTATATGGGGATTGCTTTTCTATGTTTTATTTATTCTTCAATTAAAGAGTGAAAATAAAAAATATTTCCTTGCAGGACTTTTTTTATCATTTGCTGTTCTTTCTCAGCAATTTTACTTATCAATTTTTTTAGGACTTACTTTTTTTCTTTTTATGGCTTTTATTAATGATAAAATCAAATTAACAGATTTATTAAAATTTATACTGCCAATATTTATATTATTTTTTCCATTAATTTTTTTCTGGAAAGGTTTAGTACCTCCACATTTTAATTTTCACAGCGTTGGTTTCGATTTAACAAAAATTACATCTATCTTAATTTCTATTGGTGTTATTGCATTCCCCTTTGTCTTATATGATTTAGTGAAGAATAATACGAATACATTTCAGAATAGAAACATAATTAAAATTTTAATTAGTTTTACAATCGTTACTTTAATATTAATATTATTTTTTTATCCAACACTTGAAAAACGCGGTGGTTTTGGTAAAATTACTGGTATGACATTCAATTTTATTAATTTAATTAGTGATTATAACCTTTTTATTGGTTTTTTATTAAAATTTACTTTTCTTTTTAGTGGGATTTTATTCCTGTACCTTTTGATCATTAATCCAAGTAATGTCAAAAAACCTTTTAAACACTCAGAAAGATTTTTAGATTATTTTAATTTGCCAGATTTTATATCTTTATTAAAGATTCTTGTTTTATTTTTTGTTATTGGCTTTTCATTTAATATTTTATTAGCTGAGAGGCATTTGTTACCATTAATTGTAACCATTTTATTTTTATCTTTGATTAACTTTAATAACAAGTTAATATTAAGGTTATTGCTTTTAATTTATTTAATAGTAGGAACTTCATACTTTTATTATTATTTGTATATACAAAATTCTTATTAGAATAAACTAATAATTACTCTTTGATTTTAGTTTGCAAATTTTTATATCCTGTTAGCAAATACAAATAATTTCCTTTCTGAAAAATTTAAAACGGTTGATTTAATTTTTTTATCTTATGTATCTGATATTTACAATATTTGAATTATTCTTATTTATATCATCACTTTCGTTTGTGCAGGTTTTACATTCAGGGGTAATTAAAAGAGATGAATTTATATTAGTATCTTCAATTTTATCAATTAGTGTTATTTTAAGTTCATTATTTGTAGGCAAATACAAATTTTTAAAAAATAAAAATTTTAGTATTTCAAAGCAGAAATTACTAATAGCTTTAATGTTAAACCTGATAATTTTGATTTCTTTATATTTTTTACATAGGATAGAAACTCGTTTAAAAATTCAATTAATGCTTGGTTTATTTCTTGGTTATTTTACTGAGATGATCTATTTAATCCTGAAGGATTGGAAATCAGTAATGTCGTTATTAAAGAAAAACTTGTCACTTATTTCCATATGGATATTTGTTTTAGATTTAATCCTTATATCAGGACTTTTTTATTTAAGATTTGTTAAAAGGTTTGATTATAATTTTGATAAGGATTTTTTTGTAATTGGTGCTTCAACTATCTATTTTGCCTGGTTTAGTGGAGGAATTGTATGGCATCATTTTTCTTCAAAAATAGAACATAGTTACTTGATTTACATATGGCAGTATATCAAAAATTATATTTATATGATTTTAATTGTAATATTTCTTGGAATATCATTTTCTTTACCCAATAATTTATTTATCAGTCTTATGTCTGTTACTTTATTTTATGTTTTTGCCTCTTTTCTGTTTTTTACTTTTAGATTTTTTAGGAATATTCCATCAAAAGAAGATATCAATCGCTTAAAATTTATAAGAGCAACCGACATTACTCATACGGATACAATAGGTGAATTATTATTCAAAGGTAATTTGTATTCAATCAATGGAAAAGCAGAAGAATTCGCACCATTAATAAAAAAATTGAAAGAAATTTACTTAAACAAATTCCCAAGAATATTTGAGTTCTTAAATTCGAGATTGAACTTAAATAGTTTTGATGTTACAAAAAGCGTTGTTCTTCGATCTAAAGATCAATTCAATGTTGACATTATTCCTGACGGTTCTCTACAGTTTTTTATGAATTTACACCAACTTAATGATATTAGAAGAATAAACGCTTATTTAATAAGTGTTAATAAAAAATTAGTGTCAGGTGGTGTTTTGGTATGTTGTTTTCAATCAACATTACAGAGATATTCATATATCTTTAAAAAATATCCATATTTTCTTGCAGTTGTAATTTATTTTATTGACTTTATATGGAATAGGGTGTTTCCAAAGTTACCTTTATTACAAAAGATTTATTTCCAGATTACAAAAGGTATGAATAGAGCATTGCCATTAGCAGAAATGTTAGGAAGATTGGTTTATTGTGGATTTAATTTTGTTGATTTTAGAGAGATTAATAATCTGACTTACATAATTGCTTTTAAAGTTAGAGAACCTTTAGAAGATAGTAATCCATCTTATGGACCATTTTTTAAAATGAAAAGAATAGGAAAAGATGCAAAAGAAATTTATGTTTATAAATTAAGGACAATGCATCCTTATTCAGAATATATACAATCATTAATTTATGAATTATTTAATGTTAAGGAAGGTGGAAAGTTAAAGAATGATTTTAGAGTCACATTCTGGGGAAAAATTTTGAGAAAAATTTGGGTCGATGAACTGCCTATGTTAATTAATTTCTTTAAAGGTGATTTAAAGTTAGTTGGAGTTAGGCCTCTTTCAAAACATTATTTTAGTTTATATCCTGATGATTTGAAGGAAATGAGAGTAAAGACAAAGCCTGGACTTGTTCCACCATTCTATTATGATTTACCAAAAACTATGGAAGAAATTTTTGAAAGCGAGAGAAAATACTTAAAAAAATATTTTCAAAATCCGCTAAAGACTGATGTCGAATATTTTATAAAGTGTATGTACAATATCTTAATAAAGAATGCCAGAAGTCAATAAAAAAATAGATCTAATATTTCTTATTAGAATACAGTTCATTGGAATAGATAAAAATCAACAAAATAAAATTAAATGTTAAATCTTTAGAAAACATCGCAAATACAAAAAAAACGATGAAAAAGATTAAAAAAGAAAATTTATACTTAGGATTTGTAATTAGAATAATATTCTGGATGGTCTTAATTAAAATTAAAATGATAAAAATAAAACCGAATAAACCTGTTTCAGCTAAAACTTCGAGGAAAAAGTTGTGGGGATATTTCAATTCTAATCCAATTTTTGAATTAAAGTAGGATGTATTAAAACTTCCAAAACCAGCACCTAAAATTGGACTTGTTCCCCATAGATTAATTGAATATTTGAGTGCATCTAAGCGAGCAATTACAGTTACATCTTGAATTTGTTCGCCTCTAATCAAATTCACGATCCAGTTATTACGAATAATAAAATTACTATTAGAAATTAATATAATAATTAATACGCCTAATAAAATTAAAATAGTTAAAATTACTCGAATAAATTTTTCTTTGATGAAAAAGTTTTGATGTTCATATTTATGTATGTAAAATATGAGAGTTAGAAGAACTAAAAATATTGCTAATATTCCTGAACGGTAAGCTAAATTTAATTGAGCGATCAAAATTAAAATAAATAAAGTTGGATAAATATATTTTTTAGGTTTAATTAAGTTATTGAATTTGAACACAATAGTTAGTAATAATGATGAATTTGCTAAGGTTAATAGCCTTCCTGAAAAAACATGGCTGAATAATCTAAAATCATAACCAATTGTATTAAATTTTACTGGATTATAAACAATTATATAAATTGAGAATAGGGATATAATTAATAGCCAAAATTTTAGAAAAAGATTAAACGATCGGGTAACTTTAATTACATTAAATTTTTTAATAAGTAGCCAGAGAAAAGAAAAGTTCAGGAAGGTCAGAAAAAATTTTAATAATCCAAAATTTTGATTTTTTGACCAGATAATTGTAATTAAAAGATAAGCTAAGAAAACAAATAGCCAAAAATCTAATTTTTTAATCTCTATTTTAGATTTATTGGTTAGAAATATTATTGTTATTGTAAAAATACCATAAATAGTTTTAATAAAAATTAGAAACTTTGAATTATAGTTAGTTATATTCATCAATAGAAAATCTATAAATAATAAATTGTAAAGAATAAAAAATTTGAAATCCGTGAAACTATATTTTGTTGTGGTTATCATCTTTTTACTTTTCGATAAAAGTTATTCTCAATATTTACCAGTGAATTTTAATTCAAATATATATGATTTTCTTGATAGGATGGAAATTAAAGGACTGATACAACTACCTACTGAAACTAAACCATATTCACTAAAAATAGTTAAAAAAGCTTTTGAAGAACTTAATGCGAAAAAATCTTTATTATCAAAAAACGAAAAAAAATATTTAGATTGGTTCGGTTACATTTATGGTTCAAAAGATTTGTTAATCCCATTTAAATATTCGAAGGATAAATTTTATTTTGATTTTACTCCGATAGCAGGGTATAAGTATGAAATCTATAATAAAGAAACTGGATTCAGTAGAGTTGGTGGACTTCGTATTTCTACGACTTATGGGGATAATTTCTCCGGTTATGTTCACCTTCAGGACAGGGGAGAATTCGGAAATTTTATTGATCGTAAAAAAACAATCTCGCCTGAAAGGGGTTATGAATTTCAATATGAGAAAAAAGGAATGGAATATAGTGATGTTTCAGGAGGGATTTATTTAGATTGGGATTGGGCATCGATTGGTTTGGCTAAGGATTATAATTTATGGGGACATGGAAATTTTGGAAATGTAATTTTATCAGATAAGGTGAATTCATTCCCTTTTATAAAATTTGAATATAATCCGATTAACTGGTTAAGATTTAAATATATATTTGGATGGCTAAATTCAAAGGTGATTGATTCAAATTATTATTACAATTCTTATCCAGGTTCTTTAATAAATGAGCGAAGATATAATTTTATCAATAAATTTTTTGTCGCAAACTTTTTTACAATACAACCCTTTAGTTCATTTACTTTTAGTGCAGGTAATTCATTTATATATAGTGGTAATAGTGTAAGACTGGAGACATTCATACCTTTTGCATTTTTTAAATATTTGGATAGAGATGTTGGAAAGGGCCAAATTTCTGATGGTAATGGTCAATTATTCTTTGACGGATCTTATCGCATATTTAATAAAATCCGAATATACGGTACATTTTTTATTGATGTAATTAGTATAAGAAAGACTTTAAGAGGTAATTATATTGAAAATTGGTTTGCTTATACTATAGGAGCAAAAAGTGTCGATTTACCTATTGAAAATTTAGTCACAAACATTGAATATACAAGAGTTGATCCATGGGTTTATGAACATAAAGATATTACTACTACTTACAAACATTTAAATTACACACTAGGACATTGGATAGGACAAAATGCTGACCTGTTATCAGTTTCTTTTATATATTTTACTGACTTTAGAGCAAAGTTTAATTTAATATTGCAATGGTTAAGAAAAGGCGGTGCTGAGGATATTTATTATGCCTATGAAGGCAGAGATGAAAAGACAATTTATTTTTTATATCCACCGCTTCGAAAAGATTTTTGGCTTAAATTTAACATTGATTATGAATTATATCCGACATTATTACTTTCGCTAAATTATGTATATTCTTTTATTAAAGATGAAGACCCAATTAGAACAGAAAAAATATTTTTAGGTAAAAACCATCACATAAAATTTGGATTTAGTTTCGGGTTCCCATATTAATTAAATTAAGGAGAATATAATATGAACTATTTTGAACAATTGAACAATAAAATTGAAAGTAAGCAAGCAAAAATTGGTATCATTGGAATGGGGTATGTCGGTTTACCTCTCGCACTTGAATTTGCAGAGAGTGATTTTAATGTCACTGGTTTTGATATAGATAAGAATAAAATTCCGTTTTTAAATGAAGGTAAAAGTTATATTAAACACATTGGTTCTGAAAGGATTAAAAATGTAGTAGAAAAAAATAAATTTATAGCAACTAATAATTTTAAAGAATTGGAAAATCAAGATATTTTAATTATTTGTGTACCAACACCACTTAATAAGTATCGGGAACCAGATTTAAGTTATATAGAAAACACCGCAAAAACCATTTCAGAAAATTTTAGAATTGGCCAATTAGTTATTTTGGAATCATCAACATATCCAGGAACAACCGAGGAAATTATAAAACCACTCTTGGATAATCCCTTAAATGAAAAACTAAGAGGACAGTCATTAGAGGTAGGAAAAGATTATTTCCTTGCTTATAGTCCTGAAAGAGAGGACCCAAATAATCCTAATTTTAAAACTAAAGATATCCCAAAGGTTGTTGGAGGGACAACAAAAAATTGCCTTCAATTAGCTAAAAAACTATATGATCAAGTTATTGTAAAAACTGTCCCCGTTAGTTCTACAAAAGTTGCAGAAGCAACTAAATTGTTAGAAAATATTTACAGATCTGTTAACATTGCACTTGTTAATGAATTAAAAATTGTCTTTTCAAAAATGGGTATAGATATATGGGAAGTAATTGAAGCTGCTAAAACAAAACCCTTTGGTTTTCAGGCATTTTATCCTGGACCAGGATTAGGTGGACACTGTATTCCCATAGATCCTTTTTATTTAACTTGGAAAGCTAGAGAATACGATATTAATACAAAATTTATTGAATTAGCTGGAGAAATAAATACTTATCAGCCTTATTATGTAGTAGAACGAGCTGTTGAAGTCTTGAACTCAGTCGGTAAGACTATTAATAGAAGCAAAATCTTAATTTTAGGTATGTCTTATAAAAAGAATGTAGACGATTTAAGAGAATCCCCTTCATTAAAATTATATGAGATTTTCTCAAGTAAAGGGGCGAATGTAGATTATAGTGATCCATATTTTCCTGAATTACCAGAATTAAGAAAATATAAATTGAACATTAAATCTGTAGATTTAACTGAAGAAAATTTAAAAAATTATGACCTTGTAGTTTTAAGTACTGACCATGATGCATTTGATTATAATTTTATTCTAAATAATTCAAATCTGATACTTGATACAAGAAACGCTTTTAAGTTAAATGGTTTAGCAAACGGAAAAGTATTTAAAGCTTAAAGGGAAAAATTCTATGAAAAATTTTGCCATCACTGGTGTAGCTGGTTTCATTGCTCCTCGACATTTACAGGCTATAAAAGATACGGGTAACAATTTAGTCGCAGCATTGGATGTTAATGATTCAGTCGGGATTCTGGATAGATACTTTCCAAATGCTAGTTTTTTCGTTGAATTTGAAAGATTCGAGAGGCATCTTGAACATCTGAAGAGAAAAAATCACAGCGAAAAAATAGATTATTTAAGTATTTGTGTACCAAACTTTTTACATGATGCCCATATAAGATTAGCTTTAAGAGTTGGAGCAGATGCAATTTGTGAAAAACCTTTGATTTTGAATCCTTGGAATTTAGATGTTCTTGAAGAATTAGAGCAAGAGTCTGGTAAAAGGGTATATACCATCTTGCAACTAAGAGTTCATCCTTCATTAATTAAATTAAAGAATCAAATTGAAAAAGAAATTCAATTAAATCCATCAAGGAAATTTAATATAGATTTAGTTTATATAACTGGTCGTGGATTGTGGTATGATTATTCTTGGAAAGGAATACTGGAAAAATCTGGAGGAATAGCGACTAATATTGGTATTCATTTGTTTGATATGCTTATATGGTTATTTGGTGAACCCGTTCATAGCGAAGTTACACTTTTTGAAAAAAGAAGAATGAAAGGTGAACTTGAACTTAAAAATGCATTCGTGAAATGGTTTTTATCGCTTGAGTTTGCTGATCTGCCAGATGGTTTATTTGAAAATGGAAATACAACTTATAGATCAATTAAAATTGAAGATAAAGAAATTGAATTTACAAAAGGCTTCACAGAATTACATACTGAGGTTTATCGTAGAATATTGAATGGAGAAGGTTTCGGAATAAAAGACGCTAGACCATCTATTGAGTTAGTTTATAAAATTAGAAATAACATAAAATTTTAGAAAGGAAATCTAATGGAAGAAAAAAAATATTATGTAAATGAATACGCTGTTGTAGATGACAATGTTGAAATCGGCGAAGGCACAAAGATTTGGCATTTCACACATATTCAATCTGGAGCTAAGATTGGTAAATATTGTGTCTTAGGTCAAAATGTAAATGTTGGAAATAATGTCGTGATTGGTAATTATGTTAAAATACAGAATAATGTTTCTGTTTATGAAGGTGTGACTTTAGAAGATTATGTTTTTTGTGGACCTTCGATGGTATTTACAAACATTAAAGATCCAAGAAGCAAATATCCGCAAGTTGGTTCGAAATATTATATCAAAACCTTAGTCAAGGAAGGCGCCTCACTTGGGGCAAATTGTACTATTGTGTGTGGAGTTACAATTGGTAGATACGCTTTTGTTGGAGCTGGTGCTGTTGTAACTAAGGATGTTCCAGATTTTGCTCTTGTAGTTGGTAATCCTGCAAGAATTGTTGGTTGGGTTTCTGAAGCAGGAGTAAAATTAAAATTTGATAAAGATAATATCGCTGTATGCCCAAAAAGCGGTAAGAAATATAAATTAGTTGATAACAAAGTTGTTGAGATTGAATAGACATATTTTTTAACTTCAATCTGTTATTGTTTTACAGATGAATGATTGGCTACAAGCTAAAAATGTTATTTGAGTTTGTAGCCATTTTTTATTTCTATCCATTCAAAATTCCCACCTTAAAAGTTTTATTCACAATCCCACCTAAATTTGATTGCAATTTTTGATTGATTTGAAGTATATATTATAATTAGTGCAATTTCTATTATTATTCTTTTTATTGGACTTTTACCTGGTGTTTTGAAATTAGCAAAAGGATTTTTACGGATTAGAACGGAGTGACAATGATTTTTAACGACAAACGCAAAGACGCAAAGTCCGCAGAAATAAGGCAGAGAATATCTCTTTGTGATTTCAAAAAATTTTCCAAATCTTTTGTGTTTTTTCGTTCTGTTCAAGTTCAATAACGATCGTTTTTATTTGTGTTCCATTTAAAGTTTTTGAATTGCACGCTGGTTTTAACAGATTAAAACGGATTTACACTGATTTTTTTTGTGGGACAATTTTCTAGGAAAAGTAAGGGGAGGATGTTACTTAACTTTATTAAGTAACTCACCCTAAATCCCTCTCTTGAGAAGAGAGGGACTTTTCGCCCCTTTCTCTTAACAAAAGAAGGGGGTAGAGGGTGAATTATTCAATTTATACATTACGATACAAACCCAAGCTCGTCCCCTACATTCTATTTTATCATTAATCGTCTACGACGATTTTTTTGATAATTACTAATTCAAAAAAACTGACCTCGTAGAGGTCAAATGATTGTAGTAAATTAATCGACCTATAAAATAAAAACCTCGTAGAGGTTTAATGATAAAAAAATCAATATCATCAAATTGAAATATTTTTTGTTAACATTGAATAATCAAAAGCTCTGCTGATTACAAATCCTTCTCTTCATAAGAGAAGGATTACAGGATGAGTTCAAATAAATATTCTAAAATCCCGTCTTAATTTGTTTTCTTCTTAGTCCCATTTACAAATATGAATTGCACATAGATTTGTACGGATTGAAACGGATTGACGCTGAATTTTTTCTTGGACTTAAAATCGGGACGGGTAAGCACAGCCCATACATTTTTTTATCATTAATCGTCTACGACGATTTTTTGTTGGTTGGTGGGTACGTTTTTTCTACAATAATTAATTGTTTACGACGATTTTTTAGATAATTACTAATTTAAAAAAACTGACCTCGTAGAGGTCAAAGGTGTATATTAATTTTTAGTTGAAAATAAAAAGGAGAGTCTCCAAATTGTAAGAAAAAAGAAGGTTAATAAACAAAGATAAAAATAAAGGAGACTCTCAAATGGAAAGTAATAAAATTTTAGAAAAGTTGGGAGAGAGTATAAAGAATAGATC
>Ga0272449_1002407_pt1 | contig 17495 bp, 16 predicted proteins | sample YNPCB0241_FD_198679 | JGI IMG/M metagenome (GOLD analysis project Ga0272449, IMG submission 198679) | Hot spring sediment microbial communities from Yellowstone National Park, WY, United States - YNP-CB-024-1 | ecosystem: Environmental > Aquatic > Thermal springs > Hot (42-90C) > Sediment... | reverse complement strand
GCTCGCTCATTGAGAATAGAAGTACGAAGAAGGTCAGTAGTAGCGACATCATGTCGCCATAGGTGAGTACCCATTCCGGAGCCCCTTGGGGGGCCGGGGGTGATTCCGGCTTGCGACGACGCACGGCTCGCGAGTCCTTCTTGGCTAAACGCTATTTTCGTAACCTTCCTTGCTCCGCCTAGGTGAACGTCGCGAACCTCGAAGCGAAGGTTCGTGGGGGATCCAAACCTCGGCGGAGGAAGAGGAAGTCACCGTCGGGTTATCCAGGAGGAGGAATTTTCATGCGAGGATAGGTTCTCTCCCTATTCCGAGATTGGCATTTGTAACCGCAAGGAGTATCTGTAGCCCCAATGATATTTGTAACCCCTTGCGTTCTGCCGGATTTGTGTCTCTGCTTGTTAAGATGCGGTGCCGGTTAAGCTGCCTGTTTCAATTCTCGTTTGGCTTGCGGAGGTACGAAGGTGGCCAACTTCTGGGCGACAACCCGAGGATTTTCCCCGGATTGAATGGCCATGATACCCCGCACAATTACCTCCATGGCAATCATCTCTTGTTCGTGGAGATAGCCGAGCTTCTCCGCAGCCGGAAGGAAGACGGCATTGGCAATAATGGCACCGTAGAGCGTTGTGATCAAAGCGACAGCCATCCCGGGGCCGAGTTTTTCGGGGTCGTTTAATTGGCCTAGCATGATAATGAGGCCAATCAGGGTGCCGATCATCCCGAAGGCAGGAGCGAACTTGCCGTAGTTGTCGAGGATTTTCCTCCCGGCGTTATGCCGGGCTGCTACCGCTTCCATCTGGGACCGCAGTGTTTCCTCGATGACATCCGGCTGGGTGCCGTCGACAGCCATCTGGATGCCCAAAGCTAAGAAGGGATCGGAAATTTCCTCGAGGCGGTTTTCTAGGGCAAGCAGGCCCTCGCGGCGGGCTGTCTCGGCAAGCGATACGAGTTGGTCGATGAGCTTGGCGATATCTGGCGGGTTGTTGAAAAAAATGACTTTAAACACCCGGCCCATCCCGAGAACAGTCCTCAAAGGAAAACAAACGAGCACGGCGGCAGTGGCCCCTCCGAGCACGATCATGATGGAGGGATAATCCACGAAACCCCAGAGGGAGGCCCCCGGGGCCATAACGATCGCCCCAATGATGAAACCGAACCCAAGCACGATCCCAAGGATAGTGGCGATATCCATAGATCTTCCGATTTTTGGACAGCTTCACTGGTCAAATCGAATCAGCCCGCCTATCCCGATGCACCACCAGCATGGTGGCACAGCCTCGTGCAACTAGGCTGCCCCATGGGCGGATAGAGTAGCTTGGCTTGGTGGTAAGCAATTACCCGACGAAGGACCTCCTCCATCGATTCGCGGACGATTAACCGGTCGCCGGTGGTCAGGGTAATGGTAGTATCCGGGCATTCCTCCACATACCGGATGAGTTCCGCGTTGAGGAGGAATTCCTTACCGTTGAGCCGACTTAGCTTGATCACAGTGGTTTCTCCGTCCGGTTGCCGAGCCGATTTCGGACAGAAGCAAAAAGGGGTCAAGAAACCTCCCCATCTCCTGTAGTTGCCGGATCTTCCCCAAGCCGAGTTTTCTCTCGCTCGCTTGGAGCGAAGTTTGTACTGCACTTTGGGACTGTGATACCTCTGGCGGTCAACACCTCGGCACCTCCGATGTTGAGGGCCGGATTTTTCACCGCCATTTGGGGTGATGTTTTTCTGAGAGCATTAACGACGTAACGCGAGTAGCTCGTCCAGGAGCTGCTGTACAGTACTAATTACTCGGGTATTTCCCCGGTACATAGTGGAAGCGATAATCAAATCGATGAGGTTTCCGCCGATATCGGTGTTGGAGAGCTCCAGGGCCCCAGCAATAATGGAGCCAATCCCTTGCTGTCCGGGATCTCCTTCGATGGGTAGGCCGGAGTTGACCCCCTCGGCAAAGAGGTTCTGCCCCCGCTGCTCCAGCCCGGCAGGGTTAGCAAAACGTGCCAGACGGATCTGCCCTAGATTTCGGGTAACCCCGTTACTGAAGACCCCACGGATGATGCCGTCTTCGCCGATGATGAAGCTAGAAAGTACCCCGGGGGGCGAGCCATCCTGCCGGGTTACGGCCACCGTACTGCGGGGGGTAGCCAATCCGGAAATTTGCGAGAAGTCCAGTTCGAACTCCAAAGGCGATCGGGAGGCCACATGCCTCCGTTCGATGGTCACCCGGGTGTTCGTTGCGGAAACGAAGTTTCCTTCCCCATCGAAAGTGATTCGGCCGGTACCCACCGCGATTCGCGAGCCTGTGGCCGGGTCATTATCCGGCGAATCGGCATACCAGCGGTAAGTCGTTGTGGCTCCTGTACGTTCTTCCAGTACCATCGTTAGCCGGACTCGGATGGGAATGCCCAACGAGTCGTAAACCAGGAAGTCGGTGACGGCACTTTCCCCCACGGCTTGCTGGAGGACAAACCAAGGCAAGTTGACTGTCCGGGTTTCGGTGGCTGTGCGGAGCTGCAATCCGGACAGGCCGATATCAATGGCATTGTCCACACCGTTGTTAGCGGTCAAGATGATCCGGCCATCGCCTGTGACGATTCCCCCCGCACTTAACCCCGAGCCTTGGTCAATAGGAATGGGATGGATAGGATCCTCGTAGGGGGCCCGGATGCCAAAGGCCTGGGTCATAAAATCGATGAGGTCCTGTACAGTCGTATGCCTGGTAATTTCGAATTCTTTTACCCCGAGCTCGCGGCCCCCTTTCTTGCCGTTGAAAAGGAGGACACCAGGCTCAAAGATCCGTTCGTAGATGCTCCCATCTCGCTTCAGTACATCCACCAGGGGAGTTGAAGGAATGATCTTGGGACCGTCTAGATCGATCAAGGGGTTGTCCCGGATCTCGGCATCGGAGAGTCGGTCGGTTATGGTCCAAGGTTCGGTGGTATTTGGGATTTCGGCGACAAAATGGAATTCGCTGCTATTGGTGGCCAGGCAGCGATAAATTCGGCGAACCTGCCAAATAGCATCATCGGGGTTGGTAGGGTCGGCTTGGGGGAGATTATAAAGAAGGACTCGACCATTACTGATATTGATGGGATCGGTGATGGGAGAGGGTCGGCTTTCAATCCCCACGCCGGGACCTCCGGGGGCGGTGGCAAAGGTGATGTAGTAGGTGTAATTGCCCGTGATAAGGCCATCCTGAAGGAGCGGTTGTCCCCCGGCCGTGACATCATCCATGGTGTCGAGGAAACTCCCGATGGTGTAATCTTGTTCTCCAACAAGGCGGAATGTTTCCTCTCCTGCAGTGACATTCCGCCGGTAAATCCGGATCATCGAGTACGGACCTTCAGGGCCAGCAAGGGGCGGCGAGGTAGGAAGGTTACTCAAAAGGACGGCATTGTCCCCAGCTTCCACAGTGACGGTGATGACCTCCGAGGGGGAACTTTCGGCAAGCTCCGGCAGGGCCAGAGGAGAGTACCATACCAGTCGGTATTGGTAAGTATGGCCGGGAGTAAGTCCGCCTGCCGGGTCAACCGTGCTTGAGGCAGTAGTTCCTGCTCCGCCTACGTTCGGTGGAGTAGCGAAGAGTGTGGAGGCCTTGGTGGTAGGAGCTGTGTATCGCCCATCCCCGAGAATCCCCGTCTGAATTCGCTGGGCTTGAGTGGCAAGATCCCCATTAGGTCGAAGATTGCCCTGCAGATAAGCGTTCTGCGTGGCTTGGGCAACAGCAGTGACTCCCAGGGGAATTGTCAGGGGCACAAGGACAGTTCGATCGATCTCAAAATCTTGGGTAATTCCATATCCGAGGAGGCGATTGCCCGTGATCGTTACTAGCTCATAAGCCGAGTTAAACTTGAAAATTCCATTTCGTGTGTACAAACGCTCGCCTCCTGGCCCTTCAACAATGAAAAAGCCCTCCCCTTGGATGGCCAAATCGGTGGGATTGGCACTGATTTCGATGGTGCCCTGATTGTGGTTGGGAGTAATGTCGGCCACCATAGTACCCAATCCGATCTGCCGGGGATTGGTTCCCCCGGAGTTGTCGGTGGGCATCGATCCGAGGGCTAGCGTCTGTAAAAACTGAGTAGCAAAGGCTACCCGCGAGGCCTTAAACCCTACCGTGTTACTGTTAGCCAGGTTGTTACCGGTAACATCAATTGTGGTTTCCGCCGCCGAAATCCCCGTGAGGGCCGTACTAAGTGCCGACTGAAGTCCCATGGACGTTCACCTCCTTCCCAAACCCAGTGGTCTGGGAAAAAACTTTCCGGCAAAGGTAAATGTAGGGGCCGAAATTTTAAGCTCGGGCTGATCCGGTTTTTTTCCCTTCCTTTTTATGTTGTCCGTTCGCGAGGGTTGTTAGAGTCTTTTAAGGGGTGAGCTCGACATAGGTGCCGGCTGACCTGGATCGGACTTTTTCTTTAGGTTGGATTTGTTCCTTCAACCCTTGCGGAATTAGCCCCAGGGGTTAATCCCAAGGAAACCATTGGAAGGGAAGGACACGGTTCGGATGTTCTCCAGCAACACCGTCTCTTCCCCTACGGCGAGTTTGACCTTGTTGCCCTCGACGGTGATCCGCTCGACCGTCCCTTGGATGGTTCGGCCACTTTCGGCTAATCCCTCCACTTGTTTGCCCAACAGCGAAGCAGCCGTCTGAAGCGATTGCCCCCGCATGACGGCCTCCAGGGTTTTGGTCAGTTGCATATTGGATTCCACAGCCCGAAGTTGGGCGATTTGCTGCACCAGCTGGTGGTTATCCATGGGGGCCAGAGGGTCTTGGTGCCGAAGCTCCGCCAGTAGAAGTTTGAGAAAGACATCGTTGCCGATCTCTAGCATTCGGTTAGAAATTTTTGGTTCCGCCGGTGCCGATGGTGATGAAGACGTTATGGCTTCGATGGGCATTGGGTTAAACTCCCCAGGAGATCCGGAAACGGGTTTTGCTCTTTGATTTGTGGTGAACTCCAGGAATTCTGGCTCGGCAATCCTGACTACTTACTGAGCCTATATACGTACGTCCACCCTGGCGGTTTCGATAATCCCGAGTGAAGAATCGCCCGGCGAGGTCAAAGGGGACTCCTCCTGTGCCAAGCCCCCCGATTGTGACAGGGTCCAAGTTGGCCGGGGTCCCTCGGGATAGCCCGGGAAAGCCTGATTGTGGGACTCCGATTGTTGGTAATTTAGTGTGACTTCGAGTTTTTCCACGGAAATTTGCTGAGTTTCCAATCGTTGGCGGAGTTCTTGCAGTCCCTCGGTTAGTAAGGCATAGACTTCAGGGCGGTCAGCCACCAATCGGGCATTCAATTTTCCCTCCTTGAAGCGGACTTCTAAGCGGAGAGAACCCAGCTCGGGAGGATGGAGTTTTAAACGAAGGGTTCCGTCCCGGCGGACTCCGCTGGTGAATGCCTGACTCACCCGGTGAATAAATCGTTGGTAGTCGGTGACATCGAGAGGCTCCCCTAGCCAAGAAGGAAAGATATTCTCGGGAGAAGTTGTTCCTGTGGCCCCGCGGCTTGAAACCCCAGAAGAAGCCACCTCCATTATCGGCTGGGATCCGGCAGAGCTTAAATTTGACACGGAGAAAGGATTTTCCCCGGTTGTGCTAGCAGTTGCTTGAGGGCCGGCAAGCTTGTGACCGAGGGTGTTTAGGAGGCTGTTGGCTCGAAGTTCCGAGCCTTCGGCGGTAAGCAGGGTGCTAAAAGGGAAAAGTGGCTCGGCTGGTCCAGCATTGACCGAGGAAGTGGGCCCTGCAGTGCCCCGGGTAATCCGTGGCCGGGAAGGGTCGGCCCCAGCGGCCAAGTGGGCAACCAAACGGCCTTTGGTTTTGGGATCGGTGCTTACCCCTCGCGATGAAAGCCCCATTGAGTTCGGGGAATAGTTGCTCGGTGGGAGGGCGGCTCCATGTGGGGGTAGACCCGCCGGAAGTCCCGAAGGGAGGGCATCTCTCTTCGCGATCTGTGAACTATCCTCCTGTAATTTGTGCGGACGATCGAGGAGCGAAATCCCTACTGGAGGGGAACCTACGTGTTCGCTAGTACTTGGTCTGCCCTCTGAAGGCCGCTCTCCCCCCGGTCCTTCGTCCGGCAAGGAAGTTTCAAGAGCAGGTTGGACTGCGGGACTGTCACCACTGAGGGGATCTGTGATCCGGACCAAATCTGCCTTCCCTTGGTGAGCGGTTGCTTGGGAGCAAGACCCGTGGGGGCTGGGGTGGGGGATCTCCTGAGCCGGAATTTCCGGATAAGTACAAGAGGGGGAGACTTTTAAGTCGCCAGTGGAAGGCCGATCTAACTCCCCAGCTGGGGAGGCGTTCTCTTGGGCTTGCTTTTGCCCGGCACCGGGACCGTTGGGTTCTTCGGGAAGGTTAGCCGGAGTGGGATCGGGATCTGGACAATTGCGAGAGCAGTTAGCCATTGAAGCCGAGGCCGGGTAAACCTCCCCTTCTTCCACCGGGTCTTGTTCTGAATCATTTCTCGGCTCTGCTTGAGGATCACCTTTGACCGGCAAGGGAGTCGGGGCCAAATTCTCCATTTCGTGCCTTGGGGAGAGGGTGCTATTTGAGTGAGGGGGATCGCTCGGGTCTAACTTTTCCGGCCGGTCGACAGGTTGCTTAGTCCCTTCCGTCCAGGCATCCAGAAAAGGCGTTCGGGTGGTGCATGGGGGGATGGGTCGGGTTGTCCCCCGCTCGACTAGTCCGCTGAGAAGTTGAAGTTGGATGCTAGCCATCCCGGTGCTCTCCACACTTAGGCCGGGGTTTTACCGTTTTAGCCCGGTGGGGAAATCTTCGCCGGTGAATTCCTTTCCTGGTGGGAAATTTCCCTGGCCAAGTTGGCTCGGGAAAGGCTGTAAGGCCCGGCCGAAAATCGTTCCCAGGCGGAGGTTCCGAAAGAGAATGTGTCAACCTGGGGTACTTTCCCCGGAAGATAGATCGGCCTGGGTGGGGGAAAACTTTTGGATCTTCGAAGGGATTCTGGCAAGAGGAGCCGGAAAGTGTGCTTACGTTCAGGTAAGGAGGGTAAAGTTACCCGTCCGGCCGCTGGCGTTAGGACAGGGCTTCATCTGTTATCTTGTGGTTTTTTGGTTCGTTTGAAGCGGGAAATGGGCAGTACAGAGGGGCTAACCTCTTCGAAAAGCCCTCCAGGGTTTGGCTTTATTGCCTCTGAAGTGCCCTTCGTTTACACCGATTTCGTCCGACCTTTGCTACTGTGGGCCCCGATCTCTGGATATTTGTCCATGTATAGAAATTTTTCGCCACTTGAGGCACGGCCTTAAAGAATTGGGGGCCTTCCCCGTTTTTCCGTGCATTTTCCTAATCCTTGGGCTTATCGGGGGCAAAGGGGGGCCTACAATCCGGGTTTTTCCGGGGTTCTTCGCCTTGAACTCATTGGGCTTTGCTCCGTCCGGTATTTATCAATCCTCATTAAGGTAGGCCACTCGAAGGTAACCAACACTCCATCTAGCACCATCTGCCGATAATTCGCGAAGATCAATAATTGCCTGCAGCAACTAAGAGGTTTCTCCCTCTAGTGCCTTGCTCTGCACGAGTGATTATCTGGGATTGCGGTTTAGGCAATCCTCGCGAGCTAACCTCCGGGCGGTTGCGGTCCAGCCCCGGGGCCGGATGCCGTCTGGGTTTCAGTACTGCCTTTAGAGCGGATCTTTTCCAACAATTGCCCTAGCAGGGCTTGTTCTTCCGGGGATTTAAACTCGGCGAGGATTCGGCCCCGTTTGGAAGCGGGCATTTCAGTCAGGATGGCCACTGCCTCGTCCCACTGTCCTCGGTCTGCCATGGCCCTTAACTGGGCTTTGGCCTGATCAGGCCGAAGAGATTCGAGAATACCGCGAACCGTTTCCATAGCGGCGGCTTTTGCCTGATCCTGGGCTTCGGCAAGCTTCTTTTGAAATTCTTCTTGCGAGCGAGCAAGGGTTGTTTTGTCGGTAAGAAGCTTTTCTAACTGGGCTTGCAGTAGTTTTTCCGCGGTTCGTAGTTGCATTTCCCTTAGCTCCAAATCTCGGGAGGCCCGAGCTCGCTGGGCGAGGAATTCCTCGTAGGACGGATCCTCGCGGAGGAGAAGTTCCGCTTTTTCCAGCTGCAAGTCTTGGGAAGGAGACGGAGCGGGAAGTTCTCCCCGGGCCACTCGGATCATGGTTTGGAGCCGCTGGGAGTCGATCTTCCACTCCCACGCAAAGTAAATCACAATGAGAACCTCGGCAAGAATGGTTCCCACGCAAAACCATGTGAACAAAGTTCCCAATACTCGGAAGAATTTCCCAATGCTTGTCATCGTCGCTTGTCACAGACTGGAAACTCTTGCTTTGGTTTCCGGCAAATCCGTAGATCACCTTCCCCCGGGATTTCGAGGAAAATACTCGGTGGGTTTATCCCTAGAACTTACCGATTGTGGAATTCCAGTTGGGCTTTTCGGTCGGCACTAAAGGACAGTGCTCCTCATTAGCAAGTGCTGTGTTGGAGTTTCTTCAGCCCGAATGTTCTTTTTCGGTGGAAGATATGCGCATAGTGACCAGCTCGTCGGCCTGTCGGGCAAGGCGACGAGCTTCCTCCTGCTTTTGCTGAGTGAGCCGTCGCTCGCGGAGTTTTTCGAGGACTTTGACGGCTGTGTCGGCCTGCATGAGCCCTTGCCGCCGACGCTCGATCTCCGCCGCCAATTTGCTCCATTGCTCTTGCAGGTGTTTTTCCTGGGCGGCAAGCACCAGTTCGTACCTTCGGGCATCCAGGAGGTTTTCTACCGGCACCTGCCCTGGGGCTGCCGCTTGAGTCATGTATTGCTGGAGTTGAAGTCGTTCCGCTTGAACTCGGGAAAGCTGGGCAGCCAGGAGCTGCTCGGCAGCCAAAGCGGCCGCCAATTCCTGACGACGGCGGTCTCGTTCCTCCCGCCGGAGGCGTAAGACGGCATCAAGCCGAAAGTGGAATTGTGCCATCCTTTCCCAACCCCTACCGGAGACCTCAACGCTTCGAGGTCTAACCCTACCTGCCAAACCTTCTTTTACGGCCTCCTCTTAGGCCTTCATACTTCCCCTTAGCTTTTAGAGTGGTTCCAGTTACTCCGTTCGATATTTGATGTTTCCGCTGAAACGGCGGTGGAATCTTCTCTGAGCTTTGGTGCAAATTGTTTTGTCCTCCGATCCTTTCGTTTCCGATCCCCATTGCCCTGGAGGACCTAGCGAAGGGTTCAGGAGTGGCAAAATCCTTCCGTCGTGTCGTGGGATGGGCTTTTTTGTACCAAGTTTCACCGTCTGCCGATTTCACCGGGCTTTAAGTTCCCCAAAAAATGCCCCGCTCATGTATTCCTTCCTATTCTGGCTAGAATATCTGTCCACCTCCTTATCCGATGTTAGGAACTGGGTTTGTAGGCGGTGGAAATTTGGAATCCGCGGAATTTCCCGCAGGTTGTCCCAGTCGCTGGGATGCCCTCTGATGCAGTAACAGTAGTTGCTGGACCGCCTCTTGAAAGGTGGCCGGGACCTCGACAGGCTGTCGAAGGTATCCTTCGATGGCCTCGCGAAGTTCCAAGGCACAGTCCACCACCTTGTCGGCTCCCCGGCGGTAGGCTCCTACGGTGATCAGATCCTCATGCTCGCGGTAGGCGGCCAGCAAGCGACGGATGGTCCCTGCGGCTTGGCGGTGCTCGGCGGAGGTTACCTGCGGCATCAACCGACTGAGGCTTTCCAAGATGTCGATGGCGGGATAATGCCCGGCGGAGGCAAGCTTTCGCGACAGCCAAATATGGCCATCAAGGAGCCCGCGAAGGCAATCGGCAATTGGTTCCTGGGGGTCATCCGCTTCCACCAGTACCGAATAGAAAGCGGTGATAGTGCCGACAGGTCCCCGGCCGGCCCTTTCCACCAACCGGGGTAGCATGGCAAACACGGAAGGCGGATAACCACGGGCACTTGGAAACTCGCCGGCAGCCAGTCCCACTTCCCGCTGGGCCATGGCCAGCCGAGTAATCGAGTCGACAAGCAGGAGCACATCGTGGCCTTGATCGCGGAAGTACTCGGCCAATCGGGTGGCCACAAAAGCTGCCTTCACCCGGAGCACAGCCGGCCGGTCGCTGGTGGCTACCACGACCACACTCCGAGCTAGACCCTCTGCACCTAAATCCCGCTCCAAAAATTCGCGAACCTCCCGACCTCTTTCGCCGATTAACGCCAGCACCACCCGGGAGGCAGCCGTATACCGGGCCATCATCCCCAGAAGCACACTTTTCCCCACACCACTTCCGGAAAAGATTCCCAGCCGTTGGCCTTTTCCGCAGGTGAGGAGTCCGTCAATAGCTCTCACCCCGGTGGGGAGAGGCTCGGAGATCCGTGGGCGTTGGCAAGGTTGGGGAGGTGCTGCCTGGAGGAGGACTCGCTCCGGAAGCCCTCCAAGGGGTTTACCATCCAGAGGTTGTCCGAGGGGATCGATCACTCGACCGAGAAGAGCGGGGCCCACAGGCAATTGGCTGAGAGTCCTGCATAAACGAACTCGCTGCCCGCGGCGAAGCCCAAGGGTTTCCTCATAGGGATAGAGCAGGGTCAGACGGTCTTGAAAGCCAACGACCTCCGCCAGTAAAGGTTGAGCCCCCGGTCGTTCGATCTCTGCCACAGCACCTACCGGTGCCGGGAAGTCGGCCACAGCCACGGCTAGGCCTGTGGTCCGTACCACGGTGCCTTCTATGGCGAAGGGAAGGACGGCTTGAATTCGGTTGGACCAGTTTTCTAGGGCCAACCGGCTGTCGAACCCGACGTTCATACCAGCTCTTCCTCCAGCCGGGCTAACTGGGTTTCCCAGCCGGCGTCGATCACTCCGTAGCGAGTCTCCAGTCGGCAACTACCCGGGGGGATTGCTGGATCCGGCACAAGTTCCAGCTTAGTCTTAAACCCCGCCACACTAGCCACGAGCGATTCCCGGAGGAACTCGTAATCCTTCGGATGAAGTCGAAGCTCAATCGTGGGGGCTCCGGCTGCCAGCTCGAGAGCTTCCTGGATCCACCGTAGGGAAACCTGCGGATCCTGAGAGAGTTCCTTTCGGAGGATCCGCCGGGCAATTTCCACCGCTACATGAAGGCAGGCTTTTTGCCAATAATCGATCTGGGTTTGTCGGGTAATCTCTAGTTGCTCCACCGCTTGGCGGAGAAGAGGCAAGGCGGTCTGAAGACCTTCGGCCACCTTTTGACGCAGCTTTTCGGCGGCCTCGGCGTGGGCTGCTGCCATACCTTCTTGGTGGCCTTGCCGATAAGCATTTTGTTTGATTGTCTCCGCCTCGCGTCGGGCCTGATTAAGGATGGAAGCGGCCTCTTTGCGGATCTCCGCAATGTATCGGCTAGCTTGGGCTTGGAGATCCTCGAAGTTGAAAGCCACCGGCTGGGCCGAGTGCAACGTCCCTGCTTTGATAACTCCCATCCCTCTCGCCAACCTTTTCTCTCCCCAACTTGTGTTTGTGATCGAGTATTGCCGAGGATTATTTTGCTTATCGCTACCCTCTCGTCTTTACTCGCTGGGATTCATAAGGGCTCACGACTCCAAGCCAAAAAACCCCTGAAGCAGATATTACCTTGTAACGTGTGGGTTCCACGCGGTGACCCGACTGAAAGCCTTCACTCCGATCCATGAGCTGTTGCCGGGACACTGTCGGGACTTCGGTCTTAACCGCTGGCTTGACGCCAGATGCCGGGGAATGTTCGCAAACCTTGCCGAGAGATCGGTTTTTCCCGCACATCAATTCCTCGTGGGATGGCTTGCGATATTCACCTATTCCCTTGGGTCCCTTTGAGGTGTAGTTACCCTCGGTTGTTCTCGGAATCAGTGTGAACACTATAAAGACCTGCTCCATCACGGATTAATTTATTGCCGGCGAAAAATGTTTTGTTGCCCCACTTAGGCGTTAAAGTTTTCAGATCGCCCCTTTTCTTGGTGCTTGTGAGTCCGGAGTGAAGGCCTCCCGACATTTACCGCTTTTTAAGAAGTGAGGGATTTGGTTGCGGGGTGGCCTCCTTGGATTTAGCCGCTCAAAGTCACCGCGGGCCTGATGGGAAGATCGATTTGCCCGGCAGCTGCAAGTTGCTGGGCAAGGAGGCAAAGCCGATGTCGAGCTTCGTCGATATCCCGGAGAGCTGTTGGGCCGAGTTCTTCTATCCGCTCCTTCAAAAGGATCCGTTCTTGAGGAGGCAAAAGTGCCATGACCCGGCGAAGGAAAGAATCCGGAACTCCCACAAAAGCCAATTGGAGCACAAGCGGCTCGGCAGCTGCTACCAGTTCCCGAAGGGACAAGTCATCCAGGAGGATCAAATCTTCGAACTCCGGAACCGGGGGAGCAAGTTGGCGGGCCAGTTCTCGGTCGAAAAGTTGTAAACTGCCGAGAATTTGGCCGCGGGTATGTCGGTCGGCTGCTTCCACAATGTTCCGCACTGCGGAAAGCCCAGCCCGACGCCGCCGGCCCGCTTGCACCAGTTGGTTGAGCCGAACCTCCAACGCCCGTTCGATCTCCCGCAGGATCTCCCCGTCGGTCTCTTCCAGATCAATGAGTCGATGGAGCACTTCTACTTGAAGGGCCGGGGCAAATTTTGCAAGTACCTGGCCCGCTTGCTCCGGAGGCAAGTGGGAAAGCACCAAGGCAATCACCTGTGGTCGCTCGCTGCATAGGATTTGGGCCAGGGTGGTAGCCTCCGAGTTTTGGAGCCGCTCGAAAGGTCGCCTTTTGGCACACCCTGCTTCCCCCGAGTTCGCCCATGAACTTCTGCCCTCTACAGGAGGAGAACCGTAGAGGTGTTCCCACGGACTGCGGGGTGGAGGAGCGTTTCCTGCCTCGGACGGATTTGTTCCTTCCGCCGGAAATCCTTTTCGGGTTGCTAGGTGGGCTTCCTCACGATGGGCGTGGAGACTGCGGATGGAAGGGAATCGATCGGGGGAAGGAGATCGTTCGTCGCTAACGGGTGCTGGTTTGGCGGTTTCGGAAGAATCGAGCCGGCCTCCAGCGGCTGGGGTTGCACCGGGAGAAAGTGTGGACAAGGAGGGTATTCGACCGGCAGCTATCAGGAACTCTTCTAGTATGTGCAATTGCTCCTCAGAGTTGGTCCAACGCACCTTGGCGGCTTGACGGCGTAATTGTTCGGCCACCCCCGCAGGCAATTGGGCGAGTAGACCCTCGGCTTGGGGGCCCAATGCCGCAATGACCACCGCCGCCTTTTGAAGGGAGGAAATCTCCACTGCCATCACCCTTTGCCCCCACTAATCCACGCTCGCAGGATTTCCACAGCAGTTGTGGGATCTTCAGCTACCACCTGGGCAAGCTCCTGCCGCAAAGATGCTCCCTTAGTTTGGAAGCGACCAAGCCGGGAACTTGTGGGAGTAACCTCGGCCGTGGGCGATGTGCCTACTGCCTGCGTTGCTGGGCTTTCGCCGGCAGAAGCAGTTTTTCCTGCGGCAATGTTCACGCCTTTTATGCCCCGGGCGAGCAGCCACAGGGTTGCCGCCATGAGCACAATGATCCCTAACGTCTTCCAATTTTCATCTAACCACTGCAGGACCAAGGTGGACCAAGGAGGGCTAGGAAGTGGAGGGGGAGGTAAGTCTTGGAACTCGGCTACCGTCACAAGCTGAGTGGGATCAGTGACCCCTTCTGGTTTGGGAAGAACGGCCGCCACCAGTTGTTTGATGTTGGTGATGACCTCAGCACGAATGGCATCGAGCTGGGCGGGATCTGGCTGAGCGGAAGCAGCCCCACCGGAGGGAGGATACCTTTCTTGCCAAATTTTCCGGAAGTAACTACTTGGAATCGTTACGGCTACACTGACCCGCTTGGGGATAAGTCCGACCCGTTCACTGCGGACAATTTGGCTGGAGACAACATTAAGTTGCGACCGCTGGGATTCTTCCTCCTGCTCCTGCCGGGTTGTTCCGGAGGCTCCTAATCTCAGGGGTACATTGGCCCCTTGTTGAGCGACATAACCTGGGCGACCGCCCGCCAGATCATGTTGCCGGGTAACTGTTCGTGTAGTTTCCAGTGTTTGATATTCCACGGTCTTTGGATCGTGTTTAATTTGCTCTTCGCGGCGGAATTGCTCGGGATCAAGCTCCACGTAAGGGGTGACCGTCACCCCCGGCACCATGGCAAGGGCTCGGAGGATGTCCTCTTTGAGCTGCTGTTCGTAGAGCCTTTTGCGGGCAAAGTAGGGATCCTGGAGTGGGGAGCCGTAGGGCGAGGCCTCGCCGAAGGTGGTTTGTCCGGTGTTGACATCGGTGATTGCTACATCCTTCGGTTGCAGTCCAGCAATGGCCGCCACGACCATCATTCGGATCGACTGAGCCAGTGCCGGATCCAGGGCTGCTGTGCCCTCCGGTTTGACAATAACTGCGGCAGTGATCAGACGTTCCCTATTTAGGCCACCCCGTTCCACAACATCGTACATCACCATGGCCCGCTCGATGCCCCGCATCGAGCTGATAAACTGGGAGAGGACGACTTGTTTTGCATTTTTGATCCGTTCCTGCCGACGATCCCGGGGTTCATACGGGCTACCTTTGTCGAGTGCACGGTCGAGGATCTCCCCGAAATTGGCAGGCAGGGCATTGTGCTTGGCCAAGGCCGCGATGTAGTCATTTTGCTTGCCGCTCGGCACCCGCACCTTGCCGCCCACGATCTCGTAACCGCGAAGACCCTCTTGGGCAAAGGCAGCTTCCATGGCGGTCAGCTCGGCTGAAGAGAAGCTTTCTCCCCCGAGCAGATAGATCCGCGGTCCACTGGGTCGGTAAAAGACGAGCATCCCTAAGCTGACCACCAGTACCGCAAGCAGCAAAGCGGTGGTAAGCCGCATCCCTGGCGGCATAGGGCCAAAGACTTCCCGAAGTTGGTCCCAGAGTTTCTTTGCCCAGTCCATCCGTGGACTCCGCTGCTTGCGGGATCCGAACTTTTCCGGGTCAAGCTGTTTCAGCTTTGAGCGATTGTTGTGGAGTTATCCGGGATTTTTGAAATCCGGTGTCCCCAGTCTTCCACTTAAGGATCGGTCGCGAACTTACTGCGGCCAGATATGTGGTTTCCGTGTGTAACTGCTTTTCCTTGCTGGCAATGAAACAGGCCTATCCGCCAACGGACCTTTCCCGGGGCCCAAGTGAGCTTACACGCGGATATTTTGCAGTTCCTGATATGCTTGGACCAGTTTATTCCGGATCTGCATCATTAGCCGGAAGGCTAAGTCCGCTTTTTGGACGGCAATGAGGACCTCGGCGGGGCTAACCTCCTCTCCGGCGGCCAAGGCCTCGACGGCCCGGTTGGCCTCCTGTTGCATGGCATTGACCTGTTCGATCGATCGAAGGAGGAGATCGCGGAATTCACTCCCGGCCGGGGCCGGGCCTATCGCCGATGGCGGTGGTCCATACTGCCCTGGTAAAACGGCAGGAGTTCGGAGGTTGGATAAGACGTGCTGATTCCCCACGCCGAAAACGCCTTCCATGGTTTTGGGACTCCTCGACCTGCTTCTGTCGAAAAGCTGCTGTTTGCCCCTTTGGTGGCAATTGCCCGTGTGTTTTGATCGAATTTGCCGTGGTCCAATTCATAACGACCCCAGATGTCTGATCGAATGTTTCCTTGCCCGAGGTTCTCATAGTTTTGGGCGAGTGTTCCCCTAGTCCTAGGGAATTTACCGAGGTTTCTTGCCTCGAATGACCTATCTACCCGCTGAAGCCATGAGAACTTGCGACAATCTGGGTAATTAGATGGTGTTGTCGGACCAAAGGCCCGGCCGGAAAGGCTCGTCAGTTTGTCTTCCTGGCAAACAAAAGACTTTGATGTTCGCAACCGGCATAGTTTGCACCTGGGCACCTCGCTCTGCACTCTCTTTACTGGCGTATGGATGTGAAAGGCTACCTCGGAGCCGTCGGTCGGTTACTTCTCCTCCAAACTTGGTCACACAGGCGTTGATCACCCCCGCGAAGGATTAGGCCAAAATCCGGAGCGTTTGCTGGGTCATATCCTTGGTGATTTCAACAGCTCCGAGATTGGCCTCGTAAGCCCGGGCGGCCAGCAGGGCGTCGGTGAACTCTGTCATCATGTTGATGTTCGGATAGGCCACAAAACCGGCGTAAGGGCCGGTCTTGATGGCATCCGGATGGTTAGGTTCGTACTTGTAAATGGGTTCCACGGGATCCCGTTCAATGCCTGCCACCCGGACTCCGCTGGCTCCGAAGGCTCCCACGGAGGGATCCACTTGGAAGACCACAAATCGGGGTTGATAGGGTTCGGGTTCCCCCAGTTCATTTCGTGTTGTCATCATGTTGGCCAGGTTGCCCGAGATGGTGGTCAGGCGAAGTCGTTGGGCCACAAGAGCACTGGCACTAATGTCGAGGGCAGCAAACATCGTCCCTATTCCCCAGGGGTAACTGGCAATTCAAGTGGATAACAAGATCAAGAATCACAGATGTTCCGCAATGGCCGTCTGGAGTTGCCGAAATTGGCTTGCCATGATCGCCATAGCGGTATTGTGGAGCAAGTGGTTTTTTACCATTTCCGTCACCTGGTGCTCTAGGCTGCAGTTGGTCCAGTCGTGAAATAGCACGGTGGGAGATGGCTCCACAGTTTGGGCACGAAGAAAGTGCTCTAACCGCTTGGTACCGGGTAAAAAAGCTCCCCCGGCATGCTGAAGATAGGCAAGATCTCCAGGGGAGAGAACTTCCGACCCGGCCGGGGGAAGCCCACTTTGCCGCCGGGCAATGAACTCCCGAAGATAATTCCGGAATTCTTCTACCGGTAGGTCGCGAACTTGGTAGCCCGGGGTATCAATATTGGCCAAATTGCCCGCCAGCACATGGTGCCGGGCCTGGGTGAAACGTACCACCTGCTCCAAGGTGGGAATGGTTGTCGCTTGAAATAGGTAGGCGAACATTCTCCCCCTTCCGTGGATGAAATCCTCACCTCTGCCGCCAAAAACTTTGATTAAGGGTTGTATTGCTCCTGCCCGAAATATATGGGCGGATTTCCTGGGAACCGAATACCTCCCGATGGTTCCCCTGCAACTTTTTGTCGAATCTGATTCCGCGGGGCCGCACATTCCCGGCCCTGGGGGATGGCTCTAACTGATCACTCAGCACCCTTGATCAGAGCAATTCATGTGCCGAAAGTGACTTCACCTAGCTTCCCCTCTTGCTTGTTTGCATGGGGTTGATACTTTGGTTTTTTTCCTTCGAACCGGTCCCAATTTTCCGGTATGACTCGTTTGCCGAATGTAGCTCGGCCGGGTTCAATCGGCCCAACCCCTTCGGCCACAAGTTCCGGTGGTTTGCGGAGTTACTACACCTCTGCCCAACCTTAGGGATCTGTTTTGATTGCCCGCCGGGCGATCCAGAGCCAGAGACAATCGGGGAACTCCCTTGCCGGCACAACTCTCAGCAAACCACCGGTTGAGGGTCTGTGCCGTGTTTATTTGTTAGTAGCACCTTTCACGTTGGCCCAGTTCGGCCTGAACTGGCAGATTTTGCCGAACGCAATCGGCAGGAATTGCCGGTTGTGCCCGGGTTGAGGT
>Ga0272449_1002405_pt1 | contig 17509 bp, 15 predicted proteins | sample YNPCB0241_FD_198679 | JGI IMG/M metagenome (GOLD analysis project Ga0272449, IMG submission 198679) | Hot spring sediment microbial communities from Yellowstone National Park, WY, United States - YNP-CB-024-1 | ecosystem: Environmental > Aquatic > Thermal springs > Hot (42-90C) > Sediment... | reverse complement strand
CCCTTAACGACAGCTAATGGTACAAGTCTAGCTACGTAGGTCGCTATGCCAACGGCGTTGCTGACCTCAGCAACCCTATCAACATTCTTGTATGCTGGATCAGCTTCCTCGGCTAAAACGGTCATGCTTGCAGCCCTCACAATTATGCCGCGGCTCTCAAGGCTTCTTTTTATCTCGTTTCCGGCGAAACGCCTTGTCGCTGCAGCTCGGCTGAGCATTCTGCCAGCTCCATGTGCTGTTGAACCGAAAGTTACCTCCATCGCCCTAGGTGTACCAGCTAGAACCCATGAGCTTGTTCCCATTGAACCCGGTATTATAACTGGTTGTCCTAGGCTGCGGTAATCAGCCGGGACATCCTTGTGGCCTGGTGGAAAAGCTCTTGTAGCTCCTTTCCTATGAACCCAAACCTTAACTGTTTTATTATCAACGGTATGATCCTCTATCTTCGCTATATTATGGGCTACATCATAAAGTAGATGTAAGCCAAGTTTATCAGCTGAGGTTTTGAAGACTTGTTCGAAGCTCTGTCTAACCCAATGTGTAATCATCTGCCTATTTGCGAATGCGTAGTTTACTGCGCACGCCATAGCTTGATAATAGTCCTGGGCCTCGTTACTTGTTCCAGGTGCGCAAGCGAGTTCCCTATCAGGCAGCTCAATATGATATTTATGCACCGCCCTCTCCATCACACGTAAATAGTCTGAGCAAATTTGATGCCCATAGCCTCTTGAGCCACAGTGGATCATCACTGTGATTTGCCCCTCATGGGTTATACCGAAGTCTTTAGCAACCCTCTCATTGAAGATCCTATCAACCTTCTGAATTTCTAAGAAATGATTCCCTGAACCAAGAGTCCCAAGCTCAGGTTGCCCCCTCTTCTTTGCAACGCTTGAAACCTTATCAGGGTTAGCTCCAGACATATGCCCCTCCTCTTCACAGTGTTTAATATCCTCGGGCCAGCCGTATCCCTTAGCAACTAAATATGGCACGCCCTCCCTTGTTATTCGGTCAAGCTCATTAAAGGTTAAACCGAAATCTCTTCTATGACTTCCAAGCCCGCTTGGAACATTATGAAAGATTACCGTTGCAAGATCGCTAAGCCTTAGCCGAACATCTTTCTCAGAGAGATTTGTCGTTAAAAGGCGGACGCCACAGTTAATATCGTAACCGACTCCTCCTGGGCTGACTACGCCCTCTTCATAGTCTGTTGCTGCAACGCCGCCTATTGGGAAGCCGTAGCCTTCATGTCCATCCGGCAGGGTTATGGAGTATTTGTATATGCCTGGTAGATAAGCGACGTTTGCGCATTGCTCCAGAGTTCTATCAGTCTTCATCTTCTCAAGTAAATCATCATCCGCGAATACGATGCCTGGAACACGCATGCCGGGCTTGTACTTCGGTATCCGCCAAATATATTTATCCACCCTCTCTAATGGAACGCTCATGCGGATGCACCTTACTATTAGGTACTAAAGGGGAGAACATCGATATAAATGTATAAATGGATGAGAATTATTTACGCTGCCCGGTGATCCGCAAATGTTTCAGCGGAAGAAATAGGGATATTAAAAGTATCATGGATGTTATGAAGGCTCCGAGAAAAGCGAGGAAGGGTAATTTCGGATCTATGCTGAACAGGTATCCAACCACCGTCGGCGTCGGCATATTTATAAGCGAGGATAAACTCACCGCTATCGATAATATTTTAGCCCTAGCCCTACCGTCAACTATATCTATTTGGTTTGCCAGGAAGGTTCTTGAAACCGAGAACGCCACGCTTGAGTAAACGCCCAGCATAAGCCCTGAGAGCAGAGCCATAGGCAGCGATCTACTAGGCGAGTTTATGAATAATAGCATGGCTAGGGATCCTAAACCATAACCGGATATGAGGGTTTTTATGTATCCGCCTCTCGATCTGAGCCTTGGAACAACAATTATAGCCATTATTAGCGACACTATTGAAACGGAAGATGGGAAGATTGAGGCTGCCTCCTCGCTTAAACCTAGCCCCCTCTCATTAATTAAGTACAGCGATATATATGCGGAAGAAGAATTGTAGAATCCGATCATTATGTTGATTAGAAGCATAGTTAATATGGCGCGGTCCTTCTTCACTAACAATAGGGAATTTATGTATCCCCTAAGCCCTGAAAAAGATTCATCCCCCATTAGTTTCCGCCCAATCTCAGGCTCCCTTAAATAGATCTGTCTGACTATGTACATGATTATGAATGAGCAGAGGGCTAAAGTGAAAAGCATCCTACAACCGGCATCCAGACCATAAGTTCCGATGATAAATCCGGCTACAGGCGTAGTTAATGATCCAACCGTGAATATGGCGGAGATAGAACCATAAATGAATGATCTAAATTTGGGCTCCGTGTCTTCGACAAGTAAGCATTCCCAAACTGAGTAAACTATTGATGCGCAGCCCTCTATTATGTAAGCTAAGAGCGCATGCCATATATTTCGGCTGATGATCCAAATCGCTGATGATGATAACCAGCATGCGCTGTCAAAGAGCATGAAAACCCTTTTTCTGCCGAACCTGTCAGCCATGTATCCGCCGAGCAGCGGGAAAACTATTAAAGAGCAGTTGAAAATTGTTATTAGAAAACCTATCTCTAACGCTGTAAGCCCAATAATGGCGCTTAAAAAAATCGGCCTATAGAAGAAGATCCAGCTCATGGGAATGCTCCAAAAAGGCTCCGTTGCTATTAACACCTTAGCGTTTCTACCGAGCCTTCTCTGGGACTTCGCTAACATTGTTTTGCCGGTTTCCCCTCCCATTTTGCTAAAGATTGATACAAATAGAAATGATGAATTTAATAAGTTTACGGGAGATACAGCGGCTCAGCCATTAAAATCCCTTTCTTAAGTATACTTTTGGACAATCATTCCCTTTAGATTCGCCCTCTACTGGTTGACGCTTTCCACAATCAAATCTGAAAGGTTTTTCGCTTCAGTTAAGCCGCTTGCGACGGAATTTTAAGCGGTTTATTCATGTTTTCCAATCAATTTTTATGTTTTCAGGTTTAGTGTACACTTTGATTAGGCTGGTCACTATTATGAGAAGCCAAAGCGGGGCCATGACGAAGTAGAAAATTGTGAATTCTATGGGATTAAAATGAAAGCGGATCCTTCTGGCGAAAATATAGAAAATGGTTGAGGAAGCTATTAGATTTCCAATCACGATGAGGAAGCTTTTAAGCGTAGATATCGTTGTGGAGGTTAGAGCTGTCGGAGGTAGAAGAAGATTGGTTTTTGTTGATAATAGAATGAGTGAAACATAAAGCATCTTCGTATATAAATCGTCGGGCATAAAAAGGTTCATTAGCAAAAGTGGTAAAGCTGGAAAAATGAAGAGCAGAGAGGGAATGGCAACTTCAGGATGCTCTTTAAGAACACGCTTAAGCAATTTGAAGTTTTCCTTAAACCAGAAGGCTGCTCCAATGCCCCAGCGTTTCCGCTGGTTGAACCATTCCCTCCATGATGAGGGCACCCTAGTGTAGGCTGTTACTTTATCTATAAATTTAAAGCGCACATTATTAATAAAGGATCTCGTCGCTATATCCAGGTCTTCACATATGACCCTCCTAAAGCCGCCGAGAGCCTCAAATGTTTCTCTTTTAATTGCGAATGCAGCGCCATTAACGCCTAGGCATCGCCCTATCCTGCGTGAAAAATACCAGCTTGTTAGATTGAAGCCTAGGTAATCGTAGCATGCAATTCTAGATATAAATGAGTCTTTAATAACCCCCTTCTTAACCTCAACTATTTCAGCGTCTTCCATTTCTTCGGCTATTGCCTCAAGGAAGCTTCCACCATTCTCTTTAGCATCTAGGAGCACATCTGAGTCGAGAAAGAGAAAAATATCTCCGGTTGACTTATTGATAATCTCATTTAACACGTTTGCCTTACCCTTTCTTTTGCCGTTAAATATGAAGTTAACTTTATCGGAAAATTTCCTGGAAATATCGAGGCTTCTTTGAGTCGGCTCATCCACAACAACGATTATCTCTTTATTTCCATATGGATCATTAAGGAGCCCGGTAAGTAAGGGCTCCAGGAAGCATGATTCTCTATAAACCGGAATGAAAATGCTTATTTTATGCAGCATATTATCTCATATGTTTAAGCGACCGATATTTCTGATTTTCGGTAATATCGCTTAAAATTTCAGTTTAAGCCAGCATCCGAACCGCCTAAGATTAGAAGGCTTATATGTTAATTATGGCAAAATATTTTTAAATAAGCCAATAATGGAGAAAAGAAAATGCTTCAACCTGTAGGGCAGGAGAGATGGTGGGCCATTTCATGGGTTACGGGCATATGCCTATCTCTAATAGTTTGGTTCATTATAAATGTGCTCCTCTGCGTCTGGATTTATAGAGACGCCGAATCCCGCGGAATGAACGGTGCGCTGTGGCTGATAATCGTTTTCATAAGCGGAATAATCGGCTTAATCGTGTATTTAATTGTAAGAGGTGAGAAAACCCGCCGTCCATCACCGTACACTGCGCCTTCTCCAGTAAGAAAATGCCCATACTGCGGTAGAGAGATTGATGTAAGCGCTAATTTCTGCCCATACTGCGGTAATAAAGTCTCTACGTGACGTTAACCCCTGGGTTTACATATTCAGCGCGTGAGGGATAACAGCCCTGAAGGAAGAAGAAGTTATTAGCATACTTAACTGGATAGGCGGGCTGGTTTGCCATCAGAAAACAGAGCGCACGCTTAAAGCTGGAGGGTTATATTTACCTGTATGCTCAAGGGACACTGGGATATACATCGGCTTCCTCATAGGCTATCTGCTGTTACCGTTACGTAATAGGCGATCCCGCGGGCCGCCTGACCTTTTAACCTCATCCATCATGATTCTGCCCTTAATAACTGATTCTTTAACCCAAACACTCGGGTTTAGGGCTAGCACTAATGAGGTTAGACTTATAACCGGCTTATTTTTTGGAACAGCCCTTTCACAGCTCCTCATATATTTACTTGCATCTTTGCCGGCAAGCCGTAAGATTCCGCTGATCCGATCGCTTATTCCGGAAAATGTTGAATTTGACTCAAAGAATTTATGGATTGGGCGAAAAACACTTATTTTAGGCTCCATAATTGATTTGGCGATCTTTCTCATGATTAGATTTGCAGAGGGATTGGAAAACCATATTTTCTATTGGATGTTAAGTTTACCAGTGATAGGCTCAATAATATTGCATGTATTCATATTGCCAATTTACGTTGCCTCAGCCCTGCTGGCTCCAGCATTTAAAAGAAGAAATAATGATGATGAAACATAACGCTTCAACCCGGCGGAAGCAGCCCTAAAATTAAATATGTGAAACGAAACAAATGGACCGCGCGCTACTTTAAGCCTTTTGAGGAGGCTATAGAAATTTTTGTTTAAAGAGATTTTTAAGGTTAAAGCTATAATCTGAGAAGATGATGATCTTAGAGAAATGGAGCAAATAGTCCATTATGGTGGAACTTAGCCCCACATTAGCAAATCTGGGTTTTCTATTTCAGATTTCAGGTTTTTTCGTTCTGCCCTCGATTGCTTATGCTTTTTACCTTAATGAGTCGGATGCAGCCATCGCGCTTATGATTAATGCTTTAGTTTTTCTCTGCTCAGGTTTTGTTCTAAATGCTTCATGTGAACGTAAGAACTTGAACTTGAAGCAGTCATGCGCGCTTCTGGTTCTCTACTTCATATTTGTTCCGCTGATAAATGTGGCACCGTATTTATATTTGAGAATTTTTGATGGAAGCTTCTTCGATCAGGTTCTCAACAGCTGGTTTGAAACCGTTTCGGCTTCTACAACAACAGGCCTAACCCTTATGGAGGGAATATCCGTGCCGAAATCTTTGATTTTGGCAAGAGGTATAAGCGAGTGGATCGGGGGACTCGGGGTGATTTTTATTCTGCTTTCATCTTTCTACCCAAGCGAGAAGCTTTTTCACTATTCAAAAGTTTTAGGAATTGAGAAGATCGCAAAAAGCTACAGAGGTTCATTCTTTGTGGTTCTGCTCATCTACCTCGTCTACACGTTCATCTTCTCAGCTATCTTGATGATTTCCGGCTTAGACCCCTTCACAGCCTTTCATACAACCTTCACCATATTCTCTACAACCGGGCTTACGGTGGTTAACGTGTTAAATCTTCCTATACCCGCCGTCATCATCGTAACTGTCATGATGCTTTTTTCAGCTTTCAGCTTCAGATTTCACGCTGAGCTTCTCTCATTCCTCATTAAGGCGGACTGGGGAAGCCTTCTTAAACGGAACGCTAGGGCTTTCGTTTCCTCTTTTTCAAAAAATGACTGGAGGAAGCTTCTGCAAAAGGAATTGAGGCTCTATCTTATTTTCCTCTTCTTCTTCACTCTTGCCTTCTGGCTAGCGTCAGGTTTGCCTCTCCTCAGAGCATTTTTCCATGTTGTTGATTTTTCATCCTCATGCGGCTTAAACCTTGTGCCGTTCGATGAGATTGGAGAGTTGGGCAAGATTATTTTGATAATCGTAATGTTTATCGGACCCATGTCTTTTTCAGTAGGCGGGGGCATAAGAGTACTTCGGGTTTTCATCTTAGCGAAGGCTTTTCTGGCGCTGCCTAAGATTTTCTTAACAGGTGAAACCCCCAAGATTCAGCTTGAAGTAGATTCTATTGAGACACCTGACTTCATCATCCATTCGTTGATAGTATTTCTATTTATAGCGATATCCTTCTTAGCAGCTGCGGTCCTATCCGCCTATGGTTACAGTTTCCTCGACGCCCTGGTTGAAAGCGTCTCAGCGATAACGACGACGGGGGATTCCCCCAAAATATTGACCCCTAGTTTTCCAGCATTCCCAAAGTTTTTACTCAGCATGCTAATGTTGCTGGGGAGAATTGAAATAATCCCTGTATTTATTGCCTTTTCGCGTACAAAAGAGTTGGGGAGGGAGTATTACCGAATTTTATAAGCCGCTCCACGGCTTCAGCCTTGAGCTTCCAGCTTTCGCCCCAGAGAGAGCCTTTATGCCTTTTAGCCGCATCTTGAGAGACATATTCCTTAACATGTTCAATTTATGGGTTTGAATAATTTGAGATTCATCCGGACGCAGCGTTTCACATGTCCATTTATGTTTCTTTTTATCGGGATGTTTGGCGGCATAGAAATAGCATTATATATGATTCCATAAAATAATATTTTTGGTGCTGTAAAATGAAAATAGTGGATTTAAAGTGTACTGTAATAGAGGGTTATCCAATAGTTCGCATAGACACCGATGAGGGTATAAGCGGGCTTTCCCAGATTGAATCGTCTAAGCATTATATAAAGCCTCATGTTCTCTTCTATAAGCGTTTCATTTTAGGTCAGGATCCAACAGACGTTGAGAGGGTTATGCTTAGAATACGCAATTTAGGCGGCTTTAAACCTTGGGGGAGCGCCGTTAGCGCGATAGAAATCGCCCTATGGGACATCGCTGGAAAGGCATATGGGCTTCCAGTATATAAGCTTCTAGGCGGGAAGATCCGGGATAAAGTGCGCGTATATAATACTGGCATAGGTCCGACTCCAACTGGCTTCACGCCTGAAGACTACGCTGAAAGCGCTAGAAAAAAGAAGAGTCTGCCTGAAGGCTTTAAAATATTTAAATTTGGCATAGCATTCCACACAAAAATGCCTTTGGCTGTTCCCAACTTCTTTTATGGTGAAGTGGAGGAAGATCTTCAGTCGCCCTACTTAAATAGGGGTCACCTCACGGAGAAGGGCTTAAAGCATACCCTTGAATGCGTTAAGGCTCTAAAAGATGTTTTTGGGGATGAATATGGATTAGCCCTTGATTGCGGGCCAGGCTTCAGCGTTCCTTCAGCCTTATCGTTGGCTAAAGCCCTGGAACCTCTGAACATCATGTGGCTTGAGGATATGATCACTGGGGATTATACTCCCTACACCGCTGTCGAGGCTTACCGCCTAATCTCTTCAAACACAACGACGCCTATACATACTGGCGAGCAAATATACTTGAGGCAGGGATTTAAAGATCTGATCGAGAATAACGCTGTTGACATCATAGGTCCGGATCCCTGCGATGTCGGAGGCTTAGCGGAGCTCAAGTGGGTTGCTGAATTCGCCGATCTCCACGGGATACTTATCGCGCCGCATGGTGTTGGCGATGGGATAATAGGGGCTGCAGCTTTAACCCAGGTCTGCGCAGCGCTTCCTAAGAACTTCATAGCCTTTGAGATGCCGATCATACAGCCAATCTGGTGGGATCTCGTTAAGGGTTTGCCGAACCCGCTTGTTAAGGACGGCTACATTGAAGTGCAGGATAAACCCGGGTTAGGCGTTGAATTGAATGAGAAAGCCCTAGAGAAGCATCTTCCAGAGGGCGATGACTTTCTGGAATACGGCTGGAAGAAATAGTTATCTTACAAGTGCGCGTAGAGCTCTATGTAATTGCAGTGCTCTGATTTTCGCCTTCCCGCCGCTTTCAGACTTAGGTGTATACGGCTTGGCTTAAAGAGCCTTCTTAAGGATGATGCGTAAAGCTAGCCTTTTATTATTCTGGATGCGCACAATTTTATGGTGAAGTGGTGATGCTGGTTAAGGCGAGGGTTAGGTTGTTAGGCGTGAAGGATAGTTATTCCTCAACTGTTCTTATCGATAGTGGCGCTAGGATGAGCTTGCTCGATAAGATTCTTGCTGAAAAATTAGGCGTTGAGTATACAGGGAGAGAGATTAACTTCGTATCTATATCTGGCCACGCTGTAAGGGGTTTAGAGGCTATACTCCCCCAAATTAATGTGGAGGGAGAGGTGTTAAAGTATGAGCCGGTGGTTGTTGCAGAAATTCCAAAAACCGTTAAAGAAGCCTTGAGAAAGAGCAATCTTGATGAGAACATGATCATCGGCGTCTTAACATTAGAGAGAGCGAACATGATTCCTGACACCACAACTGGAACATTGAAAAAGATTGAAAGCTTCATATTTTCTAGCTTCATTAATTACTTAAGCCGAGAAAACCTTGTCAACATTCTCAGCGCTGAAAGAGGTTATCAAAAATAGCGATGGAGCCTTGCAAGGTTGCTTCTGAAATTGATCTCGGAATCTACTGTTAGGCGCTGGAACCTTTTCATTTTTACTGAAAACTCATGCTTGGGATTATTGCGTAAATGATGATGAAAAACTAGGTTTTATTTAGCGATTTATGGGTTAGCGATTTTTCTCTCTAAATTTTGCAGTAAAGCCGCTTTAGCTTTCTCATCCACATTTATCCCTAGATTTTTGTATCCCATTATTAATGCGCCTATTACTGGATGCTTCACCGGAGGGGTGAAGGATGCCTTAGGCATATGGGCTCTCACATATTTTTTCAGCGAATCCCAAACCATGCTGGTGGCTCTGAAGACCCCTCCTGAGGATCCAACGATTATGGGTTCGTTTTCCATGGATAGTTTTCTCGCTATGGCGACAACCGATTGGCCCAGCTCTTTGCCGGCGTTCTTTAATATTTCTATTGACGCTTCATCCCCTTCCTCCGCTGCTGAGAAAACCAGTTTGGAAAGCGACGCAATCCTTGTTGATGTTACCTCGTGATATATTTTCGGCACTATGTCTTTAAAATCCTCAACCTTAAATGCTTCCTTAAACTTTTCTACAAGAACAGTGCTTTTTCCTCTGCCATCGTATGCTTTAGCTGCGGCTATAAGGGCTCGTCTCGCTATGTCGAAGGCGCTTCCCTCATCACCCATCAGCCAGCCCCATCCGCTTGAAAACGCGCTTTCACCCCTACTGTTCAAGCCGTAGGCTATGGAGCCCGTGCCTGCGACGACGACTATTCCCGGGCTGCCGCAGGTTGCCGCGTAAAAGGCTACGACAACATCGTTCACAATGATTCTTCTTTTAGCAACGTCGAATGGAACAATTTGATTTAAGATTATTTCGTAGTCGCGTTCAGTTGTTAATCCGCCGATTCCGAAGCATCCAATCTCAGCAGTCCTGTCTCTTAGATCTAGGTTTGAAAGGGCATGTTCAATCGCCAGCCTAACGTTTTTCCGAGCCTCTTCAACGCCGACGACGTTGTAGTTGCATGGACCTGAGCCCCCAACTCCAAGAATCTGGAAGTTTTCGTCTGAAACAGCGCATATAGTCTTTGTTGCGCCTCCGTCAACGCCTAATATCAGCATGTAAGTTTATTATTAGGCGGGGCTTAAATGATTTATCCGTGAATCGCGGGGTTCCTCATCTGATTGGGAAGCCTAAAAATTGCACCGCGATCATATCATCTGCTTTTTAGCCGGTTTTCTCGCATCTTGCTCCATCAATGTAGGTGTCTATAATCCTCAGTTGTTTATCCAGCACTATGAGGTCTGCCCTGCAACCCCTAGATATTTTACCAGCATCTTTAATGCCCATTGCGCTGCATGGCGTGAGAGAAGCCATCTTCACGGCGTCTTTCAATGATATTCCGGCTTTTAAAGCGTTCTGCACAGCCCTGATCATTGTCAGCGTGCTTCCCGCAAGCGTGCCATCGCCCAGCCTTGCAACGCCGTCTTTTACGATTACGGTTTGTGAGCCGAGCGCGTATGCGCCGTCCCCAAGCCCTGCGCCTGATATTGAGTCAGTCACTAAAATCGTCTTGTCCGGTCCCTTACATTTAACAGCGAGTTTCACCGCTGCTGGATGCAGATGAATGAAGTCTAATATTATCTCCGCATAGACATTTTCTGTTAAAGCCGCGCCCACCGTGCCCGGTTCACGGTGATGGAAACCCCTCATGCCGTTATATAGGTGCGTTATGATGTTTGCGCCAGCCTCGATTGCTCTTACGGTTTGCTCGTATGTTGCGTCTGTATGTCCAAGAGAAACCTTCACTTTATATTTTCCAACTATGCCCTCTATGAATTCTATTCCATTCTCAACCTCAGGTGCAACTGTTATGCGCTTAAGCATTCCCCCGCTTAAGCTGTAGAAGCCATTAAATTCCTCGAAGGATGGTTTACGTATGTGCTCCTTAGGCTGCGCGCCGCATCTAGACTTGTTTAGGTATGGACCCTCAAGGTGGATTCCTAAAATCCTTGATGAGCCGCCTCTTGATTTAGAGACTTCTATAATGTTTCTTAAGGCGTTTATCATCCGCTCAGGGGATTCAGTCATAACTGATGGGAAATAGGATGTCACCCCGGTTGAGGGCAAAATTTTCGAGAGCTCTGAAATCTCTTTCGATCCGGAGTATGTGATGTCAACGCCGAATCCTCCGTGGGTATGTATATCCACGAATCCGGGGGATATTATATGCTCATCGTACCTGTAAATCTCCCCCACATCTTTGGGCTTCTCCTCAGAAACATTAACGATTCTATTGCCCTCCACCGTGACGTATGCTTCCTTAAGGATTCTGCTTGGGGTTAAAACCGCCGAGGCTCTTAAAGCAAACATAAAGAAAACTCCGAGGCTTACGATATAAGGTTTAAGGCTGCGCTAAATATTAATCCATAAGCTTTACCCTTAAATCAGTTTGAAAATGGGGATTCTGAAAAGGGGGTGGAGAAAACATCTGTTCAGCTGAAAATCCAGTTTGGCTCATGGTTACAACAGTTCCGGGATTAGAGGATATCGTCCTAATGGAGGCTTCGGAGAACCTCGATGTCCTTGAGGCTGAGGTAAGGTTCAGCGGTGTCGGCGGCAGGGTTTCAATAAGGGTTCCTGAAAGCCAGGTTCATAAGGTCTTCACGTTGAGGAGCATAGAGCATGTGGTGAGGCTTATAAAAACATTTAGGATTGAAACCGGATCTGAAGGGCTGGAGCAGATATACAGCGGGGTTTACGGCTGCGATATCCCATTAGGCGAGTCCTTCAGGGTTACATGCGAAAGGGTTGGGAAGCATGGGTTCACAAGCATCGATGTCCAGAGGGTTGCTGGGCAGGCTCTGGTTGACAAGTATGGTAGAAAGGTTGACCTGAAGAATCCTGAAACAATCGTTAGGGTTGATGTTGCCCGAGACATATGCATCGTCGGCATCCAGGAGACTAGGCTATCGCTTAGAATCCGCTATCCAAGGGTTTTCCAGCATTATTCAGCTTTAAACCCTGTGATAGCCTATGCCATGCTTAAGCTCGCCAATGTTAAGTCTGGCGACAGGGTTTTAGATGCCTTCTGCGGTGGGGGAACAATAATAATAGAGGCCGCCCAATGCTGGGATGGGCTTGAGCTTCTAGGAATAGATGTAAGCCCGAAGAGCATAGAGGGCGCCTGGGGAAACTCTGAGGCTGCCGGCGTGAAAGACCGGGTTAAATTCTTAGTTGGCGATGCAACAAGGCTTGAGAGGTATCTGCCCGCTGGCTGGATGGTTAATAAGGTTGTTTCGAACCTTCCCTTCGGGATCAGAAGCGGCAGGCTGAAGGCTTTGCCGAAAATCTACTCTGGATTTTTAAGGTCGCTTAAACCGTTTCTGGAGGAGGACTCAACAGTTTGTCTCCTCACCATCCACAAAGATCTTCTGGAGAAGATCTGTGGGGAGCTGAATTACAGGGTTTTTGAGAGCAGGACAATATTGCATGGCGGATTACAGGCTTGGATAATACTGTTGAAGCCATAAACATTACATTTTTCGTAGATTTTTATGTTGAAAGCGGGGAGGTGCAATCATGAGGGCTTGGGAGGGCTCACCCAGATATGGGAAGAAGCTGATGAAGACTCTGATGAACCCGAGAGGAGCTCAAAGCTTATGAACATAACTTTTAATATTTCTTGGTCGTTTTTTAAAGCGCTATTTGTTTTCTTTTGCAATTTCCCTTGCTTTCTTAATCAGCTTCTTCCATGCAATATTAAAAGTTATGTTGCTCGATTTGAGCTCGATTTAAGATTAATAAAATTAATAAGATTAAATTAATATATAAACCTTCCCAACGTGTGGCATCCCTCGAGGATCTTAAAAAAGGGTTCTGCGTATTTTAATGTGCATCACGTATATATTGCGGCTTAGCGTTAATTATTTGATTAGCGCTGAACCCCCTTTCAGATCCATATTCGGTGAGAATGTTGAGGTTTATAGGTAGAGTTGCGGATGGAGCCACTGAGACTAGGGCTAGGCTTATACTTCTTAAGGATATGGAGAGCATCGTGACAGCTGAGGAGCTCGTCCTCATTAAGAATGGTGGGGAAATAAATCCTGTAAATGAGATTTTAGGGGTCTTAAGGGAAGGCTTAGGTAAAAACGAGTTTTTAAGCCATACATCCTATAGGCCTGATGTGGCTTACTTGAGGCATGGCGGTGAACCATCAGGCTCTAGGGAAGTATACTCATTTGCCATAGAGCCGATAGGCGTAATAACTAACGAGGGGATTGAGCCTAATAGGGCTATAATTCAGCCCAGGTCGCCGGTTTATCTCCTAGAAGACAATGATAGGCCGTTTGAGCATATTGTTAAGGGGCGTGACGTCATCTGGTCCGATGCGTATTTTGAGGGGCATCCCTCATGGAAGATTCCATTCGATAAAGTTTTCCTACCTTATCATGTGGGTGTTTATGGGAGCACTGGCTGCGGAAAATCATGGTTCACGAGGCATATACTCGTCCCATTATATAGGAAGGCTGGGTATAAAGTTCTCATACTTGACTGGAGCGGAACGGATTATGTTCCGCTCCTCGGGAATGATGAGGTTATTAGGATAACTGAGATCGCCCTCGACGAAGAGTCGATTCTGAGCTATTTCCAGGATAAAACTTTCGGTTTCGCGAGAAACGATTTCATTAGGGACTGCTTCGATGAGTTTCTGGAGGGCTGGATCGGCAGGGTTAAGGATGCCTACTCCAACTCTGAGAATCCCGCTGAGCATCTGTATAATGAGCTGAAAACAAATATTGAGATGGCTGTATCCAGCATAGATCATAGGGGTTCTAAGGCTTCAGCCCAAAGAGCTTTTAGGAGAATATTTAGGAGGCTTAAGCCATCGGATCTTTATCCGGTTATGGGTGTGCTAAGCGTTGAGGAGCTCTTCCAGAACCTTGAAATGAAGGGGCTGCTGGCTGTGGATATGAGCGGTGCATTAACCGAGGCTAAACTCGGCTTTTTCCTATCGCTCTCGAAATATTTATACGGTTTGATGGAGTCGGGGAGAAACTTGGGAATAGCGCTTATAATAGATGAGGCTCCTCAGTATGCTCCATGGGATGCTCATGGAATACAGGCTGAAACATGCGAGATGATAAAGAACCTCGCAGCTTTAGGGAGGAAGCGCATGTTGAACCTGACGCTTATAGCGCAGGGAATAAAGGGCGAGATAGGCATAAACGCTGCTGTCAGAAGAAACCTGAATACCCACTTCTTCGGCAGGATACATCCATTAGATGCCAGCGGTGAGGGCGGAGCTTCAGAGTGGCTTTCGCCATATGGCATATCACCCAATCAGCTGCTTCAGCTTAAGCCTGGAAGATTCTATTTTGCGGGGGTTATGAATCCCTCACCTGTCCCACTGCTCATAACATATAAGCCCATGGGGGGTGTTCAGGGTGGCTGAGGAGGAAATTCCGGAATGGGTTAAGCTCCCGCTGGATCTTCAGCACAGGTTTTTTCAGCTCGCCGAGGAGGAAGCCGAGAAAATAATCGGTATTATTAGGGATATTGATTCCAACCTGAGCATCCTTAGGGCTGAGGTTTCCCCACACATACGTAGCCTTCCAGATCAAGTGAAGAGTTCCCTCATCGCCGCTGTTGACGGTTCCAGATCGCCTAAGCTCAGCGAGAGGCTCGGGGTGAGATACGGAGTCTTCACCTATGGAACAGTCTATTTGAGGGGTTTTGAGAGGGTTGGGGAAAAGTTTGAAGCCAGCGTCTTCAGGAGGAGGCAGGCGCATTCTAGGGATGAAAGCCGATTTTTCTTCCCGCTTCTAACAACCTATTGTGAGAGGAAGATGGCTCTTGAAGCCTTAGATAAATGCGATCTGCTCTTCATAGATGGGAGCTTCTACAGCTTCGTTTATCTCGCCCTGGATATGAAGAAGCGGGGGCTTCTTGAGGGGAGAAAGCATATCGTCGATGAGCTTTTTGAGTTAACCGAGAAGCTTAGGAGAAGCGGGAAGGTTTTGGGGGTGATTAAGCGAAGCCAGACGAAGGCTCTCGGAGGATACCTAGCCCTAACGGTTGGCAGAAACCCATTCTTAACGGTTATAGATAAGCATATACTTTCGCTCATCATGCCTGAAAGGACATTCTTCGAATACAGGAGCCTTCTAAGTGAACATCCAACAATCGTATATACTGAGCTGGCTAGGTTGGCTTTAAAGGGCGAGGTCGAGGATGACCCTATAAAAGCCCTTAAGAGAGCCGAGGATAAAGCATATGAGCCCTTTGAAAACCTGAATCTTCCTAAGGATGGATTCGTCAGCATGAATAGGGCGCATGTTAAAGTTTACAGCGGACTCCCACCATGCGAGATAGAATATCCACCAACAGTTAACCTCACGGATGTTCTCTCAGAAAGCAACCTATTCAATGAAGCCACAAACCTCCCAATAGCCCTAGACCTCGTAGATAATCTAGTGAATGTATCCTCAAAGTTCACTGAGGAATTCGTGTCGGAAATCGAAGGAAGAGTCCTTGAAACCCTAGCGAAAAACGGTGAAAATCTTGAATCCATAAAGGCGTTTTTCTCATTTCTAAATCCGCAGAAGCCATTCTAAGCGAGTCGCCATCCCCCTATTGATGTGGATATCCCGCTGATGAGGTTAAATCATGGAGGACACCAAACTATGTCTGACACACCAGAGGTTAAGATCAGCCATAACAGCCACAGCCCTCGCAATCTCAGCATTCCTATACATAAACTATAAACCCCTAACCCAACCAAGCCTAAAAGCTGAAAAACAAATAAAAAAGCTCACAGCCCCATACAGTGAGCTAATAGCCAGAACAACCCAAAAACCACCAGAAACAAAAACAATAATAGACATGGAGACGCTGAAGACCTCGCAAAAATAGCGGAAATCCTCACAAGACCAATACTCCACGCAACAGACGGAAAAGAACACACTCTACATAATAGACAACGATACAAAATATATAAAACTAAATTAAAGTTGAAATAAAAATTAGCGCATCCCAAAAAGCCCAAAAAGCCAGCATCAAACCCTAAAGTAGCAGCACGCTTATCCCCGTAATAATCCTTATAGTTGGCGGGGTTAAGAAGATTCTCATGCTTAGTCATGCTTAGGAGAGCGTGGAGGGTTGAGGAGGAAGTTTTTGGCTCTGCTTTTAACCATCGGGTTTTTAGCCTCAATTTTCGGCGTCTACCTTCACGTTTACCTCTCAAATGTTAAAAGAAAAGGTGGAAACAGTTCTCAGGCTGAGGAGACGCCCATTATAGCCGCAACTAAAGCCTTCAAGGTTCCTAAGCCTAACGAAAACGGGGAAAACACGCTTAAACTCATCGTTGAAAGCAGCACAGGCATGGTTCTCACAGCAAACCCGCCAATATTTATGCTCCAAACGCCCCTAACAGGGCGTTACCTCCCCGAACAGTACCGTGAACAGACCCCAACCTACGTTAATAAAGTAAAGACTGCGGCGTGGAGCACAGAAGGCTTAAAGTCAAATACGGCTGAAGCCTCAGCCACAATAAAAATGGAGATAAAACTGGTTGATAAGCTAAAGGATGCTGTTGAATTTCTGAAACGCATGTATAATTCCACAATTGGCTTATGCGCCGAAGCGCCCAGGGTTGCGCCCAGCACTTACTGGCTTTTAAGCGACAACCTATGGGCATATAAAGCCCTAGAAAAATATGACCCGCAGCTTTCAAGCGCTATTAAGTCAAAGCTCATAGAACTCGCTGAAGCATACAATCTCCCAAGGGACAATCAAGGCCTGCCGATAAGCTACAAGCATGAAGCCGTAATCGGCGACGCTGTCCCAAAACCGTTTAACGAAGCAGTCTCCTACACGCTTTATAGAAACGATTATGCTTTAAGGGCTGATATGGCCAACGGAACAGCGGTTATGGAAGACTGGCGGAGATATGCAGACCTGCTTCTGTACGCGGCGCTTTCAAGCCACTGGCAAGGAAAGGAGGGGGAAGCGCTGGAGCTGTTTAACATAGCCAAAAATATGTGGGACGGGGTAGGCATACATGACAGCGCAGCCGAGGCAGAGAGCCGCTACGCAACATATAAGCTCGCACTGCTACTTTACACATCAAGGGTTCTAGGGCAGAAGCTGCCATTCGAGGAAGAGCTGATAGCAACCATTCTCAGAATGCAGGATGAAGAAACCGGCGGAATAATAACAGACTACCGCCCAAACGGACAGCCAGCGGAAAATGCAGACGCAAACACCGAAACAACCGCAATAACAATCATAGCCCTAACATACCGATGAAAACGTCAAAAATACATTTCGCCATTCATAAGCTCACACATGTGATGCGTTTAACTAGCATCAACGCGAGGACATAAAAAGGCTTGAAAAGGTTAGAGCATGCCTGAAAGTCATGGGCGAAATAATCGGGTCAAACGCAGCTCT
>Ga0272449_1002404_pt1 | contig 17511 bp, 19 predicted proteins | sample YNPCB0241_FD_198679 | JGI IMG/M metagenome (GOLD analysis project Ga0272449, IMG submission 198679) | Hot spring sediment microbial communities from Yellowstone National Park, WY, United States - YNP-CB-024-1 | ecosystem: Environmental > Aquatic > Thermal springs > Hot (42-90C) > Sediment... | reverse complement strand
CCTTTAAACCAGAAAGCTTGCCGGAAAAAAGCAGAATCACCGCTAAAATACAGCATGCAATTATCAGCCGCCAAAAAGCTATGGAAAAAACATCTAGGCTTGGAAGAAACCTTATGAAAATGGCCGCTGTCCCGAAGAGGATTCCAGCAGTTATGCCCTCTATTAATGTTTGTTTCCGTGTCCTCGTCCTCAGAGACATAATCCTTCCTTAACATCTTCTAACAAGCAAAATTATTAAGCGTATATTAACGCTTTGAAAAATTGTTAATTTCAAAAGGGAGGTTTGATTTGAAACTTGTCAAGTATCGTTATAAAAACAGTGAAAGCTACGGTGTTCTAACCCAAAATAGTGTAGTGGTATGCTTACCTAGCCTCGCAAAGCACTTGCATAAGCGAATGCCTAAAACATTAGAAGAGTTCATAGCAGCTGGTGCCGTTGAAAAGGCAGAAGAGATGTTTGTAAACGCTTCACAGGACATTATTAACAAGTTTTCTCTGTCGCCAAGCGAGGTAAAAGTGCTTGCACCAATAGCAAATCCGCCGAAAATAATCTGTCTGGGACTAAATTACAAGGACCATGCCGCAGAACAAAACGCTCCGATACCGGACGAGCCGATAATATTTTTCAAGCCTCGCACGGCGATAATTGGGCCCTATGAGCATATTATTAAGCCAAAAATTGTAAAACAGCTTGACTATGAAGCGGAACTAGCCGTTATTGTTGGAAAGAAAGCCAAAAATGTTCCCGTTTCAGAGGCGAGAAGCTACATTTTTGGATTCACCATCTTAAATGATGTTTCAGCTAGGGACATCCAATTTAAAGACAAACAGTGGACGCGAGGTAAGAGCTTCGACACCTTCGCTCCAATCGGTCCATGCATAGTTACACGAAACCAGATTGGGGATGTTTCAAACCTATACGTTCGCACATGGGTTAACAACGAACTTAGACAAAATTCCACAACCAGAAACATGGTTTTCAATGTTTACGAGGTGCTCCACCATTTAAGCAAAGTAATGACACTAGAGCCGTGCGACATAATTGCAACAGGTACACCGGCGGGCGTCGGCTTCGCCATGAAGCCTAAGCCGAAATTTCTACAAGTCGGTGATGTTGTGAGGATTGAAATTGAGGGGATAGGCATTCTAGAAAACGTGGTTGTAGAGGAAACCCAGTAAAGTTACTATTTTTCTATTGCTATTGTGCTTTCGCCGGCTTCTTTCTCGACGCGTATGACGTGTTCGGCTTTTTCTGCGAAGGCTTCGCTGTGGGTCACGGCTATTATCTGTTCTATGGCTTTAAACCGTGATATGGCTTCGGCTAGGCGGTCTATGGAGCCGTCTTCCCTTCCAAGGCTTTCAGTTGGCTCGTCAAGCAGTAGCAAGCTTAAGCCATGTCCAGTTTTAGACTGCATTATGAGCTGTCCCAAGCCCAACCGGTATGCAAAAGCTATGAGTGTGCGTTCTCCCCCAGAAAGGTTTGAGACTTCTCTTTCAACTCCGCTTTCACTTAACACGTAAGGCGTGTACGTCTCGTCAATCATAATGTTTATTGGAGCGCCTTCTTCGCCGACTAAATTGTCTAGGATTTGCTGGACAAGGTTTCTTAAAACTTTTACAAATTCGCTTCGAAGTTTTGGTTGGATGCTTCTATACGCGTCGCGGATGCTGCCTATAATGCTCACAATTTTGTTCAGCCTTTCCACTTGTTCAAGTTTTTTCTGAGCTTGGTCTATCCGCTCTTTAATGTCGTCTAGACGTTTCATCAAGTCGTTTTTACGATTTTCCATTGTTTGCAGCTCAGACCTAAGCAGATAATAATTTTGGTAAACTTTGTCTCTGTGTTTTTTGGCGTTTTCAAGCTCTGAAACGTCGAAGCGGGCTATTTCATTGCGGACTTTTTCAAGTTGAGCCCGCAGCTCCGTCTCTAACTTCTGTTTTTCTTCAAACTCTTTTGAAAGTTCAGCCAAAGCCTTAGATTCCTCGTTTATGCGGTTTTTCAGCTCCTCTGTTCTCGGCATTAAGCCTTGAAGGTTTGTGATGGCTGCGCTGGCTTTCTCCTTTAACTGTTGCAGTTCTCCGATTTCTTTTTGAAGCTGGCTTAGAGTTTTCTGTCTTTCACTGTTATCTTTTTGGATTCTCTGAATTAGGTTTTCCTTATATTCGCTTGTTAAAGGCTGCAAACACAGTGGGCAACGGTTCTCCGTTGAAAGTGATGAAAGCCTCCTTTGGTCTGTCTGCATGCTGCTAAGAGCGGTTTCATATTCGGCTTTTAAGTCGGTGATTTGGCTGTCAAAGGCTAGTAAATGCTGTCTTAGAGTTTCGAGAGGCTGGTCTGCTGGGATTCCAACTTCTTTCAGTCTATCCCTATGGGACTGAATTTGAGCTTCTAAAGAAGCAAGGCGTTGTTTCAAATTTTCAATAATAGCTTTTTTGCCATCGATTTTCTCCGCGACGGCTGCCAAAGAGTCTTCAAGGCTTGTTAGTTGAGCCTGAATTTGAGCCTCTTTCCTTCGGTATTCATCTATGAACGCCCTTTGCTCTTCAAGCCTTTTAAGCCTCAAATCAGCCTCCTCAAGGGCTTTTTTGGCTTCTTCAAGCCTTCTTGAAGCATTTTGTATATCGATTTCTAAGCGTGCGAACTCTTCAGCTAGGCGCGTGTACTCGTGGTTGAGCTTTTCTAAGCCGACAACATCGGGGTCTTTTTCGTAAAACTTCTTTTCAGTTTCGTATTCTTTCTGGTATCCGGCGATGTTGCTCCATGATAGTTCATAGTCTGAAAGTCCGAAGAGTTCGTCTAGACGTCTTTGTCTATCTCTTGGCGGGGCGTCTATAAGCTCTTTCAAGTGTTCCTGTCTAACCCAGACTATTTCGCGGAAAAGCTCTTTATCAAGCCCTGTTATGGCTTTTAGCTGTTCTGCCACTGCTTCGCTTTTCACGCTTGCTATTAGGTTTTCGCCTTCAAAAAGCTTCAATTCGTCAAAGTCTTGGCTTATCCCCTTCCCACGCCTCTTCAATCCCCGCGAAAGCTTGTAGCTTTTGCCGTTTTGGGTAAATTGGAGAACAACCTTTCCGTTTTCAGCCCCTTCTCTCAGTAAGTATTCGTAGCTTCTTCCCAAGGGGTCTCCGAACAAGGCGAAGTCTATGGCGTAAAGTATGCTTGACTTTCCGCATCCCAAACCGCCTACAAGACAGTTGAAGCCCCTTGCAAAAGGCACTGTTGACTTCACGTGGGAGCGAATATTCTCCAGTTGAACAACTTCGATTTTCATTGCACAAGCTCCTCCAAAATCTGCTTAACCTTTTCATCCTGCCTTTTTGTCAAGGGTTCAATGAGGTTGACGGCGGCGCGGGCTATTTTTTCAGCTTGTTCCGGGCTGAACCGCTCTGTGAAAATCTGCATGAAGTATTCGAAGCTTTTCGTTTTCAAATCTTTAACTTCGCTTTCGAATATGGAGCGAACAACAGCCTCTGGAACCTCGCTTTCACGCAGTAAAACAACCGGGTGGACAAGCAGCGCCTTCTCGGCGGCGCTTCTAATTTGGGCAACATCAACATCAGCGCGGCTTGCTTCAGCGGGCAAAACTCCCTTCAGCACAGGAACAAGAATCGCGCCTTCTTCATCAGCGCCTTTCACGAGTTGAACGGCAAGCTCAGTAATCTTCGGAGCTGCAACTCCTGAGAAATCCTGCTCCAAAACAACAAACTTGCGGGGGGACTTCAACTTTATGAATTGTGGTGAGGCTTCGCCTTTCTCGTCCACTTCCACGTAGTAAAAGCCCTTCTCCGTTTTAGCCTCATCATAATTTATTGTTTCAGTGCTTCCAGGATAAACCAGCAAGCCATTCTTAAACTTCCCAAGGTAAGGCGCATGCACATGTCCAGCAGCATAATAATTGAAATCTCCGGGTATTAGCTCCGGCGACCCCTCAGCCTCGATGTAAGGCGGGTTAAGCTCCGGCATCTCTAAAGCCATGTGGAAAACGAAAATGTTAAACAGCGAGGGATCCGTTGTCGGCTTGTTCTTTTCCATGAAGGCTGGAAGCATTTCTTCCGTTTTGCGGCGTGTCCTAAAGTTTGGCACTCCGTAAACGTAGCAGCATTCTGGCTTCCGCCAGCAAGCCCCCTCGTGCCTTGGGAGGAAATAAATTAGCCCGGCGCTGTCTAAGGGGTTTAAAATGGTGCTTGTGACAACGTTGGGCGCGGAATCATGGGAACCATCAACCACCAGAACTGGAATGCCAGCCTCCCGTAGTCGGCTGAAGTTTTTAACCGCGTTTTCCAGTGTGACGTTGGATGGGCGCGCGTTGTGGAACAAGTCTCCGGCGATAATCATGAAGGTTGGCTTCAACTCCAGGGTTTTATCAACAAGTTCGCAGAAAGCTTTGTCAAAGTCTTCCCGCCTAGCCTCAAGGCCGTATTGGGAATAGCCCAAATGCAAGTCTGCAGCGTGGACAAAGCTGAAAGTCTTCAACGCCATTTCCACCTCGCAACCACATACAATAGCAGCATAATCCCTATTAACGCTTAATCATAAGCAACAGAAACACATAAAAGCAAAACAGACATTTCAAGCAGCGGAAAGGCGCCATAAAATGGAATGTGAGAAGTGCGGGAAAGAAACCTTTCTGCCTTTCAGATGCCCCTACTGTGGAGGATATTTTTGCTCTGAACACCGCCCTCCAGAAAACCATGAATGCCCAAAAATTGAGCTAGCCCGCGCTCCCTCAAAAGAAGAAAGGCCGGTACCAACGCAAAAAGCCCAAGCATCATACGAGTACGCCGTAACATACATCCCCATTGAGCAGAAGAGGAAATTTTATTTCAGCAGCAAGGAAATCGCGCACCTCGTTGTGGCTGCACTTCTCGTTTTGGGCATAGGCTTATCGCTGGGGCTTTACCGAGAAGCATACGCAGCACTGGGAAGCCCCATTATGCTGTATGTGTTCGCTTTTATTTTGGCGGCATCCTTCCTAGCCCACGAGTTAGCCCACAAGTTTGCAGCCCAAAAGGAGGGGTTATGGGCTGAGTTTAGGCTGATGTTTATGGGCTTAATCCTTACAGCCATATCTATCATTTCGCCATTGTTCAAGATAATATCTCCCGGAGCGGTTGTCATATTTGGGTTCGCCGGGAAAAAGAGCGTTGGAAAAATTTCTATCGCCGGACCATCCACTAACATAATCTTATCGACAGTGCTGGTTGTGCTGTGGTTTTTAAACCCGCAGCAGATACTAGTGTATGCGGCTGCCTTCAACGCTTGGATAAGCCTCTTCAATTTAATTCCCTTCGGGCTTCTTGACGGCTTTAAAATCTTTCAATGGAATAGGGCTGTTTGGGCCATAGCCTTCACGCTGAGCTTAGCCTTAACTATACTAACCTACCTAAAATTGTAGAAAATCTAAACTAGTTCTATGGTGACGTGGACTTCTTCTGGGACGCGAATGCGCATAATCCTTCTCATGGCGCGTTCTTCGGCGTCAATGTCTATTAGGCGTTTGTGGATGCGCAGTTCCCACTTGTCCCATGTGGATGTTCCTTCTCCGCAAGGTGACTTTAGAACTGGAACCCTAAGCCTCTTGGTGGGCAGCGGAACTGGCCCTGTCATTTTTACCCCTGTTCTTTCGGCTATGGTTTTCAGTTCTTGGCATACCTCTTCCAGCTTCTTATAGTCGGTGCTTGTTAAGCGTATTCGCGCCTTTCTAACCATGACTTACTATTCACGCCTCATTTCTACGTGTTCCCTTGTGGGTTACCTTTAGACAACAAAGCACAAATAAAAACTTATCGAAGAGAACACCCATTAATAAGCAACGCCGCGACAGTCATCGCGATGGATGGACAACAGCCATGAGTTTAAGAGTTAAAGGAGCCTTAATAGACCTTGACGGAACAATCGTTGACTCTAGAAGGGCATACAGCGAAGCCCTTAAGAAAACCTACAAAATGCTTGGGTTGAAAAATTTTAACCCCGCCATCGCGTTGGAGATTCCAAGGAGGCTGGAGCAGAACCAGCCATTAAACGACTTAATACCCGAAACCATTGTTGAAAAGTTTCTGGAAACCTATTTAGGAATATATTACGCGATAACGGAAAGTGAGACAAAGCCGCTGCCGAACGTTTCAAAAACGCTTGAAGAGCTTTCTAAGAGGATAAAGCTTGCGCTCCTCACGATGCGGCATGTTCCAGAGGAAAACATTAGAAAAGAGCTGGAAAAATTCGGCCTAGCCAAACATTTCCAATGCGTAGTTACAGCCTTGGACACGCGTTTTCCTAAACCCTCCCCAAAAGCCATACTGGAATGTGCTGAAAAACTCGGCGTTAAAATAGGTGAATGCGTGGTGGTAGGAGACTCCATCATGGACGTAAGGGCTGGAAAAAATGCCGGAGCCAAAACGGTGGCAGTTTTATCCGGCATATTTTCAAGGGAAGAGCTGGCGAAAGAGAAGCCAGACTTGATTCTAAAAGATATTAATGAACTCCCAAGCTTTTTATCCGTACTATAATATTACAATAGGTGCAATATAGCTAAAAATTACTTAAGAGTGTTATAGAAGCAACCATAAATAAAGCTTAATTAAAACTTTGTATTAGTAGTATGTTGGAGAGGGCTTCGAGCAACAATGAATTTCATTGAAATGCTATTGTCTGAAAAATTGAAAAACAAAAACCCAATGCTGGATATCTTCGGCGCTGACCGCAAGGTTCTCCAAATAGCATGTCAAGACCTAACAAACTACCTTAAAGTTCACTGGAACCTCGTTGGCAAAGAGGCAAACGAATGTGAACTTGCGGATAAGCTTGAAGAATTCTATCAGAATGAACCAAAAGAGCTTGAGGAATTCATAGAATTGTGGACGGGGATATGGCTCAAAAAATGGGGTGAGAGAGTGAAACTCCTAATAGGCGACGAGGATTCGAAAAGATGGAACAGGATGACGAAAATTCTCAACAACGCCGAACCCCTCTGGAGAAGACTAGCCAACCGCCGAGAAATGCAGGAGGTAGTAATATCCACGCTTATCAGAAACGGTGAAATTTGCGGCACTTCAATTCTCGCTGAGAACCTATTAAAAATGGAGTTAGGCGAAAATAAGAGGAAGTACGCCACTGAAGAAGAACACGCATTAAACATTGTTAACAACACTTTGCGTAAGGCTAGAGAAATAACTAGAAGCAAAGGACCATTAATATTCGTTAGAATTGACAAAGGCTATTATAATAACAGCGAATTCTAATTAATTCCCATGTTTTAGCGTGTTCTTTCTCTGTTGAGATTTTTAGTCTGCCATGAATACTTCCTGATGGTTGTGGATTCTCCATAACCACATGCGGCGCACCGTTTTTTTGACACGTTGTAGGCTCTTCTTCCACAGCGTCTACAGCGTATGTGAAGCGTTTTGCCGGCACGTTTTCCGAAGGAAGGCGTTCCTTTTCCCAAAATGCCTTCACCTTGGTGGCGGCGATATCAATACAACGTTGTCTCCGCGGACTATTATCAAGCCTAATTTTTTGATGTTTTCGGCGTCTGTCGTATCTTCCGTTTCCTCAAGAACAAGGTTTAGGTGCTGGTCAAAACCCTTTAGTCTCCCTCTAAGGCTTTTTCCGCCCTTTAACCTTACAAGCACGATTTTTCCAAGATTCTGTTCGAGGATTTCAGTTGTCATTTCGCTCATCTGCAGCCCTCAAACCACATACTTACCCTTTTATACTTAAACTTATACGATTTAAACCTATCTAAGAAAGAAGCGGTGGAGAATGTCTAAAAAGTATAAGAGACATTTTCTAAAAGAGAAAGAGGCTAAGGCTTTACTGAAAAGGGCTTCGGAAAAACTGAAAGTCGATTTAGAAAAAATTTTCGGTTCAGAAACAAGGATGGAGCTTATTGAAACGGATTTCGGCGAAGTTTTCCTAGTAAACAGCAAACCGGTCCTCTTCAAAATCGGAGAAAACATTTACCCAACCCTACTTTTTGAAGAGTTTTCCACATCAGCGCCAAAAGTCGTCGTGGACATGGGAGCAGTTCGCCACATCTGCAACGGTGCAAATGTTACGGCTCCAGGAATTGTCCGCTTTGAAGGAAGCTTCAGAAAAGGCGACTTAGTTTTTGTCGTAGATGAAAAATACGGTAAACCCATCGCTATTGGCGAAATCCTTTATGATGACGCTGAGGCTGTGGGCGTCAAGCAAGGCATTGTGGTTAAGAATGTGCACTTTGTCGGCGACAGAATATGGAGCGCCCTAAAGGAAGTTGCCTAAACGCTAAGCGAACTGTCAATCCATATTTTAAATTCATAAACCCTTAATAATCAATCTATATTTTAAATCCAGAAAGCAGCTCAGTAAAGAAATGCTTAAACTCTTAAAGGGTGTAAATAGCTATCAGAGAGGAGAAGTTTGCCTGGTTTAAGCGAACTCTTCCGTAAATACAAACGAGAAGAAAAGGAGACGGAACGCAAAACAGAGGTTAAGGGCACGATTAGCAAAACTTTTTTGAAGGCTATGCCCCTCCGCGACTTATCAGACTTAGACGCTGTTAAGAACGAGGTACGCTCCGGAAACATCTTGATTCTTAGAATAACTCCTCTCGCAAACAAAAGCGTTGAAGACGTAAAGCGGGCGGTTAACGAATTATGCGAGTTTGTGGAGTCACTTGGCGGAGACATTGCCCGTCTCGGCGAGGAACGGGTTGTTGTATGTCCGCCCAATGTTAAAATCTGGAGAGAGAAAGCCCAAGTGGCAAGTGAGCCTATATCTACAGCAGCCTAAAAGTTTCCATGATTGAAGGCGTTATCGTCTGTATTCCGCATTTTTTCTCAATGAAGTTTGCTATGCTTGTTATCTTCGCTTTTTCACCGTGGCAAACTATGACCCTTTCAGGTCTCGGTTTGAGATGGGTTACATAGTTTATTATTTGCCGCCTATCAGAATGTCCTGAAAAACCTTCTATGGATTCTACGCGCATTTTCACTTTCACGACGGACATTTTTCCTTCGCTGTCAATCATTGCAACCTCGTTTATGCCCTTCTGCACCCGTCTTCCCAATGTGCCCTCAATCTGGTAGCTTACAAAAACTATCACGTTTCTTTCATCTTCAGCCAAGCTCTTAAAGTATTCTATTACTGGACCGCCTTCAAGCATTCCGGAAGTAGCCATAATTATGCACGGCTCACCGTCGATAACGTCTTGCCTCACGCTGGGATGTTCGACAACAGTGAAATAGTCTGACTCAAAGGGGTTTACCTCTTCGTGAAGTATGCTGTTGCGGACTTCCCTCCCCAAATATTCCGGGTAAGCTGTGTGAATGGCTGTGGCTTCCGAAATCATGCCCTCAATGAAAACCGGGGCTTCTTTTATAAGCCCCCGCTTCATATAACCGTCTAGGACAAGCATTATTTCCTGCGCTCTGCCCACAGCTGGCACAGGGATTAGAACTTTGCCTTTCCTCTCCAACGTTTCATTCACAATTTTTGTTAGACGTTCTTCAGCTTCAACCCTTGAGGGCATTATGTCCTCTGGGCCTCCATATGTGCTTTCTGTTATGATGGTTTCAACTCTTGGAAATTCGGCTGTCGCCGCCTCCAAAAGCATGGTTTTTGCATACTTGTAGTCGCCCGTGTAAACTATGTTGTGCAAGCCTTCGCCTATGTGCAGGTGGATTATCGACGAGCCTAAAATGTGTCCAGCGTTATGTAAGGTCAAGCGCACGTCGGGAGCAATATCCGTAACAACGCCATATCTCAGTGGAATGGTGTGCAGCACACATTCACGGACGTCTTTCTGGTCGTACGGCGGTATAATACCCTGCTTGCTGGCAACATCTAAATAGTCAAGCTGAAGCAGCGTCATTAAACTTGATGTTGGTGCAGAACAATACACGGGGCCGTCATAGCCATACTTAAAGAGGAAGGGAACCAAACCACAGTGGTCTAGGTGGGCGTGGCTTACCACAACAGCGTCTAAAGAGTCTAACTCGAAGGCAGGGTGATCTAGCCGCGGGAAGGCTTCAAAGGGTTTTGAGGAACCCGGGTTTATGCCGCAGTCTAACAGTATGCTGCTTTCCCTTGTTTGCACTAGGAAGGCTGATCTGCCGACTTCTTGAACTCCGCCTAGGGGGGTTATGCGGACGTCACCGATCTCGAAGGTTTTTGGTCTAAAGATTCTTTCGCCGAAGGTGCGGAGAACTCTTTCCCTTTCCTTGCTTTCTGCATGGAGATAATGGCGCATGTGGGCTATAATCTTGGAGCGTAACGGCGGGCTTCTCAAAACGTGGGGACGCCACTTCGTTCTTTTTATAATTTCTTGAAGGACGGCGCCGTTTTTGCCTATAACCATTCCAGGCTTTTTTGCCTCTATGATTATTTCTCCAAGGCTTGGGTCGAAGTTTATGTCTGTGACTTCCGCTTCTGGTGGTATTATTTCGCGGGCTATTCTTTCAGCTTCTTTCTCCGGCAGTCGCACGGAGGGGTCTGAACGCACGACTATGCGTTTTCTTATTACGCTGACTATGTCGGCGATGAGGCTGCTTTGTTCAACTAGGATTTCTGGTTTTTTGGCGTAGACTGCCAGCATTGGGCCTTCATACTCTACCCTTGTCACTTCAGCCTCTTTTGGGACATGCTCGAGGATGTATTGACTTATTTCTATTTTCTCTCTTTCAGAGTTGGGCGCCAACTTTAATTTCCCTACTTTTCTAAAAGCCTCTTCTTCTCCTCGTCTGTTAACTCCCTATAGCCTTTAACGTCTATAACTGCAATGTTGAAGCTGTCTCCGCTGGCTGCATCCCTTTTCATGGCGGAGTCGACAGCCCTAACAATTATTGGTAATGCTTCCTCAACCGTCATGTCTTCCTTGAACTTGTCTTCAAGAACACCATAGGCTACTGGTGAACCGGAACCTGTGGCTACGCATTTTTCTTCTGTTAAACTGCCAAACGGGTCTAGCGAGAACACGTGGGGGCCGGTTTCATCAACTCCTCCGACTAAAACTTGGGTGGCTAAGGGCATGTATCTTGCCGAGAACAATAAGTTTGCCACAAGCCTTGCAGCTGAGCCCACTGGTATAGGCCTGCCCATATTGAGCTTGTAAAGTTGGGCGTTGGCCGTTAAAATGTCCACCGTTCTTTGGGCATCCGCCACTGTTCCAGCTATGGTCATGGCTAGGTGGTCGTCTATCTTGTAAATTTTTTTCCCATGTTTATGAGCCACGTAGAAGCCCATGGTTACACGGGTGTCAGAAGCCAATATGACTCCGTCTTTACATACAACACCGATAGTAGTTGTTCCCTTTAACGTCAACTTATCAACTATATCCTTGCTGGCCATCATCATTTCTCCTAAAATCTATGCATACCGCCAAATTACTTCACTAGGAAGCAGCATCTGTAATCATGCTTGTGGGGTTTATTAACATTACGCTTCACAAAACATAATTATTTTGGACGATTAGGGAAGTATCTCCCATACTTTTCAAAAGAGTTTTAAGCCGATGCGCCCTTGAAGTTAGGATGAACGTGGACTTGGCAGTGGTTGGTTTGCCTTTAAAACACCATTGGATGCAGCTTCCACGAGAAGTGATTGTCGGAGAAGGCGTAATAGAGCGGGTTGCAGAAATCTCCCATAGGCTTGGGTTTACAAGCTCAGCCCTAATAGTTACAGGTTCAAGAACATGGGATGTTGCTGGGAAAACTGTAAAAGCGATTTTGGAAGGCGACGGTTTAAAGGTTGAAACTTTAATTGTTGACTCGGCCACCCTTTGGGATGTTAGGGCTGTTGAAGAGAAAATTAAGACTTTAAAGCCTCAAGTTGTTTTTGGGGTGGGAGGCGGTACAAAAATCGACATTGCAAAGCTCAGCTCAGCCCGTCAAGGAGTACCCTTCATAAGCGTTCCCACCACCGCTTCCCACGATGGAATTGCAAGTCCCCTTTCCTCGATTAAAGGTTTGGAAAAACCTTTTTCAGTTATGGCTCAAGCGCCGATAGCCATCATAGCCGACACGAATATAATAAAGAGGGCTTCTTATAGGCTTATTGCAAGCGGCTGCGGAGACGTTATTGCAAAATTCACAGCGGTTAAAGACTGGAAACTAGCCCGTGATGAAAAAGGCGAGTATTACGGTGAATATGCGGCAAGCTTGGCTTTAATGAGCGCTGAACTTGTAATGCAAAATGCTAAACTAATTAATCCTGAAAACGAAGAGGGTTTACGAGTGCTTTTAGAGGCTTTGATAAGCTGCGGCGTCGCCATGAGCATTGCTGGAAGCAGTCGCCCATGCAGCGGTTCAGAGCACTTGTTCAGCCACGCCCTTGACTTAATCAAGCCTAACAGCTCCATGCATGGAGAGCGCTGCGGCGTGGGAACAATAATGATGGCCTATTTGCATGGGGCAGACTGGAAACACATCAAAGAGACTCTTGAAATTATAGGTGCGCCTACAACTGCGGAAGGGTTAGGCCTCACCAAGGATGAAGTAGTCAAAGCCCTATGCATGGCTTCCTCCATAAGGCCCGAACGCTACACCATCCTAAACAAGTTGAATCTAAGCCTAGAAGAATGCGAGAAAGTGGCTAAATCAACAGGCGTCATTTAAACTATGCTTTTGCCTTGGGCTCAGCCTTGAAGGTTTCAATGAATTTAACCGTTGTGATTTCTGGGAAAAACTTTTGTATGTCTAAGGCTATGCCTCTTTTCGCCACCTGAATTCCTTCAATATAGAAGGCTTCTTCTGGCATTTCGACGCTAACAACTTTGGCTTTGACGTTGAATTTGAATTTCTCCACTTCCACTGATGGTATTCGTCGGTGAATGAGGGCGGAGATTTTTTCTTCTTGTGTTTCAAGCTTTTTCTTGACTGTAACTTCGTAAACAAGCGTTTTTCCAGCCAATGGCGGGTTAAAGTCTAGTAAAACCCTTCCTGCGCCTATCGCCCTCACAGTTGCCATTTTCCCATCATATTCGAGGCGCATTCCAAGGGATGGCGTTATCCCCTTTGCAGTTAACTGCCTCAAGGGAACACGCCTGACCTTTTCGGGGTCCCGCGGTCCGAAGGCCTTTTCTGGCGGTATCTCAACGGTTGCCTGTTTTCCAACTTCCATTGTTGTTAAGCTTTCGTCTAAAGCCTTTAAAACCCAACCTTCGCCCACCACAACTAGTTTTGGCTCGTAGATTTCGCCTTCCTTGTACAAGCGTTCTTTTTTGGCTATTTCCTCGATTGTTGTGTCGAAGACTTCACCTGTCTCTTTGACTTTTGCAACGTAGTCCATAAGAATGAAGTCGCCTTTCTGTAAAGCCATAATAGACACCATTTTAATGGATATTTGCCAAACTAAGCCTAAAGCCTCAATAAAAGCTTTATCTCATCAAACCCTTCTACTGAACACGTATACCAAAGACTTAACCATCAGCAAGTGAGAAGTGTGAGAAATATGAAAACCGTTGACAAGGATGCCCTCTATAGAGAATGCATAAAAAGAATAGAAAAGGAAGCTTTGGGAAAACCGCTGGAGGAAAGGATGGAAATCACGTGTAAGATTTTGAAGGCGCAAATTCCTTACTATTTTTGGGTTGGATTCTACTTTCCAAAAGAAGGTTTCTTGGAACTGGGGCCGTCAGAGGGGCCGCCAGCCTGCGCTCAGATAGCCTACACTGGTGTTTGCGGGACGTGCGCTCGAAGCGGCAAGACAATAATTGTGCCAAACGTTCACGAATTTCCTGGGCATATCGTTTGCGACCCTAGGTCTAAGTCTGAAATTGCTGTTCCCGTCTTTGGCGAAAAGGGCGAAGTTATAGCGGTGTTGGATGTGGACAGCGATGAGTATGGAAGCTTCGACGAGAAAGACGAGGAGTGGCTTGTGAGGATAGCGAAAGCCTTAACTTCGCCTGGGTTAAGCCAGTAACAGTGTTTCTTGAATAGGAAAGTGGCGCATGAAAACCGATTTAGCCAGTTCGAGAAGCGTTTACGCGGCTATTCTGCTTCTTGGAATAGTCAGCCTTTTAGGCGACGTGGTTTATGAGGGTTCGCGGGGGCTTGTGCCGGACTATCTTGCCTTCTTAGGTTCCTCAGCCTTCATTATAGTTTTTGTTGGGCGGTTCGGAGAGTTTTTGGGCTACGCCTTGAGGCTTGTAAGCGGAGTGCTCGCTGACACAACTAGGGCTTATTGGGCTTTCATATTTTTGGGGTATGGGCTTATAGTTGCGATTCCGCTTTTGGGTTTCACAAACTTATGGTGGATAGCCATAATCCTAGTTTTGCTTGAGCGTATCGGAAAAGCCGTTAGGTCGCCGGCCAGAGACGCCGTACTATCCATTGTAAGCAAAGGCGTAGGGGCTGGAAAAGCGTTTGGAATCCATGAGCTTTTAGACCAGATTGGCGCGATTTTAGGCCCCTTGATAGTTGCGGCCTTAATGTTTTACAGTGGAAACAATTACGGCCTAACCTTTAGTTTCCTGCTTGTGCCCTTTCTTGCGCTTGTAGCTTTCCTAGTTTTCACATACAATAGGGTTGGCCAGAGTAGGCCATCTGACGCGGGAAAGGTTGAGGAAAAAGGCGAGAAAGGTGGAAGGCTTGGAGGAGCCTTCTACATTTACACTTCTGCTGTGCTTTTAAACACTATTGGGCTTATCCCATACGAACTTATTCTCCTCAAAGCTTCGGCGATTCTCCAGCCCATGAACCAGCAGTGGCTTGTCCCCCTAATATACTTGTTGATTCAGGGGATAGATGCGCCCACCGCACTGTTTGCAGGGTATTCCTACGACAAGTTTAAAATCAAGGTTTTAGCTTTGCCCTTCATCCTTTCAATTTTTCCAACATTGTTTGCCATGACTAACGCGGATTTAAGGGCTTTGCTTTTTGCCGCAGTGTTTTTCGGCTTGGTTTTGGGAATGCAAGAGTCCATTTACCGCGCCGCTGTTTCAGAGTTTGCGCCTATATCCTCGCGGGGAACAGCCTACGGCATATTCAACACAGCCTACGGGGTTGGCATGCTGTCCAGCGGTTTCGTGTATGGTTTAATTGCAACTTTTAATCCGCCATACGCCGCTATAGTTCTATATGTTTTTGTTGTGCAGGCTGCCGCTGTAGTTTTGCTTGTTAAGGCTTACTCAGAAAGTGTTAAAGCCTAAACACCTCAATTTTATTGATGGCGAAAAGAGTTGGCTTCAAACGACGAGTCTAAGGTTTTAGACATTCTTGAGAAAGTTAGCAAAAGCGTTGTGAACATAAGCACTATAAGGCTTATCCAAGACGTTTTCTATCAAGTTTTCCCAGTTAAGGGCATGGGTTCAGGCACAATAATAGATGGCGAAGGCCACATACTAACCAACAACCACGTTGTTCAAGGCGCGGAGCGCATTGCGGTAACCCTTTGGAACGGCGAAGTCTTGAACGGGCGGCTTCTAGGCACATGTGCAATCCACGACATAGCCGTTGTCAAAGTTGACAAAAAAGGGCTGGTTTACGCAGAGCTGGGCGACTCGGATAAGCTGAGGATAGGGCAACGCGTTTACGCCATCGGCAATCCCTTCGGCTTGGCTGGTGGCCCAACAATAACTTCTGGGGTTATAAGCGCATTAAACCGCACAATAGAGTCGAAGAACGAACTTTTAGAAAACCTTGTGCAGACGGATGCTGCCATAAACCCCGGAAACAGCGGCGGCCCCCTCGTGGACATTAACGGAAAAGTGGTGGCCATAAACACGGCCATTATTCCCTTCGCCCATGGAATAGGATTCGCCATTCCAATAAATTCGGCTAAGAAATGCGCTTACGACATAATAGCCAAAGGAGTCCATGTTAGGCCTTGGCTTGGAATAATAGGCTTAAGCCTTTCAAGGGAGATTTCCAGCTACTATGGCATTCCATTGGCTGAAGGCGTGCTGGTTACAAGGGTTGTGGAGGGAAGCCCCGCAGACGAGGCTGGCATAGAGGCTGGCGACATAATACTGGCAATGGACAACGTGCCTATCACAAGAATCGAGAAGCTGCTAAGCGAAATCCACAAGCGGAATGCTGGCGAAAAGGTTAATCTAACAGTCTACCGCGAAGGGTTAGAGTACTCTGTTGAGGTGGTTTTGGCCAGAGCACCATAAACGTTTTAGCGGCTGTCTAAAACTTTTAAGCGGAAATTATAAATTGGTAGTTTAATAATAATGGTAAACGCTTTCAAATTTACTATTCCATGTATAATAGTAGGGGGAGGCTGATGAGCACCCATGCAGAAGAGCTAAAGCTTCGGTTAATGACTATAGAGCTTCTTAGAACAGCCAAATACAAGCGGAACATCACATACCGCGAACTTTCAGCCAAGACGGGGTTGCCCGTAACCGTCTTAAGCAGATATGCTAAAGGCCATGTTTTGCCAAACACTGCTAGGGCCAAGCAGCTTTGGAAGGTTTTGTCTAAGTTTGTTGGTTTGGAAAGCGAGCTTCGAAATAGAATAAAGTTTGATGAAGATGGCTATTTTGACAATACTGAGATTATCGGCGACTTCAACATTCTACAGCAAGCGGCCAACCACGCGTTGGCGATTTTCGCTGGAAAACGGGTTACAAAAGTGTTTACGGCCGCGGTTGATGGGATTCCATTGGCAACCATGGTGGCAAACGCTTTGGGCGTAAACCTAGTAATAGCCAAGAGAAGCAAAGAAGTGGGCGTAAAAGAATTCCTCGAAGAAACCTTCGTGCTTAAAGACTCGGGTGTAACAATTACGCTTTATGTTCCAAAGGACGCCATTAAAAAGCGGGACAGCGTCCTAATAGTGGATGATATGATTAAAACCGGTGAAACACAGGCGGCGCTGGTCAACCTTGTGCGCAAGGCTAAGGCTGAAGTCTCAGGAGTTTTCTCTCTCATAGCCGTAGGAGACGAATGGAGGAGAAAGCTCAAGCTGCCAGAAGAGTGCCCCGTAGAGGTTATAACCTACATCAAACCAGCTTAGAGCTGACTGTGGCATGTAGTCATAGCTTTAGATGGTCAGACGCCTTATGGCGTCTTCACTTTGTTGGGGATTTTGATCTGATTGTTTTTTATGTATTTCTCCTACTATGATTTTTGTATATAGTGCCACACCGAGGACGAGCATTGAACCGAAAACGATGATGATGGTAGCTGCAGACTCGGTGGGCAGAGTTGACAGCCCAAATCCTAGTCCGTATAAACCTAAGGCTATCAATAGTTGTGTGATGAATAATTTGTAAAACAGTTTCACCTCGTGGGATACCATTTTTCCTCGCCTTCCTTACTCATAGTACGGAGAGCACACATACCGGTTGCGGTTAATGTTTTGTTAAGCGCGTACACTTAAAAGTTTTGAGGCATCTTTTGAGTGGGCAAACGGCGCATTTCATTTTTCTACAGTAGTTTTTCCCAAGGCGGAGCAGTGCTGTTTCAAAATTTACAAAGGACTTGTTTGGGATGCTGTTTTTAGTCCAAAACTCCTCAAGTTGCTGCAAGAAGGACTTAGAAGATTTTTCATTAACTAAGCCCAAGTTTTTCGCCGCTAAAATGACT
>Ga0272449_1002403_pt1 | contig 17511 bp, 12 predicted proteins | sample YNPCB0241_FD_198679 | JGI IMG/M metagenome (GOLD analysis project Ga0272449, IMG submission 198679) | Hot spring sediment microbial communities from Yellowstone National Park, WY, United States - YNP-CB-024-1 | ecosystem: Environmental > Aquatic > Thermal springs > Hot (42-90C) > Sediment... | reverse complement strand
ATACTTCTTGAACTGGTTTAGTATGTTTCTTAATTACTTTACTCCTTTCAATTTCGCCTAACGGTTCCAGCATAAAAGAAGTTTTTGCGAAGCAAAAATTTGGGTGAATGCCATAAGGCACGAACCTTTTATGCTGTATTAGGCGACCCGAAGGGCGAGCCACGTAGTGGCGAAGCCTATTGCTTGGCGGCATTTTATCACTTCTTTCATCCATCACCTTCCAAATTACTTTCGAGGAATTCTGAAATGATTCCTCTTTTTAGTTGTCCATGACAGAATTGATTTTGATAGTTTCTAAGACAACCGTAACAACTTGTTTCAGGGCCACAATTGTTGCAATTCTTTACTCGAAGTAAAGTAGATTTAAGCACTTCTTTTAAACTCTTTTCATCCATTAATCTTTTTACATGCCCAGCTCCTCCAGGAACATTGTCAAATAGAATAAGCTGAATACTCTCTTCTGATGGATATAAGCAACCATCTAAGTCTTGTCTTTTTATTCCAAGGGATTGGCTTGCACCTTCAAGAATTGCATAGAGTAAAGAAAACCAAAAACTATCACCTTTCTGACCAATTTGTGGTTCTTCAAAAGAGATAGAAATTACATCTGTTTTAAAAGTGTGTCCAAGATGTAATGGTCCTCTCAGTACCGACGAGCAGTCTACCCCATAAGGCGTTTTATGCTTCCCTCTCTGTCTTTCTGAAAAGGCAGCTCCACAAATGAAACAAATCCAAAACCCACCCCCTCTTCTTCCTTTACAGACAACTGCTAACTCACCATCTGAGGAGTACATGCACTTAATCTTAAACTTGCCGATTTTAAATTCTTTTTCTTCAGGTTCTTTATAATTAAAGAAATATGGTCTTGTAGTAAACTCTTTCTTAGGTCGTGATTCACCTGGTTTTTGTGCTTCATAGTCTTTAGAGGTTACAAAACCAAATATAGGTGTAATGAATTTGTGTACTTCTCGGCGCGGAATCTCTCCATGAATCTCACATGGGATAAAAGGTGGTGCGTCTTCAGGCGTTCCTCTTCGGATGTAAAACCGATTACATTTAGGACAAATAGCATACCAATAAATTGGCCAAGTTCTGTTTTTTACCACCCTTAAACCAGTGCTTTCCCAAAGGTACCCGTTCGCAACTACCTGACTGCTGGGTGCAAATTCCGAAATCGCTATACGCAAATCTCTTTCCAATTGGATGCTTTTAGAAGCTGGGATATGGGATAAAATAGAGAGTTCGACAACATCAACGGGGAAACCATATTTAGGTATAACAGTATGAGATGCGAGAAAATCTATAAGTTGTCTCTTTTTGATTTCTTCTAATCTCTGGTTTGCCCAATCCATATCCCTATTTAGTTTATTTCTCTTTTGTTGATCAGTTGTATTCATCCACTCTTTTTCCTTATCGGTATAATATTTTTTTAAATCAGTAAATTCATCCCTTATCTTTTCATCCGCTATAGTAAGTGCTCCATTGCTTCCAGTAAAATTATGTGTCCAACCCCAATTTTCTATATCAAATAGGTTATGTATATCTTGGGGAATAACCCGATTTAACGACTTAAAGATAGTTTCTGGTTTTGTCTTAAGATATTCTTTTATCTTCTCAGTGCCGGAAACTCCTCCACCTTCAAGTTTAAAGAACGATTCTACAGTCCCAAAATAATCTGAAAACTGCCTGAAGAAGTTTGCTAAAACAACGGAATATAAATGACGAGAAATAATTTTTTCATTACGAATTTCAAATACAGGCGGTTTTATTCGTCCTTCCACCAATTTTTCAGGTTCTTTAAAATAAGTAAGGTCGTGAGATCGAAGTTGAGCAAAGGTTAAGGTAAAACCTATGGTATCAAGTCTTCTACCTGCCCTGCCTGCTCGTTGAATGTAATTCGAAGGTTCGGGAGGAACATTACGCATGAATATTGCTTCTAACTCACCTAGATCTACTCCTAATTCAAATGTTGTTGAACAACTTAACACATTTACTTCTCCATTTATAAACCTTTGCTGAACTTGTGATGCATAATCTGTAGTAAGCTGAGCTGTATGCTCATGAGACGTCATCTTTAAAGGAGAAATTTCAGTATAGAGGTATCGATAATGGTTCTTCAAAATCTCATCTCGTTTTCGTGAATCTATTCGTTCAAGATTTCCATTGCAGTTAAAAGTAGAACAAACACCTATCACATTTATTGGAGTAATAGTTCCACACCTATCACAAATAAACCATGGGTCCTTGTCATCTTCCCGGATTATCTTCCAATATTTATAATCATGCTGATAAAGCACTCCGTCTCTGGAATTACTAAATTGATATATACCTCTTCCTGCCCAATTCTTGCTAATATCTTCCCATATTTTTCCTAATATTTTTCTACCCTCCTCATTCTCATCATTTTTTCCTATGATTCGCTTATATAATTTTTTTAAATATTCCAACCTTGCATTTAATCTTCCAGGCGCGGGAATAAAAGAATATATACCTTTTTTAATATCAGAGCTCTCGCCTCTAAACTTATATTCTTTATTTCTAGGGGCAAAGAACTCATCTTGAGGAGTGGGTCCATCATCCGGAAAAGTAATAGCCATATTAAAGCGAAGTGTGTTAAGCAATGTTTGATATATCCCTATAGCCTCCTCTTTATTAAGATTCCACGGAAATTTTTGCAATTCCTCGATCGGTTCCCAATCTTTAGGATTAATTGGCATAAAAGATATTAATCCAACCCCCTCCAGAGAGTTTCTCCTATCCCAAACACCACAAAAATCCCGAAGTATCCATTTCCAAACTTCTTTTTTCTTCTCCCTTCTATCCATACCTGGATCAAATATATATCTTTCCTCAGCGAGTTGTAAAACATCTTCACATAATGAATTGAGCCTATAATCGGTTAATGTACTATTTCGCTGCAACGCTTCCATAATCAATCTCCGAAATAGGATTCTTTTGTATGTAAATTCTAAGTAAGGTGCAAAGAATGCAGCATCCTGCCTGCTGTCTGAAAAGCAAAGTATCTTCTTTTCTTTTGCGCTTTTCTTTTCGAGATTTTGGTATAAGGCTGTAACTAATACTGAAGCGGGAGCGTCTTGCTGGAAAATAAATTCTCGCACAATGTCAATAGATCGCAAGCCACACAAATAACATTTATTAAGAATGCTATTCTTAGGCGTGATCTCAATCAAGGTTCGTATGGTATTATTTTCGTGGTTGCAAGCGCATGTTGGTTTGTCATCCCAAATGCTTCCACATATTATACATAATTTCCAACTTTTACCTTTTTCAGCAATTTCCTCAGGTACAGCAACTTCTTGATCTTCATCTTCTTCTAATTGGGCATCCTCTCTCCACAAAAGGAAGAATCTATTCCTCCTTGAAGTGTCAACCTCAGCAAAAGAATGTTTCAATTTCCCATCCTTAATATCACCTACCAAATATTCTTGTCCACAACGGCGACAAGAGGCTAATTCAAAAACTGGATAACCATCTTCTGTCAATTCTCGTCTTTCTAAAAATATTTTTGGCTGTGGGTAAAATGATACAAAAACACCTTCTGGTGCTCGCACAAACAAGTGGTAGCGAGCAGGAAGAAGAGGCAAGGATTCTGTATCAGGGCGAGCCCATACAGCTACATTAATAAGGTCAATGATATGTTGTTTTTCTTGCTCAGATGGATTCTCTTTCCTCAGAAGTTTTTTAATGCATTCTTCTAAATTTTTTGCCCCTTCCTCCAATATTCTTTTTAACACTATAACTTTTTCATCTTTTGAAAGAATTTTATAAATGAACTTTTTAGCATTGCCATCACACGAATTTTTTGCATCTTCCAAAATATTTTCTGGGAGATTGTATTCTTTTAACAATTTATAACATCTCTCTAATTGAGAATTTTCGCCTTCTTCCCTAATTATTCTATTTAACTCTGTATATAGCGAGGGTAGACAACTAATGGCAGGTTCTTCTATTTGGCTCTTAATTCTTTCACTTTTTATTATATCTTGTCTATTATGATCCACTGGATCCCATTCAAATTTCTCACCAAAAAGTTTAGTGGCAAATTCCGCTACCTTTCCAAAATCATCTTCTTCCTTTACAAGCGTTGCGCTGGTCGCAATACATTGTAAGTCGCCTTCCATATTTTCACAAACTCTGTCTTTCAAACGACGAATAAGCATAGCCATCTCAATACCAGCAGCTCCACTATAAATATGGGCTTCATCCAGAACTAAGAATTTCCAATGTTTAGCGTATTCGCCATCAAAGAAAGGTGAATCTTGGGGTCTTAAAAGTAAGTATTCAAGCATCGCATAATTTGTTATAAGAATATGTGGTGGGTTTCCCCTCATTTCTTCTCTTGAAAGAAGCTCACTTTTTACAGGTTCTTTACCGGGATTTCTAAGCCGGAATTGTTCTATTCCCTCTCTCTTAGTTTCAGGCGTGTCTCCTACATATCTACCAAAGGTAATATGCACATATGGCAATTTTTCTTCAATAATTTTTGCTATATCCCTTAGTCTTTTTAACTGGTCATTTGCCAAAGCATTCATAGGGTATAACAAAAGTACGCGAACCCCAGGAGTAAGTTTACCCTCTTTATACTCTCTCAAAAGATGGTTATAAATGGGTATGAGAAAGCATTCTGTTTTCCCACTGGCAGTTCCTGAAGTAATAACTACATTATGGCCGTTGAGTATTTTTCTAATTGCTTTTTCTTGATGCAAATAGAGAGGGTTGGTGTGTAAATAAGGAAGAACTTCGTAAATAAATTTTTCAAAATCTTTTTCTATTAGTCCTTCTTCAATTAAATCTTTCAGATAACATCCTTTTTTAAAAAGCGGAGTGGCTTCCAATATGGGTCCATTTGTAAACCAAAATTTCTCAGCTTCCTCCTGGAATAACCTCCGCAAAGTTGCGTCCCTTAACCGGAATGTGCTTGTTAAATATCTAACATAACTTTCTCTTATATTCTGTGTCGCTTTAAGTGGGTCTAATGCCATTTTACTTACCTCCCATCAATGATTTCAAAATTTCGATGTTCTCTGAATACCAAGATTTTCTTCGCTTATCAACTGGGATGCGGAGATTTTTAATACAGCCCATACTTATACCAGCCTCTTTTACTTCTTTTTTACTAAAGCCTTTTCCTGTTCTGAACCTTCCATAGCCACCTTTAACACTTGGTCTTATATCTCTTCTCTTATGAGGCTTTATCACTCTTTTTTCTTCCGTGGTCGAAATTGCTTTTGGTATTCTTAATAATGTATCTTTGGACCTTTTTTGCACCACTTCAGAAAAATGGATAACTTCAGTTTGCCCTAATACTTCATTATTTTTTACTTTTCGAATTTCCATCCTGAGTGATATTTTATCGTTATTTTTCTTTATAGTGTCATAAAACTGATTTAATAATAAATTATAATGCCTACCTCTTCGTTTAAATTTTGCTTCTTGCAACTTTTCGCTTGTTGTTTCAAGAATAGCCAAAAGCTCATATTGTGTGTCAAAATCATTAGTACAAACTGTAAGATAAAAATCTGCACCTGTAATTAATTCATCTCTTCTTATTTGGATTGGTCTATCATGCCATGTCTCACTTTTTGAGGTTCTCCATTTTAATCTTGGGATTGTTATCCTGATACTTGTTTCAGTCTCTGGTTTACCTTTTTTCATAAGAGAAAAACGAATAACATCCTGTTGAGGAGAAAGTTTAATTTGAAAACCATTTTCTATATTTTCATGCGTAACCGTTTCTTCATTCTTTAATTCCCAATTCTGAAAGTCTTTTTCAAAAAGAATTTCAACAGTTTCTTCTTTATGCCCTTTGTTTGGATCAGGGACTATAAGGTCTCTCGGAAATTTCAATTGAAGGCAGGGAATATAACGGAAGAACAATGTTTCTATAGGAATACTATCCTCTTGCTCACAAATATCTATTTGGAATTCTCCGCATTCACAAGGTAGATCGTCAGGAAGTCTTAACTCTAACGGTTCATTCCCAGTCCAATTCTTCGAAATGACTTTGTAACCCGCTTGCTTATTTTGGACCCAGATTGCCAAACCAGATTGATTTACCGTTGGTGCTTTTATTTTGATACTATTACCTACAAACAGTGGCATTTGGTCTTTAAAATCATCCTCAATTAATGCTTCACATTCCACAGAAAAAGATGGCTTACAAAGTATTTTCTTCTCTTCCTTAGTTTGCCTATTCTTTATAACGAGTTCATCTTTATTTTTTAAGTTAATAAGCAACGGTTGGTATTTTCCCCAAATCCATATTTCTTCTTCACTAACTAAAACTTCCTCAGTAACTAAAGCAAAGTTTTCTTCAAGAATAATCCAAATAATTCTATTCGGTAAAGGATTAAGATTTCCCTGTTTATCATAAAGGTAATGCATTCTGCCATGGTTTTTCCCCATCGGTATAAATGGATATAGAGTTTCATCTCTATGTTGATAACTGTAAACTCTACCTTGAAGTTCATCTGGATAAGTAATTTTAAATTTATTTTTATTTAAGGGCTGTTTTAACTCTATTCTCTTTTCTTCCACAGTTGCAATGCTTTGTTCATTGTTGCTTACCCTTGCAGAAATAGTTTGCTCATTTCCATTTATCTCCAGTTTATAATGTAGCTGTTGTGGTATATTGCTTACTGCGTTGGTTTCAAATTGCTGCTTTGGGATGATAAAGAAAACCTTTGTCTCATCAAGATCAAGTTCTATATAGGGAGATTCTACTCTTATAGAGGTTTCTTTTTCCTCCTCTGGTTTAATCGACCCTTTTACACCTGCTTCTGCTGGTTGGATCGTTTTTTTTAGCCCCCTCTGATTTCTTTTTTTTCCTAAATCTATTTCGGTCGTTGACTTAGTAATGGTTGATTCCTTTTCTTCTCTTGATAGTTCTTTGTATTCTTTTTTTCTTTCTTTTGTAGGTGGTTTCTTTATGCAAGGTTTTCGTATTTTTGTTTTATCTACCACCCCTGATTCTGAAATTACAATTTCTTCTTTTGGTTCTTTAGGAGGAAGTTCTGGGGATATTTCTTGTTCCAATGGAACTTCTGATGTTTTTTCCTCAGATGGCTTAATCTCAACAGGTCCTTTGTCTGAAAGTAGATTTGATGGCGTTGCTTTTTCAGGTACCGGAACAACTTCGTTTTTCTTTTCAAGTGAAATTTGAGGCATCTTTTCTTCAGTCGGCTTAGTCTCAGAGGCTTCTTTCTTAAGGTAAGGAGACTTTCTTTCTTCCCGCAGAACTCCTCTCTGTTTCTTTTTGATTGGCCCCTGACGAATATGAAAAATCTTCTTCAGCCAGCAGATAAACCTACTGAGTAGATTGAAAGACATCTTCTTCATCACCTATTTTTCAATAACCGCAAAGCAAAATGTCGCCTAACTTGTTCATAGACTAAGTACTTCGCTTTTTGTCCTGAATTGGGAGTATAGAGGAAGTATTTCGTATATCCCAACTCTGGCTGAATTGCCAGGATTCTTTATTCTTTGCTAACTTCTTCATCCCGCACCTTTTGTCTTTCAAAATTTTAATTTTCATACTTATTATTTTACACATTTTTAATTAAAAGTCAAGTAAAATTTATTTAACGGCTTCGGCATAAAAGAAGTGCTGAGCGAAAGTGAAAAATTTGGGTGAGTACCCAAAGGGCACGAAGCTTTTATGCTGTGTTAGGTAGTCGTTTTGCTTGGTGACATTCATTTACAATAATAAATTTCCCCGATACCTTCACCTGATTTTATTATTAAAGCATAGAATTTCTTCTCTATTAGTTCGATTGTAGCAGTAATTAATTCTTGTGGATTTATAAACTGCTTTTCATATAATGAATGAAATTTGCTTGTTGTTAATAAGCCAATTTTAAGATTTGAAAGAGGGACAAAGCCATTGTTCTTAACAGAAAATGTAAGTTTATTATCGTTTTGAGAAAATTTAGTTATTTTTATGGAATAAATCCTTGGTTTCATAGACCAGCTAAGTTTAACAAGTTTATTAGGAAGTAATGAATCAACAAAATAGGAAACATGGGGGGCTGCTAAAATCACTGTGGCTCCATATTTATAAGCAAGTTTTCTTAATCCTTTTGCAACAATTGCTGCCATTTCAGGATTAAGAGTAGAGGCGAATTCGTCCATAATCCATATAGGTTTCTTAGAATCACATAGTTTCGCAATTGCAAATCTATATCTCTGTCCATCAGATAATTGATGAGGTTTTTTTATATATAGATGGGCTTCTGTAAGACCTACTGAATTGAGTAAATTAATCGCTTCTTTCACATCTTTTCCGAGCTGGTCAATAAGTGGGAGGTCGCAAAAGGAATTCACATTTAATACTTCTACCATTTTATTTTTGATTTGTGGAAAAGCGCCCGACCATTCCAAAGTCTCTTTTAGTAAATTTCGAGGAGTGGTTAACAATTTTAGTAAAGTACTTTTTCCACTTCCTGAAGCTCCTGTAATCAATACTACATCTCCAGGTTCAATAGTTAGAGAAAAATTCTCTATTACAGAAGAAAAAGCATATTCAGAGTCAATACCAAATACTTCTTTTACAATGTTAGTCCTTTCAGTAGAGCCATTTTTAATCTTATATTTCAACGATAAATTTTTGAACTTCAAAGGTTTTTTTAGCAGTGGTGATTTATACATAAATAATATTTTACAAGGCTTTCTATAAGATTTAAGTTTTTCTTCTATCTCTAAGGAAAGTGGATATACCAGGTAAGGCTTTTTATGCTGATTTTCTATAAATTTATATTCAGAGAAATCTCTTGGAGCAAAACTTCCATTCCCGTATTGCGGGATAATTGCTCTTCCTTTATAACCAACAGTGTATCCAATCTTAATAAATCCAGCTTTTTCAAAAAATTTATGATATTCAGTCATTGCCGCAATTACCTCAATCATAATAGGAGTATAGTGATTAATATCCCAATATTCTCTTGCATAGTTAATAAGATGTTTAGCCATTAAAACTCCTAAGTTCAAACCTCTAAATTCGGGATGAATTACTATTCTTGGAATTCGAACGATACGATTGATTAATCCGTTTTTCATTTGTTCTGTAAAATTAATGCCAAGCAGTTTAAATCGTGGAGCACATACTGCAACAGAAGCGGAAAGAACACCAAATCCTACTATTCCAACCCCACCCATTTCAGCAAGAAGAACCGTCCTTCTCCCCACAATTTTGTTTAATCCTTTACCACGGTAGTGAAATCTTTCTAAATTTTTAACTTTTTCCCAATCTTTTGCATCTTTTCTTTCTCGAAAAATTACTTCAAAATTGTGTGGAGGAAGATAAATTATTTCTCTTTTTTCGTAAGGTGGATATATCTTCACCTCTTTTATTTCCTTTGTTCCCCTATCTTCAAAAACTTTGTATATTTTTTCATAATTATCAATAGAAGGAACAAATTTCAAGACATCTTTAGGTTTAAGATAAAGAAATGGTCTTAATATTATGGTTTTGCCATTATTTAACTCTACTTTAGTAAAATTCCCATTACTTTTGATATTTTTTATAATAAATTCATCTCCTTTCATAGCGGTTCTGAAAGTATTAGATAACTAATTTTCCCTTTCCCATTTAAGTGATAGCGAATTTTTGATGGATGATAGGTTCTTATTTTATTTAGGAAATCCTCTACATCTTCTTTTTTTATTAAGATGTTATTTTCTGAAAGCATCTTAATACAACACCAATCAATTAAGGCATCTATATCTGCCATCCCAGTAGCTCTATCATGCATCACTTGATAGCCATAAGAAAATGTTTCTTTTAGTAACTCATTATGAGCTTCGTAAGAATATGATATATACGATAGATTGTAAATTTTGGCAATTAAAGAGAAATACTCATACTTATCAAATATATTTTCCATATTTTGGATATTCAAAAAATTATTTATTATAACAGAAATAGATCCCCCTACTGATATGTATATTTCACCATCATTTTTCTTCTTGATAATTCCTAAACCTTCTAACGCTTGAAGATGAGGCTTTATCTTGTGAGGTAACGTACTTTCATCATAGCGTTCTTTAGTTTTGATTGAATTGTATATCTCTCTAATTTTAATACGCGACTTAAAATCAGTTGCGATATCCATATACTCTTCAAAAATCTCTTTAAAGATATCCTGAATATTATCTTTTAAGTATGAGTATGAAACTTCTCCCATTTTTTGAAATCTTTCAGCTAATTTTAAGATTATTGCTCCCTCAGTTTCCAGAAAATATCTTAGATAACAAATCTTCTCAATTAAGCTTAATTCATAAAATACATCCAAATCATTACTTTCTTTTTTGCCTATATAACTAAGAACTGTATTTATAACATAACCTTTCCAACTCCAAATCATGTTATCACGAAGGAATCCAAATCCACGATTTTTTGTTGTTGACAATAAAACTGTAAATTTTGCAACAGATTTCTCTTTTATCCACTCCTGGAGCCTTTTAATCACAGCTTCTGGATATGCACTCTTATCAGGATAAGTGCATTTACCTATAAGTATTGAAAAATTTCCAGGTCTTAATGCACCAGTATGAGTTTTTATAATAAATCTGGGTTCCATCAATATTCTAAACCTCCGTGAACAGTTATTCTTGGCCTAATTTTAGCTACAAATACTCTGTTAACTCTGTCATTTGAGATAACTGCATACCCTAATGGCAAACTTCTAACTAATTGTTCAAAAACTCGTGACGCTATTCTTTCTCTTCCAAATTCAAAAGAATCAGGAAGAAAAGTATTAATCATTCCTTCAGCGGTAGATATATCGTCTCTCATACTAATAGAGTGGATGATCAAAATATCGGCATTACGCCTTATTGATGGATCCAGTGCTGAAGGATTTTGGGTTGCTACAACTATAGATAATCCAAGATTTCTACCTTCATTCACATATTTTTTTAATGGTTCGCCTGATGGAGTTATGCCTCTTGCAGGAATATAATTATGTGCCTCATCTATAACTAACCAACCTCTTGGTAATCCTTTTTTTGCTTCTCTCAGAAATTCTTCGTATTTCTGATATTCTCCTTTAGCTTTTTCTTCAACACTTTGCTCTTTTAACGTTTTAAAGCAATTTTCATGTACTGCGGCAATCCTTTCATACTTATCAGATATACTTCTAAATTCCATTATTTTCTTTACAAGAATTCCGACCAAAAGGGATCTAAGATTTTGTTCTAAATCTCTAAGAAGAAGGATAGAAATCTGGCCGGGAGAGAAAATTTCTCTCAAATTAATCCCAGTTTCAGAGAAGATTTGTAATCTCTTAATAGCATTAAATCTTGCTTTTACAGCACGAATTGTATCTGGATGATATCCACTTGCAATAACCTGACAATTGTCAATGCAATTGAGAAGGTCATCTATCGAATAGTCTTCTTTGGGATTTATTCGATTGCCTCTAATATCATCATAACCTTCTAAAACAACTTTTTCGTAAAGGTCGGAGATTAATTGTCCTATTGGGTCACTATATGTATCAAAACCAAAAAGTGCTGCCCAATCTTGGGCTGATAAGTCAGAAGGTTTAATAGCAATTTCTTTTGAATTTCCTTCCGGAGGAGGTGGTGTTCCACGAGGATAAAAAATGATAATATTAAAATTTTCTTTTTCTAACCCCCATCTTTTTAATTCCTCTAGCTCTTTGCTTTTACCACCATAGACCTCTTCAACATTATATGGCATTGTAATAAACACATTCATTGTATCAATCATAACGATTGCCTGGTTTTTACTTCCTTGTTTAATCCAATTATTTGAAGCAAGTCCTTCCAATATAACTCCTAATGTATAGGTTTTGCCCGACCGTCTTTTCCCCATCACATAGATGGCATGAGCACCTTCACAATCAAGCCAGATATTTTTATTTCTTCCATATTCTGCTATTTTACCCAAAAAAATTGCATTCAACTCATAACCAGTGGGAAGCCCGCCTATCAAAAGATTTTGAGAAGTAAATTCTGGAGCTACGAGCTCTTGTTCAAATGTATAACCAGGCTCAATTCTGAAAGTTAAGTTAGGAATTTTATCCATAATTTATCCTCCTATAATATCACGTGTTATAACAGGCCTCTTCATTAAAAATGCCTTACCTGCCGCATCTGACATTCTTTGAGTTATTTCTCGCGGAGTCATTGTTCCTCTTAAAGTCCCTTTTAAGGCTTCAATAGCTTCTTTAGTGAAAGGAAAAAGTTCGGGTACTATAGTCTCATTCGTAGCATTTTTCGCTTGTTCTATTTTAGATTCACTACTTTTTCTATCTACAGTCCATTCCAAAATTTTTGTAATAAAGTTGTCTACATCAGTTGGAGCTATTTCAGAGATTTGTATTACATTGTGAATACCTATTCTGGAAAGTATGGGTCCACCTTCTCCTCCAAAGACTAAGGGTATTTCTCTTTGCGATCTCGCCGAGCAACTCATTATCACTGCAATCTCTTTTTGGTTCTCGTCCACCAATTTTCTAAATGCTTCTTCATAAGTAGAAGCACCATATTCATCTGTAACAGCACTAAGTCTATCAAGTTCATCCAGAATTAAAACAAGTGTTTTTTTTCTTATTTTTTTGACCACTTTCCCTATAATTATTAAAATATTTGCCAATCGAGAGGGTATGGTGTCCACAAGTCCTTCGGTCAGATTTAACTCAGCTAAGTCCCTTGCTGGTACACTTACGCCTGAAATATATCTCCAAAAAGTGAGTTGCTTCTCGGGACGAGCACCTAATAGACTTGAAACAGCCCGAGAAAGTTCTTCATCCTCTAATATCTCCTTGAGCTTTATAAATAATTCTTCAAATCTTACAGTCCCCACAGAGTCGATTAAATCTCTAAACATTTCTACAACGAAGTCCTGTCCTAAACTTGCCATAATCCCATCGTGATAAAGATGTAGGAATGTAGATTTCTTAGGTACACTTGGACATTCAACATAAACAGGGTAAATATTTAAGTGTCTTTCCAATCGTCGAGTAATGTGGAAAAGCGTATGTGTTTTACCACCACCATAAATTCCCCAGAAGAATCTCTTAGGCGGGCGGTCAGTAACTAAATTTACCTGAATTCCTTCCTCTATTTTGGGAATATCCACACCTGTTCTTGGGGCATAGAAGTCGGCATCTTCTTTTGGATCCAAAATAAAATTGGGTCTTTTTAGACCAAACCATTCAGCAACACTGTTAGCCATAGTTACACCTCCTGTAAAATTTGTGATTCTTGCCATATTTCATAAAAATACTGATTTAGTTTTCTTAATATTTCATTATCATTTTCTATTTTAATAGCTAACTCTATATTTCCTCTACCAGTAAGGTTTTCTGAACCAAAAATAGCATAATGACTGCCACCTAATGGGCCTGGTTCACTCATGTATAGTTTTGCATGAAGCCTGGGATTAATTACAATTTCAGCTCCAATTTGCTTTAATACTTTAATAGTTTCAAATGCTTTCTTATCACGATATCGCTCAAGAGGCAAAGTAATAACGGAAATTTGCAGATTCGGATATCGCTTTGATGCGGTAAATATAGCATCTTTAATTTTTTCTAAACGATTTTCATCCAATCTAATCCATGGAGAGCAAATGTAGACTCGTATAAAATCAGATCTACTATAAAGACTGTCGATAAAATAATCTGTAATATTTTCAGTAATAAGCTCGTAAGGTCTTAAACTGGGATATAAATTTGATAACTCATTAAATAACTCATAAATCTCGCTATCCCCGTTAATGCCTCTCAGTAAAATAGTAACTTTCTTTCCGAGAGAGGAGATATAATACCCTACAGGTGTGCCAACAAGAATTCCTAAGTTTATTAAATCTGAAAATACATTTAGAGATACTTTAGTTTCTTCCATTACCGTGTTTATATCTGAAGATTCAACTACATCCATAGTTTCATGCATACGATTGAGAAAGTGATATACACCTCTTTGTCCTACCACTTCACTTATTAAATAAGCCATTTTAGCTTTCCTCCTCTATTAAACTTATTCTTTCTAGCACTTTGTTAGCAAATTCTGCACTTATTATCTTTATTTCTCCTTTCTCAATTAAAGGTTCTGCTTCCTGGAGAACCATGTTAAAGGATTGCATTATTGTCCGAGGTTTTGGTTCATCCTGACGTTTTTTCTTTTTGGCTTCGTCTTCTATTTTCTTGAGAATAACATGAACGGCTTCCTGATCAAATGGGAAATATTCATCTACATTCGAACCAGGATTTCTAAAATGTTTCAATAAATCTTTCACAAAAGTTAATATTTCGTCTCTTGATAAAGGAGGAAGTAATAAATGTCTTTTATCAATACGGTCTCTTATCTCGGGAGACAACCATTCCGGTAGCCTTTTTTCTGGATATCCTGAAAAGGAAATAATAATGGAAAGCCCATTAGGACATCTATTAAAAATAGAGTGCAAACAGCTATTTATTTCGTCAACCACAGGTCTCCTAAGATCCTTTATTCGTTGATATTCGTCTATCATCCATAAAACCCTCTGATTTGTCCCAGAAGATGACCCACCACAATTTATTAAGCTTATAAGCCATTCAATAACCTTTGTAGAGTCTTCAGCTGTTTGTATGGGTTTTAATATTCCAATATTTTTTAGACTCTGCTTTTCTTTGCACTCTGCTCGTAACCATCTCAAAGCTATATCCTGCTCCTGTAATTTTCCTTGATAAAGGAACATTAATGCAGATGATAAATCCGGAAAATCATTCTTTAATCGTTTTGGAATTTCCTCTTTTTTGGGATTGGTAAAAGTTTCATAATATGCCATTTCAATTGTTTCCTTATCAAGGACTGTAACAAAAGATTTATAAAGATCAAGAAAACTCTTAATTCCTTTTGGGAATTCCATATATATAGGAATCACTTCCGTAAACTCTTTTTTACACAAGTACTCTATATGTTTAAGAGTATGTGTTTTCCCCGCACCAAACCAAGCCCACATCAAGTGCATACTTGATGCTGGTTGGCGAGATAAGTCCCTCAGCAATCTTCTCACTTCGTTGGATAATTGCGTTCTATCAGCCATAAAAGAGCAAGAAACTTCATCAGGAACTATCCTGAAAGGCCAATCAGTTAAATGAAGGTGCGGGTATTTTATTTCTCTATCCATTTTCGTTGTCTTCCTTGATTGCGTTTTTTCTACCCTCAAGCAAAATGTCGCCTAACGTCCCCAGCATAAAAGAAGTTTTTGCGAAGTAAAAATTTGGGTGAGCCCGCCTCTGGCGGACGAACCTTTATGCTGTGTTAGGTGATGCGGCAACATATTTATCCTCCTACTTACGAAGGTCTTCATTATAGGAAGCGATAATCAGCTCAACTGCTTTATCTACCGAATTTTTAGACTTTATTAAAAAGATTGATGGATACATTTCTGCCCATCTGCTGGAAGATGGTGTTGGTTGAAGGACGGCGTCGAAAGATACGTCTAATCTTGTAAATAATCTTATTTGACTTTTCTGCGGTAGTAAATAAACAACATTCCTATTTGTCTCATGACTCTTGAGCGAAGCCCAATATTTAGATTCACCATATATTAACGATGAGATTTTTTCCTTGGTCCTGGTTTTAATTTTGTTTAACCATCCCAAAGTTGTGGGCGAAGATGTGATTAATGTTTCCATCCTGCAACTATCCCTTAGACGGTTAAGAAATTCGGTAAATGAATGAAAAGGTCTATTGAATCGAAGGTAGCTACCTGTAGCAACTTTGTAATCTCCATCACTACCTAGAGGCCAAATAGATAGATAGCGATTTACATCGTTAGGCGTAAGAAGATAACCAGTTTCTGTTGTCTCATACAATAAGACAATTACCCAATTCTTACCAGATTGTCGCAATTCATCTATTCGATTCGTAGTGACTCCCCATCTATAGGGTTCCTCGGAACGAACCTTAATGTAAACCAGACAATTAACTGAACCTGAAAGTTCAACTATATTGTTACTCATGCGTCTAGTTCCCTGAAACCATGGTTGGCAACTAAAGCTTTGTCTTTCACCAGCTTGGCGTAATAATGAAATAAATTCATTCATAATTTGATTTGCGTTCATTTGTTTTTCACCTCTTTCATGGCAATTGCAGATAACTCGTTCATAGACGAAGGATTTCGTATATCCCAACTCCGGCTGAATTGCCAGGATTCTTTATTCTTTGCTAACTTCTTCATCCAGCACCTTTTGTCTTTCAAAATTTTAATTCCCATAATTATTATTTTACACATTTTTAATTAAAAGTCAAGGGAAATTTATTTAACGGTCCTGGTGTGAAAGAAGTTCGGCGAAGCCGAATTTGGACGGAGCGAAGCATAGTCTTTTACACCGTGTTATCTGCCATTGTCATGTCTATGCTTTCTTATAGGCTTCCAAGAATTCATCCCTCGAGATGCCAGCCTGAGTGCAAATCGTTCTCAGAGGGGAAGCTTTTATTTTCGGATAGTTAGGCATGGTCAAAGGAGTTTTACTTCCATCTGGCTTCTCACGCACCATGGAAATATGCTCTCTTTCACGTACAACTTGGAAACCAAGAATTTCCAATGCCTTGATTACCTTTCGCTTTGGGGCATCAGCGGGGAACTTTTCATTAAATTTCAACTCCCGCCTCAGCAACGAATACTTCAAGAATCGGTGGTTCAGCCTCGAGAACCTCCCTACCAAAAGTCTCGATGTGAAAACTAATTGCTGATTTCACATTTGAAAGAGCCTCTTCGTAAGTATCTCCTTGCCCAACTACGATCCCCTTAAACCCCAAGGGATAAGCCACGTAGCCATCGCTATGTTTTTCTACGATAATCTTAACCTGCCTCATATGAACACCTCCTCCATTAATTCTATTCTTCATCATAAAAAATAACAACACTCTTTTCAATTACCCACCTCGGTCCAGCTCTGTGCTCTCCAAAGTAGATTGGGGTAGTGGCATATTGTCCATGTTTAACCTTGATTTTGGGATGCTCGTCAAGAAAAGACTGTATTGCCCTTTCTAGATATTCATCACCGGAAAATTTCCATCCTCCTTTTTCCACCTCTAATTTTTTAGTTAACTCGTCTATGATACATGGCTTCCAGTCTCCATAAAGTTCTCGTTCTCCCCTAATTTTAACTGAGAAAATTTTGACTTTCATCTTCCTATCCTCCCGCAATGAGCAGATAACTTGTTTATAGATGAAGTATTTCGCTTTTTGTCCTGAATTGGATGTATGGACGAAGTATTTCGTGTATGCCAACTTTTACTGGGTAGCCGAATTTCATTTTTTACTAACTTCCTCATTCCCCACATTTTCTCTTTCAGGATTTTAATTCTCATATTTGTTATTTTACACATTTTTAATTAAAAGTCAAGTGAAATTCGTACTGTTTCTAAACATGGTATCTACCATAGAAGTTCTTTTTGACCTCTGACTTGAAAAAATTTTTAAAGTCCTATAATCTGCCAAATGAGTGTATTCTATGGCTTTTGCCGAAACTT
>Ga0272449_1002402_pt1 | contig 17516 bp, 8 predicted proteins | sample YNPCB0241_FD_198679 | JGI IMG/M metagenome (GOLD analysis project Ga0272449, IMG submission 198679) | Hot spring sediment microbial communities from Yellowstone National Park, WY, United States - YNP-CB-024-1 | ecosystem: Environmental > Aquatic > Thermal springs > Hot (42-90C) > Sediment... | reverse complement strand
GTGAAGCCGCCCGCCGGCGGAACGTTGAATGCTCCGCCCAGCGCGTGCCGGAACACCACGCGATGCAGCCTGCCCCAGCGGTAATCGTCCTGGTTGCGCGAGCGTCCGAAGGCCAGCGCGAAGGCATCCCCGCTCAGCAGATCCAGCGCGCGCCGCAGCGCCCGCAGAATGAGCAGGTCCCGCGCTTCTTCGGGCGTGCGCGCCCCCTCGGCTTCGAAAAAGCTCACGCCCGAGCTGCCCCGCCCGCGCATGGTGGGGAATTTCTCGAGCAAGCGCCGCAGCGCAGCCAGCGCCCGATCGTCCGGCACGTCAAAGCCGTCCAATCCAGCTCTCTCCAGCGCAGCATCCACGGTGAGTCGAATGAACTGGCCGCGCCACACGCTGTAAATCGTCGCCGCGATGCTCGCCTGCACCTCGCCGTGCGAGGGGTCGGGCAGCGCCCCCGGCTCGTCGCCGGGATCGAAACCTTCACGGATTCCGGTCGGCGTGGAAAAATCCCAGGCGCGCAGACGAGCTACGGCCTCGGCTACTTCGCGATCACGGGCCAGCGCCCGCAGTGCCTCGCCCGCCCCGTCGCGCCGCGCGTTCTCCCAGGCTGCTGCGATCCAGGGCACGAAGAATTCGGCGTCCAGCATCTGGTGGTTGGCCTGGATGCTGGCCATCGTGCTCAGCGTCATCGGCTCACCGCGCCGGATCATGTCGCGGATCAGGCCTGCGATGCGGCCTGCGCGGAAGCCGCCGTCGTAGCCGGGACTCAGGTAGTAAACGCCCCCGGTGGCGCGCCTCCATCCCAGCGGATCGTTCCCCAGCGTCACCCCCACCGGATCGTTGTTGGCGTTGACGACGAAACCTTCCGGCGGATTATAGACGTGCGGCATCTCTTCCCGCGGCAGGATCTCGTAAGGCAGCGCCTGCCCCGGCTGGCGGGTGCGCACGGGCAGCCACTCGTTGCGGAAGCGGTGCGTGCCGTCGCGAATCATCCAGGGCGGCGCGCCGTCGGGCCGGCCCAGCGTTTCCAAGTCCTCGCGCAAGGGCAACTCGCCGCTGGTGAAATACGCGATGTTGCCGTCGGCGTCCACGCAAGCCCAATTCTGCGAGCCGAAGGTGAACCACCGCAGCGCCTGGCCGAACTCGACGACATTTCCCGCCCGCGCAAACTCGAGAAACGTTTGCGGCTCGCGCGTCGGACCCCAGCCCGCATACTGCACGCTCAAACCGATCAAGGCCAGGCCTCGCAGTTCCACCGAAACGATCGGCCCGTTGTTGCGACGCGGCACGATGAACGTCAAGCCGCCCTCAAAAGGACCGACGGAGGCCTCGATCAGCTCGTCCGTAGCCCCACTCGCTGCCCGATTCACCCGGTAGCGCTGCGGGATCACGATCAGGGGTTCTTCTCGGTCCTCGAAGATCGTCGCCCGCGGGCGCAGCGTGGAAGGATCGAGTACGAGTCGCTCTTCGTAGACGTCCGTAACGTCCAGCGGATTCACCGTGGCGCCCCAGCACAGCCGTTCATTGCAACCCAGGATGACCCCCGGCACGCCCGGCAGCGTCACGCCGGCGACGTTCATCGGGCCGCGTTCGGGGTCGGCCGCCACCACGAGGTGCGCCTCGTACCAGACCGGCGGCGCGGTCAAGCTCAGGTGCGGGTCGCTGGCCAGCATCGGGAATCCGGTCGCCGTCAGGCGCCCGCTCACGGCCCACCAGTTGCTCGCCCCGCGCGGCCCCAGCGTGCCCTCGAACAGCGGCGCCTGCCGAGCCTGATCGAGGTATCGCCGAGCCAGCTCGAGTGTCTCTGCGCGCATCGTCGCGGCAAGATTCGGCAAGCGGTAATCGGCTGAGGCTTGCCGCAAAGCGGATCTCGCCTGCGGCGGCAGGTAACCCGGAATAGAAACCGTGGGATCGAACGGCGCTGACCGCATCAGGTCTTCCGAGAACAGCACCGTCCCGTCGAAGCCCTTGCGCTGGCCTGCCCGCTGGGCTGCCGCCAGGCCGAGGGTCAGCGCGATGTCCAGCTCCGCGTCGAAGGAAAGCTGGAAGGCCAGGGCTTTGGCGATCACGAGACTGTCCACCGGGGTCCACTCGGGGATGGAAGCGCGGGTCAACCTAAGCACGGCGTACTCGGGCGGCAAGGTTCCGGTTTCGCGCAGCCAGGCGTTCACTCCGCGCGCATAGGCCTCGAGCAGGGCGCGCATCGCTGCCCCGTGCGCCTCCCACGAAGCTTCGGCCGCGCGCCTCAAACCTAGCGTGCGGGCGCGGATGTCGGCGGGCAAGGCGGCCGGTCCCAGCAATTCCGCTGACGTGCCCGAGGCCTGGCGCCTGAGCAGGTCCATCTGGAAAAACCGGTGCCGCGCGTGCACGTAGCCGAGCGCCGTCATCGCGTCGGCGTCATTCTGCGCAAAGATGTGGGGGATCGAGTTCGAGTCCCACACCACCCGTACAGGCTGTCGCAAACCGGGCAGCTCGATGGCGGACAAGGCCACCGCCGCCGCGCAGGCCCAAACCGCCAGCTTCGCCGTCATGCCACACCTCTTGCGGCCTGTTCCTCAGCCGCACCGCTGTCGCCATTCCTCGATTCGGCGCCGCAAGGCGTCGCGCACGGTAACGTACTCGGGATTGTCGTACTGGTTGACCTTTTCGCGAGGATCCTGGCGGAGGTCGTACAGCTCCCCCGGACCTTCGCCCCCGTCCCGCAGAACCAGCTTGTAACGCGGATCGCGCGCCATCTCGGTGTTGCGGTAATGCCCGAAGACCAGGTTCCGCCACGGCTCTTTCATGTCGCGCACGCGCCCGGAGGCCAGCAGCCAGTAACTCCTGCCGCACAGGTTACGGTCCGCCGGAGGTTCCACACCGGTTACTTCGCAGAGCGTCGGGAAGAAATCCAGAAAACTGACTAACTCGGGACGGGCGGCCATGGGCGGAACCTTGCCCGGCCAGTTCCAGATCATGGGAACGGCCATTACTTCCTCATACATGTTGATGGGGTTGGAAGCCAGTCCCTTGCTCCACAAACCGTGGCGTCCGAGCAGGAAGCCGTTGTCTGCCGTGAAAATGACCAGCGTGTTATCGCGGAGGCCGCGTTTGTCGAGGGCCGCCAACAGGGGAGGAATCTGGTCGTCCAGCGCGGTCACGGCCGCAGCGCAGCGCCGGATGTTTCCGACGATGTCCTGGAGATACTCTTTTTCGCGCAGGGCGTTGGGCGCGGCCGGCTCCCAGCCGATGGTTTCGAAGCGGACATCCCGGTACATTTCGTAATACTTCTCGGGATGGCCCTCGTAAGGCGTGTGCGGATTCAAATAGCCAATTACAAGGAAGAATGGCTCCCCGGGTTTGCGGCTTTCGATATACTCGCAGGCTTTCTGCGTGAGTAACTCCGCCAGATATCCTTTTTCCTGCACCCGCTGGCCGTTCAGGTACATTACGGGATCGCGGTAAGTCCGCGGGCCGGGCCCGAGCGTGTACGTGTAAGTGAAGCCGTGACCCGGGTTTTCGTCATTTCCCATGTGCCACTTGCCCAGATAGGCGCACTGGTACCCGCGCCTGGCCAGCAGGTCGGAAATCATGATCTCGCGGGCGAACGATTCGGGCGGGGCCTTCTGGCCCTGGGGCGGGTCCTCGATCGGCTTGTCGGTGAGGAAACAGTGGATGCCGTGTTGCCGCGGCGTCCGACCGGTGAACAAGGTGGCGCGGCTGGCCGAGCAGATGGGGGTGACTACGAAGTGATTCACGAAGCGCGTGCCGGCGCGGGCCAGCAAGTCAATGTTGGGCGTGCGGATCTCCTTGTTGCCGTAGCAGCCGAGCATCCACGCCCCCAGATCGTCGGCCAGAATCAGGACCACGTTGGGAGGGGCCGCCGGCGCGCGACGGCGTTGGGCGAAAACAGGCAAACCAGCGGTAACACTCAAAAAGTCTCGCCGGCGAATCATACAAAGGTCTCCGAAGCAATGAATCTAGCACGGCGTATTGTGGCGGTGCGGAGGGATTTGCCTGGCACGGGCGAATCCTGTACACTGCATTCGAATGGGGCACGTCTTCGAGGCACGCGGGCGCCCATATGAACCCAAGCCAGGCGAAACTCTGGCTCAGATCGCAGAGAAAGAATGCGAACCCGGAGTGGGCTGGCGCGAACTTGCGCTGTTCAACTGGGGCACGGACAAGCCCCAGGAAGTCAACCGCGCGCTCATCGAGATCGTGGGATGCAGCCTGATCAAAGAAGATCCCAGCCAATCCGTGCTGGATCCCAAGCTGGGGACCCGTGGGCGCTTGCTGATCCCAAAGATCTTCAAGTGCAGCGGGCTGTCTACCGATCAGACCCACACGATCACGATTCGCAAGCGACTGCCGGCGCCGGCCATCAGCATCACGAAACTCGACAAGTGGTTCATACCGGGGCAGGAAACCTGCGACATCGAGTACTCGCTCGAGGGCATCAAGGAACACGCCGACAAGGTGGACTTCGAGGTCTACGCCAGTCATTACGCCTCCGCCACCCCCAGGCCGGAGGGCGAATTCCTGACTTATACCTGGGCCGAGCTGGACACGCCGATCCGCAAACGCACTGTCGCCGGTGAGCAGCGGCCGGGCCGCACGTACCGGATCACCGGCTGGAAAGGAGAAAGCGAAGCGGGCAAGGGCGCACTGCAACCGCGCAAGGGCGCCACGCGCTACATCAACGTGGCCTTTTCGCCTTACACCGTCCTGCTGCGCTACTACAAGAACCCGTCGGACCGCAAGGCGCGGCTTCGGCTGGATCCCTTCTGGGTGGAGTTCTCGCCGGCCGCCCAAGGCCAAACACCCCAACCCAAACCCGAATCGCTGCGCATCGGTTGGGAGGTCGTGGAGTGCGCCAAACTCAGGTACGGCCAGATCATCATCTGGGACAAAGACGACCAGCCGGTTTTTCGCGAGCCTTTGGGAGCTGCGCGGTTGACCCCAGGCAAACATGAGTGGCACTGGACCGATGGCATGAACATCGCCCGGGCCGACCGCATGCCTTACCGCGTGCAGATCCAGGCTCACACCGATATCGACGAGGACAACGGCCTTGCTCTGGCTGCCATGCATACCGAGGTTCGTCTCTGGTGTCACGCGGATACGGGAAGGGATCCGGCGAACTACTGGAACGATCCTGTCTCGTTAATCCTTGGAGTGGCGCCCTATCTGCCCCCGCCTGAACCCAGCCGAAAGTCTGTGCGTTTTGCCAAGCTCCGGCTCGCTGAAGCCGGCTTCCATCCCGGTCCCGTGGACGAAGATGCCGCGCGAGCGGATTTCCAAATTGCCTTGAAGGAATTCCAGCGCTCCTGGCCCCGTAAGAAACTGATGTCCGGATTCAAGCGGCTAGTGGCGCAGGGAAACCTCGACCAGCACACCAGGTCTCAGTTGCGCAAAGTGCCTGCCGACTATCGCCCGCTGTTCGGCGACCCCGGCACACGAAACGACTTGTCGCGTCGCGAGGCCGCTCGCCGTCTGGCTGATCCCGGCGCAAGCCTCATTGTTTGGGTGGACGATCGCCACTGCTATACGGAAGGAGGCGTCCCGCCCCACGATCCCATGGCGATGGGGAACTACCGCGGGGCGATGGACATTGGCGATCAGCGCATGCAAAAGGACCGCGAATCCATCGCACGTCCTTGGATTCCGATCGAGGTGGCTCTGCCCCTGCTGTCGAAGAAAGACCCCCTGGATGTGCGCGGCGCGCCCCCCAGGGTCACGGAGGCCATGCGGCGGGCGATTGGCCCCATCCGCGTGGATTGGACCTTCCGGGAACCACCACAGGACCATTCGGTCATTGCTTCGATTGACAGGACGCTATACCGACCCCGCCGCTGGGTTCAGGAAATTGTCACCGACAACTGCCCGGAGGATCGGGGCGGCATCCGCCCCGCTGCTCTGGCCGATTATTACCGCGCGGCCTTCGGCTTCGGCAGCCAAGAGAGCCTGCTGCCGTGGCGGGCCTGGGACGATGCAGGCGCCCAGACAATCTGCTCGGTCGTGCACGACGATCTCGGACAAGACGTTAAAAACCTTCACAAGGACTATGTCGGCAAAGCGGGCGTCTACTTCCGGCCTTCTCGCATCGCGGGCGACGGCTATGTTCTCTGCGCCCAGGTGAGCTTTCGCCCGCTGCCCGAGGGCGGGGACTTTCCCAACCGGGCGGTGCTGGAGAAGCGCTATCCTCGCCGTCCCCTGGCGCGCAGCGCTAGCCTTCGGATCTGGCGCAAGACTTCCTTTCGCGGCTACGTCGAGTGGCTTCCTCAGCCAGCGCCGGGCTGGCAAGACATGATGAACCAGACCGCGGCACGCTACCAGGGCGCTTTCCTGCACTTTGTGCACGAAGATAACGCGCCGCGAAAATTCGCGGTTGGGGACCTCATCACAGCGAGGGAGTTTGTCCAACTCATCAAGAGGATCCTGGACCAGCCCGGGAGTATCTTTGAAGGCCTCGAGCCACGGTACACGCAAGGATATGTGTGGCCTTATTGTCACCTGCCTAGCTACGGAATAGATTCTCGTGCGGAGAGTTTAAACCAGTTCGTAGAATGGCTGGCGAGCGGCTTTCTCGACGCAGGCTGGAGGCTATACCGCGAGGAACTGCTGCACTTACTGCTACGTAAAGTCGAGACCAGGTACGGCCGCCTGCGGGGGCACCTGTTGGTGGAATTCGAAGCGTCACCGCAACTGCTGATTGTGGAGTACACCTGCGATGTTTGTGGCCGCCAGGTCACAGAAATCGCCAACGATCCCACAGTGCCTGTCAAGCCCACGACGGGTATTCCCGTCACGAGCAGTTTCAACGGCACGCCATGCTTCCAGCAGAACTGCCCTGGACACTTTCGCGTAAGTGATTCCCGGCTAAGCGCTCTCCCCCTGCCCGCAGTGGGCGCCTCCTTAGGCGCCTGCTGGTTGTTCCAACCGCGCGAAGTCGCCGTCTGGGCTCATGAGATCGGCCATCACCGGAACTTGGAACACGCTCCCGCCTACGCGGGATCCCCGGATGAGGCTCCCGGGGCCAAGCCTGACCAACACGACGCGGCGCAAAACCCCCATGCACCGCAAAACCTCCAGTGGCACCAAATGAACTGGGCCCGGTTCTGCATCATGAGTTACGACCGCGAGAAAGATCAGCATTTTTGTGGCAAGTGCCTGCTGCGCAACCGCGGCTGGACCGTGGAAGACATCGCCGACCCTGCGGGTAACCTCGAGGATCCATGACATCCCAGGAACCGCCGCCTGGATCTTCGGGGCGCCGGGCCGCGTGCCGCGCGCTGCTGGGCGGGGCGTTGGCCTGCGGGCCGCAGAACGTGTCAAAAGGAGGAAGGACCGTGCCAGAAATCGAGATCTCGCTCAGCTTACCCCGGACCGAGGTGATTTCGGGCGAGTCTCTCGCCTTGCAGGCCGTAGTAACAAACCGCAGCGGGGACCCGTTTCCCCTCCAGACCCAACCTCACTCCCCATTGCGGTATGAGTTCCGCAGCACCAACGGGCGCGTGCGACTCGTCGCCTCGAACCAGCATTATTTCAAGGCGTTGACCGCCGGGTTGCAGCTTCCGCCAGGGCCTCGACCGACCACGGTCACTCTCGCCCCAGGCGCCTCCCACACCTTTCGCGAAGATCCCGCCCTCTATCTGATGCAAGGCCTTCCGCCCGGCGACTACCGGCTTGTCGCCCTGTTGCAAGTCGCGGAAGCGAGCCTCGAATCACCTCCCGTGGCCTTTCAGGTCACTGCCGCCCGCATCGCTCGTTTGTCGCTGTTCTATTGCCCTTACCAGACGGCAATGGTCTGTGTCTTCGATCACACCGCGCCCGACCAAACCGCTTGGGTGTTCCTTCGCCCAACCCGAGGCGAGCAATTGTTCTCCGGGGTGGCTTACCGCGTCGCCCAAGCTGACGCCGGCAGGACTGTGCGCGACGTGGCCGCCGGCTTTCACACGGCGCCCCGTCTTCAAGGGCGATGGACCGCCTGGCTGGAGCACGGTGAGCTGCACGCGCTGCGCCTCTGGGGACAGGGGGTCACAGCCCGCCCGTCCCCGGTCGCCATCGAGCTGTCGGAGCCGCGCCTGGCGCAGCCCGGCTTCCATCTGGCCGACGGCAGCGGGCTGTTCTTGGTGGCGGGGATGGCTTCGGGGCGCGCGCGCATCCAAGCCGTGACCTTCTCGGCCGAGACGGGCCGCGCTTCGGCGCCGGCGGCTTTGTTCGAAACAGTCCCTGAGCGGGTCCTGGCACGCTGGACCGGGCTCGCGGATCGCCCGCTGGAGTTGTTGTGGGCCGAAGCGCGCGATCAAGGTGTGCGCGTATTCATCCGCCCTTACAACCTGGAGGGCAAGACGCTGGCGGCTGGCCCCAAGCAAATCTATGCTGCGGCCGGGCAGTTGCTGGCGCTGGAGCTGGATCCGCTGGGCGGCGGCTCCGAGGGTTGGGCGCACGCTCTTCTGGCGCCAGGCGGCGCCACGGAAGGCCCGCGTTACATTCGCATCCCGTTGAAGGGTGCGCCGGCACGTCCGAGGGAGCTCGCGGTGCCACCTGCCCCCGGTCCTGCCTCCGAGTGGGCCATCTCCGGCCTTGAAACCGGCGGCCTGCTCGTGCTCGCGAGGATCCAAGATCGGATCTGGGTCGCCTCGGCTACTGGTCGTAGCTGGATGCCGTTGACCCAACCGCAGGGCGAGATTCGCCACCTCCGCCTGGCTGCCTCCAGAGGCGGCTATTGGGGCGCTCTCTGGGTGGATCCGGCCTCCGGCCTGCGCTGGGCCTCGGATCCGGATTATCGGAAGCGCGAGTGACTACCCGGATTGGGTCTCGACTACCTCCCAAACGTCGAGATGCTTCATCTCAAGCAGGTCCGCTGTACCCGCACTCGCCAGGGAGATGTGCAAGGTTTTGGCTCCCGTGGTGTGTGATTCCTCGCCACGGCCAGGCAAGCGGAGCCTCAGGGTGACCTCTGGCACCGGGCGCCTGGTTTTCTCTTCGATCACCTTGAACTCGATCCAGTGCCTGGCAGTGACGGGCGGAGGCACCTTCGGCTTGGGAGGCGGTGGCGGAGCTTCGACCTGCTGCGGCACGCCGGGCGCCTGAGCCAGTACGCATTCAATGACGAAGATCAGCCCGGCCACCAAGAGCCGCCCCAGCTCACGGATCACGACCTGGTCGGTCAGTCGCTGCGGATCCAGCCCGGGCACCAGATCGAGCGCCATCCGTCGCAAGGGGCTGGCCGCCCCGGGATCGTCCAGAAGGGACCGCAGGAAGGCCGCGGCCTCGCCCTCGCTGCTGAAGGAGCGTACGGTGTGGGAGGCGCCATGCTGCTTGCAGGTGACCTCCTCGCCGATCCTCCCGAAGTGATAGTCGCTCAAACCCTGACGGAGCGTGAAGCCCATGAGGACGCTCCCCTCTCAGAATTCGAATCGCAAAGCCAACTGGAGCGTGCGCGGATCGCTGGCGCTGTTGACTTGCCCGAAGGCGGCCGCGCCCAAGGTCGTATTGACGCCCCAATACGAGAAATGATTCGGGGCGTTGTAGAACTCTGCACGGAACTCCGCCAGCCCGCGTTCACCCAGACGGAACTCCTTCTGCAAAGAAACGTCCCAGTTGTTGGTCCCCGGTCCGATCACAACGTTCCGCCCGAGGTTGCCGAACTTGCCTTCAGGGGGCAGCGCAAACGCGTCCGTATTGAACCAGCGATCCCTGCGCCCGCCACCCTGGCGCCAGTCGCCCACCACGTCGGGCCGCTGACCGCCGCTGCCCGTGCGGGCCCGGTCCGTGGTCATGGTGATGTTCAACGGCCGGCCGCTCTGGATCGTGGTTATGCCGGAAAGCTCCCACCGCCCGAAGATCTTCTCGTACCAGCGGTGCTGGCCGCGCCAGAAAGGCAGTGGATAGATATAGCTGATCACGAGAATCTGTCGGCGGTCGAAACTGGCCAGCCCGCGCTCCCGCTTGAAGTTATAACTATCCATGGGCGTCTCGTTATAGGCACTGGAGTCCGTAATCGCCTTGCTCAACGTGTAGGACGCGTTGATCAGCCCGCCGCCCGCCATCTGGCGCCGCACCATGACCTGGAGCGAATTGTAGTTCGAGTTCGAAGCAGTGATCAGGTGGGTAATGTCCGCATAGCCCCGATACGGCCGCAAGGCCTCCCGATTGACGCCGGGATTTCTGAGCATCGTGCCTTCCGGCAGTTGGTTCAGGTTCACTCCGCGGTACAGGTGCCAGGCGTTGCTGCCCACATAGGCCACGTCCACCATGGTGTCCCGGCTGAGCTTGTGCTGGATGCCCAGGCTATAGGTGTGCATCGCCGGCACATCCAGATCAATGTCGAAGGAGGTCAAAGCCGCCGGGAATGTCCTTCGGGCCCCGCCGGCCGGGTTTTCCAGGTTCCCGCTGTATATGGTGACCTCGTGTACAAAGGGCGGATTGTTGATGCGGCCAAAGACAAAGTTCCCCTCGATGCGCTCGAAACCCAGGCCATAGCCGCCGCGCAACACCGTCCGCTGCCTGCCGGTCAGGTCGTAGGCGAAGCCAAGCCGTGGCCCCAGCGTGCCCCACTTGGTGGGGGAAATTTCCTTGGGCAAGCCGCGAAACAGGGCTTTGACGGCGGGGTCATTGGCCTCGGGAATCCGCCGTTTAGCCGCCTCGGGAAAATCCTTGCCGCCAAGCACAAGGCCGTTCAAGGGGTCGCCGGAACCCGGCACCACCTCGCCGTTGGTGGCAAGCACCGTCATCGCCTTCGCGGGATCGAAATAACGCGGCGCAAAAACCACTACGTTCTGAAGCGCGCCGTACTGCGGCTGCATGTAGAAGTACCGCGCGCCCAGGTTCACGGTGAGCCGGCTCGATGCCTTCCAGTCGTCTTGCGCGTACCACTCCACCTGGGTGAACCGGAACCAGCCCTCGCGTCCCCGATCCGCCTCGAGATAGGTGCTGAAGTTGCCGAGCAAACCGTCGGCAAAGGAGTTACCCGAGGAAAGTGCGTGTCCCGTGGCGAAGGTGATGGTCCCGTTGATGGCAGGCTGGTTGTCCTGGTTCTTGCGACTCCGCATGGCCAGCATGCCGAACTTCAGGTTGTGGTTCCCGGCCAGCTTGGAGAAATCTTCTTTCCACTGGAAGACGCGGTTGAAGTTGTTCCAGTTCCGCGCCGAGGCGCTCAGGGTGTTGTACCCCGCGACCGCCACCGTCGGGATGTCATGCGCATTCCCGTAGATCATCGGATAAGTCAGCCCGTGGCCTTTGCGCGTGAAATCGGTAATGAAAATCGGATTGGGCTGGAAGTTGATCTGGCGAATCACGTTCCCGCTGAAACTGAACTGGATGGTATTCACCGTGCTGGGTCCCGCCACGAAGGTCCACTTGGCGGAGGTATTGGTGCCGGGAATGTTCCGGTCGTAGGTGACCAGAGTCGTCAGATTTTGCAAGGACGTGTAATAATCCCGCAGGTAATGCACCGCGATCTGGTGACGCGGACTCAAATTGTAGTCCACCTTGTGAATGTACTGATTCGCGTTCAGCGGCTGCGTAGTGTTGAATACAAAGTTCCCTCCGGGTCCCGCGAAGTTCGGCTTCGGATAATTGTCGAGCAGCCGCTTTGCGTTCGAACTGAAGCGGGAGGGCGGGATGACGCCGCCCGGGAACGGCGCGCGAGTCGTCGGATCCACCGGGCGCTGCGAAGCCGGCAACGAGGAAAAGTCGCCCTCACGCAGAGCCAGCGGCGGTACGTTCCAGGTATTCACCGCTCCCTGGCGCAGGCGTTTGTATTCCTGGGCTACGAAAAAGAAAAACTTCGACCGGTCCGTGTTGAACTTGCCAGGCCAGAAAATCGGGCCGCCCAAATTCCAGCCGAAATTGTTGAAACGCAACTTCTGCTTGCGGATCGCGTTGAAGGCGTAGGCGTCGAAGGCATCGTTGCGCAGATACTCGTAGAGCGCCCCGTGAAACTCGCGGCCGCCGCTTTTCAGGGCCAGGTTAATCACCGCACCCGAGTTCTGACCGTATTCGGCGCTATAGTTCGAGGTCAGGATTTTGAATTCGGCGATCGCATCCGGGTTCACATTCACGAAGTTGTTGCCGCCCCCGCCGTTGTCCTTGTTATCCACCCCGTCCACGTTCCAGGAAAACACGGCTTGCCGAGACCCGTTCACCGATTGCGCGCTCATCACGGAGCCGTAACCGCCGAACAGTTCGAAGCTCGACCGGTTCGTGGTGGAAACGCCCGGCAGCAACGCCAGCAATTGCACGAAGTTCCGCCCGTTGAGCTGGAGCTGCGTCGCTTGCCGGCCCGTCACCAGTCGCCCGATTTCGCCGCTGGCCGACTCCACCAGCACCGCGTCCGCCGTCACCGTCACCGACTCGGTAACCTCACCTACTTCCAGCGTGATGTCCACGGCCACCCGTGCGTTCACAGCCACGACCACACCGGTTTTTACGGCCCGCTTGAAGCCGGGCGCTTCCGCCGTGACCTCGTACTCGCCGATCGCCAGGTTCGGGATCAGATAAAACCCGTTTTCGTTGGTCTTCGTCGTGCGCGCCTGGCCTGTCGCCAGATGACGAACGCTCACGCTGGCCGAGGGAACCACGGCGCCGCTCGTGTCCCGCACCGTTCCCGAGATTTCTTGCGTGGTGTATTGGGAAAGAAGCGGCAGGAAGACTGCCACCAACGCTACCGCGACCTTGACACACCCTTTCATCGCACACCCCCAAGGTTGCGCCCGCCGAGTTGGACCGCGCACCGCGATCGCCGCTGGGCGGATCGGGTTGATCATATATCAATGCCACATGGCAGTTCAAGAGGCCTCCGCGCCCGCGGTCTGCGCGCAGCGGAGTCCGCCCCCCAAGCCAAAACACGCGCCGCGAACGGGGAGCGGCCGCGGGCTGCTCGGGCGAAGCCCCGAGGCCCGGCATAAGCCGGCGTAAATTGAAGCGCCCGGGTTAGTTGTGCTAACCTTTTGATGGGAATGAATTTCCGCTCGCTGTTCAGCCTGTTCTCCTCCGATCTCGCCATAGACCTGGGCACGGCGAATACGCTGGTTTACGCCCGCGGCAAGGGCATCGTCGTCAACGAACCCTCCATCGTGGCCGTCAACAAGCTCACTGGCGAAGTCGAAGCAGTGGGCCGGGAAGCCAAGGAGATGCTGGGCCGCACGCCCGGCAACATCGTTGCCATCCGGCCCATGAAGGACGGGGTGATCGCCGATTTCAAGACCACCGAGAAGATGCTGACTTATTTCATCCAGAAGGCGCACGGGCGGCGAATGCTGGTCCACCCGCGCATTGTGATCGGCGTACCCTGCGAGATCACCCAAGTCGAGAAGCGAGCGGTAATAGATTCGGCTTACCGCGCCAAAGCCAGCGAGGTCTACTTGGTGGAACAGGCCATGGTGGCCGCCATCGGCGCTGGCCTGCCCATCACGCAGGCCTGCGGCAACATGATCGTGGATATCGGCGGCGGCACCACGGACGTGGCCGTCATCTCGCTGTCCGGAATCGTCTACTCCCGTTCCGTACGGGTGGCGGGCAACGAGATGGACGACGCCATCATGCAGTACCTCAAGCGCAAGTACAACCTGCTCATCGGTGAACGCACCGCCGAGCAGATCAAGATCCAGATCGGTTCGGCCTACCCCCTGGACAAGCCACTGACCATGGAAATCAAGGGGCGCAATCTCATCGAGGGCGTCCCCAAAACCATCACTGTGGATGACAGCGAGATCCGCGAAGCCCTCTCCGAATGCGTGGCCACGATTGTGAACGCCATCCGGGTTGCCCTGGAACGCACGCCGCCTGAGCTTTCGGCGGACATCAGTGACCGGGGCATCGTGCTGACCGGCGGCGGCGCCCTGTTGAAGAACCTGGACCGGAGGATTCGCGAAGAAACCGGCCTGCCGGTTTCCATTGCCGAGGATCCGCTGGCCTCGGTCGTGCTCGGCACCGGCAAGATGCTGGAGGACTTCCGGCTTCTGCGCAAGATCGCCATTGAATGACCCCGCCTGACAACTCACTCTTGCGGATCTCGCGCGCCGCGAGCCATCCATGGAGTTCCTGAGCCGGTATCGCAATCTCAGCGTCCTGCTGCTACTCATCTTTGCGCAGTTGCTGCTGCTGGCTTACCAGGTCAAGACCGCTCAGGACGTTCGCCTGATCCGGGTATGGGCAGTGACGGCCGTGACGCCCGTCGCACGCCTGCTGGAAGGCGCCCGCAGCACGGTGGCCAGTTTCGTCGAGTCGTACTTATTGCTCCATAACGCGGTGGAAGAAAACCGGCGACTGCGCGCCGAGATCGGGAGGCTCAAGCTGGAAAACCAGTACCTGAAGAACGAGCTGGCAACGGCGGAACGCGCCCGGGCGCTGGCCGTGTTCCAGGCGCGCAACCCTTCGAAGACGGTGGCCGCCCGAGTCATCGGAGCGGGCGTGGGCGCCACATCGCGAGTGGTCTTCGTGGATCGCGGCTCCACCAGCGGCGTCATGCGCGGGATGGCCGTGATCACCCCGGACGGCATTGTCGGCAAAGTCGTCGCCGTCTTTCCCACCGCCTCCCAGGTGCAACTGATCACCGATCCCACCTTCGCCGCGGGCGTCATCTCGGAGAAGCACCGCGTCCGCGGCGCGCTGAAAGGACAGGGTCACGGTGCCTGCCGCGTGGACTACGTGCAAGCTGAGGAAAAGGTCGAGGTGGGCGAGTGGTTTTACACGTCCGGAGACGACCGCGTCTTTCCGCGCGGATTGCCCGTGGGCGTGGTGACCGCGGTGCGTGACGGCAATCCGTTCAAGGAAATCTTCGTGGCGCCGAGCGGCCTGCAAGGCGGACTGGAAGAAGTGCTCATCGTGCTGGAGGGAGTGCACATGGAACTGCCCGAGCACAGAACTCCCGACACGCGCATGTACCTGTTGCCACCTCCGCCCGACGCCGCGGCAGCGACAAATGCGCCGCGCGGTCCCCTCACCGACGCCGACCGCCTCCTCGAGCGATACCGCGCCATTGGCGAAGCCCAGGGCCACAAGTTTGGAGAGGGAGCGCCCGGGTCCAAGCCGCCCGACTTCAATTTGGATCCCTCCGCCCTGCCCCGCCCTACCCCGCCGCCACCCAAGCCCGCGCCTGCGGTTAAACCGTGAAGATCTCGACCGCCTGCTTGAGCGATTCCAGCGGGTCGCGGCGCGGCACGAACTCGTGGGCGACAAAGCCCTGGAACCCAAGGTCGGCAATCGCGCGTGCGATGGCGCGGTAGTTCAGCTCCTGGGTGTCGTCAATTTCGTGGCGACCGGGATTGCCCGCCGTGTGGATGTGGGCGATCCACTGGATGTTGGCCCGCAGCGTGCGGATGATGTCGCCCTCCATGATTTGCATGTGGTAAATGTCGTAGACCAGTTTGACGCGGGGCGAGTTCACACGCCGGACCACCTCGACTCCCCAGGCGGTGTGGTCCGCCTGGTAGTCCTTGTGATCCACCTTGCTGTTGAGCAGCTCCAGACAGACCGTAACCCCTTTGTCCTCGGCAAAGGCCTTGATCCGGTTCAGGCCGGCCACGCAATTCTCCAGGCCCTCCTCGTCGGACAGGCCGCGGCGGTTCCCGGAGAAGGTGATGACATTGGGAACGCCGGCCGCGGCGGCGCGTTCGATGTTTTCGCGCAGTTGCCGCTCGATCTTGTCGTGGTTTTCCTTTCGGTTCAGCCCGTCGGCAATCGTACCGCCGCCCGGAGCCAGCGAGGGCACCAGGCCATACTTTTGAACCACCGGCCATTCGTCAGGCCCGATCAAATCAATTCCCTCGATGCCGAGGGCGGCAGCATTGCGCGCCAGCTCTTCCAGACTCCATTTGTTGAAGCACCAACGCGCCACTGCCTGCTTGAGACGTCCTTTGCGGGCCGCCGGTTGAGCCAGCGATGGCAGCCCTGCCGTCAAAGCCATTGCGCACCTCCGCGTCATCATCTTGCCCACCTCACTGCCACCTGACGCCCGGCCATTCACAAGCGGAGCCGAAAAACGGCCAGGTCTGGCAACCCGCCATGTCTCAACAGGTTGCCGCAGCCGGGCGCCACGGGGCGTCCGGTTTCGCCATTGGGTTTCAAGCACGCTGCCAGTATAATCAAATGGCATCCCGCCCGGCGCTCTTCGTCGCCGCACTTCCTCTTCGGAGCTGCATTCCCGATGATCGAGATCCGAGACACAGCACTGTCATCGTCGCTGGCGTCGCTCGAAGCCGAGGTGCTCCGGCGACCCGAGGATGGCCCCGTTCTGCTCGATCTGGCCACCGGCTGTTGCGGCGCTCCCGGAACCGACGCCCGGGAAGCGCTCGAGCGTCCCGTGCAACTCGGAGAGGGCCGCGTCCTGGGTTACCTTCACACGGGACAACTCGAAGTCGAGCTGCCGATCTGTTTCGGCTTCGCCCTGAGTTGGCTCGCGCAGCCGGTCTCGGGCAAACTCGAAGGCCGGCTCGCGCTTCCTCTGGAGCCGCTCTGGAGGACGACGGTTCGCCTTGCGCTTGCAGGCCCGTTCTTCTGCGCGCTCTGGCGAGAGGATGAGGAACGCGCCCGCTTGATCGTAAAACCGCTTCGGCAACGCGAGCCCAACTTTGTGCGCGAACTGTCGGTAGAGGCCTGCTATTCCAGCGATCGCGCGCACGACGAGCTGCTGAGCGCCTTGCTGGACGCGCACCCCTTCACCGCCTTCGAGGCTCTGCTGGAAAAATCGGGCCGCGGTCGCGCGGGCGAACACGTCATGCGGGCCCTCGATTTCTGGCGGCAGTCCCACCACGCCGCAACGACGGCTCTCTGGCGCGCGCTGCCGGACACCGAGCGCATGGCAGAGCTGCGCGAGTGGCTCGCCCGCATCGCAGAGGCCGGCTCTGCTGCCGAGTTCGCCGAGGATCTGGCATGGGCGCACTTGCGTCCGGGCGGGCCGGCGGAAGCCTGGATCGAAGCCTGCGCCGGCACCCTTCTCGATGGCGCCGTGGAACCGTCCCGATTCGAACAACTTCGACAGGCGGCCCGCACCACCGCTCGCCTGTTGGATGAACCGGCGGTTCTGGAGTTTCTCGAGGGCCTCGCTCGACAGGCTGAGGAGCAGGTTGCCGGTGCGAAAGAGAATGCGCCGGCGCGGGAAGTGCGTGAGCTGATGGCGAGCCTGGAATCGAGCGCTCCTGGCGCGCTCCGCAATCGCCTCATCGCGGCGCTGACTGCACGGGCGCTGACCGGCTCACCGCAAATTCCGTGGCTGGACGTCTCCGTAGACGTTTGCTCGCTTCCCGAGCAATGGCGCGAATGGCTGCGAGGCCGCGTGCGTGTGGACTGGACAGTGACGGCGAACGCGCCCCGATGGTACCCCGGCGTGCTCACACACGGAATCGAGCGGCAGCTGCTTCTCGAAGTCCATCTGCCCTTTCTGGCGCGCAACTCGTGGGCCGAGCGGCTGCCGGCAGTGGCCCAGGCCAGCATCGAAACGACACTGGACGGGCGCCTGGTCGTTGCGGGGCGTGAGGCCCGCGTGAGCCGTGGCGAGCAGGATCTGGCGCGCGATGCGATGCACCTGTGCGGCGCTTTCA
>Ga0272449_1002399_pt1 | contig 17535 bp, 13 predicted proteins | sample YNPCB0241_FD_198679 | JGI IMG/M metagenome (GOLD analysis project Ga0272449, IMG submission 198679) | Hot spring sediment microbial communities from Yellowstone National Park, WY, United States - YNP-CB-024-1 | ecosystem: Environmental > Aquatic > Thermal springs > Hot (42-90C) > Sediment... | reverse complement strand
GGATTGAGGCATCTGATTTATCTGCCTCTAAATCGAAGCTATCTCTGGAAATTGCTGAACGAGAAAAAAGTAAAGGTCAGAGTTTACATTGAGCTTCCGGAAAGCTTTGCTCTTGAAGGGCCTTGATCGCTCACGTACAGTCTTTGGAACTCGAGGAAATTACAGATGGCTTCATGGGCTATAATAAGCTGTACAAAGTATTAACTTATTGCGATTTGTCAAAGATTTGCTTTATCCCGTCCAATTGGTAAGGGACAAGAAAAGTGATATTTCAGTCAGCAGTCCTCGACCAAGCCATTTAAAGTTCGGTGAAAAGTTCGCAGTACAGAACCTCTTCTACATACCCGTTTACGTACCGACAGAGTTGTCGAATCTCCCAAGTCGAGTTCTACAAAGAGTCCCTCGAGGAGGATATAAGGAAAAGAAGGCAAAAATATCTTGCTTCATTTCAAAAATAATAATCCCCAATATATGCGAAAAATCCTGAAAAATCGCGCATTCCAATAGTTCCCGTCCTGCTGAAAAAATTTGAACGGTTCTCTAGCATCCCCGATTTGTATGCTTTAACCTTTCAATCCCATTTTGGTCTGATTTGAACTGGCAAAAGGGACTTCAAAGTTGTCTTAGCTCTAACCGATTTATTTCAATCCCATTTTGGTCTGATTTGAACTTTTCTGCATTTCCGCAAGCCTTGCTATCATTGAAAGATTTCAATCCCATTTTGGTCTGATTTGAACTGTATTACGCCTGTTCAGCAGTATTCTTCTCATACGGAATTTCAATCCCATTTTGGTCTGATTTGAACTCTGAGCTTGAGCCTGTCGGCCTGCTGTCTCAAGACGATTTCAATCCCATTTTGGTCTGATTTGAACGAAGTTTGTCAAATACAAAAACACACGAACTAAGCAAATTTCAATCCCATTTTGGTCTGATTTGAACGAAAGATCAACGTGGTATTGAGCCTGTCAGCGAACAGATTTCAATCCCATTTTGGTCTGATTTGAACTCAGATAAACCGGCGTCCTCGGTTTTTTGTTGCCATTATTTCAATCCCATTTTGGTCTGATTTGAACCAGCGCCAGTTTTCTCGTTTCCGCCATGAAATACAGGTGATAATTTCAATCCCATTTTGGTCTGATTTGAACCATTTCTTCTCACCCCGAATCTCTTTGGCTTTTATCGATTTCAATCCCATTTTGGTCTGATTTGAACCCGTAGTACGCCACACTAACCACCAACCTCAGCCCCCTATTTCAATCCCATTTTGGTCTGATTTGAACTGGTTTGCAAGAGCAAAGTCAGTTAAGTTTCTAAATGTATTTCAATCCCATTTTGGTCTGATTTGAACGTACTGATGTAGTATTGAAGGCTATGGAGATGTTAGAGGAATTTCAATCCCATTTTGGTCTGATTTGAACGAAGGTGCTTCTGGAACAGGTATCTCTGGAATGGCTATATTTCAATCCCATTTTGGTCTGATTTGAACTAATAAACGTTGAAAAATATACTTTATTAATACCAAAATTTCAATCCCATTTTGGTCTGATTTGAACTGAAAACATCATCCGCAATTTTCTCGATCCTCGCTCTGAAGGTATATTTCAATCCCATTTTGGTCTGATTTGAACGAGAGACTTTGAATTCATGAGGAAACTGAACTGAGAGTATGGGGGTCGGAGATACTATAATTTCAATCCCATTTTGGTCTGATTTGAACATCTTATTTGTCGTAATCTTGCAAATGCCACGGAAGTGATTTCAATCCCATTTTGGTCTGATTTGAACTAGTTTCAGCGGATGCGCTGAATATGCGTGTAGCCCCCAGTCTTTATTTCAATCCCATTTTGGTCTGATTTGAACCGAAAGCAGATTGGATTCGAGCGTTATCTGCTCCGCAATTTCAATCCCATTTTGGTCTGATTTGAACCTTCAGCCTTATCGCGAGCAGCAGAGCACTTTTCAGACTGATTTCAATCCCATTTTGGTCTGATTTGAACCATCAGTAATTTTTCCTGCTTTCTGGATTTAAAGCTTTTCCAACTCTTCTTCCATTTATATACCTCAGCGAACCTCCAAAGCTGCAATCCCTATATAAAACCCCGCGATTTTCTTATTTCCACTCTTTTCCATCTTTCTCTGTTTTAATCAAATTTTTCCGAATTCTGGATTCTTAAAACCGTAGAAAATGCGGGAATAAAAATGTGATGCCCGGAATTGAGAAAGGGGGAAGCTAAGAAAATAAGTCTGTACAATAATAAATGCCTATTTTATCGCTCGCGAAGCAAGCAAATCGCACTCATCCTGCTATACAGCTCTTTTAGAGAGGATTTTCCATGCTTGAGATTTTTCAGTGCAAACATTTCGTTAAAAGACTTTTAAAATTTTGTTTATCCAGCAATTATTAAGTAAAGCACCGACCCCCAGCTGAAAACGAGTTCGCAAATTTGAGAGAGACTTCATATCAGTAGCTGAGCGATGCTCATCCCACCAAGTGTTAATCAATTATAGAACTGGGTTAACAGACTTATACGAAGCATCTTAAAATACGAGATTACTTGGTATGCAAAGATCGTGGAGTATGCTTAAGACACTGGCGAGGGGTGTGAGCTGAGCTAGAGAACGACGCGCTTAGGCCTGAGGGTTCTGGAAGCCAATCAGCTCAGAGGGGGCGAGAATCTACACCTCGAGTTCATGCACTTACGCGTTAAAGCGTGGAGATCCATCTCGACAACCTTCTCCTTTTGAAATTAAAAGTCAGAGATGGCAAACTCTTTTATATTTGAGCTAAAGAAAAGATTAACCTTAGGTGGTAAAAAATGAAAGAAAAGGGGAGCATATATAGCTGGGCCTTTGTCACTGGGCAAAAAATCCTCGAAAAACTCGAGTCTCTATATAATGCAGAGAGAGCGGAAAATAGGATGGAGAACCTGCTCCTCACCTTAAGGTCAGAACTTATACCCGAGCGCTTTAAGAGGGCCATAGTGGACTACCTCATTGAAATAAGCCCTGAAGTTGGAATACCTGAAGAGGTGAAGGTGGAGAAAAGGTGGGGCGTCGATGAGTTTTACCGCTATAGCACAGCAATTTTGGCAGGTTTCTTCGATGCATTAAATAAGTGGAGAAAGGAAAAGGGGAAGGAAGAGGAAAAGGAGAAGAAAGAGGTGGATGCCGGTGCCTAGGAGAGCCCTCATATCCTTAGTCGCAAGGGTAAGCGGAAACGTAAATGCCGACGCTGGGATAGGCACAAGGATACCGCTTAAGAAGATAATTACGTGGAACCAAGAAATTAGGCCCTTCATCTCAGCTCGTTGCATTAGAAGGTGCATAAGGGAGAGGCTTTATGAGAAGGGCTTTCCAATAGACCCTCTTACAATGGTGGGAAGAGGTGCGAGACAGCAGCTAGGTGACATTGGTGACCCTGTAAAATACATCGATGACGACATCTTTGGCTTCCTGCTACCTCAAGAACCTCCAATACGCAGAAGTAGCCCCATTAAGATCTCCCATCTTATATCCCTGAGACACACCGAAGTTAAGGTGGAGTTCGCAGCTAGGTTTCAAAGAGACTTTTTACCCGGGTACGCTAAGGGCTATCCAGCACCCTTCGAGATCGAGATCGCAGATTGGTTGGGCAAACTAAACGTCATAGTCACCGATAGGATCGGGCGCTTCAGCGAAGAAGAGCTGAGCGAAACCGCTAAGAAGGAGCTTGGAGGCAAGTTCGAGCTCCCACAGGAAGAGAGGAAGAAAAGACTTTCGGGCTTCTTAGAGATCCTGCTGTGGGAGGGCTGGGAACTTCCGAGGGCGGCACAAAGTCCCAGTGTACCAGAGTTTTACTATGCCGTCATAGGGTTAACCGATCGCTTTGCCCCAATTTTCGGCTATGTGGACGTAAACGACAAAGGAGAGCTCGACAAAGAGCTCATAGAAAGGTTGAGAAATATTTACGGTCAACTGCTAGAGGAGCTTTTCATATTGGACTACAAAAGTGGGAAGTACACAAGATACACTTACGCAAAGAAGGGAGAAGGCATCGAAGAAAAACAGGAAGAGGCAAAACTCGACTCGAAGTCAGTGAGCGAAATAATCTCGAGAGTGTGTAATTACTTGATAGGGGCAGGCACTTGAAGGCCCTAACTTTTAGAGTCCGCTTCATTACAGCGCAATTCAAAGATCACGTGTCAAAAGTCACTAGGAGAACATACTTAATACCTCCGCCTTCCGCTGTTGTCGGCTTTTTTGGGGCCATATTGGGTCTGGAGAGGAAAGAGCTGGCAAAATTGGCTAAAGAAATCTTGGCAGGCGCTGAGCTGAGGTATCTGGGCGGGCGTATCACCAATCTGGCTAGGATACTCACGTTTGACCGCCCAACGTCGGGGCTATTGGCGCTAATTAAGAAGTACTACGAAGACAGGAGCAAAGTTTTGAAGGATGTACAAGAGCTATTTCCAATAGTTGAGAGCGAAGAACTCTACATGCCCGAGTATAAGTTTGCAATAGCATCAAATAACGAATCCTTGGTGGAGGAAGGGGCTAGGAGGTTGAGAGAGCTCGACTTTGAATATGAGGTGTTCGGCGGCAACGACTATCACTTCGTCGAATACGTGGGTGACCCAAGACCAGCCAATGTGCAGAGCAGCCGGGAGGGTTACGGCTATTGTCCGCGTGAAGACTTCGAACGCATCGAGGCTAAGTCGTATAATATAGTATTCGACATGGATGTCATAAAAAAATTTAAGAACGCAATTGTTATGCCCGTTACGTTTTTAGCCAAAATTAATGCTGAGTTCATTCAAGTTTATGGAGCAAAGATAATCGCAAAGAGGGAGCTGAACGTGGTAGATGATGGAGAGAGCAAAGTATTTGTTTATGAAGTGCATCCTTTCTTGGTGATGCAGATCTGAGGAATGTCTCATTGCTTGACCTGAAAAACAAGATAGATGATGTCGTCGAGAGGACGGGCATTGACGAAATTCGAAATGCCCTCGAGAGGGTAATAGAGAGAGTGCAGAAGAACGTCGCCGAAGAAAAGCCAAAAACAATTGCTGATGTCTTCTTAAAAGAGGAATTAGGCTTCTACAGAAAATTGCGTGGCAATCTCGTAGGAAAAGCCATTGACATCGGAAACTTGAGTGGGAGTGTTAAAAGGTCAGAATGTTACAAAAAATTAAATGAGAGGCTAAATGATGTTTTGAAGCGGGGAGTAAAAGTCGAAGACCTCAAAAACATAGAGGATCTCGTAAATTGCTTGAGAAGCGTGGCGATAGAGTACATCGCCGAAAAAATCGGTGAAGCTGAACAAGGCTTAAGACATTTTCATAGACCCGGGTGCGTTGCCAAAAGTGAGGCCAGAAACCTCTACTTTCCCGGAGAAGATTATAAAAAAGAAACTTTGAGCTGGCTCGCCTATGGGTTCTTCAGCTCAGTAACCATCGGGGATAATCTTGGGATTTATAGTGAGAACGATAAATTGATGTTCAATCTTAAACAATTAGCCCAAAGATTTGAGTCCAAATTCGGGATCGAGCCGCGCAGGTTGGGAATCAGCGAAGACGAAGAAAATCGCCCCTATACAACGCTTTTGGCTTTTATTCTTTGGTTAGCAAAGAAGCTTGATGGCGGGAAAGAGGAGGAAGTAGAGTTTAAAGCTCTCGCCCAATCCATATTGGACACTCTTAGAGTGTCTACAATAAGCCTGCTATTCATGCCACCTGAAAAAGAGAAGTGGGGAACGGTAAGCCTACCACGTCTTGACGCGTTCATAGATAGATGGATTCTAAACGAGGAATCAAGAGCCAAGATTGAGGCCTTTAGGGACTCGCTAAAATATTTTTTGGACGAAGCCCGCAAGGCGGCTAAGAGAGAAAGAAGGACGAAAGAGCTTGAGAACGCAATAGACCTCCTCATGAATAGCTACGAAGCCCTCTGTAAGAACCTAATGGAACACGGTAGTTTGGACTTCTACGCCATGAGAAGACTCATAGACGTGATGATAGACATCGCTACTAAGTACAACATCAGGGCATTTATGAGACCCCTGGGGACGATCGTTGACCATCCTGCATAGATTACAGGAGAAGGGTTTGGACATATCGAAAGAGACTCATGTAGGTAAGTCTTATCGTGATCACGGCAAGGAGTGCTACGAACTTGTCAATAAATTGATGAGAGACGTCTATTCCTTTCCCGAAGATCTGGTAAAATTGGCGCTTCTGTTCTCTGAGTTACACGATGTCGGAAAGCTCTTACCAAGCTGGTCCCTGAGCCAGAAGAGGAGACCTTACCATGCAATTGAGGGGGCCGAATGGCTACTAAGAGAGGGCCTCGATCTTCTCACAGATCCATACGGCAAGCTATTGGTCTACGCCGTTATGACTCACCATTCACCGCTACATGTGCCCTGGGGAGTTAGTAGAGCAGTGGAGAAGGCTGAGAAGATAGCGCAAAGAAATTATTATAAGTGCAGAACCCTCATCAACGCTCTAAACGAGATCATCAAAGAAGTAGAGAGAAGCACTAGGTTCGACATCGTAGACGCGATAGGTATCGCCAAGCTTGCCGACATAATCTCGGCCAAAAACCTCCCAATTGAGTACGTTGTCAGCCAATATTGCTGGCCAGAGGGTTTAGAGAGAGGTCTTAACGAGGGGATATATAAGAGGGCTTGTGAAAAGAGGGGATCCTTCGACAAATCTAAGTTCGAAAGACAGATGGAAATAGCGTCCTCTAGCAATGAACATTTGCTCGTGGCGGCGCCGACTGGATGGGGAAAGACAACCTTGGCCCTGATTAGGATGGTAAGACTTAAACCCGTTAAGATCTTCTATGTTTTGCCTACGATAACTGCCATTAAGGACTTCTACGACACCTTCACCAAAATAGTTGATGAGACTTACGTAGGGGAGTACTTCTACTTCGCTGACGTGGAGCTCCTGAGGGGACGGGAAACTGAAGAGGATGGTCTTTTTGATATCTACCGCTACTTTATCCCTAAGATAACAATAACTACAATAGACCAGCTCCTCCTCACGATGCTTCAAGCGGGCAGGTACCACGTTAGACGCTTTAATTTCAGGAATTCCCTCTTAATTATCGACGAGTTCCACCTTCTCACTCCGGAAATGGTCGCCTGTCTTAGGTCTTTTCTAAAGAACTTGCCCCAGCATTATAGGACCTCGTTCCTATTCATGTCTGCTACCCCAAGCCTCGTCTATATCGATGCGCTTAGGGAAGTTCTTCCACGGCTGGAGATAGCGATTCTGAGTGATGAGTACAGGCGTTTGAGACGCCACAAGATCGAGGACTGTGGCAGTAAAGTCAAGGATCTAGTAGACGAAAAACAGGATCTTTTCGAGGCAAATCGTGTCTTGGTGGTGGTCAATACTGTCGGGACAGCCCAAGAGATATACAGAAAGCTGAAGGAGGGCTTGGGTGCTTCGAGAAAAGTCGTGCTAGTTCATGGCGACTTCGCATACAGGGATAGAGCGAGGAAGGAGGAACAGATAAGCCAAGCAGATGTGCTCGTCTCCACACAAGTCGCCGAGGTTTCTCTCGACGTCTCGTTTGACGTTTTGGTTACGGAGCTCTCCCCGATTCCGTCTCTAGTTCAACGACTTGGCAGAGTGAACAGGTACGGCGGAGAGCCTGCGAACGTCAACGTCTTCCTGTGTGAGCCGGAGACTCATAAACCCTATGGAAAGACCTTGATGGATCTGGCCCGTGAAAACGTTCCTAAGTTGCTCAAAGGCCTTGAAGAGCAAGGCGAAGAAGTGTACCTCAGCGAGGAGTTTTGGTCTTATGAGCGATTGTATCTTGATGAGATAGAAAAAGTGGAGAGAAAAGTCATCGACGTCTTAGAGACTACGCTTAATTTCTTTAGTTCCACGGCTTACGGAGGAGAGGAAAGAAGAATCCTAGAGATGTTGGGAAGGGAAGAGACGTACTTGGCTGTGCCCGATGTATATCTTGAGGAAGTACTTGCTTTGTACAGGAAACTAAGAGAGCTTAAGAGTATCGAGAGCTACAAGGAACGCCTGAGGATTTATGCCCAGATTAAGAGCTATCTTGCACCGGCATCGCGCTCAGACATCAGGGAGACTGAATGGCATGAGGAACTTGGTTTCCCTGTGATTAAGGGCTACGATGAAGATCTTGGCATAGTAAGGAAATTGAGTACCCTACGATCTCTTTAAGTTAATAAGCTGGAGAAGCATCAAAAAACGTTTTTTTGGCCGAGAAAAAATTTAAATAAGAACAGGATAACTGTCTCTGTGCGGCTGAAAGTTGTGCTGGGCTGCAGGGCCGGGACTTCTTTGCCTTTGAACGCTTCCTACCACCTAGCATCGGCAATATACAGGGCAATCGAAAGGGCCGATGCTAGGCTATCTCTGGAGCTCCATGTACCAAACCGCCCGAAATTCTTCACATTCAGCAAGCTCTTCGTCCCAAAAAGGAATTTCAGGATCGATGGAGAGAAGCTTGTCATCGAGGATGAGGAAGTCCACTTCTTCTTCTCATCGCTCCGCGATGAGCTCGCTGCAAGGCTGGTTGAGGGGCTTTTAAGGCGACCCGAAATGAGGATTGCTGGCTCCGATTTCTCAGTTTTGGGGATAGAGGTGCTGGAGGAGAAAGAGATCGGCGGGGAAGAGCGCTTCGTAACCCTAAGCCCGGTTTACGTCGCCAAGGCTGTGAATGGAAAGGCCCTCGACCTTTACCCCCTGCAGAAGGAATTTTACGACGTCCTCTCCGGAAACCTCCTGAAGAAGTATGCGCTGTTCTATGGCAAGAAGCCGGAGAATCCTGAAATCGCTTTCGAGGTTGAGAGCTTCAAGCCCAAGAGAATTCTCGTTAAGGACACATGGCACAGGTGCTGCGAGATGGTTTTCAGGGCCAGGGGAGACCCGAAGCTCATAGAAATCGGATACAAGGCGGGGTTCGGTAGCAAGAATAGTATGGGTTTCGGGATGGTGAAGGTGACGAAGAATGCTAAAGGCCATTAAAGAACTGGGCGAGTGCATAAGGAGAAAGAAGGGATCAGACACAATCAGCACTTTGGTAGAACTTCCGAAACTGAGGGAAACTAAAAAGATCATCTGCGTGGTTATCGAAAAAAGGGACAACGGTTTTGTGTTTAGTGATGTTTATGTCGAGGATTTTGGAAAAGATAAAGCAAAAAAGATTCTGTACAGGACACATCGGCATGGAAGCTACGATGTTACCCTTACAACAAAGTGCAATAAACCCGAAAAGTTGAAAGAGAGGTGGAGACGTTGGTTCGAAAATATGAGAAAAGAGTATCCGGATAATTATAGTAGCTTTTTCGAGCGGATGCGATCTACTCTCCTTGCAGATACAGTTATTCAAAAGCTCTATGAAAAATACAACTCCTTAGGCAAGGATAGGAAGAACTGCATAGTAACTGTCAAAATAAAAGAAGGTGACCGAGAAAAATATCTTGGAGAAATCCCAGAGTTTGTCGAAATTTTCAAAAGAATATCGGTCGATAAGTTTTATCGCAAGCATAAAACTGAATCCAAAGGATATGGTGTCTGCTGTTTGTGTCTGAAGAGTGGGGAAGTATTTCCGGCGTCCCCGTTTTCGGTTTTCACGGTTGACAAAGTTGGTTTTGCGTACGAGTTCAATAGAGAAAATGCTTGGAAACAGCTACCGATCTGCCTAGATTGCTCGTTTGATTTGGAGGAGGGGAAGAAGTTTCTGATGGAGAATTTGTCTTTCAAAGTGTACCAGTACCAGTATTTTGTTATCCCTTATGCTGTTCAGCAGGAAACACTATCTGAAGTGATCAATGAGATCGAGTCTAGAAAATCTAGAAAATCTCATGACTATAGAGGCCTAATCAATGCAGAAGAGGATATTATGGAAATAATGAAAGAAAAAGAGGACGTAATTACTATGATTTTGATCTTTTACAAAACAAAAGGCGGTAAAAAAGATTATTTCGATATCCTCAGATACATTGAAGAAATTCCGCCGTCTTGGATCAAAAGGATTTACGACGCTTTCGATAGAGTTAGCCAGAAAAGCATTTTTAGGGAAGATAGTCTAAAAGTAATTCTGGGTGAGAAGTGGGCTGGGGATTTTAGGAGGGGCTCATGGGACGGTAGGTCAATAGAAGATACGCATCTAGCAGGAATTGTAAAAGAGTTTTTTTACATTCGAAATGAGACTGGCAAGAATCTTAGCAAAGCAGGTCTGAACATTCTGGGTGACATATTTGGAAGGGTGCCTATAGATAGAGATTTTCTCGTTAGACATTTAATCGGGGCAATCAGGGAGGAGCACGAAAAAGGGAATGAGTGGAGTGAGAGGATGCTTACAATTAAATCTCTCTACTTACTCGAATTCCTTTTGGAAGTAGGATTGGTTTCAGGTTCGAAGGAGGTGTGCTCTGTGAGTGAAGAAATAAAAGGAAAGATAGGTGAATTTTTCAGCGAGCACTCAAATGCTTTCGACACACCGGAAAAGAAGGCTGTTTTTTTGGAAGGAGTCCTTACAAGATTTCTCTTGGACGTACAGTACATGAAAAGAAAAGAGACCCCATTTAGGAAGAAACTACACGGACTAAAGCTGAACAAGAAACTCATAAAGAGGTTATTCTCCGAGGTAGTAGAGAAGCTGGAGCAATATGGCGTAAGCTACCCCTCTCTTCAAAGTCTTGTTGCTGAATATTTTGTCAAAGCTGATGAAAACGGTTGGAAGATATCTGATGAAGAGGTAAGCTATTACTTTACCCTCGGACTGAATTTGGGTGAAAAATTCAAAGGAGGTGATTTGAATGAATAAAGTTGTGGATAACAGGTCTGAAATCCTTTTTCTTTACGACGTGACTGATGCGAATCCGAACGGAGATCCAATGGATGAGAACAGACCGAGAATCGATGAGGAGACAGGAGTAAACATAGTAACAGATGTCAGGCTGAAAAGAACTATAAGAGACTATCTCAGGGATTATAGAGGGAAGAAAATATTTCTGCAAGCCGAAGAAATAATCGAAAAAGATGAAGTACTACTCAAGACAAAAGGAGCCAAACTGAAAGAGGAATTTGTGGAAGTCCTAAAAAAAGAATTGGAGAAGGAGAAAGGAATAAGCGATGAAGAACGCAAGCTTATTATCGAAGATAAAATTATCGATAAAATTATCGATCTCGCGCTTAAAAAGGAAGAGAAACAAGAGAAAGAGAAATCAAGTAGAAAAGAGGCCAAAAGTAGATGGGTCGAAATTCTCGAGAACGTGGAGGATAGCGGAAAAAGGGAACTATTATCCAAGATTATTGAGGATCCTATTAAATCCAAGATTATTGAGAATACTATTAAAAAAATTAAAAAAGTTAAAACAGAAGAAATTAAAAAACATCTGTTCGAGAACTTCATCGATTTAAGGCTTTTTGGCGCAGCTCTGGCTGTTGAGAACATCAGTATTTGGGAAACAGGGCCTGTGCAGTTCAAATTCGGAAGATCTTTGCATAAAGTTAAAGTAGATTTCTATAAGGGATCCACTACTATGCCAGTGGAAGCGGGAAAGGGATTTGAAAAGGGGAAGAGGCAGGCAGAGTTTACTGAAGAATACAGATTACCGTACTCGCTGATATGCTTCTATGGTGTGATTAACGAGAATGTTGCAAAGAACACAGGCTTGACAGAAGATGATGTAAAGTTGCTCCTGGATGGGATCTGGAATGGGACAAAGAATCTGGTAACAAGGTCAAAAATAGGGCAGATGCCGAGGTTCTTACTAAGGATAGTTTATAAGAAAAATGAGTTCCACATCGGGGATCTGGATAAAATGGTCAAGCTCAAAAAAAGAGGAGGGGACCTTAGTGAGGAAGAACAGGTTAAGATAAGAGACATTTCTGAGGTGGAAATAGACATTTCCGAACTGATAAAAGCTATAAAACGGCATAAAGACAAGATAGATAGAATAGAATTCAAAGCCGATCACAGAGTACAGTTCACAGTAAACAATGAAACTTTCACGTGCGAGAAGCTGAAAGAAAAATTCGCAAAAAACGGGGAGATACCTGAAAATGCTATAGTCGAACTGCAGTTGTAGTGTAGAAGTATGGACAGAATAATAGTGTTCGACATCTGGAGTGACTTCGCACATTTTAGGAGATTTGAAACTACTACATCCCCACTCACGTATCCTTTTCCTACTGGAACAGCGATTGCTGGCATTTTGGCAGCAATAGTTGGTCTGCCAAGAGACTCGTATTATTCCCTCTTTTCCAGAAGCAACGTGGAGTATTCTCTCAGGATCCTGAACCCGATTAAGAAGATCGTAATTCCGATAAACATAATAAAGACAGATGAAGAAAATTGGTCTTTCCTTTGGAAACTCGAAAATCCGAGGGCACCGACACCGTTTGAGTTTGTAAAGAACCCCAAATACAGGATATATGTGCGGTTCAAGGGTTCAGTGCTTGAAAACTTCTACAATAAATTGAAACAGTTTTTGGGAGAGCATAGAACTGTGTATACCCCGTATTTAGGTATTTCCGAAATGATCGCAAACTTTGAATTTGTGGGGGACTTTCCGACTAAGTTCATTCAAGTTAAAGAACCAACAGAGCTACACAGTATTGCCAGAATAGATTCTGTTGGGCTAATAATAGAGAAAGGAAAAACTTACGCTAGGGAAACTTTGCCATTATATATGGACAGTGAAAGAAGGGTTATCGAGTACTGCCATATCGTTTACGAAGTAAAGGGGCAACCGATAAAGATCCAGCGCGGAACGATCTGTGAGGTAGGGGATGAGAATGTATCATTTCTTTAAGCTGAAGTCCCATCCGGACAAATTCTTAAAAGATCATTTGGAAAACGTTGGCAGGCTTTCGAGGGAGATAATCAGTTCAAAGAGTATAGAACATAGAGAAGTCTTCGCTGAAGTTTCATATCTCATCGGAATCGCACATGACTTTGGCAAGGCCACAAGATATTTTCAGGAGTGGTTGGAAAAAGGAGAAAGAACACAACTTGCTCAGCACGGAGCTCTTTCGGCATTAGTTGGATATCTTATGGTTAGGGATTTTCTTACAGAGAGACAAAAGCTCGAGGAATTTCCATATCTGCCAGCGATAGTTTGGATTGTAATAAACAAACACCACGGTGATCTGGAAAACATTCTGGACGGAGAGATAAAGAAACTTAGAGAGATAGAAGATAGACCAGAAATTGTAAAAAGACAGCTGGAAAACATATTCTCGTATACAATCAATGAAGTTATTGGGATTTACAGCTCACTAGGATATCAAGATATCTCGAAAATACTAGAAGAACTGAATAAAAACTTGAAAAGCGTTGTAGAGCAAATAAGAAAGGATATCAAAAAGTTCTGCTACTCCGATAAAGAAAACTTGGAAAGGTATTTTCTGATTCTACTCTTCTACTCAGTACTACTCGATGCAGACAAACTAGACGCATCTGGAAGGAGAACTCTTCCCAAAAGGCTGGAAATCTCAAGCGATATCGTAGACAGATACAAAAAGAGCAGATTCAGCTCAGTTAGATCACCAATAGATGTAGTGAGAGAAGAAGCATATAGAGACATTATTAAAAAGCTCGAAGACCTTGACGTTGTTAAAGAAAGAATATTCTCTATAAACCTGCCAACTGGATGTGGTAAGACGCTGACAGGTCTTTCTTTCGCACTTAAGTTGAGGAAAAAGGTTGAGCGCACACTTGGATTTACGCCGCGGATCATATATTCTCTACCATTTCTCAGCATAATAGACCAAAATGCGAAGATAATCGAAGATGTCCTGAGGCTGGATTATAGTCAGATTCCGTCCAATCTCCTATTGGTACATCATCATCTGGCCGATATAAGATACAAAGAAGTTCGAGACGGGGAACTGAACATCGAAGAACTGAACAGATCACTCTTACTTACAGAAGGTTGGTATTCCGAGATAGTTGTGACAACTTTTGTACAGATATTCCATAGCCTCATTACAAACAGGAACAGGGCTGCAAGAAAGTTCCACAATATCATCAACTCGGTAATAATCCTAGATGAAGTCCAATCGATCCCGCACAGATATTGGCTGCTAGTTAGTGAAGTCTTGAAATATTTGGCAGAAAAGTTCAGTTGTTGGATAATTCTGATGACTGCAACTAGGCCCTTTATCTTCAGAAATAACGAGATCAAGGAGCTGGTCACTGAACCTGAAAAATATTTCAAGATGTTTAACAGAGTCGTTTTTAATTTTAACCTTGAGCCAATGAGTCTCGAGGAATTTAAGCACAAAATTTTGGATGATATAAAAAACACAAGTGGAGATGTGCTGATAATCCTTAACACTATAAATTCATGCAAAGAAATATATGAATTCCTGAAAAACGAATTTGCCAAGGTATATGACATTAATGCAGATCAAGTTGTTGATGAAGACGGAATAGCAAACTTTCCGGAGTTTGAGATAATCAACCTATCCACACACGTACTTCCGATTTACAGGCTTAGAAGGATAGACAGGATAAGAAACAAAGACATAGATCTCCAAAAAAGAAGGATAACTGTGACCACGCAACTAGTGGAGGCGGGTGTCGATATAAGTGCGGACATAGTTTACAGAGATTTTGCTCCTTTGGACTGTTTAATACAGAGTGCAGGGCGTTGCAACAGAAACATGAAAGAGGAAAAAGGTGTGTTTAACATTGTCGTTCTAAAAGACGGAAAACAGGAATTCTACAAGTACATATATGACTTAACACTAACGGATGCAACGATAAGCGTTATTAGAGGACTAAATAATAATAAGCTCGAGGAAAAGGATTTCGTCTTTAGGGTCGTAAACGAATATTATAAACTTATATCTGACAGGGGTTCGAAAGATGATTCCAAAGAAATTTTGGAGTCGATCTATGGTTTACATTTCTCAGAGATCTCCAAATTTGATCTAATCCAAGAAAAACTGCCCTCAATAGCTTTATTTATTGAAATCGATGAGTTAGCCGAAAACGTTAGAAAGGAGGTGGAAAATATACTTAAAACCAAAAAAAGTTTTGAACGAGGCTTACAGATAATGGAGAAGAAAAGAGAATTAAACTGTTACACGATAAATGTAAGATATTCTGAAAAAATCAAAAATTTAATATCAAACCTACCACGTATTGATGATTTGGAAGAATATAGATATATAAGCAGATATGATTTAAACAAATATTATAGAATAGATTCTGGTTTTTATTTGGAAGAATTTGAGGACGTTAGTATATTGTAAATAATTAATAGAATCATTTACGATAAAGGCTGACCTAGATACTTAGAAACTAAATTATCTCCTCTATCTCACCCTTCCTAACTCCTATCACTTCTCTCTTTACAAGCTCTTTTGTCCTTAACCTATAAATAACAATCATATCTTCCTTTTCATCGATTATCTCCTTCAGACCCATCTTTATTTCCTCCAGTGTTGCTTCAGTCGCCTCTCCTTCGAATAGCGAGTTCTGGATCCATGTGAGGTATTTCCTCAGGAACTTTTTAACCCTGTTAACCCTTTCAACGTTGACATCATAAGCTATTATCAGATACATACTACCACCAGATCACGAATGGTGAATACTTCCCAATCCCCAGCAGGTGCTTCACAAGCTTGTAGCATTCAAGTCTGATCAGACGCTGGTAGGAGACATTTCTTCCTAATTCCTTGTGCTTCACAGTCTTTTCAAGCCTTTCGCTGAAGGCTTTCACGAACTTCCTTTTTCCCGTTTCGTTGAGCAGAATCCCATTGAATTCCCTTTCGAAATCATCTTTTTGAATTATTCTGGTGTTCACCAGACTGAACACAAGCCTGTCCACAAGCAACGGTTTGAAAATTTCCGCAATATCTAATGCGAGGCTGAAACGCCTTTCAGATGGTTCGTGAAGATAGCTTATTGCCGGACTGAGCTGCGTGTGGTATATTTCCGAGAGGATTGCCGAATACAGCAGCGAGTTTCCGAAGCTCATCATCGCATTAACCTCATTTTCCGGCGGCTGTCTGCTGCGCCTCTCGAACTTCATCTCCTTTAAAATTGCATCGAATTTCGAGTAGTATGAATTCCTTGCTGAAGCTTCGATTCCCATGACTTCCGGAATGCTTCCAGCATTCTCCAGCCCCTGAAGGACCGAAATCACTTCAGAATCATCTTCTCCACTCTTGCTCAGAACCTTTGCCATGTTGAGAATTGCTCCTTTCACGAACGACTTTGCTAGGTAAAGCCTCTTCTCCCTGTCAAGATAGTGCTCCGCCTGCCTTACGATCACTTCGCCAGAAACTAGGCTTTCCCTGGGATAGAAGCTCCCCTCGTAGAAGCCGTACCTGTTGAAGAAGTGGATGCATATCCCCTCCTTCGCAAGGTAAGAGATCGCCTTCGAGGTTATCGTAAGAGAGCCCAGCGCGTAGATCGCGTAAACTGCGTTGATCGGAATCGGTTTCCTTCCTTCTTGGCTTTCGAAATAGATTGTGTTCTCATCCCTGAGGAGCTTTCCGTCGGAAATTATGTAGTAGTTCTTCCTCATATCCTCACCCGCAGAAGCAGAAGTCGAAATAGGAACATTTTCTACAGTATTTCTTGTACTCGGGCTTTGGAGCCTCTCCTGAAACTATTTCGGCAATATCCTTCAGAATTTCCTCGATCTTTTTTATTTCTTCATTCCCAAGCCTAACTTCGAGGCTCTTCCTTTGTTTCGGATAACTAATCCTTCCCCTTGCCTTTATCCCGAACTTGGAGAGGTAGTAGAGGTAGTATAGAACCTGATAGTAATCGGCCTTTTCCATCGCTTCAGATTTCTTCACCTCAACAATTTCCACCTCATCCCCTTTTCTGACAACATCCACCGCTATCGGCCCGAGGCTAATGTCCCTCTCTTCTCTACCAAAAAATTCCCTGTGCAGGAGAGATCCGAGCTTTACAAGGTCGCTCTCATGCTCCATCGAGACATTGTGGCTGAAAAGCCAGAGCTTCGTCTTGCAAACGAAATAGTAGTTAACCTGAATACCCCGAATATGCATTTCAGATATCATGATTGAAACTTCTATTTTTTAAAGGTAAAGTTTTCTGAAGGTTTTACTTAATAATTGCTGGGTAAACAAAATTTTAAAAGTCCTCTAACGAAATATTTGCGCTGAAAACATCTCAAGCATGGAAAATCCTCTCCAAAAGAACTGTATAGCAGGATGAGTGCGAATGCTAGCTTCGCAAACGATAAAATAGGCATTTATTATTGTACAGACTTATTTTCTTAGCTTCCTCCTTTCTTAATTCCGGGCATCGACATTTTTATCCCTGCATTTTCTACGGTTTAAAGAATTCAGAATTCGGAAAAATTTGATTAAAGCAGAGAAAGATAAAAAAGAATGAAAAGAAGAAAATCGCGGGGTTTTATATAGAAATTGCAGCTTTGGAGGTTCGCTGAGGTATATAAATGGAAGAAGACTTGGAAAAGCTTTAAATCCAGAAAGCAGGAAAAATTACTGATGGTTCAAATCAGACCAAAATGGGATTGAAATAAGGATTTTCTTGTCGGTC
>Ga0272449_1002397_pt1 | contig 17545 bp, 13 predicted proteins | sample YNPCB0241_FD_198679 | JGI IMG/M metagenome (GOLD analysis project Ga0272449, IMG submission 198679) | Hot spring sediment microbial communities from Yellowstone National Park, WY, United States - YNP-CB-024-1 | ecosystem: Environmental > Aquatic > Thermal springs > Hot (42-90C) > Sediment... | reverse complement strand
ATGTTACGGCTACAGGCAGGATACCCGCCGTCTGCGACTTCACAAGGCATGAGGTTAGGAGTATAGGCCCTAGAATAGGTGGGAAGCCTTGGAAGGCTTTGAAGAAGGCTGAGAAGCTAAACCTATGCATACTCAGGACGGGCTTCATAGACTATGGGGAGCCGACGGAGAAGCTCCTAGAATTCAGAGAATATGTTAAGGCTTTCAAGAAGTCTTATGCAGGCTTGCCTGGCAGGTCGAACAATGAAGACCTAGCCCTATACGTTACAACACTATACCTTAGAGACTCGGATGTGAAAGTCGAGGTTGCTACAGTCGATAGAGCATTGAGGAAGGCTCTGGAGGAAGCCAATGTAACGGTTCATGTAAAGCCTTGGGTTTGAGTCCAGGTCAACCCTGTAACCAAATCTCTCGATACGGTATTATACTCGAAGGTTGGCGGTCTAGAAGTACGGTATTATGACCCTCTCGACTATGAAGGTTATTGAGATTGAGAGTAGGAGTATCATCGAGAATGCGAATACTGGCTTAGCAGTATCCCTACCTGTAATCGAACGTAATACAGATACTAGGACGTAGTATCCATCCGTGATTAGAAGTGGTAGGCTGTTGAATACTGCGCCTAGCCATAGGTTTGCCAAGAATATCCATGCCAGTAGAGATTGTGTGAAGTTCATCTTGACATCTATACCTAGGTATCTAGCCACTTCTGGAGGGATTAGGAGTAAGCTTGGTCTTTCAACGTATATCTCAGGCATCCCCGTAAGTACTAGTATGGCTAATGCTATGGCTGAAGTGATCAGGTTTGCTGCTAGGCTTGCACCAGTAAACCTCCAGCTACTCTTCTCGAACGGGCTTGAGTTTATGTCGACGTAGGCGGCTAATGGTAGCCCTAGGAAAAGCATTATGCCCGCCCCCCCTGGGCGGTGAGCCAAGCCACGTCGAGGCAACGCCATGCGCAAACTCGTGTATTGACACCGTTATCATTAAGGCTATCCACCCCTGTACGAGCGGTATGGCAGGGTCTACCCCGGGGATGTTTATAGCCATAGCACCCTTCGGCAGAGTCTTCGCAAACCATACATAGCGTAGAGGGTTAAGTAGCCTATCCAAGAGGCTTAACAGGATTATTATCGTTGATACGAATACTAGGGGTATGGAGATTACTGAGACCTTTGCCATGATCCTTCCAATAACCGTTCTACCAGCCTTCTCGATGAACCCTGCGATACTTCTAGACTCAATCTTCCAGACAACATATCCTATATGTGATACACGCTTCTTCCGCCGGAAGACTAGAGACCGCTTTACAAGTACTGGCTCAACCTCTCCATAGCATTTCTCGCAAACTCGGACCTCTCTAACCTCCCCCAAACTATTCCATGCGTAGAGCATCTTCGATGCCTCACCTCTACAAACGCTACACTTTTCCATTTTCAGCCGCTTCCGTCTTATGAACTCCTAACAGACATTAAAAAGTCTTCACCCAATTTCACCGTATCCTCTTACACACTCGTACAAAGTAGTCCTATTCCACTCCGCAAAGCCTAGAAAAGGCAATACTCCTATAATCCATAGTGTGGCCACAAGATAAATTCTAGTTATGACATGATTGTAGATGGATGATGGCTTGAGGAAGAAGAGGATAATGCTTGGACCGTTCAGCAACGTCTATAGGCTGGGCAACCTATTATTCTTCAAAGCATCTGAAGAATGTAGAGATATGATTCTAGAAGAATCCTTGAAGACAGGCCTCAAGATATCTCCAGACAGGATAGCAAAGGCATACAAGGATAAGCTCTGCAGGTACTGGATACTCGTAGAGTATGAGAGAGGATACGACCTCTACAAGCATTTCAAGCTTGCACCTAGAGACAAGAATGCATGGAGAATACCTAGGATAACAGTTGAAGTATGCCCGAGATGCAGGGAAGACATAGTTGATGGGGTATGCTTGGAATGCGGAGAGAATGTTGAAAGACCAGGACATCTAGAGGTTTGGAGAGACCCGGAAGCCATTGAAGAACTAATCCCAGTAGTAAGAATCAAGAGAAGACGCCAAAACATCACCATAGAATCTCAAACCAGCCTAATCGAGATACCTAAAGAGATAATACATGAGAAAATAGTATCCATACTCAGGAGAAATGAATTAATCCACGTAAAGCTATTGAAGATAAGGCTACTAGAAATCAATAGATGACTAGCTACTTTCAGCCAAGAAGTTGAAGCCTAGCAATGTTGATGCAAGCTTTTCATATCTTCGTATTATTCTTCAAAAAGCTCCTAGTCAACCTGAAGAATCCTTCTAAAAGCTTCCGTAGCCAGTAGTGAGGACATAGAGCACCCCATTTATGACTATGTTCATCATCAGTCTTAGGTCTACCATCTTAGCCTTAGGGGACGGTGAAAAGCTTAACGTTTCCTGCTTACCACTAAACTCACGAAACTTCATAGAGAAATCATTCTCCGAGAAGACTTAAACCGCTAAGCGATAAGTCTACCAGTAAATTTTTAAGAGTTAAAAGTAGATCAAACCCATACTTAGAATCAGGTTCTAACGCTGCTTCTTCAAAGAAGTTATTAAACTCTGAGATAAATAAGATCTTGTAGTCCTCGTTTAGGTATTTCAATGCTAATTGAAGTCTTTCTTTAAATTGTTGGGGTTCTCGTTCTAGTCTTGGCCATTCATGGCTCCCCCATGGAGAATATCTATAACTTATTCCGGTAGCGACAGATGGTATGAAGACTAGTTTATTAATGCCACTAAAATAAGACCATTTATCATTTCCCATCTTCATAAATTCAAGCCATCTTTTGTTATCTATGGGGTCCTCTACAGGTGATCCTCTAAAATAATTCCTATACCATAGAAAACCATCATACAATCCTGCAGTTGGCATGATAGCATCGAACTGCTTTGCTGCTTCTCCCCAAGACACGGCTAATCTATTGGAAAGATAGTTTCAGGATCTGCTAGAGGATGTGCATGATCACTGATTAAAAACAAGTTATGTTTATCTTTGAGAACCCTTATCTGGGAAATATTTCCAAAAACACCTTTACCTTCATAGATATAGACTACAGGCTTGTAATCTATCTTAAAATATGAAGGATGGTTAAAATAGGTTTTTGACAGGTAGTAGAAGTCATCGTCTAATATCCTAATATTTTCAGGATCAGAGAGATTCCATCCTAGATAAGAATTTTTTAGTCTCCATATCGTTTCGTAAAGAACTGCAAATTTTATGTCCCCTCTTTTTACAAGATCTGCATTTAGGAAATGGGACTTGAATGCCTCATCCTGATAATCTATCCCCGACCATTGCACCAGAAATAAATCAATTCCATGACCAGTAGCCCAGTCGATGTGTTTATTGATAACGATGGTATCTTTCGAGGAGTATTTCCCCAGTAGTGGGAAGATGCCTCCTCTATAGTCCTTCCAATTATCATCCTTACCCCACCATAGAAGGTATAAAACACTTATTGTAACGTCATCCTTCTCTGCAATATTTTCAAACTGCCTCATATAAGGCATTTTTACTTCTACCGTTCTTTCATTTCCAGCAAGGTCTTTAACCAAAGCAACTATTTTGTATTCTCTCCCACCAACAATATCTTTTATAGGAACAGAAAATCTTTCTTCCAAACTATCAAACTCTCCATCAATCGGTGTCAAAATAAAAAATCTTTCCTTATCTGGAGGAAAAACTTTTGGATAATCTTCAGGTCTCATCCCATATTTTTCAACCATGTAGTAATACTCTACAGGGATAAAACGGAGCTCAGCATAGGCTATTGGAGTTTTATCATCCTCGGCGATGAAAGTCACATTAATATCGTAAATCTTATCAAGATTTTCCCTTGCAGGAATCCATGCTAAATCACTAATCTCAGGTAATGTGGAGTTGACGAATCTATCATCAAACAGGCTCTTCTCAGGCTCACTAATTACATTATCTAAGAGAATTTGATTTATTAAATCGCTTACCTGCTCCGAACATCTCTTATCTTGTGGTAGCTTAGCATATAAATCCACCAAGACCTTCGAGTTTTCATCGAAATTCTCGACATTCCTGAATCTCAAAGCTTCACTCTCAGGTAATCTCTTCAGAGCATAAGCCAGAAGATAGTTCGGCCTATCCGGGTCCGTGCCATACCTATTTTCATCTAGGTCTGGGATTCCATCACTATCAGAGTCTAATGGAGTTGTCGTAATGGTCGCCGTGACGGTTGTGGCCCATAGCGATATTTCTCCTTCTGCCTCGGTAAAGCTGACTGTTACAGTCCTTACCTCGGCCTCTGTTACTGCAGCAGTAAGGGTAGAGGGCTTTAGGACTAAGCCGCTTAAGAAGCCAGCCGCAAATCCAGCAACCAGCAAAATAATAGGAAGTAACTCTCTGAAACGCATAACGCCTCCTCCAGGATTATGAATCAATCATCTTTTAATGTTACTTTTTCACTCATGGTCTAGCATGTGTATAATGTGGCAGGCGGAAGAGAAAGGCTAGGAAAAGGTTGATAGGCTTGTTAATCTTCTGAGGTTGATGGTGGTGATATGGCTGGGGTGGTTAAATCACCCATTCTTATAGGTTTGATATTGTTGCTGTTGTTTTTGAGCAGTATCGTCGGCTTACTGATAAGCCAGCCACCCAGACAAATCACATTAACATTGACTGAAACTATAAGGGAAACGTTAACGCTTAGAAGCGTGGATACGGTAACCATTACTGCTACTGGAATTACTACCGTTACTGTCGAAGCTCCTCCAACTAAGAAGGAACCAGCCCCACCGCGTATAGTAAATCTTTCATGGGAGCCTGTGAGAATCGTGAATGATAAGATTTATGATATCAAGGTTAGATTCCTAGCTATTAGTGATGTGGACCCCATAGTTTCTGCCAAGCTGATATTCACGCCAGAAGACTATAGATACTTCATAACTAAATATGGCATGAGGCCGCAGGACTATGAAATAGTCTTCCCAAATGATACAAGAGTCATGGAACTATATCCATCCGATGGAGTATTCAACAGCACCATCGAAGAATTCACTACCCTGATACAGAATATAACGGGTGGGGTGGAATATAAGATAAAAGTCGTGGTAAAGGATTCAGCTAGAAGAGAAGCGGCAACAGAAACAAAAACACTTTACATAAGACAGTTTGAAAATTTAGGAAAAGAATTGCATGATAAAGGAATAATTGTTGGTGCGAGTTACATCAGTGGTTATTTTCCGTGGCAAACAGGAAAAAATCCGGATGATTATCCTTTATTGGGAAAGTACGATGCGGTTGACGAAATAGTCCAATGGAAACATGTCGATTGGGCAGGATATGCTTGTGTAAATGTGTTTTTCATTGATGCGGGAGCATGGGAAGACTGGAAGATTAAAGGTACAGAAGGGGGTATAATGAAAGGTCTTATGGGTAAGGGAATAAAATGTGTTTTCTTTTGGGGGCCATGGGGCTATTATTTTGTGAAGGGAACAGATCCCAACGCTCCGGAATGGTCTATAGACCTTACTTATTCCAGAAACAAAGATAACTTTATAAATCAATTATACATTATTTTAACCTCGGATTTAATTAATCATCACAACTACCTCAAAGTTAACGGGAGACCGGTTATAAGACTCTATGATGCGGCAGCTCTTATAAAAGAAACAGAAGCGTTCATTGAATTAAAAAGTAGGATTAAATATGATGTACTATTCTTTGGAGATACGACATTAAAAATTCCGGCATTTCCTATGTATGCGGCAGGGTGGTATTTCCCATTGAAGGACTTTTCACATTACGACTGGATTAGTACTTGGGTAGGATTTATTAATGCAGAAGTAGCCAAAAAATATTCAACAGATTATGATGAGTGGTATTATAGAATGACAGAAGAGTGGAGTAAATGGGTTAGAGGTATCGGTAAAACCTATGTTTCATCCGTAGTTCCGGGATTCAAATATATTTGGGAATCGGAGGGGATTGAAAGAAGGGTAGATAGAATTGTAAACCAACTAGCGTACTCCTTAGAACTCACTAAACTAGTTACATTTGATACGTGGAACGACTTTGCAGAAAATACTTTTATTGAGCCGTCCTAAAAAGAAGGGTTTTCATGCTTAGATGTAATCCATAGAACGTTCAGCGAGATCTTTTGATGGAGTTACTTCTTGGCTTGGCGATATTCTGGAGAAGATAGATATCTGAGCAGTAGTTATGAGGCTTAACTAGAGATATTGTATTCTAAATAGGGAGAATGGACAAACAAATACCGCAAAAAATGTTCCCATTTATAACACCAGAATTTGACAATAGATACGCCAGCTGGGGAGACCCTAACTCCATTCCTCCCTACCGCTCCCCCCAGCTTTTTGAAAAAAGAGTGAATATTGCTTTAATGTATACAGCCCTCCATGGGTTATACTAATAGGCACCTGGAACGACTTCTTCGAAAGTACAACACTAGAACCAGCAAGAGAATATGAGTTTACTTACCTTGAGATCCTTAGAAAAGTATTAGAAGGGTATAGTACGTCTGAAAAATTCTAAATATATTGCAACGTGTGTCCGCTTTATCATATTTACGAATGTCGATGTACGCTTCCCCTAACTAAGTGATGAGCCTCGATATTCCTCATATTTTTCTTGTCGCGATTTAATCTTCATCAAATGTGGGTTTTCTTATTTTTACATTTAAGTTTTTACATTTAAGATTGGAAACTTTTATCGGTGTGGGTGGGATGGATGTTGATATGGGTGGAGGGAGGTTTGTGAGTGGGAGGCCGGCCTCCATAGTAGCTATTGTGCTTGGGATAGTATGTGCTTTTGTGATGGTCTTGTGGATAGGGACTGTATTATATTACTCTTCGATAAGCTCTCACTGGGAGAAACCGTTGTTGTATCAGTCTTTATCTATCCAGCTCATCCCAACTCAAAGTTGACCTTAACCTACACGATGCCTAACGGGACCATTTCAACCAGAAATATTATTACTAAAGCTTTAGGCGAATTCGAGGACGTAACTATGCCTAGTATGGCTGGTAACTGGATTGTTAGAGCAGGTTGGGATGGAGACTATGACCATAAAGAAGCTGAAAGCCAAGAGCTCTCGTTCCTCGTCTTAAAGGCAAGAACCTCGTTGTCACTCTCAACTTCTAAGGGAAATGTCAGAGAGGGGGAGGAGATTACGATTTCAGGCTCCATTAACCCGCCATTGGCTGGCATTGCTCTAACTTTAACCTTTGAAAGAACTGATGGTACAAACTTTACCGAGAGGATCCTTACTAACATGGATGGACCATTCAGTTTACCTTCACTCTAGAAGATGTTGGGAAGTGGAGTGTATATGCAAGCTGGCCTGGGAATGACAACTATAAAGGTGCTATCAGCCCCATCACTTCATTCATAGTTGAAAAGCTTCCATCATCCTTACCGCCAGTAACAATATCCACCCCCTCACTTCAGCCCACATCGGCACCTCAGGGACTTCCTATAGGATTGATAATCACCTTAATTTTGTTAGCTGGAGTTGCTGCAGCAGTACTAGCCAAAAGGGACGAGACAAGTCCAAGCATATGTGAAACTCTCAACAAAACTGCATGTAATATAATAAGTTATTATATTTAGTAGGATATTATGCGCATTGGGGGCCTGTCGGCTCGGAAATACTGTCCGTCTACTATACTAGAAGGATGATTTTCCCAGCCCGTTATTTAGAGATTTAGAATTCATAAATAAGAAAACTTTAACTAAAAGTTAATAGTTCTTGAAGTGATGAGTAATGCAGAAAATCTGTGTGTTTAGAAATTATTTCAAAAAGCGTTTATTTCCCCTGACCCTAATGATATTGTTTGTAAACATTTTTGCTATTCAATGTAATGCTCAGCAGGTTAATTGGATTGTTTACGCTGATCAAAGTCCTGGAAGAGATTTCACTGGGAGCGTGTGTGAAAGTGATAGATACGTTTATGTAGTTGGAGCTGATAGTTCTCTAGGCGATCTACAATTCCGTATCGAAAAGAGGTTAAAATCAAATGGTGAATTAGTTAAAGAATGGACATATAATCCATTAATTGGATATGATATGCTATATGGATGCGTGATCATCAATAACGTATTGTATGCTGTTGGTGCTGAATCAGGGAAATGGGTCGTTCTCAAGGTACATGTAGATCTAGACAAGTTCGATATATTTGAGCAGGAACTTGGTAGAGGCTATTATAATTATGCTAAAAGCATTGTCTCGGATGGTCATTACCTGTACATTGCTGGAATTGATTACGTATCTGGTGATGATGAGTGGAGAGTTGAGAAAAGGACGATAAGTGATTTATCACTTATAAAAGCATATACGTCAAACCCGTCGAAAAGGGATAATCTTCTAGACATCGGCGTTAATCCTGTAACAGGAGAACTGTGGATAGTAGGAAGCGAATGGGAAGGTAAGGGTGCTCAATGGAGAGTTGAGATATTAAGTAAAGATCTTGATCTAGTTAAGGTAATAGAACTAGGCATTAGAGGCGACGCCTACTCTATTACTTTTGATAGGCAGGGCAATGCTTACGTCGTTGGATCGCTGGGGGTCGTTAAATTTGATAAGTTTGGTAACGAGCTAAAGATGAAGGAGATCGATGGTGAAAGTGTGCTGGAAATTAATGGTAAGCTTTATGTGTTAAGTGGAGATCGGTCTGAAAAAGGACAGACTCATATATACGTAAATACGCTAGATAATGATTTGAACGTCATAGGTGAAAGACTCGTTTTGAGTATGAAGGAGTTAAAGATGGAAAGAGATGAAATAGCAGGTATTTCGTTTATAGGCGGCAAAATGACTTTTGATAATGAAAACATATATGCGGCAGGAAATCTATGGAAAGTTAACTCATCTTATCGTTTTACACATTCTGAGTGGGTAATTGTTTCTATTAAAGTTTTAGAAAAGGGCACCTCTGTGTTAACACTGACAACTACTACATATACTACTAGAACTGCTGAGGAGACTTACATATCGGTTGTAGCAGGTGAAAGAACTTCAACAGAGATGGCGACACCGACTTTGGAATGGAGTACACATACTGTAATGGAAGATACCGTAACAGAGGCGACCACACTTACTAGTCAACCCTTCAATACCATGAGTGTAATAGCTTTGGCAATGTTGATCACTGTTCTTATATTCTCACTATATCTAATATCAGTGAAGAAGAGAAGAACAGTTACGATGGAATCTTAGCTGCTAAAATCTAAACGAATGAGTTGCTTCGGAAAAGATAAGCTAATAAAGTTGGATAGGTTGAGAGCTGAGGTAGACTCATTGAGGTTGTTACAGAATTTCATTATGTTGTTTTGTAATTATTGGAAACGTTATACATAATATCCGGTAGGTATTTTATTCATCCCCAATCCTTATGGTTTAATATGGTTTATGAAAGTACTAATTATGAACTCATCTCAAAACTATTTAAGCTTCTCTTTCCTTGTTTTCTTTATGAAGTTTCGTGAGCTTAGTGATTTTGAGTGGGAGGTTATTAAGCCTCCTCTTCCTTCTAGGTCTAGGAATGGTAGGAAGCCTAGACCATACAGTATTGAGCTATATAGGAAGATGAGAAGCGCCGTGGAGAGATTCTTCGGATAGCTAAAATCATTTAGGAGGATAATTATAAGGTATGAGAGGCTAGCATCAACATACAAAGCCCTAGCAACAATAACATCAATAATCATACACCTAAGATACGGAATTTTGAGATGAGTTCCTAGAAAAAATATATGCCTCGAGACATATTATATTTTTATGCGTAAGAGGGTTGGAGTTTGTCTTCTTCTACTCTTACTTCTCTCAGCTTTCTTATTCTCAGTAGTTTTAGAAGTCTATTCTCAGGCAGGTAATAATCTCTTGGTAGATAGTTTTGAAGATTATCAAGCTAGTTCTTCTCCATCAGTAGGTAGATGGGGGATGATATGGGGTGATGGAGGTGACCAATACCAAGCCATGAGTAGCGCTTACCTTTACCTGCTTCATAAATCTCTTCAGCTTTGGAGGGGGGAGGTTATGAGTAGTGAGCAAGCATTAACAAGACTCTATAGAATGCTTGGAAGAACGGTGGGGAACGTAATCCAGCAGGCTACGGTATTGAGCGTGGATGTTTGGACCAATAAGGGTGGTCAGGGTCACAATGTTGACGATGGAACATATAGATTATTTAAGCCTATAACCTTCTACTTTAGATCTACGTGCCGCTTGTGTAATCCATTTTTGGTAGTTGTAGGGCCGTATGGCAGGTTTAACTTCTATCTCACAGGATGTTTCGAGCCTGACCGAACATATCAATTGCCTCCAATACACTTTAATGAAGAAAGGGACGTAGGTGAATGGACGATCATCATGTATGCTACCCCAGAAGGAGCAGTTCATCCTATGGAAGTTGACAGGCTAAGAATATGGATTAACAGTCAAACAACGACCGCATGCGAACTTGAGATAACTTCGGTAACATTCATTGATAAAGAAACAGATAGAGAAATTAGCCCACCAATAAACGTTGGGCAGGAGTTCTCAGTAGCCGCAAAGGTGAGGAATGTAGGGTCAAGTAGCATATGCATTTTCATGAGTGAGTTGAATGTTGACTGGTCCCCAAGAGATTTGTTAGAAGATCACACGTTACTTTGTGTATCCCCGCCAAGGGAGCTTAAGCCTGGCGAAGAGGCAGCCGTCTTCTACTGTGGTTACTTCAAGGCTCTAAAACCAGGATACGTAACCTTCAGACTTAAAGCTCGTGGGTACCCAGGATATACGCCACCTGAAGAAAAATACTGTGAATTCTCTCTTGAGAATTATTGTGAGACGGTTAAGGAAGTAACTCTAGAGATTATATCTGGTGGAGTTGCGACAACGACTATCTATACTACTGTTATTACGACAACCACTTCTACAATTCATGCTACCGCTACTTCATGGTCTACAACATATACAACAGCCTCCGCTACAACATATACAACGTCTACGAGGACTTGGTATACAACGGTTACTAGGACGGTAACAAAAACCATGACAAGATGGACTACCGTTACCGAAGCTACGGTTACGACCACACAAACTAAGTGGGTGAGCTATGAGGGGGACAACATAAGAGTTATCACGCTCTCGCTAGCTGTTCTAGCACCCATAGCATCAGCCCGCATCATACGGATTAGAAGGGGCTCGAGACGATCAGGAGGTGTGGCGCGGGGATGAAACACACCCATTGGAGCGTTGGATTACTATTCTTGCTGGTCCTTCTAAGCAATATATCCCATGTAGTTTATGTTTTTGGGTTACACCAGGAAATCGAGGGAGATGCCAAGTTTAGGGGCGTGGTTGTCGACGAGCGAGATAACCGTATGGCGTGTCCATTCTTGACCGACGTGAATTATTATTGCATCCGTGTTGAAGAAATAATCGATGATCCAAACAACATCTTAAGTAGGGGATCAGTCCTACGGGTTGCGTATGGCGGGTGGGGTCACTTACATCCGAACGCAGATCAAGCGGATGTAGGGGATTTTGTGGAGGTCTATGCACATTGCAATCGTAACGTTGCCCGCGACCCCTCTTTGACCTGCGACCTAAATAGGGATGACCATTACATTAGGAGGCTTTCCGGACAGACAGCAACAGTGACGGTGACAAGCACTATAACCTCTACTGTAACTAGCTACACCACGGCAACCTCTAACACTGTTACCAGAACATCAACAGGCACTAGGACAGACTACACAACCCAGACCCTAGTCAAGGACGTCACAAACACATTTACGGTCACCCAAACTGCGACGACAACCACCACATTGACCGCTTGGGCCACGCACACGCAAACCGTAACCAAGACAATGCGGAGGTGCGAGGAACAAGTTTGGATCACTCTCGAGTTGGATCAGGAGCTCCGCGACGCCTTCGACATCGCCCCGGGGACATGGGCTAGATCAAAAGATGGTTCATGGGATTATCGCACGACTGACCAATCATCGCTAGTTGGTCCAACCTTTCACCTTCTCAGCCGGAACGATTGGTATGTGTTTGAAACACGTGCACCAACTTGCCCGGAAGCTCAGCCCATAAAATTTGACGTCCTAGTTGACAATGAGAAGTCACTGGGCCTCTACGAATCGTACCACGCAGTCTTCGAGCTGGACTTGAGCATGTTTCCTGAAGACCACCTCGTGATTACAGTAGGCAGGGTGAAGCCGGACCGCCTGACGGTTGTAAAGGTTGAGCCATCCTTACTAGTCAAAACTCAGCAGGACCTTGAAATCACCGAGGTCAGGATGCATGAGTCGTCGTGGAACCGGTGCGGCCCTCCATTCTGCGGAGGGAGGACGTATTACTACACCGTAACTGTAAAGAATAAATCACCAAAGTATGAAATTGGTCTTATGGGCGTTGGTATCGATCTGCCAAAAGGATACAATTGGAGGTTAACGGACATAAAAATTGTTGACCAGCCTGACCATGGCGGCGAGGTTAAGAAAGCTTGGCAAAGACTGGGGGCGCTTTCAACCATCGACGGATTGTGGCAGGCTTATTTTCTTGCTGGGGTGGAGGGGCTTACTATGAAGGTTCTTTTCAACGCTTTGCAAGAGCTACTAAACACACCACCCGAGCTCGAATACAGTGACGTAGAATATTATATGGCGACAACGGTCAGCTATTATCTAGGACGGCCTGTTGTGATGTGGCTGGTCCCCGGCGACACGGCGACTTTCGAGTTCGCCATCCAAGAAACAAGCTATAAGGCTGGAGTACAGATGAGGCCGCTATTCAAGGCGCAGTACATCGAAGTAGAACGGATAGTTAAAATAAACAATTGGCAGGACTTGGAAACATGGGCCAATTTTCTCACAGCTTTCAATTGGAACGAAATCAGCGAGTTATACACTGCGTCATCCAACCCGTATACAACCCCGCGGATCCCACCATCCTCCAGCTGGTCCGGTGGAATGGAAGTAAAGCTGCAAGAAACCCAACATAAACTATACCTGCACGTATATGATGACCAAAACAGGCATGTCGGCTACAACCGTGAGACCGGCCAGGTTGAGATAGACATCCCCGGCTCACATTACTACGATCACCAAAACGGCACGATAGTCATACTGCTTCCAAGCGGTGTCTTCATCTCCAGCGTCCGCGTAGATGCGGGCGACGCAAAAGAACCCCGCGAGGAGTATACTCTAGTAGTAAGCACGGTAGACGGTATGCAGGTAGTTGACCGGAAGGAGGTGCGGGGGGTAATCGATAAAGGTAGAGTCGTGGAATATAGGGTAGAGGCATCCTCAGATGGGAAGGTGGTGGTCGCCACTCCTCCGCCTTGGTACGTCAGTTATTGGCCTGTTTTCGCCATAGCGGCGGTGGCCGCCGTCGCGATAGCCTTCCGCGGCCGTCTCCGCACCAGACAACGTAAGAAGTTGGTTGTAAGGGAATTCGGGAAGAGGGGAGGGGGCGAGTTGGCTGTCATTGACAAGTTATCAGGCAGGAGGTACACATTGTGGATTTTTGAGGAAAATACTGCGGAGGATGTTATTGAGACTTTAATTAAGGGGGGCCTGATCAAAGCTATGCCTGAAGAAGGCTATCAATGGGCTCTCACAGATAGAAGCGGCTCCGTGATCAGCCCTGCTGAGAGGTTATCATCTAGGCTCCCAGAGCGTGAGGTATTCCTAGTTGCGCGGCCCGTAGGTGGGAAATGGAGTGAGGATCGTATAGGATTAACCGTTATCGACAGACTGGCGGGAAAAAGGTACACATTAGTGGTCTTTAAAGATAATACCGCAGGGGATGTCATTGATGCTTTAATCGAGTCGGGGTTGATTAAACCGAGTCCCGAGGTTGGGTACGCTTGGGCACTTGTGAGTCCCAGACTTTTTGAAATACCTTATGATAAGAAGATACTCGAAGCGCTGTCTCCCGGAGAGAACGAAGTCTTCTTGATTGCTAAACCTATGGGTGGGCCGTAGATAGCAGTTATAATAAGATAGAGCGGGTTTCACTCCGATAGGGGGAGGGCCGGTTGGGGTTCCGATGAACGCGGGAGGAGTCCCAGGCTGATGAACCTCGAGAGAGGAGCATGTAAGACTGCGTAGCTCAAGAATCCTCAACGGATATTAGGACTGGTTTACGCCGGCGGCGGCCGGCCCTGAACCTGCTAACCATGAAGACTATGGTCAGCAACAGCGCGGCCCCGATCGCCGCACCCATAATTATTGTCTCAGCACTTTGTTCTATACCCTGTTTTTCCGGCGTCACTACGGTGCCCTGCGCCTCTTCCGGCAATCTGGCCGTTTTTACGTCCAACGTCACTACGGCGTTACGCGTTCCTTTCGGCAGGCTGGCCGTTGAGCTGAACTGCTCGTACGTCGCTCTGACTATGTAGTCTGAGCCGACGACTCGGCTGAAGACAGCACTCCCACTATCGTCTGTTTTGGTCCTAGCTATTGTTGTCCCTCCTTTGATGAGTTCTACGAGGACTCCCTGTATCGGTTGTCCTTCGGCTCCCTTGACTAGTACTGTTATGTCGTATATGCCTGCCTGTATTGTTGCCGATGTTCTTGAGGCTGTGAACTGTACTCTGTCGCTGCCTATCTCTGTCCCTTCCTTGGTGACTGTTATGGTGTAGTAGTCAAGTGGTGCTTGTCTTACTATTATGATGCCCTGGCTGTCTGTAGAGCCTACGTCTTTTCCAGCGAATTTGATTGCCGCCCCGGCTACAGGTCTTCCATCCAAGTCGACAACTTTTATGAGGACGTCATCTACAGGCAGGACCACTCTACCCAAGGCCTTGAGCCCCTCAGGGTTGCCCCGAACGGAATATCGTGCAGTCGTACCATATGCACTCATCCATTCGAAGGTTAGCTCGTATATCATACCTGACGGCAAACGCAACGTAACCCTGCCGCCAGGCTGCGTTGCTACTTCAACCCCTTGATCAGGGACGATGGTGAGGTGCCAGCCTTCCAACAGCCTGTCCTGTCTATCCGTGACAATGAAAGAGACCATGACTTCTTGGAGGATGGTGAGGGCTTGGGCTATCCTCTCCTCACTAATGTCTAGTGATGGTTGGAATAGCCATGCGAGATTTTGCTTAGCCAGATAAGAGTATAGAGCTACATGGGTCTCGTTTATTGAAAATCCTCTGCTAAGAAGCCTTTCTTTGAGGTGGTTTTCATCTACGCCTGCCCACAGCCTTACCATGTCGCGGTGTATCTTGATGCCGTAATATTTTCTCAGATATGTGTAGGGGACGTGCTGGAAATCTGCCGACCACACAGGTTTGAGTAGAAAGTCAAAACTAATCCTGCTGCCCACACCGAAAGCCATCATTCCGGCTTTTTCACCCAGCAGGGCCCAGATAACCTCTCCTGCAAGGTCTGAGGCGAAAGGCTCGCCAAACCACCACGGCTCGTAATAGCCACGTCCTTTTTTGACGTTTGAATCGCTGAGCTGGAAGACATGGCCCAGCTCGTGTAGGAGTCCGCCTAATCTCGCCACCTGTGAGCCGGGAGCCGCGTCATTGGGGCTGTAGTTGTCCCACACTACATCCACAAAGTTAAACCATATCCTGTTAGCGGTGGCCGCAAACCCCCAGCATATGTGGAAGTCGACCGTTATTTTCTCACTTATCGTCTCGTTGAGAAGCCCGCTTAAAACCCTATAGGCGGACTCCAGCCATGACGCTGCCTTAGTGAATTTTTCCTCAAACATTGCTGGGTAGCGGAGGATGAAGTGCTCGGTCTCCTTTGACTTGTATAGGAGTATTGTTTCGTTGGACAGCAGTACCCCGGTTAGCTGGAAAAAGCCGAACGGCCCCATATCAACCCTAAGCCTATACTCAGGAGAGCTCTCTTTCGAATAAACATTGTTTATACGTATCTGCATCCAGGGAGTCGCAACTGTCTCGCTGTGCACAGGCATATCACCCAAGTTTTCAGAGAATATCACTGCCCCGTTTTTAAGGAGGTCTATGGGGATGTCCTCCCGACCGTTGGGGTCCCAGAAGTCATCCAAAATATTCCCAAAACTGTCACTTATCTGGAGCCACATCTGTGGCGGTCCAGTCTCCCTAAAGTCCCCGTCGCGGACGCTTACCCATAGCCGTGGGGTGAGGGGCCCGCCGAAACTTATCGTCCTCCTCAAGCCCGGAGACAGAAGATACTCGTTCCCATAGAAAGAAAAATGCCAACCGTCCTTTATGAGAATAAAGAAGGCATATAGCTTACCGGGCGTGACCAGCACCGTATCTAGGTCTCTTATCTCCCAATTGGCGGCCCATCCGTTGATCGAGAAATTGTAGTAGAATAGGTTTAGGACCCCGCGCGCTCCTCGGTACTGCTTGTCGTAGATTCTGAAGGTTAGCTGGCTTAGGCTCTCCGCTGAAGGATGAATCCTAATCATACGCGCTTGACCAATTCTTTCGTGGATGATGTAGCCAACCTTGTCCATGGCGGGCTCTTTTAAAAATAAGATATCGTATTGGAAGCCCCGGCTGACATGTATCTGTATACGCCCCCCTCTCGTAATCCCTGACCTAGGCACCTCTATAATCGGCGTATAGTCGCTCACCATCACGCTTACACGCCCGTCTATGGGTCTGCCGTTTACATCAACTACTGCGAGGTCTATTACGTCATCAGGCCTCAGTACGAAGGATGAGTCCCCCAGCACCCTACCCCGAAATACAACGAAGTAGCCAAACCCAGGCCTGCTGGACTCGTAGAACTCGCCCGCGCTCGCAAAAAATGTCCAGTTACCGACGGGTATCCTAAAACTCACCCACCCACGTTCATCGGTGAGCGCAAACCCCGGCTCCCCCATCATGCTGTCTGGATAGCGGGCAAACCAGTCCTCAGAATAGGCCTTAACCTGCGCCCCATTAATGGGATTTCCATCAACATCTAAGACCCTTAACGAAACAGAGACAAAGCTGAACATACCTTTAACCCCACCTCCATCCATAGGAGCTACTGTTTGGGAAGAATAAACCGCCGAACCCACTCCAATAGGGGCTGTCAAAACAGCGGCAACAAATATCGCAAAAACCTTACACACAACACCAACCCTACTAGAATCATCATCACAATTGACGCCCCACAACCTCGCCCAGAGCATTAACGATGAACTCATTTGAAGAATATTTAAGTCTTTCCTCTCTTTAGTTTTGTTATGAAGTTTGATGAAGGAGTTAGGGAGAATAATCCTTACAAGATTAGAGACTCAGCTGAGAAAGCATGGAATGCCGTGATCCAGGCAACGAACTCTCTAATCTTGAAGCTTGCTGGAAAACTACCATCAAGCCATTGGGAGCGGAGAAGGATGCTCAGAGAGTTTGAAGTGAAGATCCCAGAGATTAGAGAGTTGATGTTTAGGGATAGGTATGGAGCTAGGGAAAGAAACCTACACGAAATAGTATTCTATGAAGGAAACATCGACATTGACGACATAAGATATGAGCTGGACAAGGTTAAAGCATACTTAGATGATGTGGAGAAGATGCTAAAACGTTGAGAGTATC
>Ga0272449_1002396_pt1 | contig 17545 bp, 15 predicted proteins | sample YNPCB0241_FD_198679 | JGI IMG/M metagenome (GOLD analysis project Ga0272449, IMG submission 198679) | Hot spring sediment microbial communities from Yellowstone National Park, WY, United States - YNP-CB-024-1 | ecosystem: Environmental > Aquatic > Thermal springs > Hot (42-90C) > Sediment... | reverse complement strand
ACCCTTCATACTTTCTTGCTAACCTGTACAATGTTATAGAATGTGTTAAACAATCAACAGCATAGTTGTAATCTACATCTTTATAATTTAGATACATCAATGCCATACCAGCAGCTGCGTTTGCTGCAACATCACCAGCTGGTTCATCAGGTGAAGCTTTATGTTTTGTAGCTCTACCAATTTTGTAATCTTGATATCCTTGCATCTCAGGTGGTCCCCAATAGTTGTGGTCAATTGAACCATCTCCTTTTTGATAATAAAACACATCTGGATTTCTATGACATTTCATAAAAAAGTCAGAGAAATACTTTAAAGTTCTTAACATCCATATTTTTTGGTTAGTTCTTTCATATACATCTTTAGTTTCGTAATATGCCCATCCTAAGGTTGAAAACGCGTATGTCTGTGGCATACCAAAAATCACATGGTCACCAGCATCATGGTAGCCACCTTCTAAATCTTCTCCAACATCTATACCATCGTATATATGACAAGGGCCACGCCAATTAAACCTGTTATGAATATGTACATTTTTACCACACCTGTTTGCTTCAAAAAACATCAATGCTTTAGCCATAGCGTCAGTATAGTTATAATTTCCTGCAAAAACTAAACTAACTATAAAGATTAAAAATAAAATTATTAAATTTATCAATTTTTTCATAATTTTTAAAATTTTATTTTAAAATCAAAATTTTGTTCATTTTACTTATTTTACCATTTAACACTGCTTTGTAAAAATATACTCCAATGGGGACATAATTACCATCTTTGTCTTTCCCATCCCATGAAATTAGATCTTCAGTTTTATTGCAAACACAATTTATTTCTCTAACCAATTTCATTTTTTTATCATAGATATAGAGTTTTATATAAGAACCAATATCAGTTGTATTTGCAGTATAAATAAACTTTATATTTTTTTCTTCATTAAAGTTTATATATTCTTTTTCTGTTTTAACACTAAACACTGATGTTACACTTGTAAAATTAGCTGTTATTTGTTTGTTGTTATCCATTATAATAGAAACAGGATTTTGTGTACTGTTTATATCTCCACTCCAGTTGTTAAAAACATACCCATTATTAGGTATCGCAGTAAGTTGAACTTCTTCACCTGCTGTATAACTACCTTTAAACGGATTAATATCTACAACACCGCTACCTTGTGGATTAACACTTACTGACAACATATATTGTTGAGTAGTATTTTGTTGTATAAAATTAGCAGTTATTGTTTTGTTAGAATCAATAGTTATTGTAATTGGGTTTTGGTTACCAGTTATATCTCCACTCCAGCTACTGAACACCCAACCACTATTAGGTGTAGCAACAATCTGAACCTGTGTTCCAGGTGTATAAACTCCACCTACTGGGTTTAAAACAACATTGCCAGCATTTTGTGGACTAACACCTACTATTAAAACATATGTTGTAGCCCCTCCTTCATTACTACTTGATTGAACAAAATTTGCAGTAACATTTTTGTTTGAATCCATAACTATTATAGTAGAACTACTTGTACTATTTAAATCACCACTCCAACTGCTGAAAACATATCCACTATTTGCAACAGCTTTCAACGTAACTGTTGTCCCTGCTACATAAACACCGCCTGATGGTGTTAAATTAACAACACCAGAACCTGTTGGCGATATTGTTATATTTAGATAATAATATGTTGTTTGATTATCAATAGGATAGTTTACCAAGTCAGGTAGTTCATCTAATGTTATTACATAATCATGGTGATAAACTTTATTTATATGTTCTTGAGAATTTGTTTGTCCATCTAAAATAAAATTCCCACCCCATACACAAAACCAACTCCAGTATGCTTGTTGTTGAACAAGTAAGTCAGGGTCAGGTATAGGACCGTTTTCAGTTAACGCTATAATTTTTTTGTTATTAAACATCTCAACAATTTTATAAAATGTTAAAGTGTTAGCAGAATAGTCACCCGATGGGTTATAAATATCTATACCTATAATATCAACAACATCGTCGCCTGGATACCAATCAAGTTCATCAGAAGAAGTTTTTGTTATGGTCCATACCCATATTAAATTTTTAAGTCCATGATAGTTCACCATTCTGTCATACATAATTCTGTATAATTGTTTGCAAGGTTCAGCACCATATTTTCCCCACCAAAACCATCCTCCAGACGCTTCATGCAATGGCCGCCATAATATAGGCACCCCTTCTTGTTGTAATGTCTTAAACTCGTTTGCTATAATGTCTATATCTCTTATTATCAAATTATATTCTTCAGTTCCTTGTTGTACAGCAAGACGAACATCAAAATTAGTTTTGTCTGAATAAAAACTGTTCCATATTTGGTCAGTCCAGTCTTTTGGAGAAAACCAATGCCAACACATTGTAACTATACCTTTTTTATTTTTCCACCAATTAATTGCTTTTTGTGGAACATTGTTTCTCCAGGAAGTTGGTGCTGAACCTGAATAATAAAGCATATCAAGGCCCCATATCGCTGGCTGTTTTGACGAAACTTGGTTTATATAATCAAGTTCTGTATAAGAAGCGGTATGATCTGACCATTGACCTGAGATTATTTTTTTACCATAATTGTTTAACAAAAATTTGTACAACTTTTGTGTTTCAGGTATAGGATTTGGTGTTACTAAAGTTTTTGAAATATTATCTAAAGAAAAAGCTGACGAACTTAAATTTATAATAAAACTATCAAGTTCAAACCATCCCCAATAACTTTGTATTTTTATTTTGTTTGTCCCTGAAGATAAAAAAATTTTCCCAGCTGATGTTGTAGTAAAATTTGTTGATGCTGGGAAAGGAATTGTAGCTTGTAGTTGACCATTTATATATAAGTAATTTTCTTTATACCCATATGGAGCAGCATATCTAAGTTGTATTTCATAGATACCAGAGGTTGGTATTTGTACACTAACTTCTACATAATCAGACGAGTTATCAAACCCTGTAACATATCCTGTGCCAGAATATCCTTGTCTTGAGTTTGCAACCTGAACTCCGTTTAAAGTTCCATCTTCTGCTTCTATAACAATTTGTTGAGAGTAGATACAAGACACAAAAATTGACAAGATAAAAAAACAAATAATAAAACTTTTTTTCATTAAATAAATTTTTTATTTTGTTTTATCCTTTTACAGCACCAGCAGTGAGTCCTCTTATAATATGTTTTTGCAGTAAGAAGAAAGCTACTAATACAGGCAATGTAGCAACAGTTGCTGCTGCCATCATTAAATCGTACCTATTTTGGTAGTTCCCTACAAACAACCTTATCCCTACTGGTATTGTCATAGTATTAGCATTTGTCAAAACCCAAGCAAACATAAGTTCATCCCATGCTGTAAGAAATATATATATCGCTGTAGCAATGATACCAGGCCGTGCTAAAGGAACTGCTATGTTCCAAAAAATTCTGAATCGAGAACATCCATCAATTAACGCTGCTTCTTCAATATCTACAGGTATAGAAGCAAAAAATCCTTGTAGAATCCATACACTAAATGGTACAAAAAATGTAGAATAAACAAAAATAAGTCCTGGAAATGTACCAATAAGTTGTATCCTTGTTATTTCATGAAATTTTACAAACATAAGATAAATAGGTATTAAGAACATTATTCCAGGTATCATTTGTGTAGCTAAGATAGAATCGTTTATTACTCTTTTACCAAAAAATCTGAACCTGCTTAAACTATATCCAGCAGGTGTTGCTAAACACATAGCAAATATTGTAGTTAAGCCACAGACTATAAAACTGTTTCTAAGATACAACCCAAAATTAATATTTCGCCATAAATCTCTGTAGTTTATCCATCTTATGTTTGATGGAAAGAACAAACTTTTCCCTGTAAGTATTTCTTGGTTATCTTTCAACGAATTGATAATCATCCAATAGATAGGGAACAAATTAACAATTAAACTTATAATAAGTACTATATATATTAACAATCTATGAGAAGATTTTTTCATAATTTACCATTTCTCCTTACCAAAAACTTTATACCATAAAGCTACAACACCTATCATAACTATCATCAAAATAATAGATGCTGCAGCTCCTTTACTATATTGCCATAACTGGAACGAATTTCTGAATATATTAGTCATTACAAGATCTCCCCATTCACCAGGAAAACCTGCTCCATGACCAAACATCATTATTACTATATTAAACGAATAAACATTAGAAATTAATCCTACTAAGATAAGTATTGACCATACAGGTTTTAGTAACGGCAGTGTTATATACCAGAACCTTTGCCATTCTGAAGCACCATCTATAACAGCAGCTTCGTTTAATTCATCAGGTATAGTTTGTAATCCAGCTAGAAGCATAAGCATAGAATATGGCCAGTATCGCCATATAGTAGGTATAATTATTGCCCATAATGTGTTTGGCCCTAACAACCAAAATGGTGGTGTTGTAAACAATTTTAAAACTTTTACTAAAAAATAGTTTACCACACCTATATCATGGTTCCATATAAACGCCCAAAGTAGTCCTGTAACATAAGTAGGTATTATCCAAGGGAACAAAAATAATGTCCTAAAAAGTCTTACACCTTTTATGTTTTCGTTCAATATCAAAGCTATAATCATACCTAACCCTAAAGTTCCACCTGTAACAAAAATTGTATATATTATTGTATTTCTTACTGCTTGTAACAGACCAATCCTTATTGTACTTGACGGGTTAAACAACAAATCGTAATAGTTTTTAAGACCAACAAATGGCGATTTTAAATATAATGACAAAGTGTATTGGTTAAGATCTAAGAAACTCATTATTATACCCATTACAAGTGGTGTAAAATGTATAATTAACATACCAACAGCCATTGGTAAAATAAACATATATGCATAACTTTTATTTTTTATCTCCTGTAGTATTTTCATAAGTTTTTCCTTAAGTTATTTATCCTATTAAAACTTTAATATTATACTTTTTATTTTTTTCAATTTTTACAAAATCTGTATTAATTTCTTCATCATTAACATATATTTTTTGTACTTTGACAAAATTTTTCTTATTCATCCGTTTGATCTCTATATTGACTTCTGATCCTCTAAAAATTCTTTTGATTTTTATTTTATCCCATTCTTTTGGAATACAAGGATTTATTTTCAATCCTTCATAAGAAGGTTGTATACCAAGTATATACTGAGAAGCAGCAACAAACATCCATGATGCAGTCCCTGTCAACCATGAATTTCTTCCTAACCCGAATTGTGGATGGTCATCACTTGCTATCATTTGACAATATACATATGGTTCTACTTTAGCAATCTGTGGATTTTTAATCCTATGAACAGGATTCAAAGAATCAAAGTATTTATATGCTCGTTCAGAATTGTTCATTATACATTCAGCAATAACAACCCATGTGTTAGAATGACAAAATATAGAAGCATTTTCTTTCAACCCTGGTATAAACGAACTCATCGCACCAACTCTTTTATCAAACTCTTTATATGCAGGCCAGAAAAGTTTAAGTCCATATTTTGTATATAAATATTTGTACACATTATCAAGTGCTACTTTATTTTTTTCTTCTTCACCAATACCACTTAACACAGCCCAACTGTTTGTATTAAGATATATTTTACAATACTTTTCATTAACAGTACCTATTTTTTCATTATCTTTTGTATATGCACATAAATACCATTTTCCATCCCAACAGTATTTATCAAAACTTTCTTTTACTTCGTTCATATATTTTTCATATATCTCAGTATCTTCTTTTTTACCTAAATACTTACATAGTTCAACAAACTCTTTTAAAGCTTTGTATAACAATTGTGTGGTCCACACACTTTCACCACCATATTCCAAATTTAAACAATCGTTCCAATCAGCCCTTAATGACAAAGATAATCCATGTTGACCTCTCTGTTTAAGACCATAGTTTAACACAACTTTTAATCTTTCAAAAACTGTTGAACTTCCACCATCAAAAAATGGTATCTCTTCATCTAATATACTGAAATCTCCTGTTTCTTTTATATAACTTGTAACTGATAAGACAAACCATAAATGGTCATCAGAATAATCTGTCCCACCAGTACCAGTATTTGTTATAGGTTGGAATGTATGACAAGCACAACCTTCTTTATATATAGCAGAACCTAATGCAAGAATTCTGTTTCTAACTCTTTGTGGTTCAGCATGTATTATAGAAAGTATATCTTGGTTACTATCTCTGTATCCTAACCCATCTCTATGTGTCCCAGTTTCGTAATAAGACGCAGAACGAGACCATTTAAATGTTGTATGACATTGGTATTGCAGCCATATATTGAAAATAGTATTAAAATTTTTATCTGGTGTTTCAACTTGAAATTTATTTAAAATTTCTTCCCAATAATTTTTTAATTTTTTATATTCATTCTCAACATTGTTTAAATCTGAGTATTTATTTTTATATTTAACACCTTCTTTATTTGCTTTACCTACCCCTATACAAAACACAACCACTTTTTTTGATAATGGTTTTAACACAATCTGGTGATGGAAAGCTGCAATTGGGTTCCCACCACGAAGTACAGAATTAAAACATTTCCCTCTGAGGACAGCAGCTGGTGCTGATTCATCATTAAATTCACCTATAAAAACTTCTCTGTCGCCATCAAAACTTTTAACTTTTTCTGTAGAAAATGCAAAAACTTCTTTTGATTCACCACCTGCAAACAAACAATTATAATCTAAAATTTCATCTTTTGTAAGATCAGTCCTTGCTATATTGAGAATATATTGTAAATCAGTCAAATCACCAATTGCGTCAAACAAACAAAATTCTGCATATGAAAATATATCAAGTTTTCTCGGTTTTTTTGTTTTATTTTCAATTGTTAGTACCCAAAGTTCTAAATTTTCTTTTAATGGTACAAAATACAAAACTTCTGAGTTAAGCCCGTTATGTTCACAAAAAATTTTTGTATATCCTAATCCATGTACTGATTTATATTTATATTTGTTTAAATCTTTTTTAGTAGGCAACCATGAAGTTGACCAAAAATCATCTCCTTCTTTAATATATATATATCTTCCTGGTCTATCCATTGGGATGTTATTGTATCTATATCGCAGAATCCTAAAACTTTTTGGCGATTTGTAAAAACTATACCCACCAGCATTGTTTGATATTATACTACAATAATCATCTACACCTAAATAGTTCAACCATGGTGTTGGTGTCACAGGGTTTAACATAACAAATTCTTTATTCTCATTATCAAAATAAAAATCAACTTTCTTGTTCATAAAATTCATCAACTCCCTTCTCTGTCATGTTTAAAAACTATCTTCAATATCAATTGCTTTAAAAACAAAACTTCCTTTTATACCACCAATTATAAAAGATAAGTTAGAAAGATATTTAATTTTACACCATTTAAAAAATTTTGAGGTAGGTTTTAATTTCAAAAGATGGCCAAAATAACCCCAAGCAAATAACAATGTCAACACCGCACTTATTATTGTTAAACTTGTATTTTTGATTAATAAACCTATAATCGTTAAAATTAAGAAAATATGCATGAAATGGAAATTACCAAAATGAATATTACCTTTAATAAAAGATGGAATAGGTATATAAAATGATTTTCCAAATAACCTTATAGCAATTTCAAAAACATTTTTTGCATGTTTTTTTATCAACAAAGGATGACCATAGCCATAACCATAGACCTGTTTTCTAAACTGTTGTAGATTCGCTCTATGTATATGATACACAATTGCATCTGGTTTATAGTAAAGTTTATAACCAGCTTTATGTATTCTTATACAAAAATCAACATCTTCACCTGTAATTTCATCCCAGAATTTGTTCCCTATTTTGTTTAAAACTTCTCTTTTTACAGTTAAATTAGCAGTAGCAAAAAAACTGCTGTGGATATTACCATTTACTTCATGAGGATAATAGTTTTTAATTGGTGGGAAATATCCTTCAGTATACATATTACATCTTCCAGCTACAGATAAAAATCTTATAAACTCAAGATATCGTTCAACATCGTTACCATTATCAGTAGTAAGTGTTAAAATTTCACCACCGACACATCCAATAGTTTCATCTTTAAAAAACGGTTCAATAGATTTTTCAATCCAGTCCTCTTTAACTACACAATCAGCATCTGTAAACAATACAAAATCGCCTTTAGCAATCTCTAACGCTTTATTTCTTGCTTCACCTGGGGATTTACAATTTTGTAGTTTTATTATTTCTACTTTTTTTATCGACGGATTGTTTTTTTTGAACTCTTCTAACATTTCAATAGTTTTATCTTTACTACCACCATCAGAATAAATTATTTCAATTTTATCCTTAGGATAATTTAATTTTAATAAAGACTCAAGATGAGGTTTTAAAGTACGTTCAGAATTTTTTATCGGTATAATAATAGTTACCAAAGGACCATTTTTCATCATATTAACTCCTTTCTGATATAAGCCTTAGAACTATTTCTTTTTTGAAGTGTCAACTGTAGATAATACAGAATTAACTTCTTCAACAGCAAGATTAATTTGTTCTTCTATATCTTTATCACTACAAGGACCATATACTCCAGCAACATAATCCCATAATATACCTAACCTACGAGTTAAAATAGGTTCTATAGGACCCCAAGCTGGTATACATGGATATGATTTTCCATATTTTGTAGCTTCTTTAAAAACTTTACGTTTAGGATCATTTTCAAAATATGGATCATTAAATGCATCTTTTCTTGTAGGCATAAATCCTGTTTTTTGAGAGTATTTAATTTGAGCTTCTTTTGAACAAAGATAAGATAACACACGCCATGCTTCTTTAGGATGTTTTGTAGATTTAAATATAGCTAAATTACTCCCACCAAAGAAATGGTATCTTCCTTTAGGCCCTTTCGGAAAAAGTGCAACATCATAATTTTTTGATGCAACACTGTCACCAAAACCACCTTCTTCTCTTGGTACATGAAAGTATTTTAACATATGTGATGTATCAAAATACATCGCATAATCTCCATTCACAAAATTTGTAGAAACTTGTGCTGTGTTAAGTTCCAATGTTTTAAGTGGAACTAAACCTTTTCTCACTAAACCAGTATAAAAAAGTATACCTTGTAAAGCTTCTTTTGAATTAAAGATAGCTTTTTTTCTATCAGGTGATAATAATTCGCCACCAGCTGCCCATATCCATGGTACAAAATTATGTATTACATTCCAGTCATTTTTACCAGGAATACCTAACGGAGCTACTAATTTATACCCAGGTTGGTTCAATTTAGCTTCTGCATCTTTACCAACATATATGTTTCCTTTATCGTCTGTAACAACTTTTGTATCTTTAATTTTTTGTAATGTTTTCTCAAACGATTCCCAAGTATCTAAATCTTTTTTAGTTAACCCTAATTTTTGAAAAATGTCTGCTCTATAATATATACCTCTTACATCTACAAACCATGGTATTGCAATAATCTCATTTGTCCCTTCAATATGAGATGTATTCCAACATGCTGGTAAGAAAGCGTTCTCACCACCTATTTCAGAAATATAGTCATTAAGTGGTAACAACGCACCCATTGACGCAATTGTCCCCACCCAGGTTGTCCCAAGTTGGCATATATCAGGACCGATACCACTTGTTGCTGCAACTGTAATTTTACTCCAAGCAGCACCCCAATCTATTGCTGTAATAACTATGTCTATATCAGGATTGTTTTTCTTAAACTCGCTTAAAACATCTTCCAAATCAATTACAGGTTTTGGACTATTCGGCATTATCCATATATTTATTGTTGTCTTACCTGAATTTTCCTTTTGTTCTTTTTTCTTACACGAAGTAGTAAACATCAACAAAAAAATCAAAACTAATGACAACACATACATTATACTTTTGTGTTTTTTCATATTTCTACAATACCTCCTATATAATTAAAGTTAGTTTAAATAAAATTGCTAATATTGCTAAGATATACCCGCTTTTTGGTAGACCGCTGAAAAAAACACACTTTTTTTGTCATTGCGAGCAATAGCAAAGCAATTTCATATTAACCCAAATACTGCACTATTTTATTAACTCGCTTAACAAAAAATACCACAAAAACATATTTCATTATTGTTGCTAATTTATCTAATTTTTTTCTTTTTGTCAAGTGATAGACAAAAAAATTTTATAAAAATCAAAACCTGTATTATCTTGTATCAGACAAAATTGCTAAACTTTTTTCACAAACTTTTATTTTAATAACATTTATTAAAAACAATCTTAAATCTTAAGTTGATTTAACAAAAAATTTTTTTATGTAAGTTTTATGATAAGAAATAAAAATCTGAATATAATAACAAAAACATTTATACACCTAACATTTACTATTTTCTCTCGTACATTCAAAGATACGACTACTAAAATTTTTTTATCCAGACCAAGTTCTGACGCTATATTACTATATGATTATGAACTAATCAATCATAGATTTGAACTTTTTCAATCTCTCATTTCTTTTTAGGTACAAATATATCTCCATATCAACTCCCAGGTATTTCTTCAACAATCTTTCCACTTGTAGTATCGTATCCAACCATCTTACCTTCAGTGTCTATAAGAACAAAATAAAATTTTGTCGTAATCTTGTAGTGTATATTAGATTAACAACTATTTTAATTCACACACAATCTCTTTTATTTTACCATTACGGACATCATAAGAATATTGTGGCGGGATAACATCAGAGTTTATCTCAATTTGTTCTCCATTGTTATATATTAACTTCATTTTAACAACTCTTGCACAATTACTGCCAAAAGTATTCTTTTTAGTTTTGTTTATATATACAACTTTTATGTTACCCAAAAATTTGAATTCAAACAAACCATTTTTATCAAACAACCATGAAGGTAGTTTTGGTGATAGTTTAAGATACAATTTTTTATCTTCGTTGTCAATATAGAAAGGTTTTAATCCACAAGTTATTGCTAACCATATGGTGACAAACTCAGCAGTTGTCCCTGAAAGACGACTTACAAACCCTTGCCCATGTAAAGGTTCTTCACTATGTGCACTACTTACTATAAACGACGAATTTTCAAAAATACTTCGTCCATAAATCTCAGGGTTCATAAACGGTACAAGAACATTCTTTGATATATTCCAAAACTCTTCATCAAGTTCGTTTCTTAAAAGTTCTAATAAATATTTATATTCCATATGCAACCATATAGATTCGTTTTCAAGCCATCCAGCGGGAAATACGGTTATCCTACCAACATCTATAGAAACATTTTTTAATAGTGCGTTTAGTTTAAACATTTTTAATTTTTTATCAAACAATTCTGAATTTAAAACTTCATAATGTATTTTTTCGCTTGTTCTTTATCTTGTATAATTCTCAAATAATGCACGGGACCTTCAAGAAAATATGGCAATTTTTTTTGACGAAACTTTAGCGGTTGTATACACACGTATCCTTTGTAATTTTTTTTCACCTTACCATTTTTATCTTTCAAAATTTTGTATTTTACAACTTCGTTTTCAAAATATGAAAAAATAACTCCCGTTTTTTTATCAACAGCTTTATTTATTCCTTTCTCAACAACTTGTAAAAACATATTTAAAATTATTTTTATTTCTTTAACAGTAAACTCTTTTTCTTCCCCAGAAACACCAAAAATTATTTTTTGCCTATATTTCTCAAGAAGGTTATGTCTTTTATCCCAGAATTTGAAGTTATCATTTTGATAAACTTCAATAACTTTCTGTAACCCTTTGATTAAGTCAAAAATTTCTTCAGCAACACTTATTTTTTTATCTTCACTAATTTTGTATTTATCAAAAACATCTAAAATAAATTTTATTAACCGTTTCAACTCTAATGTTTCACAACTTGACTAACCAAAAAGTCCAGCAAGACCGTTTAACGCGTCACACCAGTTTGGTCTATCAGCTTCCATTTCTATTCCCACTCCTTCAGGATCTAACAATGCAAACTTGTTTACTACCAAACACAACAATTTTGCAATAAGTGTTGTTTTATATATTTTGCCTTTTCCATAATTCGTTCTCACAACATATTTATTTTCTTTTCTTTTCTTTCTTCTATAACTTTTTGTTTTTGTGGATGTAGATATACTGAAGCAAGTTGTCTTGGTTTGCCATTAAACAAAACATATTTTTCATTTCTCGGAAGAACAATCATAGGGTTGTCATAAAAAGTAAAAATTTTTTTGTTAAACAAAAGGTTTTCAATCTCATCCGGATAAACCCCTAAAAAACTTTCTATTAAATTAATATTATAATGCCAATGGTCAGACCAAAAACCTGTTTGTGGAAATACATGATCAATTTTTTCTACATGTTGCATTAGAACATCCAAAAATTTTTCTTTTTCATAAGGCAATTTAATATTTTCTGATTCTATAAAATTAAACAAATCTCCCAATGTAAACTCAGATAAAATAAAATGTTTCAATTTTTCCCTATCTTTTTGGTCAAACAATATCAGAAACTTCTTCACATTTTTTATTTTAAATCTTGATCCCATAAGAAGTAGTGGGTTGTATCCATCAAGTTGAATCAAATTCATAAAATATATTATTGACTCATCTTTTATCTGTGGTTCAAAGAATACATCACAACGCCTGTTTTGTGCAACATCTCTATAATGACCATTACCTTGAGAGAAATATTCTGGCATAATAACAAAATTGTTGTATTCTCGTTCCATATCACCATGTATCCGTGAATAAACATAGTATGTTTTTTTATACTCATTTTTACCTAACACTATTGGGAATCCACCTCTGAGAATGTTATCTAAAAATGTTTGTTCACAATATCCATCAAACTCTGATTTTGCAGATTTTGTATAAATTTTTTCTACCAACTGTTTTATAACATTTTCATTTTCTCTTTTCTTTTCCTCAAAATATTTTTTTGATGAAACACGTTGTATTATTGAATCTAAAAAATCAACTTTTTGGACATTGCCTATTATAGAATAATAAGTTATTTCTTGTTGTGATGGTAAAGAAATTTTAAAATAACCAAATGCACAAGGAGTTTTGTTTTTTGACACAAGATTAGGGTTGTTTTTAAAATTTTTCTCAACTATAAAATTTATTGGTAAAGAATAATCTTTAAATGGGCCAAAAACAACATCAGGGTCTACAATAAACTCAACTTCTTTTTTTACATCATTATTGACACAAAAACCATAGTAAAAATTACATCCTTCCACAGGAATAACTTCTGGCGTGTCTTGAGGTTCTACTGCAAGTTTATACACAGGTATATTTTTGTTTGTTTTGAACAAAACTCCGCTGTACCATCCTTCTGCAAGACGAGATATGTTTTTTAACATAAAATCATTCAACCCATAAGGAATTATAATAGGTAGCCCATCAAGACAAAAAATTTCTTTTTCATTATTTGCAAGATTTTTTATCTTTAATATTCTTATTAATGCAGGAAATGTTTCATTAGGAAGAGTAAAATAATTTATTTCAAATTCAAGTTGTAATCCATTATTTATTTCTACAATAGAAAGATCATACGAAGTTATATACATTCTTTGTACAATATTATCTTTTGAAACCCTATTTTGGAACGGTTCATAAAAGTTATTATCTATTTTTAGAAAAGTTCTAAATCCTTGTAACGAAGTTAACCTCCAGGCTTTGTTTGCAGCAACAAATTCTAATATAGCACCATTTTTATCTTTGCTACCAAAAGATGATATTGCTTGAGCACGGTTCACATAAAAAACCCAAAGTGGTTTTCCCCAGAAACCTGCTATTGATGGTAAAAAACTTGCAAACGGTTTAAAATTGTTATAATCTTCAATTACAAACTTATGATCTTCAACCCAAGTTTTCATATAAGTTCCCTTTCTTCTTAATTTTATTAAATTTTATTAATTAATTTTTACTACTACATTATGTGTGCTATAAGTTGACTAATAAGGATACAAAATTGTATATACTGATCCAACAATAAAACTTTGTAAAACAAGTTTATATCCAAAAGAAAAACTTGCTTGTGTCGTATTTACACCAGCTACTAGTCTCAAAATCATTATTTAACAAATTTTGTTTGACTTCAACTGCTATATCTTCAAGCTTATCTTTCAATTTTATTTCTGTTAACACTTCTACTGTTCTAAAAATTTTATATTTAACTGCAAAACTTGTTGCTAATTTTCCCCTCTGTTTTATTACTTTTTTCTTTTGACAACACAACATCTGCTGGTATTATGTTCATTAAACTTAAACAAAAACTTATTTTCCTTAATTCATAAATCATGTCAATATCTGCTGTATATAAATATCTACTATTATATTTTTTTCAAAAACAGGACCTATTTTCGTATACTCGTCCTCACAATAAGACAATCCTAAAATTTTTAAATTTACACCTGTTGACAACTGCTACATCTTTGTTGCAAAACGACTATCACAAAAATACTACCTTTTACACTTTCCTTTTTGTCAAGTTTTAATTTTGTAAAAATAATTTTGGTAGCATAAAATACAAAAATTATTGGTATTAGTCAATGTAATTTTTTGCTATTTTATTGTCTTTTTTTGCTATAGTTATTTAGTCAAATATTTTTTTCTAAAATTGGCAAGAGTTGTTTGGAATATTTTTTGAAAAGTTTAAAGAAATAATATACCAATTCACTTTAAGATTATACTTCATACACAAATTATCTATAAGAAAAATTCAAAAAGAAATTAAACTACAATCCTCCAAATACAAAGCTCCATCTCATGTCGCTATCATAAAATTGGTTAAAAAACTATCTTATTTGGTATCTCTGGCTTATATCAACAAAAATATTGTATCAACAGGCAAATGGTTTGTATGGTTAACCGATGAAACTGTTATTAAAATCAACGGTTCAAAATACTACTTAATTGTCGTAATGGACCACAACTCAGGTTGCATCTTATCCTGGTTTCTGTCACCAACAAGAAAAGAACACCATTTTTAGTTACCGGAACCAGAGTTAGTTTTTCCTTACCATTGACTTTTAGATGTAAAAAGAAGTATAATGATATGAATAACTTATTGCTCTATATAATTTACAATTCTGAATGTCACAGGTAGCTATGTTTATGAAATAAAAATAACATGAAAAAGAAAGCAGACGTATATCTTGAAAGTTCCGTTGTAAGTATGTATTATCAAGAAGATGTTCCTCCTCTTATGGAAGTAACACGGGAATTTTGGCATACAGTTTTACCTAAGGTAAATCCTTTTGTGTCTGATTTAACTATAATAGAAATCAGTGCTACAAAAGATCCTGAATTACGTACTAAACTAGTCGATTTAATTTCAGAATTTGAAGTATTACCATTAACTAATGAAGCAAAAGAATTAGCAAAGACTTATCTACGCTACAAGCATATTCCAGAACCTGATGCTCTTCACATTGCTATTGCGTCAATAGAAGGTATGGATCTATTAGTCACTTGGAATCTACGCCACTTAGTAAAACCTGGTACACAATCTATCGTACGCAAGGTAAATATGGATTTAGGACTGCCTATCCCTCAAATAGTAACACCAGAAGATTTTTTTGAGGAGGAATGATTATGCCAAAACAAATACCAACTGAAGAAGACAAAAAGAAAGCACTTGAAAGAGCAAAACGTGAATTCCCAGGTAACAAAGCATTACAAGAGCTTCACTATATTCGGTATCTTCTCGAAATAGAATGGAAGAATATGACAATTGAAGAAATTCAAGAAGAAGTACGAAAAGCTAAACAAGAGCTGGGGTTAGATAAAAAGAACTCGTCTGCTACTTTGAAAAGTAAATAAACATATAACATGCCTTTTCTCCTTAATCATCCTCAACATGTACTGCCATTTTTTCGTTTACTAAGTAATAATAGTGACCATTGCCACAACCTCTGTATTCGCAAGCTAAAAATGCGTAGCCACCATATTCTTCTTTGCAATCTTTAAATCTCACACTCAAATAATAATCGTAAAATCCTTTCCAATGGTATTCACAATCTATTCTGTTGTCAAGGTTGTGCTTTAGTTCTTTCATCATCTTCTCATATTCTTCCCACCCAGCACGAGTGGGTTTTAAAGAAGAAAGATAAACAGTTTTTACACCGTAAAATAAACTATATGTTTCACAACCTTTTGAACTTAAAAATTCTTTAAACTTTTCAGACAAGCAAGAATCACCAGCATGAGCAAATAAAAATAGTAACCATATCTTTTACTTTTTTCACACATTTTCAAAAGAGAATCAGATGAACCAATAGCCAAACGGCGGATTTCTTTCTTGCCATCAGAGTAAACCAAAAGATAACTCCCCATACCATTTTCTTTCACAACCTGTTTTATCTTTCCATAATCTAATGTGAAAAGTCCAAGTTGCATAATTGTATCTCATTTAGCGTGATTTTTATAAAATAAAAAAAGCTCCCAAAAAACGGGAGCAAAAATTAAAAAGATACAACTTGTGAAATATTCTCTTGTATTCTTCTATGTTTTCTTTTAATTTACTCCTAATACTTCCTCTATCTGTATTTCGTTCAATCTTTTTTCTTCAGATAATCTTCTAACGGAAAATATATCTTGGCTAACGTACAACATTTTATCATCTCTCTGAAACTCAACTTTATTGGTTCTTTTTTTCCTCTACTCTGCGTATATCTTCATTAGCTTCTCGTAAATCTCTTTCGGCGGAATATAAGGTTTGATCTTTATTTTCCCTTTGTTGAGTAATATCATTGACCTTGTGTCTATAGTCTTTGCCCTCTGGGTTTATTATATCAATTTTTAAAAAAATTATAATAAAATCACAACTTTTGTTGATGGTTGGACGGATTTTGAAAAATTTTCTGCGTTTTGTTTACTACCGATGATGTCGCCGTAATGGATTGGTATTGCAATGTCAGGTTTTGTGAGGTTCGCTAACTCTGCTGCTTCTTTGTCTGTCATTGTGTATGTCCCACCAACGGGAAGTATCATTATATTGACTTTGAGTTGTTTTGCTTCTTCTGTTACATCACTATCGCCTGCAATGTAAATTGATATATCTCTGTGTTTTATTATAAACCCAAGCCAGTTGTTTGATTTTGGATGGAATGGTTTGTTTATGTTGTAGCAGGAAATCCTTGGATGGTTATGTCATCAATTTTTGTCTCTTCAAACGGCAGAAGAACATGCTTGTTCTTAACTGATGTTTGTGAAACAACTTCTTTGCAGGAAAGTAGTATCGTTGTATCTTTTGCTATTTTCTTTATATCTATTTCGCTGTAGTGGTCATAATGCGGATGTGTGACAAGGATTATATCTGCTTTGTCTTTTTCCTCTTTTATCTTCCACGGGTCAACAAAGATTGTTTTATTTCCAAGTTTGATTTTTAAAGATGCGTGGCCTAAAAACTGGATGTTTTTAACTATTTCTTCTGGTGGCATCATAATGATTAATTTAAACAATAAAATTGTTTGCAATAATATCCAAACATTTATTTATGCGAAACTATTTTTTCTCTTCGTCTAAATCTTAATCCATACTTTTTTATCA
>Ga0272449_1002395_pt1 | contig 17554 bp, 10 predicted proteins | sample YNPCB0241_FD_198679 | JGI IMG/M metagenome (GOLD analysis project Ga0272449, IMG submission 198679) | Hot spring sediment microbial communities from Yellowstone National Park, WY, United States - YNP-CB-024-1 | ecosystem: Environmental > Aquatic > Thermal springs > Hot (42-90C) > Sediment... | reverse complement strand
CTGCTTATCGGCGCTGGCCAACCGTATCTGGCACCGACGCAGCACAACCGCATCTTTACTCCGCAGACCGGCTTGGAGCGTCTCCCGCTCTTCTGCTATTAACTGGCGAACAAAGAGAGGGGATTTCATAGCCCCCGGTTTACCACTTCCGAGCCAATCGCACAAATACGTTAAAGATGCACTAGCGAGGGTTCCCGTCCGACAGGAGATTCCGGGCAATAATCATGCGGTGGATCAGAGTGGCGCAAGTTGGCAACTTGCGCTATCCGGATTCCTTCGCCGATTTCGCCCAGACGCGTATCGCGATAGAGCCGCTCGACCGGATAGTCGCTCATGTCGCCATAACCGCCATGAATCTGGAGCGCCCCCCGGCGACCGCTTGGCCATCTCCGATTGGTATTACGACCGATTGGGTGCACCGCGGAAGGCGTGGATGAGTGCGCGGATGAACACGTACTTTGACGACGTGTGCGGCAATGCCTCTCAAGCCAAACGATCACGGGGGCGGAAGCTAATCGGACGGTCATCTGATTGCGCCTGGCAATAGGGGCTCAGCCCGCGGTCGCTGACAAGCCGAAGGGGCTAGAGACGATTGATTACGATCTCCTCCCCCGGCGTGCCCAACCTCCTATACGCCTTCCATGCCCATATCCCGGCCCCCATTTTTCAAAGCTGAGGAATTCTCATAAATGAGGCCAAACACTGGCACAGACGCATCTGTGGCCGATATCATTCCTCGTTGAGGAACGTAACGCACGTGCGTGAACGGAAGGAGAAAACTGCGACTGCTTACATCGGGGCTGTACTCAGCCTGCTTGGGTTGTGTGTGATGACAGGCCAGGCCCAGCAGCTTTCCATCCGCCGGTATGATGTCTCCGACGGACTGGCGCACAACACCGTCACTTCGATCTATCAGGATAAGAAAGGCTATCTCTGGTTCAGCACCTTCGAGGGTCTCTCTCGCTTCGATGGCTACCGCTTCACGAACTACGACACTCGCGACGGCTTGGGCCATGTAATCACCAATCACGTGGCGGAAGATCGCCAGGGGCGGCTCTGGGTGGCTACTAATGGCGGCGGCGTAGCCAGACTGCTCGATGATCCGCAGGAGAGAGGGGCTCTTGGTCCTTGGTCCCTTGCTTCGGACAGCGGACACAAACAAAGGACAAAGGGCAAGGGACAAGGGACAAGACCAAAATTCATCAGCTTGCCCGTCGGCGAGAGAGCTGAATCGAACCAGGTGAACCGGATGTTGTTCGACTCGCACGGCCATCTGTGGTGCCTGACCGACTGGGGCCTCTACCGCGCTCGGGCGACGGGCAGCCATCTCACGTTCGAGGCCGTCATGGCGAAAGAATCGGGAGACTCGCGCGCCGTGTTGGAAGATCGGGCAGGGCGGCTTTGGTTCGGGCTGGCCAACGAGCTGATCGAAGTGCGTCAGAATCGGGTCATCAACCACGGCCCGGTCGGCGGAACGAGTCGTGACCTCATCACCGGCCTCATCGAAGACCGGCAGGGCCGATTGCTCGTGGCCAGTTATCGGGGATTGTTTGAATTTATCCCCCCGAAGGATGCCGAAAAAGAAGGAAAGTGGCAGCGGTGGCCGGTCCGTCTAAAGGGAAATCAGTTGATCTATGCGCTGCTCGAAGCCTCTACCGGCGCACTGTGGCTGGGCACAACCACCGGCCTCGTCAAATATCAAAACGGACAGCAAACCGAGTACACGACGGCGCAGGGGTTGAATGTAAACTGGATTCACACGCTCTTTGAAGATCGTGACGGCAATCTGTGGCTGGGCACCGAGGGCGGCGGCGTTGGCAAGCTCCGCGGCGAGATGGTCGTCAGTTACACGCCGGCGGAAGGCTTGCCGGGTCAGGTTGTCTCCGCTACGGTGGAAGACCGTGAGGGACGCCTGTTGGCAATAACCTCGGGGTCTGTGGTCGAAGTTGCGTCTGGAAAAGTCCGCCACAGCCGTCAGCTCAATTCCCCGCCGGTCAGTTTTGACCCCTTTTTTATTTACCGTGAAACACCGACCACCTGGTGGTGGGGAAGCTATAACGGGGCTTGGGCGCGAATGAGCCGGCCTGTCCTGCGACTGCGCAATGGGCGCGAAGTGGCGCTGGCCGAGTTGGGTCCTGTCAAAGCGTGGCCGATGTCCTTTCTATGTTATGAGGACGAGAGCGGAAAGCTCTGGTTCAGTAAAAGCGACAGCACAAACACTCAGGGGGGCAGCGCCATCTATCGCGTCGACCCGACCAGACCGGGGCCGTTGATCGTTGAAAGCCTTGGGGCAGATTTCACGTGGGTCGCCGGATCCTTGATGATCAGTGATGGCGCGGGTGGACTCTGGCTGGGTCAGCGCAAGTGGCTGGGCCGATTGTGGCAAGGAAGATTCATTCGCGTGGAGCCGACCAACGGCTTGCCGGAAACAGACCCGCGCTGCTTCTTCCTGGACAGCCGGGGTTGGCTCTGGATTGGTTTGCGCCATCAAGGCGTCTCGATGACGAAAGAGCCGGGGGTCGAACGTCCCACGTTCGTCAACTATTCGACCGAGCAGGGGCTATCGAGCAGTGCCGTCTGGTCCATCGCCGAAGATGAATTCGGCCGAGTCTATTTCGGGACCGACCGGGGATTGGACCAGTTCGACCCGAAGACCAACCGCTGGCGGCACTACACGCGCAAAGACGGGCTAGCGGGCGACAAGATTATCCATCTTTACAAAGACCGGCGCGGGAATATCTGGATCTCCACTCATCACGGCCTATCGAAGTTCAATCCGCGTGCCGAACGCACGCGGAGTCACCCCCCGCCGATCTATTTCAGCCGTGTAAATGTGGCCGGGGAAGACTGGCCGCTGCCGGAGACGGGCGCCTCCAAAATCCCGCTGATTGAACTGGCGGCCTCGCGCAACAACCTCTCGATTGAATTCGTCGGGCTCCACTTTCAGGGCGAGGATAATCTCATGTATGAATATCAGCTTGAAGGCGTGGACGCAGACTGGAGCGCCACGTCGAAATCCCGCGCGGTCAATTACGCGCGCCTGTCGCCGGGCACGTATCGTTTTGTGGCGCGGGCCATCACCGAAGACGGCGTGCCGAGCGGGACGCCGGCTGTCGTTGAATTTCGCATTCTGCCGCCCGTGTATCAGCGCTGGTGGTTTCTGACATTGGCGGCGTTCAGCCTTAGCGTGATCGCCTATGCCGCCTACCGCTATCGCCTGGCGCAACTACTCAAGCTGGAACGCGTGCGCACCCGCATCGCCACCGACCTGCACGATGACATCGGGGCGAGCCTGTCGCACATCGCGATCTTGAGCGAGGTGGTGAAGCGGCAGATCGGCAACAGCCATCCGGGCGCGGCCCAGACATTGGCGGACATAGCAACGATGGGACGAGAACTCGTGGATGCGATGAGTGACATTGTGTGGGCGATTGATCCTCGGCGAGACAACTTGGGAAATCTCATCGCTCGGGTTCGGCGATTTGCCTCCGATTCGCTCGATGCTTCCGGGATTGCATGGACGTTTGAGACGTCGCCAGAGCTGGAGAAGATCAAACTCGCCCTGGAGCAGCGCCGCCACCTCTACTTGATCTTCAAAGAGGCGATCAACAACATCATCCGCCACTCCGATTGTACATCTGCCCAGTTCAGCCTCCGCGTCACCGATAACCGACTGACGGCGGAGATCCGCGATAATGGCCGCGGGTTTGCCGCGCCGGATGCCCAGGCGCCGGTCGAACCGGAACATCAGGGACACGGTTTGTATAGTATGCAGGCGCGAGCGGCAGAGTTGGGCGGCCAGTTGCAGATTGATTCGGCTCCCGGCCATGGGACGCGCCTTCGCTTGAGTGTTCCGCTCAAGTGAAGACTGAATGATGGACGATGAATTGGTGTTTCGTCATGTGTTTCTGACCAGTGACCAAAGACCCGGCCAAGGATGCATTTTCAGATCCATTGCCTTAAAGACTCGATATTGTCTTGCGAGTCTTCGGCGATCGCCAGAGAAAGGAACTTCAGCAACGCCCGATTCACGGACTTAAAGCCCTGTCACACAGGGAATGATCGAAGATAGAAGATCAAGGCAATTGGTTCTCATTTATCCGTTGCCGATCACTAATGACCGGACACGCACAAATGTGCGATTGTGAAGCTGGCCGAAATTCGCTAGTCTAAGACTTCAGCATCAGTGACAAGGTGCCTTATGCCCATAGACCAGCTCATCCGTGTGGGCATCATCGAAGACAAACGACCGGCGCGCGAAGGCATCGCCCTGCTCATTGATGGCACGCCCGGCTATCGCTGTGTCGGACAGTTCAGCTCGATGGAAGAAGCCGGGCGGCTCATCGGTCACGAGGTCCCGGATGTTTTGCTCCTGGATATTCACTTGCCGGGAATGCCCGGCTCCGAAGGCGTCCGGCTGTTGAAAGAACAATATCCCGCGATGCAGGTCCTGATGCTGACCATCTATGAAGATGAGGAAAAGATCTTCGAGTCCATCTGCAATGGAGCCTGCGGCTATTTGTTGAAGAAGACGCCGCCCGCGAAGCTGTTGGAAGCCATTCGCGAAGCCCACGAGGGTGGCTCACCGATGTCGCCGGAGATTGCCCGCAAAGTGATTACTGTTTTTCAAAAGACCGGACCACCGGAAAAACCCGATCGGGATTTGACGCCTCAAGAAGTTCGACTACTCAAGCTGCTCGCCGATGGCTATGGCTACAAGGCCGCCGCCGAGCGGATGAGTATCAGCGTCAACACCGTCCGCCAATATATCCGCAGCATCTACGAGAAGCTGCACGTCCACTCCAAGAACGAAGCCGTCAGTAAAGCCCTCCGCAGCCGAATCATTTATTAAGCCCAGGGAACACGCAGAATACGCGGAAATTTATTATTTGGTGTGTTCCGTGTGTTCCGCGGGCTAAAAAAATGCACATTTGTGCGATACCGGCCAACACAAAACAGGTGTATTGTCATAACTGTGAAATCTCAACTCAATTGGGGGGAGACAACATATGAAAAAGAGCTGGTCTCCGGCCGTGGGCGGCCTGTGGCTGGCGCTCACAGTTTCTCAAATCGCTTTTGGCGCTCAAGAACCAAAAGCCAAGAGTGTAGATACGGTATTGACCCAAACCACCGTCACCGTTCAGGAATCGAACATCAAAGATCCTGACGCGGCCCTCGCGTCAACGGCCTTCACCTATCAGGGCCAATTGAAAGATGCCAATGGTCCGGTCAATGGCGCGTTCGATTTTCAGTTCACCTTGTATTCCGCTCAGACCGGCGGCGAGCCGCTTGGTGTGAGCGAGATGGAGAATGTCTCTCTCACCAACGGGATGTTCAGTTTCAAGCTCGACTTTGGCCGCGCCGCCGTTGACGCCAAAGAGAGTTGGTTGGAAATCGGCGTGCGACCGAGCGGCAGCGCCGAAGATTACACCGTGCTCTTTCCGCGACAGAAGTTGACGCCGACGCCGTATGCCATTTTCGCCCAGCACGAGCAGTGGAGTTTAATCGGCGTACCCGTGGGATTTGCTGATCGTTCGCTGATCACACGATCACTTGACACCGAAGGAATGACGCCGCCAGAGAAGCCCACTCAAGGGCAAGGGAAAGAAGCGGCGGCGGCCGGGATCGCCAATTACATTGCCAAATTCGATGGCAACGGCGCTCCCACTGCCAATTCGATCATGTTTGACAATGGCACGAACGTCGGTATCGGGACCAGTGCTCCCGGCCATCGCCTGAGCATCGCCGGCGGTCCGGTGTGGACGTCCAACGGTTGGAAAGGCGCCGTGGAACTGGAGAGTTCCTCCGCTATTGCTTGGAAGGCGAACGCTGCCGGCCAGCGATTTGGTCTCGGCCATACCGCTGGCGGCTTCTTTGTATTCCGCACTGCCAGCAATCCGGGCACCGCCGCCAGTCCGGCGTTGTACGATTTTATGGTCAGTGACTCAGGCAACGTCGGCATCGGCACAACCTCTCCCACGAGCAAAGTGGAGATTGCAGCGCAAGACGGACTGAAGATCAGCGGTTATCAACCGTTCCTCACGTTGCAGGATGCCAACGCCAATAATAGGCGCGGGTACATCCAGGGTGTGGATGGCCATGTGGTCTTCATCCCTCACAGTTTCGCCGGTCGCGGAATGGCGATGGTGATAAGGTCAGAAACAGGCAACGTCGGCATCGGCACATGGACTCCGCAAGCCAGACTCGAAGTTGTGGGTCGAACCATCACCAATGTCTTACAGATCACCGGTGGGAATTTCGACTTCTCTGAAGAGTTTGCCGTGACCGCCGCACCCGATTCGGACAGCACTGTAGCGCTGGAACAGGTCCTGCCTGGCATGGTGGTTCGCATCGACGAGCAGAATCCGGGCCAGTTGATCGTCAGCCGCCAAGCCTATGACCGCCGCGTGGCGGGCATCATCAGCGGCGCCGGCGGCATCAAGCCGGGTCTGCTCATGAGCCAATCCAGCTCACTGGCTGAGGGTTCATACCCTGTAGCGTTGACGGGTCGCGTCTACTGCTTGGTTGATGCGTCGTATGGACCCATCGAACCCGGCGACTTGCTGACCACCTCCGACACGCCCGGCCACGCAATGAAAGTCAAAAACCACAAGAAGGCCCAAGGCGCGATCATCGGCAAAGCGATGACCAGTTTGAAAACCGGCAAGGGGTTGGTGCTGGTTCTGGTGACGCTTCAGTGAGGATGAACATGAACTTGAAAAGACATCCGGTAACTTTCACCTTCTCGTTCTGCGTGGTCTTTTTCGTCGTGGCTCCGTCATTCGGCCAATCGAAGCAAGCCGAGAGCCGTCCGGCGCGGGTGCGCGCTCGTCCGGTGCGCGGCGTCATGAGCAGAACGCCGCCTGTGCTGGCGCAGGGCCAGCCGAAAGTCATCGAGCATCCTCGAATGGACCCGCCCGTAGATCCGTCGGTGCGCACGGAAGAGATTCGCCCGACCACACCCGAAACGGCGGTCAAGGTTTTTTCCGAAGCTCCTGAAGAGGTCGCGGCGAAAGCCCCTAACAGTTTCACCTTCTTCCGCAACACCCCCCTGGCGAGCGCCCCGGTGGTCGGTGGAGTCACTCTCAACAGCTTGATCCCGATTGAGCCAAGCGGCGCCGCCAATGGCCGCGTGGTTTTCTATACGACCAACAGCTATGCGGCGGTCTCCGGCGATGGCGGTCAGACCTTCTCCTACATCAACCCGTTCACCTATTTTCCAGCGGCTAACGGCGGGTTTGGTGGCGATCAGGTCGTTTACTATGAGCGCACGCGCGGGTTGATGTTCTGGCTGCTCCAATACAACCCGGATAACAACACTAACACCCAGCGACTGGCCGTGGCGCGCAGTCAGGCAGACGCGGTCAACGGCAACTGGATCGCCTACGACTTCACGCCCGCCACCTTCGGCTTTACGACGCCCCCGGCAGGAGCCAGCGGATTCTGGCTCGACTTCCCCGACCTCACGGTGAGCGACAATTTCCTCTACCTGACGACCAATGTCTTCCAGCGCATCCTTCCCTCACCCGCTAATGGGTGTAGGGCCTGTCCTAACATTGGAACGTGTCCGGCGGCTTGCGTTACTTCTGGAGGCATGCCCACGTGCACGCAAGGTTGTACTGCCGTTGGGGCGGTCATCGCGCGGATCCCGTTAAACCAGCTCGCGGCGGGGCAAAACTTGAGCTTTCTCTTCTATAGCGACACCAATTCCGGCTACCGCTGCACTCACGGAGCGCGAACGACGATGTATTGGGGAGCACATCTCTCGACCAGCCGGATTCGCATCTATCGTTGGGATGAGAGCTCCACGAGCGTCGCCTCGGATGATGTGGATCATACTGCCTACAATACCGGGACGATGACAGCGACCAGCCCGGACGGGAGTAATTTTGCTGCCAGAAGCGACAGCCGCATTCTCGGCGCTTACGTGGCCAATGGCGTGATCGGGTTCATGTGGAATGCCGCGCAAGGAGGCAGCTTTCCCTTTCCCCACGTGCAGTGGCTGCGGTTCAATGAAAACAACCGCAAGCTCCTGACTCAGTGGCAAATCTGGAATAGTAACCACGCCTTCCTCTATCCATCGGTGCACCCGAATGACCGCGGACACGTAGGCGGGACGATGGCCTGGGGCGGCGGCACCTTCTTTCCCAGCGCGCTGGCCTGGGTCAAGGACGATTTCGATCCGGCGGAGACCTTCTCGTTTGAAAATTTGACCTTCGCCCAGGGCACCGCCGGGCCTTGTGATCCTGCTTTCGCTCCGACTGGCGGCGGTTGCTATAATCGCTGGGGCGATTACTTCTCGACGCGTGTGAGTGTGCCTTACGGCAACACCTGGGTTGGGACGGGCTTTGTTCTCAATGGCACCAACGGGGTCACGCGGGACCCACGCTACGTCTGGTTTGGCCGCGAACGGGACACGCCGCCACCGAGGAATACCATCTTTGTCGGTTTGGGGAATACGAGCGGATGGGAGGACGGCTCGTTTGGCCATCCGTACAATACGGTGACCGAAGGTCACTTTGCCGCCATGCCCGGTGATACGATTCTCATTGGGCCGGGAAACTATCCCGAGACCCCGACATTGAGCACACCGGTGAAAGTCGATATCCTCCGACTAGGTGGAACGGTGATTATCGGAAGGCGATAAAATCGCCTGAGAGCAACCAGGGCTGGACAGGGTATTGCACGTTCATTACCATGTCCATGTTTGTTCATTTCGGTGAGAGAAGGAGCTAATTCATGAAATCCACCAAGCTGAATAAACACCTGCTCGTTGGGGTACTTTTGTGCCATGTCTTTCTCCAGTCCGCGTTTCGAGAGTCCGCGTATGGTGTCGCGGAATTAGGCGAACCCCGGCTGAACCCCAACGAGCGCATTCGTCTGGAAACCGGCATGGTCAATGGCCTGCTGGTCGATCGCTACACGTGGCGCGATTCGGCGGGGCGTCCGCGCAGCGCCTCGCTGGTTCGGTATGGCCAGGGGGCCGGCGGATATGCCGTGCAATTTACCTATCAAGTTCAGGACAGCTTGTTCGCCTCGTGGCGCACAGTTTATCTGAATCCTCCCCAATTTCGAGGCGATGCCGGGTTCGGCTATTTTGTGTCGCACGAACTCTATCGCTATTTCGACGCTACGGTCTGTCCCGATGGCTCCAACAACTGCACCATCGCCGCCCTTCATGGCGAAGACGATTCTCCGTTGAGCGTGTATTTGCCCGGCAGCGGTCGCACCGTGTCCGTCACCACAGATGAAGCCATCCACGAATTCACGCTCAATTATCCCCACTGGGGGACGACGATCCCGATTGCCAACCCAAACGGTGGTGATGTGACGCCGAGTCATCCGGCCTTCCACAAAAAGTATGATCTGCCTGTGACGATTCGGTGGACCTTCACGGCAGGCCGCGACTATCCGCTATGGAGCGTGACCTATGATTTCCGCGCCGCGCCGGTCAACACGGTGAGCGCCGATATGCGTGGTCCCTACGGTTACCTGATTTTTGACGGTGGAATCAATGGTCCGATCACGGCGCTGGAATGGGGAGATAGGTACGTTTTCAAGACGCAGGGTAATACCGTCTCGACCCAATCACAATGGACGTGGAATACGTTGAATCAGGGAGCTCGTTATAATTTGCTCGTCGCCGGCCAGTATGAGATGGGCGTGGTGGAGACCGTGCCGTATCGGATGAGCAAGCTCGGCAGCGGGTACTCGGATGATCGCGGTCACACCAGCGCCCACGGCCTAGGCTGCGCCGATGCGGGATGGCGCATGCCGTGCAATTGGGAATGGCCGTATCAATCGGTCCAATATGAAGAGTTCGATACACGTCCCACGCGCGCCAAAAAGCTGGCGTGGGGCACGGCCCCCTACATGGGCACGGATCGAACCAGTGATGACATGGGCGAGCCGATGGCCGGCTATCCGGTGGTTTCCTATAGTGTCTGGATCACCTTCAACAAATCGGCAGGCACGAAAACGCGCAATTTAGCTACCTCGATTCGAAGCGAGTAATGCACTCGTGCCCCCATCAAACTCAGGCGGCTGTATCCGGTTATAAAGGAACGAAACCTCACTTAACAAGGCACTAGGAAACCGGGTTCTCCCCCAATGCCCCCAGCCCGCGCACGCGGGCGACCTATTGCAGGCGAGCCAATGCCGTTAGTCTCCTAACGCCGGGCGCAGGGGACTCCCCCCCCTGTTGTCACGACGACGTCGGATGTCTCCTGAGAGGACGGGGCCGGCTACGCCGTCGGACCTATGACCGCGCGGGAGCTTCCTGAACCCGTTCCAACCGTTCGGCGAGCTCGGGGAGAGCGACGCCGATAGCGTCTTCAATTCGTTCGACGAAGATGAATTCCATCTCCTCCCGAACCTGTTCGGGGAGTTCGCGCAGATCCTTCTCGTTTGGTCGGGGGAGGATGATGCGTCGGATGCCGGCGCGGCGCGCAGCGAGCACTTTCTCTTTGATACCACCGACGGGCAGAACGACTCCCGAGAGCGTGATCTCTCCCGTCATTGCCACGTCGGTACGCACGGGGATGCCGGTATAGAGGGAGGCCAGGGCTGTGACCATAGCGAGACCCGCCGAAGGGCCATCTTTCGGGATCGCTCCGGCCGGAACATGAATATGCACGCCGTTTTTCTCGAAGACGTCCCGAGGGATGCTGAAAGCATCGGCATGCGACCAGATGTAGCTCTCAGCCGCTTTCGCCGACTCCTGCATGATCTCGCCGAGCTGCCCCGTCAGTGTCAGCCCTTTCCCTCCGGGCAGGAGCGCGGCCTCGATGTAGAGGACTTCCCCTCCGGTTTCGGTCCACGCGACGCCGGTGGCGACTCCCACGGGCAATTCCTTGCGCGCCTCTTCGGGGAAGAAGCGTTCGGGACCGAGCAATTCCGGCAAGTCCTCGGGTTTGACCCTCACGTTCTCGGTATGGCCCTCGGCGATACGAAGAGCGACCTTGCGGGCGATTTGAGCAATGGCCCGTTCCAATTGGCGCACACCCGCCTCACGCGTGTAGCGCGCGATGATATACCGAAGCGTCTCGTCCGGGATCTGGAGCTGCTCGGTTGTCAATCCCGTCTCTTTGAGCTTCTTCGGCAGGAGATGGCGTCGGGCGATCTCCACCTTCTCCTCCTCGCTGTAGCCGGGCAGTCGCAGCACTTCCATTCGATCGAGCAATGGCCGCGGGATGGTGTCCAACGTGTTCGCCGTCGTGATGAAGAAGACCTTGGAGAGATCGAAGGGCAGATCGAGATAGTTATCGCGGAACGAGTGGTTCTGCTCCGGATCGAGGATCTCCAGAAGCGCCGCCGCCGGATCGCCGCGGAAATCGCGCCCGATCTTGTCCACTTCGTCGAGCATGAGCAGCGGATTTTTGACGCCGGCGCGGCGGATCGCTTGAATGATGCGTCCGGGCATAGCGCCGATATAGGTGCGCCGATGGCCCCGCAGCTCCGCCTCATCGTGCAGCCCGCCCAGGCTCAAGCGCTCGAACTTCCGTCCGAGTGCGCGGGCGATAGATTGCCCCAAGCTCGTCTTCCCTACGCCCGGCGGTCCGACAAAGCAGAGAATGGGCGCCTTCGCCTCGGGGTTCAGCTTCAAGACCGCCAGGTGTTCGAGAATACGATGCTTGACATCCTGCAGCCCGTAGTGATCCTCATCCAGAACACGCCGGACGTTCGCCAGATCGAGGTTATCCTCCGTCTGCCGATTCCACGGCAGCTCCAGGACCAGCTCCAGGTACGTGCGAATGACGTGATAATCCGGAGCCATACTCGGCAGCTTCTCCAACCGATTCAGCTCGCGCTCGGCTTCCTTCCGCACGAATTCGGGCAGTCCGGCTTGCTCCAGGCGTTCGCGCAGCAGATTCACCTCCGCTTGATGCGGATCAATCTCGCCCAATTCCCGCTGAATGGCGCGCAACTGTTGGCGGAGGAAATACTCGCGCTGCTCGCGCGTCATCTCCTGTTGCGCCTGGCTGGCGATCTTATGGCGCAGCTCCAGGACCTGGACTTCGTGCGTGAGATGCTTGAAGAGCAGGCGAAGCAGATCGTTCTTCGTCCGCGCCTCCAGCAGGGATTGCAACGCCGGCAGATCCAGATTCAGGATCGTCGCCAGCAAGTAAGCCAGACGCACGGGATCGTCCGTCTGCGCGAAGGCTGCATGCAGCTCTTCGGGAACTTGCGGAAGCAGACTCAGGGCCTTGGAGACCTGATCGAGGATGGCGCGATGTAAGGCTTCGACCTCGACGGGATTCTCCTCCGGAATGGGCAACGGGCTGACGCGCGCCCGCATATAAGGCGTCGTCTGCTCCACTCTCAGCAGGACGACGCGCTCCAGCCCTTGCATGAGCACCTGCAGCGTCCCATCCTGCGCGCGCGTCATCCGCCGAATAGCCGATTTCGTCCCGATGGAGAACAAATCCGCGGGCTTGGGCTCCTCTATGTTTGGATCCCGCTGCGCGACCACGACCATGAGCTTCTCCTCACTGGAGAGCGCAGCCTCTACCGCCGCGATCGAAATCGGACGCCCCACCGACAGCGGCATCGTCATGTGCGGGAAGAGCACAACGTTCTTCAACGGGAGAACCGGCAACGTGAGCACGTCGCTTTCGTATTCCATCGCCCTCCTCTTTCCTTGCCCCCCTCAGTCCGATCTCGGATCGCTCATTGTGCGCGTCCATTGACGGAGGGGGCGGACATGTTTCCATCTCCCTCCGGGGTCCCCCCTCGTGTTCCTCGTACACCCCGCAGGGGCATTCCAGTTGTAATGTACATCCTCTCGACGCCTTTCGCAAATTTCGAGCGGCGTGCGGGCCTTCACCAATTGGTCACCACGCAGACGCGCTCGAGGTCCTCCGAACGCTGCAGACGCCGGAGCTCTCGTATCCGCAAGGGGAAGAGCGAAGGCCGACACTCTCGTATTCGGAGCACGAGTCCATATCGAACGCTCAACTCGCGCGCGTCTTGCTCGCGCATCAGGCAGAAGATGCGTCTCCCCGAGCGCAGAAGCACCTGGAGTTCTTCCGGGGTGAAGATCTCGAAGATCTTTCGCCTCGTGTAGTAGCACAGGCTTGGAGCCGTGTACCGATAATATCCCACGAGGTCCTCGGGTCCGGCCTCCTGACGAATCCGTTCGGCCAGCGGGCGCACCGGACGATATCGCTCGATCTCCGGGAGAAGTCCTGCCAGCGCCGCGTGAAGTACGGCGATTGTGGCCACAAGTACGCGGGCGATGACAATCGGGCGCTGACGCCACCCCCCCCACGCCAATCCCGGCAGCGCGGCCACGAGCGCAAGCGCGGACAGAGAGGCCAGCACGTGGTTCGGAAAGAGTATTCGGGCAGCGTCCCAGAGGAGGCGAGCCGCTATAAGAAGTGCGACCGACACGCCGCCAACGGTGAGAAGAAATCCTCGGCGTATGCGCGTATCGGCCACCTGTGGGAGCACACCGAAGAGATGGGCGACCAGAAGCGCTGCCGCCGGATAAAGCGGAAGCAGATACTCGTTCTGCTTGGCCGCGGAGAGGCTGAAGAAGACAAGTCCGAAGAGGAACCAGCCGAGCAGAAAGACGTGCCCCTCACGGCTCGAGAGCGGCGCGGAGCGCTCTTCTCCGCGACCGCAACCGTCGGAGCGAAAGCTTCTGCACGCCACCACAATGGCGAGCGGGAGGAAGAACGACCACGGCGCAAACTCTCCAAGAAGCGTCGGCAGATAATACCAGATGGGCCGCCGCGCGCCATGCGTCCCCTGCAGATACCGGCTCACGTGCTCCCCGATGAAGAAGGAGCGGAGGTACTCTCCTCCTTCTCGCCACGTCATGACGGCGAACCAGGGTGCTGCGATCCCCAGACTGATGAGCGCACCCAGGCCGAGACGGAGATGTCGAAGCGCGGCGAACCGACGCGTGAGAAGCAGATAGGACGTAAAAGCTCCCGCGGGGAGGACAACCCCGACCAGACCTTTCGTGAGCACACTCGCGCCCAACGCCGCGTATCCGAGTACCAGGCGGGCGCGATCCCGGCGACACCATCCGGAGAGGAGACCATAGATCGCCACTGCACTCATCGCCGTGAGCAGAGCGTCAATGAGCGAGCGTCGCGCCACCATGATGACCTTAGGACTGGTCGCTACAATGAGCGCTCCCCAGAGGGCCGTTCGCCGATCACCCAGCAGAAGGCCGAGCCTGTAGGTCACCAAGACCGTCGCGACAATGCTTGCGAGGATCACCACGCGCTCCGCCCACTCGCTCACGCCGAAGAGGCGAAAAGAGAGCAGGACGAGCCAGTAGGGAAGGATCGGTTTGTTCAACTTCTCCGCGAAATTGAATCGGGGCGTGAGCCAATCGCCGGCCTCTTGCATCTCGCGCGGTCCTTCGACGTAGAACGCTTCATTGGCATCCCACAGCGAGGGCGTGCCCACGTGGATCCCGTAGGGCAGAAGGACAAGAAGGAGCGCAACGGGCGTCAGCACTCTCTCCGCTCTGCAAATGTGAAACGGCTCTCCTTGCACGGGCACAGGAGGGAATTGTAGCATGAAAAAGCCCGGCGCTTGCTCGAAGATGTTGCGAACTGTCGAAACGGGGTGCGCGAGCGCGTCTTCGGAGCGCCGGTTTCCTGCGGTCGCGATCTGACATGTGAAAGGAGGACGAGATATGAGGAGAGCCTGGATCATCGCCGTGAGCGTCATGGCGCTCGGCGTGATGCCCTCGCTTGAGCGCGCGCAAGATCGAGCGGGCTTTCACGTCGGCGACACGACGCCTGCCTTCGATGTCGTGGATGTGACCGGACCGAACAAGGGGCAGAAGCTCTGCTACGTCTGAAATTACGCTCTCGCTCCTGTCGTCCTGGCGTTCATCAAGGACGACAGCGAGGCCTCGGCCAGGTTGGTCGAGAAGATTGATCGGCTTGTCGCTGCTCATCGGGATCAGGGGTTACGAGGGTTTGTGGTCTACATCGCCGGTTCCGAGATCGCGGATCGGCTGAAACGCCTCGCCGACGAACGTCGGCTCACGATCCCGCTGACCTATTTGCCCGGCGGAGCCAATGACCCAGCTCTTCAGAAGTATCGGGTGGATCGCACGGCGGCGAATACCGTGATCGTGTACACGCGGAAGAAGGCGGTGTACGTGGCGACGAATGTCGCTCCGGAGGACTTCGAACCTATCGCTCAGGCCGCCCGTTCGATCGTTGGCCGAAGAGAGTGACGCCCTCGTCCCACCAGGACATCCCGTCCTGGTGGGACTCGCCCTGTGCCGCGATTCATCTCTGTGACAGGTCGGTGGAGAGGGAGCTCTGCGCGCGTGTGCCCCTTGAGCGGCCCGTACACGCGATCGAAGTTTGGTAAGGTGTCCTCTTGGGGAATGCCTAAGATGAGGCGCTCATGGTGATACCCGGAGCATACGCCCGAACATGGGAGATCTCCCGTTCTGTTGACAAGTCGTAGCGACGTCCCTCATCTTTGACCGTGGCGTGAAGGACGTCCCTACTCGATCCACGCCGGTCGTGGAAGGCGTGGAGAGGATGGGACGAATCGTCAGGAGGGCGGTGATGCGGGTTCTCGTGACTGGTTCCACAGGCCTCATCGGATCGGCGCTCGTCCCCTTTTTACGCGCTGCCGGGCATGACGTCATACGGCTTGCGCGCGTCCCCTTGCGCGCTGAGGAGAAGGTCGTGCTCTGGGATCCGGAGGCCGGGAAGATCGAACCTTCGGAACTGGAGGGTATAGAAGCTGTCGTTCATCTGGCGGGAGAGAATATCGCCGGACGCTGGACGGCGGAGAAGAAGGCTCGCATTCGAGACAGTCGGGTGCGCGGCACACGGTTGCTGTGTGAAGCGCTCGCCCGACTGGAGCGACCACCGGCGGTGCTGGTTTCTGCGTCGGCTATTGGCTATTACGGAGATCGCGGTACGGAGATCTTGCGTGAAGAGAGCCCGCCCGGGCGAGGATTTCTCGCGGAGGTGGCGGCGCAATGGGAGGCGGCGACAGAACCCGCAGCTCAGCGCGGCATTCGCGTCGCGATCCTTCGCTTCGGCATTGTCCTCAGCCCGCGCGGTGGGGCACTGGCCCAAATGCTCCTCCCTTTTCGGCTCGGTCTGGGAGGGCCTATTGGTTCCGGACAGCAATACTGGAGTTGGATTGCTATTGATGACGTGGTGCGCGCCATTCAGCATGCGCTTCATACGGAGACCATACGGGGACCGGTCAATGTCGTCGCTCCGGATCCGGTCACCAATCGGGAGTTCACGCGCGCGCTCGGACGCGTCCTGGGTCGTCCGACGCTTCTGCCGCTGCCGGCTACCGTGGTGCGCCTTCTCTTTGGGCAAATGGGTGAGGAGTTATTGCTCGCCAGCCAGCGGGTCGAGCCGATTCGACTCCTCGCTTCGGGATTCGTCTTCCAGTATCCGGATCTGGACGGCGCTCTTCGCCATCTTGTGAGGAAGTCGTAGGGGGTGAGTGCGCGGCCGTACGATGTGGCCATTATCGGTGGCGGTCTCATAGGGCTGGCGACAGCGCGCGCCCTTCAGGAGACCTCGCCTCGATGCACTCTCATCGTTCTCGAAGCTGAACCCCATCTGGCGGCGCATCAAAGTGGACGCAATAGTGGGGTCATTCACTCGGGACTCTACTATCGCCCCGGCTCGCTGAAAGCGCGCACCTGCGTCGAGGGGCGTCGCGCGCTCTTTCGTTTTCTGGAAGAGCATCACATCCCCCACGAGCAGTGCGGGAAGCTCGTTATCGCGACATCAGCATCCGAACTCCCCATTTTGGCCGACTTGGAACGGCGCGGCCACATCAACGGTCTGCGCGGTCTTCGATGGCTGCGCGCCGAGGAGATTCCGGAGCATGAACCGCATGCGCGGGGACTGGCCGCACTCTGGGTCCCGGAGACGGGGATCACCGATTACGCTCTTGTGGCACAGGCCCTCGCCCGCGTGATTCGTGAGGAGGGGGGAACAATACGGACCGGTGCTCGCGCTCTCGGCGTGCGTCGCGGAGGTCGTGAGATCATCGTGGAGACGACCGCGGGTGACATCGCTTGTCGCGTCCTGGTGGGATGCGCGGGACTTCATGCCGACCGCGTGGCGCGCTTATGTGGCCTCTCTCCTCCGGTGCGCATCATCCCGTTTCGGGGCGAATATTACGAGTTGGTTCCCGAACGGCAATTCTTGGTGAGAAACCTCATCTATCCGGTCCCCGATCCGGAGCTGCCCTTTCTCGGTCTCCACCTCACCCGCCGCGTGACCGGGCGCGTCGAGGCCGGCCCGAACGCCGTTCTCGCGTTCAAGCGCGAGGGGTATACGCGATGGAGCATTTCGATGAGAGACGTGGGGGAGATGTTCGTTTTCTCCGGATTCTGGCGCTTGGTCCTTCGATACGGGCGCGCGGGCCTTCGGGAAATGGCGCTCTCGTTCAGCCGACGCGCATTCGCCCGCGCTCTTCAACGGCTCGTCCCCGACATCCGGGAGCAGGATTTGCGTCCGGCTCCTTCCGGCGTCCGCGCTCAAGCGGTTGATCCCTCGGGGCGGCTCGTGGACGATTTTCACCTGTT
>Ga0272449_1002393_pt1 | contig 17562 bp, 8 predicted proteins | sample YNPCB0241_FD_198679 | JGI IMG/M metagenome (GOLD analysis project Ga0272449, IMG submission 198679) | Hot spring sediment microbial communities from Yellowstone National Park, WY, United States - YNP-CB-024-1 | ecosystem: Environmental > Aquatic > Thermal springs > Hot (42-90C) > Sediment... | reverse complement strand
AAGAGGTACAGGAGGTGCTCCCGGCGCCGCCAGTGCCAGAGGGCGTAGGCCACGCCCAAGACCACCAGCGCCCCGACCCACACGTCCAGCATGGGCGCGCCGGGCAGGTTGTGCAGCGAGGCCGGGTCGCCCTGGTAGTGGAACATGCCCAGGGTCTTGCGCAGGTTGCTCCAGACCGGCGACCAGTTCCCCACGGCCTGCACCTCGTGGAAGACGGAGATGTGGATGGTGCGCCCCATGAACTGCTGGGGGTAGCGCACGGCGTAGAGCCCCAGGGGGTTGAGGACAAGGAGCATCCCCGCTGCCCCCGCCAGCAGGCCCGGCCAGGTCTGGCGGACCGTCGGCCGCTCCACCAGGGCCAGGGCCACCAGGAACCCCAGGACCACCAGGGGCACGGCGCGGAAGGCGGTGTAGGTGTGCAGTCCCAGGCCCAGGGCCATGCCGGCCAGGACCAGGTCGCGCCACCGCCGGTCCCTGAGGCCGCGCAAGAGGAACCAGAAGGCCAGCACCTCGCACAGGGGGGTCAGGATGGCCTCGTAGACGATGCGGCTGAAGGTGAGGTGCCACCGGGAGCCCGCCAGGAGGGCCGTCCCCAGGAGGGCAGCCCGGTCGCCGTAGAGGTCCCGCGCCATGAAGTAGAACGCCCCCACCGTCACCGCGCCGACCACGGCGGAGGCCAGGCGCATGGTGGCGACGCTCGCCCCGAACAGGCGGAAGAAGAGGGCGATGATGTACGTGAAGAGGGTCGCCTGGCCCTCGTTGGTCAGGCGGAAGGGGGTGTAGGGCATCCCCTGGAGCCACCAGAGGGCGTCCATGCCGTTGTTGCACTCGTCCGACTGGCAGCCGTTGGGGTAGAGGTCCACCCGCCAGGCCCGCACGGCGAAGGCCAGGAGGACGATGCAGGCGAGGAGCAGCCACTCCCAGCGGCGGGGCACCTCCCGGGGCGGCGCACGCCGGGGGCCAGGTTCCTGGTCGGCCAGGAAGGCCGCGCCGCCGAAGAGGAGCACGCTCCCCACCCAGAGGGCAAGGGCCAGGGGGTCGGCCCAGTTCCTCCAGAAGAGGCCCCCAGCGGCGATGCCGCAGGCCAGCCCGGCCCCGCCCAGCGCCCACACCCGCCGGTCCCGGACCCGGGGCAGGGGAGAGCCTCCCTCCTCCTGCGGGCGCGGAGGCGCGCCCCAGAGGAAGAGGGCGGAAGCCGCTGCGTAGAGAAGCACGCCGTCCAGGGGGGTGAAGGCCTTGCTCGCCAGGCCCCGCTGGGCCACCACAGCGAGGGCCAGCCCACCCAGCACCAGGACAAGCCGCTTCATGGGCGACATGGTGCCCTCCTTCACTTCTCCGGAGCCCGTTCCACGGCGAACCGCTGCACGCGGTGCCGGTAGGCATCGGCCACGTAGACCCGTCCCATGCCGTCCACGGCCACCCCCAAGGGCTTCTCAAAGAAGCCGGGCCCTTCCCCGCGGCCGCCCCAGCGCCCCAGGACCTTGCCCAGGCGGTCCACCACGGCCACGGTGGCCGGCTCCGGCTCCGTCAGGTAGAGTTCGCCGAAGGGACCCCAGGCCAGGCTGGGGTGGTCCACCGTGTTGGCCCCGGGGATGGCCCATTCCCCGGCGTAGCGCCCCTCTGGGTCCAGGACCTGCACCCGCTGGTTGGCCGTGTCCACCACGTAGAGGTAGCCGTTCGCGTCCATCAGGGCCTCGGTGGGCTGGTTCAACTGGCCGGGCCCGCTGCCCTGCAGCCCGTATTGGCGCACCAGGGCCCCTTGGGCGTTCAGTTCCACCACCCGGGAGCCGCCGGTATCCACCACCAGGAGCGTGCCCCGCGGCGTGAGGGCCAGGCCCCGGGGGTGGAAGAAGGCCATCTGCGGCCCGCCGAGGCGGGCGATGGGGGCCCCGTCCGGGGCGAAGCCGAAGACCCACCCCGTCTCCGAATCCAGGACCCACAGGTTGCCGGACGCGTCCACCTCCAGGGCCGTCGGCTCCACAAAGGCTTCCCGCCCGTCCCCCGCGAGGACGGCCACCGGCTCCCCCTCCGCGGTCAGTTTCTGCACCCGGCGGTTGCCGGTGTCGGAGACGTAGACGTACCCCTGCGGGTCCACGGCCACGTCCCGGGGCAGGCGGAACTGGCCGGGGGCCTCCCCTTCCTGGCCGAAGACCGCGTCCAACCGCGCCGAGAAGGCGCCGGAGACCGGCGGGGCCGTTGGCACGGGGACCTGGGGCGGCACCGGCTTGGGCACTTCTATGAGTTCGTAACTCCCCTGGGGCGGGAAGAGGACCTCCGGCGGGACGATCTCGCGGCCGCCGCCGGGCGGGGTCCAGTAGAAGTTGACGTGGGTGTGGCTGGTGCGGTCGGCGAAGAGGATGCGCACGTCGTGCAGGCCGGCCGTCAGGTGGATGATGCCCTCGCCGTACTGGTTGGGCAGGGGGCTTTCGGCCACCAGCACCCCGTCAATGTACACCCGGGATTCGTCTATGGACTCCAGGCCGAAGCGGTACTCGCCCTCCACTGGGGCCAGGACCTTGCCGATCCACTCCACGGTGTAGGGCCGCGGCAGGGGGATGATGTGGAAGTAGAGCGCGATGCGCGGGTCAATCTGGGCGAAGGCGACCGGCTCCCGCCACTCGCCGTTGGGGTAGTACTTGCCCAGGAGGCCGTTGTTGGTCACCGGCGGCACGTACAGGGCCTCGGAGGGCACGGTCTGGAGGCCCTGCCCAGGCGGCTGCCAGAAGAGTTCCAGGTGCCCCTCCGCCCCCACCGCCCGCACGCGGAAGGCGTGGTTCCCCCTGGCCAGGGTGGCCGGGGCCTGGGCCTGCCCTCCCTCTGGCCCCACCTTCAGGAGGAGCGTCTCGTCCAGGTAGACCTCCGCCGCGGCCGGCGCGGCGAGGGCCAGGGTGTACTCCCCGTACTGAGAGACGGAGAGGATGCCCCGCCACTCCACGACGAAGGGCAGGGGCAGAGGCGCGTCGGCGGGCCAGTCAAAGCGGAGCACCAGGTCCTTGCGCTCTGCGGCAGGCGCCCCTTCCCAGGCCTCCCCGGCGTAATAGGCCCCGTTCAGGCCCTGGATGGAGGCGATGTCGGCCGGGGTCAGGCGGCAGGTGTAGAGGACCGGTGGGCCGCCAAAGGGTGGGCGCACCTCCCGGCAATCGGCGTTGGGGTAATACTGCTTGAGTTGCAGGTAATAGGAGTGCCGGTCCGGGTCCAGGATCTGGACGATGTCCCGCCGAGGCGTCCGCCGGATGGGGAGGGTGTCGGTGGTGTCCAGGCGGCGGTAGTTCTGCACGTTGCGGGCCAGGAAGCGCAGCACCGGATGCCCGTGGTAGAAGGAGATGACCTCAAAGTCCACCGTGTCGTCCAGGGAGGCCATCAGGCGTGCCGTGAGAGTCTCCGAGGTGGAGTAGGCGTTCCACGAGGCGAAGTCCTTCGCCTGGCGGTGGAAGTAGGTGTCGTAGTTGGCGTAGCCCACGTAGGCCAGGAGCGCGGCCAGGGCCGCGGCGAAGGCCTGTTTCGCCCGCCGCTTCCCTCCCCAGGCCCACTCCACCTCCTGCCCCAGCCGCTCCAGGGCCAGGGCCGCCAGGAGGTGCGCTGGGGGCAGGGAGCCGATGGACCGCAGGGCCTGCGGAGCCTCAAAGTCCAGGGAAAAGACCCCGCCGGCCAGCATGATGAGGAGCCAGTAGGTGGAGAGGAACTCCCGCGGCCGCCGCCACTGGGCCAGCGCGTACCCCATCCCCAGCACGGCGAAGACGGAGGTGGCGTAGTCCAGCATCGGCTCGCCGGGCAGGTTGTGGCGGCCGTTGGGGTCGCCCCGGTAGTTGAACATGAGGAGGTGCTTGCGCAAGTTGCTCTGCACCGCCTTCCACCCCTCCTCGCGGGTCTTGCCGGCGAAGACGCTGGTCTTGCGGGTGCGGTCCAGGAAGAGGTCCGGGTGCTTGAAGGCGAACTGGGCCACCGGCGCCACCGCCAGGAACGCGGCCAGGCCGAGGGCCAGGATGTTGACGCCCTGGGCCCGCCAGAAGGCCCGGTCTGTGGCCAGGAGGTGGGCGAGGAAGAGCAGGATGACGAAGGGGAACAGGCGGAAGGGCGCGTAGAAGCAGAGCCCGAGCCCCAGGCTCAGGCCCGCCAGGGCAAAGTCGGCCGGCTCTCGGGTCCGCAGGCCCCGCAGCAGGAACCAGACCGTGGCCAGTTCAAAGAAGGGGGTGGAGACGCCGTGCAGGGCGATGCGGCTGAAGTTCACATCCCACCGGGAGACGGCCAGGAGGAAGGCGGCCACCAGGCCCAGCCGCCGGCCGCCCAGTTCCCGGCCCACCCCCCAGGCGGCCGGGACTGTCAGCACCCCGAAGAGGATGCTCACGTAGCGGATGGGGATGGTCTCCACGCCGAAGAGGCGGAAGGAGAGGGCCACCAGGTACAGGTAGTGGGCCGGCAGGTTGGTGGATTCCACGTAGACCGGCCGCCAGGCGGGGTCCTCCAACATGTGCAGGGCGTGGAGGCCGTTATCCGCCTCGTCGTACCAGGTGCCGAAGGGGAACTCGTCCAGGCGGTAGAGGCGCATGAAGAGCCCCAACGCCACCACCAGCGCCAGGAGGGCCCATTCCCACGGAAGGCACGCGGGAGCCTGGCCGGCCTCAGCCCCTTTCCGTCGCCCCAGGACGGCGAAGGCCAGGAGGAACGTCCCCAGGCTGGCCAGGTGCAGGTTCCAGGCTGGGGCGAGCATCGCCTCTTTGTCAAAGCGGCGCAGGGCGAGGACGGTGAGGAGGGCCGAGAGGACGAGGAGGGCGAGCGCCCCCCGCAGCCGCCAGGGGTGGTAGGAACCACCCTCGGCTCGCTCCACGGGGGGGAGGCGGGAGGCCCTGAAGGCCCACGCGAAGAGGGCCGCTGCCAGGACGTACAGGATCACCGCGTCCGTCACGTGGTCTTCGGCGAAGCGGCTCTGGGCGGCAAACCCCAGCACCACGGCCAGGAGCGCCAGCACGCCGGGGCCGATGGACCGCAACTCCCGTGGCCTTTCCATGATCCCTCCCTGCAATGCGGGGTTCGGTCAAGCCATGCGCCCAGCCTCGGGCAGGCATGCCCTGCCGAGAGGCAAGACAGGGCCCCGAGGGCATCCGGGGACCATTGTAACCCAAGTCACGGCACAATTGCAACCCGGGGCCCCGCCGGCCTCTGTCAACGGATTTTCGGGAACGGATTGAACGGACGCGCCGGCCTCTTTGGGGGCGCACGGCCGTGCGCCCCTACACACCAGCGCGGGAACGGGTGCTGCCCCGGCCGTCCACCGATGGGGGGGATTAATGGACGGATGGCTTGGTGTTGGTCACGGCTCCGGTGGAGCGCCCACGCCGCGGATCCACTGGTTGTAGAGGGGGGTCAGGTCCTGGCCAGCGACCTCGTTGAAGACGCCCATCAGCCGCTCCGGCGTGGCCAGGTCGTAGCGGTACCGGGCCAGGTATTGGCGCAGGGCCTGCCGGAAGCGCGCGTCCCCCATCTCCTGGTGGAGGCGGTGGAAGAAGAGGGCTGCCTTGCCGTAGACCAGGGCCTCGTAGTTCCGGGCGAAGTTGAAGACCGGCTGGTTCACGGGCGCGTCCTCGCCCTGGGCCACCAGGTACTGGTAGGGGAGCACCCACCGCTCCTGGCGCAGGGCCTCGGCCCTCTTGCGCCCGTAGACCTGGTCAAAGTACAGGTAGGCCGAGTATTCCGCCAGCCCCTCGTCCAGCCACGGGAAACGGACCTGGTCGTTGCCCACCTGGTTGTACCACCACTGGTGGGCCATCTCGTGGGCCACCATGTACTCCAGGTCGTCCCGGTGCTCGCGGTAGAGGTCCAGGCCGATGAGGCTCAGGGTGGGGAACTCCATCCCGTGGACGCCCAGAGGGGCCTCCACCACCGCCAGGTGGGGGAAGGGGTAGGGACCGAACCAGTCCTCGTAGACCCGCAGCGCGGCCGCCGCGTAGTGCAGGGCGGCGAGGCCCCCTTCCCGGTCCTCCGGCAGGAACCAGGACCGCACCCGCACCTCTCCGACGGCCTCTTCGGCCCACTGGAAGCGGGGGCTGGCCACCACCGCGAACTCCCGGATGGGCCCGGAGACGAACTCCCAGGTGGCCAGGCCGTCCGCACCCACCGTCTGGCTGACGACCACCCCCGGGGCGACGACCTGCAGGTCCGCCGGGGCGCTGAAGGCAACCTGGTACAGGGCGGTGGCGCAACTGGAGGCGTCGCCGTAGGGAGGAGGGAGGTAGCGCTGCCACCCCTGGGCATCCCGCAGGGCCAGGAGGGGGTAGAAGTAGGGCAGGCTCACGATCCCCGCCGAGCGCCCGAAGAGGACGTAGGGGGCCTCCGGGCTCGGGATGCGCAGGGCGTAGACCAACTCCACCTCGGCGACCTCGCCGGGAGGAAGGGGCGTCTCCAACCGGACCTCCAGCACCGTGTCGGAGGTGGTCTGGGAGAAGGAGACGTCCAGACCGTTGACCTTCACCATCTGGACGTCCATCCGCCCGGCGAACTGGGGCAGGTTCGGGTAGAGGCGGAACACGATCTCCGGGAGGGTGTCGGCGCTGGGGTTGGGGAACCGCACCGTCTGGAAGCCCACCAGGCGTTCCCCCTGCCCTTCCAGCGTGGCGTGGATGCGGTAGACGGGGACCGGGCCGAGGGCGTCCAACTGCCCCTGCGTGGAGGGACGCATCGCCTGACGGTACAGCGCCCACGGGTCCGGGGGCGGTGCCGGCGCGCGGCACCCCCCGCAGGCCAGGAGGAGGGCCAGGACCGCCAGGAACAGGGAGGCGAAAAGGCTTCTCGCAAGGCCCTGGCGCACCTTCACCATCCTGCTCGTGAGGAACCTCCTTCAGCATCCCCCCGCCCTTCAGAAACCCCCGCACGCAGGGAGCGGGCCAGGGGGTGGGGTCTCTCCCTCCCCACGTGCAAGACAGGGGCCAGGGGTAAGGTCACCTCCCACGCGAGGAGGGAGCCCTCACAGGCCCGTATCCAGCACCTGGCGCACCCGCCGCGCCAGGTCCCCCGGCGCGAAGGGCTTCTGGATGTAGGGCGTGCCTGCCTTCAGCACCCCCTGGAGCACGATGACGTTTTCCGTGTACCCGGACATGTAGAGGACCTTCATCCCCGGCCGCCTCTCGGCCAGGTCCTCCCAGAGGGCCTGGCCGTTCATCCCCGGCATCACCACATCCGTGAGGAGGAGGTGGATGGGCCCAGCGTGGCCCTCGGCCACCCGAAGGGCCTCCGCTCCGCTTGCGGCCGTGAGGACCGTGTAGCCCAGGCTCCTGAGCACCCGCGCTGCGAACTCCCGCACCGCCTCGGCATCCTCCACCACGAGGACTGTCTCGGTGCCGCGGGGCACCCCGGCGATGGCCGGCGGCTGAGGGACCGGCCGCACCGGCTTCTCCACCCGGGGCAGGTAAATCTTAAAGGTGCTCCCCTGGCCCGGCTCGCTGTAGACCCAGATGTGCCCGCCGCTCTGCTTGACGATGCCGTAAACGGTGGAAAGGCCCAGGCCCGTCCCCGTCTCCTTGGTGGTGAAGAAGGGCTCAAAGAGGTGGCTGAGGATTTCGGCATCCATGCCCACGCCGGTGTCCGTCACCGCCAGGAGGACGTAGGGGCCGGGCTTCACCTCCAGGTGCCGGCGCGCGTAGGTCTCGTCCAGGAAGACGTTGGCCGTCTCTATCGTCAGCGTGCCGCCGCGGGGCATGGCCTCCCGGGCGTTCACCGCCAGGTTCAGGATGACCTGCTCCACCTGGCTCCGGTCGGCCTCCACGGGGCCCAGGTCCGGCGCGAGGACGGTGACGAGGGCGATGTCCTCGCCGATGAGCCGGCGGAGCAACTTCTCCATCTCGGCCACCACGGTGTTCAGGTTCAGGACCTCCGGCCGGAGGATCTGGCGGCGGCTGAAGGCCAGCAGTTGCCGGGTGAGGGAGGCAGCCCGGTCCGTGGCAGCGAGGATCTCCTGCGCGTCCTGGCGGCGGGGGTCGTCCTTGCTCAGGCTGTCCCGCAGCAGGTGGGCGTAGCCGCCGATGGCCGTGAGGATGTTGTTGAAGTCGTGGGCTACGCCGCCAGCGAGGCGGCCGATGGCCTCCATCTTGACCGCCTGCCGCAGTTGCTCCTCCAGGCGCTTCCGCTCGGTGACATCCTCAAAGACGGCCAGCGTCCCTACGAACTGCCCCCCTTCAAAACGCGGGCTCCCCAGCATGCTCACGGTGATGCGCTGCCCGTCCTTGCGGACCAGGTCCAGTTCGTAGCGGTCGCTCTGGCCGCGGGCGCGGCGCTCGTCGGCCGCCCGCACCCGGGCGTAGTGCTCCGGCGCGGTGACCTTCGTCCAGTGCTGGCCCAGGAGCTCTTCGGGCGCGTAGCCCAGCATCTCCGCCGCAGCCCGGTTGACGAAGGTGAAGCGGCCCTCCAGGTCCTGCACGGCCACCCCTTCGGCCATGCCCTGGAGGATGCCCTCGTGGAAGGCGCTCAGGCGGGCCAGGTCCATGTGCGCCCGCTCCTGCTCGGTGACATCCCGGCAGACGGTGAGGACACCGTAGACCTGCCCTTCTGCGTCGCGGATGGGGACGAGCCAGGAATTGAGCCAGACCTTCTCCCCCAGGGTGAACTGGCGCTCCAGGTGGACGGGCTCGCCCCGGTCAAAGGCCTCGCGCACGTGGACGAGGAGTTCCCAAGGGCTGGCCAAGGGGAGGAACTCCGCCACCGGCCGGCCGAGGACCTCCTCCAGGGGGCGGCCCAGTTCCCGGGCCACCGCGGGGTTGGCGTAGAGGATGCGCCCCTCCCGGTCCAGGAGGACGATCATGTCCTGGGTGGACTCGGCCAGGGCTCGGTAGCGGGCCTCGCTCTCCCGGCGGGCCCGCTCGGCCTCGTGGCGCTCCGTCACGTCCTGGAAGAACCCCGCCCAGGAAGAGTTCGCCGCCGATCCGCACCGGGAAGTACTCGCTGGATAGGACACGCTCGCTGCCGTCGGGCCGGCGGACCTTCCGCTCCATCCGCCGGTGGAGCCAGGCCGCGTCCCCAGTGCGGAAGAAAGCCTCCACCGCAGCCCGGACGGTTCCCGTCATGCGCTCTCCCTGCATCGGGTCCGCGATCAGGCGGGCATGCACCTCCCAGATGGGGCGGCCCATCACCTCCTCCCGCGGGAGGCCGGTCATCTCCGCCAGGGCGGGGTTCCACTCCGTGACGAGGCCCTGGCCGTCGGTGAGGACCAGGCCGCTCACCGACTGTTCCACGATGGCGCGGAAGCGGGCCTCGCTGGCGCGGAGGGCCTCTTCGGCGCGTTGGCGTTCGGCCAGTTCGGCCCGAAGGGCGCGGTGCAACCGCGCGTTTTCCAGGGCCGTGGCAGCCTGGGCAGCGAAAGCCTGGAGGACGGGCAGGGCAGCCCGGAAGGCCCCCGGCTGTAGGCCGTAGAAGTAGAGCACCCCCAGGACGTGGCCGCCGGCCACCAGGGGCAGCCCCGCGGCCGAACGGATGCCGGCGGCCACGATGGCTGGGTTGGCCGTTTCGGGCGCGCCCTCGCCCTGGGAGGGGTGGACGCGGCCCTCCTCATCCACGTCGTCCACGAGCATGGTCTGCCCGGTGCGGGCGATCCACTGGGTGAAGCCCTCCTCCCGCGGCACGGCGTGGGCCAGGGTGCCACAGGGCAGGTCGGCCACCCGCTGGACTGGGCGGCCCGCGTCGTCCACCAGGGTCACGGCCACATGGTCCGCCCCCGTGACCTCGCGGGCCAGGGAGACGATGCGGGAGAGGACCTCTTCCACCTCCAGGGAGGAGGCCAGGAGGTGGGCCGTCTCGGCCAGGGCCTGCCACAAGTCCGTCTCGCGCTGCAGGGTCTCCTCGGCCCTCCCGCGCTCGGCCAGGGTCGTGCGCACGTGGACCTCTTCGCCGAAGGCCACCAGGGGGTGGACCCGCACCATCTGTAAGAGGGTCTTGCAGTCAAACCGCCGCCGGTCGTACTGGCAGAGGGCCACGCAGGTCCCCTGGCGGAAGAAGTCGTCCAGCCGGGCCTCGTACTCCAGCAGGCGCTCGCTGCCCGGCGCTCCCCACAGGGCCCAGGCCATCTCCCCGGTGACCCGCAGCGCGGTGTACCCTTCGGCAAGGGCCTCCCGGGCCAGATCCTCCAGCCGGGCGCTCGTGCGTTGGGGGTCAAAGGAGCCGCCCTCCAGGTAGACGTCCTGGGCGGCGAGGAAGACGAGTTGGCCCCGGGCGAGGTAGGGGTCGGGGTCCACGCCATCCTCCCGCAGGGAGTCCAGAAGGGGTTCCACCTCGTGGGTTTCGGCGATGTAGACCACCTTCTCCCCCCGTTCCAGCCCCTGCCGCAGGAAGGCGGTGAGCACGGCGCGGTGTTCCGCCTCCGTCTCGTAGATGAAAGCGCCGTGATCGCCTGGCCGCAGCCCCCCGAGGAACGAGGGCACGACTTGGTCCTTGTCTCTCCTTTCGTGAGACATGTCCGTTCCCCCCGATGAAGAAGGCTCACGCGAGGCAAGCCCCGCGCCGCTCCCCCCACGTGGACGCGGCGCTCGCAGGCCCTCAGCCGTCCCCCCGTGGCTGCTGGCCGCCCCGCCAGACCGTGGTGAGAAAGTATAAAGCCTTTCTTACCAAGAACAAAGCAAAGTACATTATAGCAGAGAAGGGAGGGGATGTCAACCGTGATGAGACGCGATTTTGACCTCACCTACCCCCCAACCCCCTCCCTCTCCATCAGCGGATGGAGAGGGAGGGGGTGGCCGAAGGCCAGGGGGTGGGTGAGGCGTGTAGGGACGAGGCGTGCTTCGCCCCCCTGGGCCGTCCCCGCGGTGGACGGCGTCGGCGCAGGCCGACGCCGGGCCTGAGCCCCGATTTGAATGGGTGGCCAAAATGGTAGGGGCGATTCGTGAATCGCCCCTATTGCAGAGGCCCCCTCTCGTCCCTGAGGGGCCGGTTGACGCCCCCCACGGCTTGCGGTACAATGCTCCAGGGGGAGTTCCGTGGGGGTCATCACGCTCACCACAGACTTCGGCCTGGAAGACGCCTACGTGGCAGCCATGAAGGGGGTGATCCTGGGCCTGGCACCTGACGCAGTGTTGGTGGATGTCTCGCACCAGGTGCCCCCCCAGGACATCCTGCACGCGGCCCTGCTGCTAGAGGGCATCCTACCCCATTACCCCCCGCAGGCCATCCACCTCGTCGTGGTGGACCCCGGCGTGGGCACCGAGCGCCGCCCCATCGCCATCCGCACGGAGCGGGGTTTCTTTGTCGGCCCGGACAACGGCGTGCTGACGCCCGCGCTGGACCTCCCGGGGGAGAAAACCGTCGTCCACCTCACGGAAAGCCGCTTCTTCCGCCAGCCTGTGAGCCGGACCTTCCACGGGCGGGACCTCTTCGCGCCCGTGGCCGCACACCTGGCACGGGGCGTGCCCCTGGAAGCAATGGGCCCCCGCATCGCCGACCCGGTGCGCCTGGGCCTCCCGAACCCTGTGCCCGCGGGCCCTGGCACCTGGCTTGCGGAGGTCATCCACGTGGACCGGTTCGGCAACTGCATCACGAACCTCAGGGCCGAAGACCTGGACGGCCCGCCGGAGGCCTGGACCTTTGAGGTGGCGGGGCACCTGCTGCGGGGCCTCAAGCCCACCTACGCGGCCGTGCCGGAGGGCGCGCTCCTGGCCCTGGTGGGGTCCAGTGGGCGGGTGGAGGTGGCCCAGCGCAACGGCCACGCCGCCCGCACCCTGGGCCTGGGACGGGGGGCGCGCCTCGTGGCCCGGCGGGCCTTCGGGCCGGCCGGCACTCCAGACTTTTGAAGGAAGGGAAAAAGACGCGATGGAACGCTTTGTCATTGAGGGAGGGTATCCCCTCCAGGGGACCGTCCACCCGAGCGGCAACAAGAACGCGGCCCTGCCTTTGCTTGCCGCCTCGCTCCTGACGGACGAACCCCTGGTCCTGGACAACGTGCCCAAGATCCGAGATGTGGAGACGATGTGCGCGCTCCTGCGCGCCTTGGGCGTGGAGGTAGAGGAGACGGGCGACCACCAACTGACCCTCCAGGCCCGCCGCCTGCGCCGCGCGCCGCTGGACCCGGAACTGTGCCGCCAGATCCGGGGCTCCATCCTCCTGGCAGGGCCCCTGTTGGCGCGCCAGGGGGAGGTGCAGGTGCCGCTGCCAGGGGGCGACGTCATCGGGCGGCGGCGCTTGGATACCCACCTCCTGGCCCTGAGCGCCCTGGGGGCTACGGTGGAGGAGAACGGCGGGTCCACCCTCACCATGCGCGCCAGCCGCTTGGTCGGCACGGACATCCTCCTGGACGAGGCCAGCGTCACCGGCACCGAGAACGCGCTCATGGCGGCCGTCCTGGCCGAGGGCACCACCGTCCTCCGCAATGCGGCCTCGGAGCCCCACGTGCAGGAACTGGCCCGCGCCCTCAATCAGATGGGCGCACACATTGAGGGGATCGGCTCCAACACCCTGGTGGTGCGCGGCGTCCCGCGGCTCCACGGCACCCGCTGGCGCATCGCCCCAGACCACATTGAGGTGGGCTCCTTCATCGGGCTCGGGGCCGTGACCCCGGGGGAGATCGTCATCAAGGACGCCGGGGTGGAGAACCTGCGCATGATCAACCTGGTGATGGGCCGCCTGGGAGTCCGGGTGGAAATCCGCGGCGACGACGTGGTGGTGCCCGACGGCCAGGACCTGCGGGTGGTGGACGACGCGCTCCAGGCCATCCCCAAGATAGATGACGGCCCGTGGCCCGCTTTCCCCGCGGACATGATGAGCATCGCCCTGGTGGTGGCCACCCAGGCTCGGGGCACGGTCCTCATCCACGAGAAGATGTTTGAGAGCCGCCTCTACTTCGTGGACAAACTGATCGCCATGGGCGCCCGCATCATCCTCTGCGACCCCCACCGGGCGGTGGTGGTGGGGCCGGCCCGCCTGCATGGAGAGCGCCTGGAGAGCCCCGATATCCGCGCCGGCATGGCTCTCCTCATCGCCAGCCTGTGCGCTGAGGGCGAGAGCGTCATCCGCAACATCGGCCAGATTGACCGCGGCTACGAACGGGTGGACCTGAAGTTGCAGGCCCTGGGGGCCCGCATCCGGCGGGAGGGATAGGCCAACCCACCCATGGAAGGGAAAGCCATGCGCAGCCCCACCCCCCGTTGGCTCATCATCTTAGCGGTCGCCCTCCTGGCCTGCTGTGGGTGTCTCGTGGCGTGCCTGGGGCTCGGCGGGTACGCGGGGTACAAGGTGCTGCGGGAGCAGGCGACCTTCCTCCTCCCCGAGCGGATCCCCAGGGACATCCCCGAACTGCACCTGCCCCCCTCCCCGGAGGACGAAGCCGCCCTGGCCCAGGCCCTGGCAGCGGACCTCCCCATCCGCGACCTGGGGGACCTGGCCCGCCGCCTGAAGGGCGTGCCTGCAGAAGCCCTGGCGCCAGCCCGCACGGGACCGCAGGAGCGCTCCCTCGGCGACCGCGAGACCTTCTGGGTGGTGGACCACAGCCGCCCCGACAAGCCCCGCTTCTTCCAGGCCGAGGCCGAACTGCGCTACATCTCCCAGCACGCCTATTTCTGGGTACAAGTGGACTTGCGAAACCCACCCGATGAGGCCCAGTTGCAGCGGCAGGGGATGGCCTTTGACGCCATCTACGAGACGAACCACCGGTACTTCGGCTCGGAGTGGTCGCCGGGCATAGATGGCGAAGCACGGGTGCACATCTTCAACGGCCGGGTCCCGGGTGTGGGAGGGTACTTCTCCAGCGTGGACGAGGTCTCCAAGGCCGTCCACCCCCAGTCCAACGAGAAGGAAATCTTCTACGTCAACCTGGACACCCTGGCGCCAGGCACGGACCTCTACAGCGCGGTCCTGGCCCACGAGTTCCAGCACATGATCCAGTGGAACCAGAACCGCGGGGAGGACGGCTGGGTGGAAGAGGGGCTTTCGGAACTGGCCATGACCCTGAACGGCTACCCCACCGATGGCTCCGAGGTCGTCTTTGACCTCTTCCCCGACACGCAACTGAACGCCTGGACCGACGAGATGGGCCGCTCACCCGTGCACTACGGGGCCTCGTACCTCTTCGCGGCCTACTTCTACGAGCGGTTCGGCGAGAAGGCCCTGCGCGCCCTGGCCACCGACCCACGGACCGACATCGCCGGGTTCAACGCTGTCCTTTCGCCCTTGGGCCTGGACTTTGACACCCTCTTCCGCCAGTGGGTTGTGGCCAACATCGTCCCCCGCGAGGAACAGAGGAGGCTCCCCTTCGGCAGCCCCTCTTACGCGCGCCGCCACGGAACGGTCCGCTTAGGCCGGCGCATCACCCGCTACCCGGCCCGCGGCGAAGGGGCCGTCCACCAGTACGGCACGGACTACTTCCTCCTCGTCCCTCCCAAAAACGGCCCGGTGGACCTCACGGTCCACTTTGACGGCTCGTCCCGCACGAGGCTCGTGCCCGCATTCCCCGCGGAAGGCCGGGCCTTCTGGTACTCCGGACGGGCCAACCAGCGCGATATCACCCTCACGAGGGCCGTGGACCTGCGGGGTGTGACCCAAGCCACCCTGACCTTCCGCACCTGGTACCAGATTGAGGACGGCTGGGACTTCGGCTATGTGGAGGTCTCCACCGATGGTGGGGAGACCTGGAGCCTCCTCCGGGGCGCGCACATGAGCGACAAGAACCCCATGGGCAACAACTACGGCTGGGGCTACACCGGCGTGAGCGGCGGCCGCAAGGGGGACGAGCCCCGCTGGCTGGACGAGCGCATAGACCTGACGCCCTACGCTGGGCGGGAGGTCCTGCTCCGCTTTGAGTACGTGACCGACGATGCCTACCACGCTGTGGGCTGGGTCCTGGACGACATCGCCATCCCCGAGATTGGCTTCCGCGATGGCGCTGAAGGGGAAGACCCCGCATGGGAGGCGCGGGGGTTCGTGCGCTCCACCAACTTCGTGCCCCAGCGCTTCGCCGTGCAGTTGGTGGAATGGGCCGGAGGCGAGATCCGCGTCCGAGAGATGCCCCTGGACGCCGAAAACCGCGGCTCCCTGGACCTTGTGGGGCTGGGCGAGCAGGTGACCCAGGCTGTGCTGGCCATCTCGGCGGCCACCCCCATCACCACGGAGTGGGGGTACTACACCTACCGGGTGGAGCCGTTGGGGGGAAGCGCGGCGGCGGAGTCCCTGGCCTTGGGCCTCTGGTGGCCGGTCCAGGTTGAGGACCTGGCCTTCGGCCGGTGAGGGAGGGACAGCCGCTCGTGGAAAGGGTCCGATTTCTGGCGAGGGTGTGCGCCCTCCTTGTGGGGGCGGCCCTGCTCCTCGGGGCGGCTGCTTGCCGCAACGCTGAACCCGCAGGGGCCACGCCCACCGCGGTTCTCCCAACGCCTGGCCTTGGCACGCCACCCGCTGCCCGGGAGGCGGACCAGGCCGCTGCCCTCCTGCCCCCCTTCCAGGGAGACCTGGCCCTCCTCGGACAGGCGACCCAGTACGCCATCACCGCCACCCTTCTGGAGGACGAGCGCCTCATCCTCGGCCAGGCGTCCATCCGGTACACCAACACGGAGGCGGTGCCGCTGGACGCGCTGGTCCTGCGCCTCTACCCCAACCTGATGGGCCCCGGCGCCGGCCTGGACCTTGAGGCCGTCTGGGTGGATGGCCGGGCCGTCCAGCCCGACCTGCGCCAGGAGGCAAGCGTGGCCCGTCTCCCCCTGGCCCCGCCCCTTTCCCCGGGCCAGGGCCTCACCCTCACGCTGGCCTTCCGCACCCAGGTCTCCCCAGAGCCCAGCCGCGGCTACGGCGCCTTCGGCGTTCACGAGGGCACCTGGACCCTGGCTGGCTTCTACCCCCTGGTGGCGGTCTACGACGAGACGGGGTGGAACGAGGAAATCCCCCCGGAGCACGGGGACATGGTCTACAGCGACATGGCCTTCTACCGCGTGGTCTGGGAGGCCCCGGAGGGGTACGTTCTGGCGTCCACGGGCAGCGTGGTGGAGGAAGCCGAGAAAGATGGCCACCGCGTCTGGACCCTGGTGAGCGGACCCGCGCGGGAGTTCAACCTGGCCCTGAGCCGGGACTACCAGGTCGCCACGTGGGACGCCCCCTCCGGGACGCGCCTCCGCTCCTTCTACTTCCCCGCACACGCCGCGGTGGGGCAAGCGGTGCTGGACTACGCGCGGAAGGCCTTCCGCCTCTACGAGGACCTCTTCGGCCCCTACCCCTACCGGGAACTGGACCTGGCGGAGGCGGGGGTTGGGGCGGCGGGGATTGAGTACCCGGGCCTGATCCTGGTGGCCGAGGGCCTCTACGCGCGGGCGGACCCCTTCACCGAGTTCGTGGTAGCCCACGAGATGGCCCACCAGTGGTGGTACAACCTGGTGGGCAACGACCAGGTGGATGAGCCGTGGCTGGACGAGGCCCTGGCGAACTACAGCACCGTGCTCTACTTTGAGCGCATCCACGGGCCGGAGGAGGCGGAGGCCATCCTGGCGACCTTCCGCCAGCGGTACGAGAACCTGGTGCGGGAGGGGCGGGACGCGGCTGTGGCCCAGCCCTCGGGGGCCTTCCCCCGGGCGGATTATGGCGTGCTCGTCTACCAGAAGGGGGCGCTCTTCCTGGACGCTCTGCGTTCCGCCGTGGGCGACGAGGCCTTCCTGGCCATCCTGCGCCAGTACGGAGCCCAGTACCGCTACCGCATCGCCCGGGGGCAGGACTTCCTGCGGGTGGCCGAGGGCGTCTCGGGCAAGGACCTGGGCCCCCTCTACCACCAGTGGCTCTACGGCGTCCGCAAAGGCCCGTGATTGAGGTTGCCTCCCCTGGCACGTGACGCCCGGCCCCACCTGTGGTATAATGCCCCCGGGCAAAGGCGCGCCCAGAGAGAGAGAGGTACCCAGGGCCGAAACGCCCTGCCCCGAGCCACAGCCGTTCCGACAACCTGAGGAGGTGCATCAATGGAGATGGACAAGGTCTCTGCCGCAATGGAGCGGGCAGGCATTCCCGGGCGCGATGCCTGGGACCTCCCCACCAGCCCCAAACGCTTCCCCGACGGTGCCTGGTACCGCATGGAAATCTCCGGCGTGGAACGCCCCAACGTCCTGGAGGCCCTCATTGACGAAATGCACAAGCGCCAGGTCCCCATCCACCGGGTCATCTCGGTGGTCATGGGGGCCACCCTCCTGGACAAGGCCGAACTGCGGGACTTCGCCCAGATGGCCGCCGAAGCCAAACTGGAAGTCATCCTCACGCCCGGCCCCCGCTCGGCCTGGGATGTCGGCCGCCAGGCCATCACCCCCGAGGGAGCCTACTCCGGGCTCCGCTTCCGCGGCTCGGACCAGTTGCGCCAGGTGGTGGCCGACATCATGCGCTGCATAGAGATCGGCTTCCGCGGCTTCCTGGTCATTGACGAGGGCCTGCTCTGGCTGCTGAACGAGATGAAGAAGAACGGCGACCTCCCCTCGGATGTCATCTTCAAGGTCAGCATCTACGCCGGGCACGCCTCGGCGGCCGGGGGCAAGGTCCTCCAGTCCCTGGGCGCGGCCACCTTCAACCCCACGGCCGACCTGAACCTGGCCCAACTGGCCTCCATCCGCCAGGCGGTGGACATCCCTCTGGACCTGCACA
>Ga0272449_1002392_pt1 | contig 17566 bp, 15 predicted proteins | sample YNPCB0241_FD_198679 | JGI IMG/M metagenome (GOLD analysis project Ga0272449, IMG submission 198679) | Hot spring sediment microbial communities from Yellowstone National Park, WY, United States - YNP-CB-024-1 | ecosystem: Environmental > Aquatic > Thermal springs > Hot (42-90C) > Sediment... | reverse complement strand
ATTCTTCTGGAAAGACTCGCTGCAAAGTACTGCGACAAGATAGTGTTTCTGTGCCAGAGAGATCTTCAGAAGGCCAAAGAATGGAAAATAGGAAAAGACCATCAACACGTTGTTATTCCCAATGCGATAATTCCAGAAGCACCCGCACAAAAAGGCGCCTTGAGAAAAGAGCTTGGCATACCTGAAAGTGTGAAAATCGTTGGCAACGTTGCAAGACTCGACCCACCGAAGAATCCCATCAGGTTTTTGGAAGTCGCAAAGTCTGTGCTTCGAGAAAGAAACGATGTTGTGTTCGTTTGGATAGGCGGGAGCGTGGTCGATGATGTCTACGGTGAGAAGGTGCGAAGGTGGCTCAAAGAGAACCCGCAGGTGAAAGAAAAAGTTCACTTTTTACCCTTCAGAAAGGACGCGGTGAAGTTGATGGCGGACTTCGACGTCTTGCTCTTGACATCTGACGCAGAAGGAATGCCCTTGGTGGTGTTGGAAGCGCTCAATCAGGGTGTGTTGGTCGTGAGCACGGACGTAGGGTGTGTGGGGGAGATGATTGAGAGACATTTCCTCGGAAATTCACCTGAAGAATTGGCGAGGATTTTGATGATGATTTTTTGTGTGGATTTGAAGGTAAATATGCGCGGTAGAGACTTATCATCTTTCGTGGAATCGTATAGGTCACTCTATATTACGGATTGATTGAAGACTTTGGGTGGTGTATTGTGCTCATTTACGTAGTTACGTTTTATGTGATAGTCTTCTTCTTTTTTCTCAATCCCAGATTGGATACTAAAGTTAGGAGATACTTCCAAATTTTTTCAGTGATCTACTTTTTATGGTTCGTTGGCTTCAGACACTCCGTTGGAGGTGATTGGGAGTCATATTTGTACCACTTTCAGAATTTGAAACTATCCGTTGAAGAATTCGTCAAATCACTGTTCAGTTGGGATCCAGGATATGTCTTAGTTGAATACATTGCGAGAGTACTTGGACTTGGGATCTACGGTGTCAACACCGTTTGTGCGTTTCTCTTCTTCCTTGGTTTGACGCAATTGATCAATGCATTTAAAATAAAAATGCGCGAAGCTTTGCTTGTTGCTTTTCCCTACTTGATTATGGTAGTTGCTAACGGTTACACAAGACAAAGTGCCGCTCTCGGATTGACAATGTCTGCGTTGTCTTATTTTAAACAAGGAAAGCTTGCCAAGTCCGTCATTTCATTCGCTCTTGCGGTTTTATTTCACAAGACCGCTTTGATTGCCGTAGCAATCTATCTGATTAAGCCCAGAAGTTTCAGACCAACGCGTTTTATTCTTTATCTCATTGGGGTTATAACTGTAACTACGATTTTGTTTAAGGTCTTCGAAAGTCGCTACAGTCTATTGTATGAATACTACTTCAAAGAGCGCATGCATTCGTCTGGGGGGGTTGTGAGAATTGCTATCAACATGGTGGCAAGCATAGTACTATTTCTTTTCTCACGACAATGGAAGAAAAGGTGGGATGATTTCGCAGTATGGGAGTGGTTCTCATACATAACCATTGTGGTGCTTGTTTCCACCTTGCTGACGAGGACAACGACGCTGGGTGATAGATTGCTTTTATATTTCTATCCTCTGCAAATAGTAGTATTCCCAAAGGTTGCGAAATTGATATCTGACAAAGCACTTCGAGCGTTGTATCTGATATTGCTTACAGCTGCTTACTCTGCTGTTTTGTTTGTGTGGCTTTTCTCTGCGGTACACAGAGATAGTTGGATACCATACAACAATCTTTTGTTCATGATTTGGAGATGACATGATGAGAGATTCTGGATTTGCTGAAGATTTTGAGTGATTAGATCAAGGAAGGAATAGCGTTTATGAAAGTGGCCGTCATAGCTTTTTCTGTCCGCGGTGCGATGGGTCAGTACTTGGAAACTTTAGTTCCTGAACTTAGGAACTACTTCGATATCTGTCTTGTCGTTCCAAAGTCTTTCGGTCAAAGTATTCCGAACGTTAGAACGATCAACTTCGAAACGGCTGAAAACAAAATCTTGACTCTCAAGATTTACCTCAACCTACGGTGGACAAAAAAGGCGTGGAGCAAAATAATCTCTGATAAGCCTGACTTGATCTACATCTTAAATGGAGAAGGTTATCCTTGTAGAATCATTCTCACAAAATAAGTCTTAGATATGTGTGGAAAACCTTGCACGATGCTGGTAGTGTTAACTTGTAGTGATGGAAGAGTGTAATTAGAGAATGCGATTGGTATTACCGTTGTTGGTTTGCCAAAGATTCCTCGCTACACAAAGACCTTAGACTTACTACAAGAAGGACATATGGGATAAGGGAAAGGAAAGTTTTTGTGTTTTTGGAGAATGGGAAAGTCTAAAAGAATGATCGCAGACTTTGCAAAGGAATTGTTGGTTACGTATTTGTCTTGAGCGTTTTTGTAAAAGCTGGTAGAATAACGTTTTGGGCAGGAAAGCGTTGAGTTATCCATATCGGGATACCTCCTTTTGTCAAGAGTTGTTGGGGGTGCCCCCCATTTAAAGAATAATGCGGTTTTTGGAAAGGTTCAATACTTTTAGTTAACATTATCGGTCAAAAGGAGGGGGTTATATATTGATAAAAATTTTATTTATAAGAAGTGAAAGGGCATACTTACCAGAAATAGATGCTTATATTGAATATTTTAATAAAACTGATGAGTTTAGAGCTTATGATTCTTTAAAACTAAAAGGCGAATACCAATTAAAAGACTTTGATGTTATATGGGAATTTAAAGGTTTTGGTGGTATCAGAGTTAAAGATCAGATACTTGTACATGAATATGCATCGCTATCTGTAGGAGCATTTCCAAGAGTTAAAAATTGGTTAAAATCTAAATTAAATCCTAAGCCACACCTGAGAATATTTCTTAATGAGGATGTTAAAGCAGGATTTTTTTTAGAGATAATGTGAGATATTGCTTTAGGGATATGGGTATACATAGAAAATTTTTGCAAGCGAGAAATTCAACAAAAGAATATGATTTTGTATACATAGGTTCCATATCAAAAGAACGTAAAATTGATCGATTACTAGCAAAATTTACGATGAGAAATAATGGTAAACTTTGCTTGATAGGAGAAGTTGAGGACGATATATATAAAGCTTATAAGAACAACGCAGACATTATTTTTACTGGAAAAGTTCCATACTCAGAGGTTCCTGAAATAGCATCTAAGGCAGTATATGGAATTAATTACGTGCCAAACAAGTATCCTTACAACATTCAGACATCTACTAAATTATTAGAGTATCTAGCATTAGGACTTAAAGTAATAACTACTGACTATAAATGGGTAAGAAAGTTTGAAGAAAAGTATGGGTGCTCGTTTTATAAATTGGATGAACGTAATTTCGATATTGACATCAATGAAGTAAACAAGTATGAATTTATATCCAAATTAAACATAGAAGATTTTCTCTGGGATAATGTTATAGAAAAATCGGGTATTATAAGAGAGCTACAGGCATTAATCAGATAATTTCAGGAGCCATGCATCGGTGCTATTAGATTAATAATAGATCGAAGCTTACTTAAGACAATGATTTCGTTTTAGACATAAATTCATTGGAAATTTTGATACGTAAAAATTAATTTGGAATGTTAGTTGAATTATTTATCCTAGACTCGGCAAGTGATGGCGAATGGTATTGAAACTAAAGAATTTTTTGTTCAAAACAATTAAATGGAACCACCGTTTTAAGTGTTAAAATATAATTGCAAAATCAAAACGGGTAATCTTAACTTGTAGTGATGAAAGAGTGTAATTGCGAAAGGGTGCGATTGATATTACCGTTGTTGGTTTGCCAAAGATTCCTCGCTACACAAAGACCTTAGACTTACTACAAGAAGGACATATGGGATAAGGGAAAGGAAAGTTTTTGTGTTTTTGGAGAATGGGAAAGTCTAAAAGAATGATCGCAGACTTTGCAAAGGAATTGTTGGTTACGTATTTGTCTTGAGCGTTTTTGTAAAAGCTGGTAGAATAACGTTTTGGGCAGGAAAGCGTTGAGTTATCCATATCGGGATACCTCCTTTTGTCAAGAGTTGTTGGGGGTGCCCCCCATTTAAAGAATAATGCGGTTTTTGGAAAGGTTCAATACTTTTAGTTAACATTATCTCTTTCACAAAAGGAGGCGTTTTCATTGAAAGTTATATACGCAGTTTTCGATCATCTAGAAAAGGGTGCTGACTACGGATTATTAGAAAGGCTCGATGCTACGAGCATTCTACTTCATACCAAAACTGGAAGAATAAATAAGGCTTTGTCTTGGGCGATGGTGGTAGGAAGATGCTTATTCGATCGCGGAGTTTTCGTAACTCAGTCTGGGCAAAGAATTATGGCTGTTTTAAAAAAAATGGGGTTCAAAGTCGTTTTTTTAAATCACGGATGGGGCACCAAACGCGTGCCTTCGCACCTTGAATCTAAAAATAAAAGAGAACTAAAAAACTCTAGGTTGTTCAGGATATCCATAGACTATGTCATATGTTACAGTGACTTTGACAAGACCTATTTTCTCCGCCATCCTTTACTTGATGATCTTCCAATGCCTGAATTTGTTCCTCTTGGACATCCGAGAAACGATTTTTTGGTCAAGAATAAAGATAACATTGGGTACAAGTCAGAAGTAAGAAAAAAACTTGGGCTACCGACGGATGCAAAAGTCATTTTAATAGCTCCAACTTATAGGGACATTCCCGAGTACAATGTTGAAGTTCTCAACTTGTATATTAGGGAATTAGAGAAATTGCAAAGATATTTAAATGAGAGGGTCTACGTATTGTACAGGCCGCACTATTCCATAGTGAGTTTAGAATACCAAAATTGGAAGAATATTATAGTTTGCGACAATAACAGGTTTCCAGATCCTAGACCTCTGATGTTGGCTTCTGACTTGCTAGTAACTGATTACAGTTCTATTTTTGTTGATTATCTTCTCATAGACCGTTCAGTGGCGTTCTTCCAGCCTGATATAGAGAAATACCAAGAAGTAAGGGGGTTGGCAATCGATCCTGATAATAAAGTTCATATGCCAGGTCCAAAACTCAAAAGTCTCAAGGAAATACTTGAACTTTCTGAAAAAGATTTTGCCGAGTACGACTTAGAAGTTTCTAAAAAGTTTTTTCATAAGTTTACAGACGGCGCTGCTACCGAAAGAGTGGCGAGTTTTATTAATAATCTTCTTGAAACAATGCGAAAGGAGGTCTGAAAATTGAAGAAGACCTACGTTATAATTTTAGCTGCTGGAAGTTCAACACGATTCGGTGGCGAGATTCCTAAGCAATTTTCCAAGTTAGCCGGTAAGCTTGTTATTGAGCATACTATTGATATTTTTGAGAACCATCCCTTGATCGACGAAATAATAGTAGTTGTAAATCCACAGTTTAGGTTCTATGTGGAAGAAATTGTTACCAAGAATAATTTCAGAAAGGTAAAAAAGATACTAAACGGTGGGAAAACACGTCAAGAAAGCTCTAAAATAGGTGTTTTTTCTATAGATGACGATGATGATGCTTACGTTCTGATTCACGATGCCGTTAGACCTTTTGTCTCAGACAAGACTATAAGTGAAGTTATTCGTATGCTGCATGAATATGAATCCGTCGATGTTGCGATAGATGCGACTGATACTGTTATAATGCGTGATGAAACAGGTACTGTCGTTCGAGACATACCAGATCGGAGCAAACTAATGCTTGGTCAAACCCCGCAAGGATTTAGACTTAGTGTTATCCAAGAAGCTTATAAACGCTTTGAGGAAAATCCTCTGAAAGTTACAGATGATTGTGGTCTGGTTGTAGGATACGGTCTGGGTAGAGTAGGTATCGTCAAAGGAGAAAGATTTAACATTAAAATTACTTACCCAGAAGACCTATACCTGGCTGACAAGATTTTTCAGGTTAGGAGGTATTTGCTTACGCAAGATCTGTCACATTTTGACAGCTTGTCTGAAAAAGTTATCTGTGTGTTTGGTGGAACTAGTGGTATTGGTAAATCCATTGTCGAGGCGGCAAAGTCATATGGTGCACATGCTTACGGCTTCTCCCGCAGAACAGGCGTTGACGTTAAAAATGCTGAGAGTGTTAGGAAAGCTTTAGAGGAAGTTCATAACAAACATGGGCAAATTCACTATGTTGTAAATACTGCAGCTATAATGAACTTAGGTACCATAGAAGCAAGGGAATATGACAGTATTAAGGAAGAAATAGAGATAAACTATTTTGGTTCGGTAGTTATAGCTAAGGAAAGTTATAGGTTTTTAAGAGAAACAAAAGGAATGCTACTTTTGTTCGCCTCAAGTTCCTACACACGTGGTCGAGAGTTATATTCTATATATTCCTCAACCAAGGCTGCTATCGTAAACTTTGCACAAGCGTTAGCCAACGAGTGGTCTGCGACTGGAATCAGAGTAAATGTTATTAATCCTGAACGCACAGATACAGAATTAAGAAGGAAGAACTTCGGATACGAAGACAGTTCTTTGCTGTTATCTCCAGAGTATGTTGCACATATTTCATTGTCTGTTCTTCTCTCACACTTAAACGGGCAAGTTATCGATGTTAGAAAGCATGACTGTACCGAAGGTCTCGACTTCAGTGTTTAACTTGCTGGATTCTTGTACCTCTGTTTAAAATTCGCTTACAGTTGAAAGCTGTTATAAAACTTTCAGATCTTCCAAAGTCTAAATTCGCACATTTATATTCCAGAACTAAGCCGATATTAGGGTTCAAAGCGAAGAAATGTTTTTAGACTTATTTGAGAAATATATTGTTTTGCGTATCAAGTAAGGCTTTGTGATTTGATTAGGGGTGTCTAAACGGAAAAGCCTTAACTCTCTGAAACAATTAATCGATGGATTTTTCATGCTATCAAGGGGGAATTTGGTTGAAAAAATACTTGAAGTTGTATCTAACATTTTCCTTAGGGACTTGGTTTAAAGCAGCGGTAACCATGATAACAGCACCATTAATAAGTTATTTGTTAACACCAGATGAATTTGGTAGAGCGTCAATGTATAGTATGTTTTTCCAAGCTCTATACACCTTAATGTTCTTGGGAAGTGACCACGCCTTTTTCAGATTTTTCTACGAGAAAAGTGAAAGCGATAGACGTGAGCTACTATGGAATTGTCTTTATCCTTCTTTGACAACATCAACAATCATAGCTGTCCTTGTTTTTACATTTGGTGATGCCATCAATAGGTATCTTTACGGAGAGCAGTATAGGTATGTTTCTTTGCTTCTCGTCGTTACGATATATTTGTCACTTTTTCAAAGGTATAACGCTTCTGTAGTGCGCTTACAGAAAAAGGGGTTCCTCTATTCAATGATCGAGGTTGTCAATTCGCTTGCAACCGCTCTATCTACAATTGTGCTCGCAAAAATAATGCACGGAAGCTTTTACTCCATTATAGTTGGGCAACTCATTGGCTATTTGGCAAGCTTGCTTGTAGGAATCCCTCAGTTCAAAGGGTATTGGAAACCAACTGCTGTTTCATTGAAGGATATACGAGAGTTGCTGGCGTATGGCTTACCATTTGTGCCAGCACTTTTGATGGGGTGGTTGTTCAGTTCCATCGACAAAATTAGCCTTAGACAATATCGTACATATACAGAAATTGGTCTGTACTCTGTTGCTTACAAAATAGCGTCTGCTTTATTATTAGTCCAAGCTGGTTTTACACTAATATGGGGTCCGACGGCATTTGAAAGGTATGAGCAAAACAAAGATGACAGAGCATTTTTTAAAAAAGCTAATTCCGTTGTGAGTTTTGCCATGTTTTCATTTGGAATGGTTGTTTTTACTTTCAAGGATTTATTGATACTGCTTTTCTCAAGAAGTTATAGAGAAAGTGCACAAATTCTTCCCTTTTTGATACTCGTGCCTGTAATGTTGACTATTTCCGATACTGCGCAAATAGGAATCAGCATCAGTAAGAAAACTTATTGGCATTTGGCAACAACTGTTATGGCAACTGCTGCTAACTACTTGGGCAACAGACTTTTGGTTCCATCGTTTGGGGCTCGCGGAGCAGCTATCTCAACAGGTTTATCTTACATTCTCTACATGTTTGTAAGAACGTTCATTTCTGAGAGGTTGTTCCCTGTAGGATTTGACATAAAACGAATTTCAGTGAGCTCTTTAGTAATATTGGCAGTTTTGGTAGTGGGCACTTTTAACCATTCGTACACTCTAAATATTTTGGTTGGACTCTCAGGGTTGGTGTTAATAACTCTCATGTATGGTGAAGAGTTCAAGATTCTTCGCAGCGAGCTCTTAAGCCTTCTTAGGAAAAACGTGTAAAACGAATAAAACGAAGAGTGTCTTTGAGCCTTTAGAGTTTGGTTTTTCAATCAGTGATTTTAAGCAATGGTAATTAAACCGACTTGCGGGATTGCATAGAGAACTTGATAGAGTTTTTGTTTGCTTATGGTCCAGTCTTTGCACATGTCCTCGATCTTAATGCTGACTATTGCTTTCATGACATCGAGATGGTTTTCAGTGAGTTGTCCTGCAAATTATACAAACATACATGCTTTTCCCAGGGAGGTTTTCCCTCAGTAAAAATTCCTTCCTACTGCTGGTTTTTAAATTGCTGGTCTGTAATTTGCCCAGACTTTCGTCATCCCCCAATCGTTTTTATATTTCTCTTCTGAACGATTTTCTTAGCATTTGCAAGTTATCCTTTTATTGCCAGAAACATCTTTCAGAATGTTTCAGGTCATTTTGGATTTTACATAATAAAGTTAGAATAGCATGATATAATATGGTTAGAAAGTGTTAACGTGTAGTGATTAAAGAGTGTAGTTGCGAAAGAATGCGATTGATATTACCATTGTGGTTACTACATAGATTCTTCACTACACAAAAACCTTATGAGCGTTTTTGTATAAGCTGGTAGAACCACCTTTTGGACAAGAAAGTGCTTTGTTGTTCATCTTGGGGAACCTGCTTTGTCAAGAGTTGGTTGGGGGTGTCCCCTATTTAAAGGATAATGCGGTTTTTGGAAAGTTTCAATACTTTTAGTTAGCATTATCAGCTTTGTTGAAGTGGTGGATGCACATGAAAGTTCTTGTCCTGACGAACCTTTTTCCATTTGAGGGTAATTTGGCAAGTGGGATATTCATAACAAAAAGGCTCGAACAATGCGTCAAACTCGGCATTGATTATACAGCGGTGCCGGTTTGGTTCGAGGATGATTGGTTAATCAGATTTGCAAGGCGCTTGCTTGGAAAAGAGCAGATTAACCCAATTAAAGAACTCAATGGGGTTCAGTACTCGCGGTTGGATTGAGAAAGAAAGGCCACCTGGTTGGTGTGGAGATTGATTAGAAAGATAAATCAGATCATTGAAGAGCACGTGATAGCAAAGCAAGCCGAAGGTTTTGTACACTGTGTGGAGTCACGTTTTGATTTATCCAGTTTCGACTTGATCCATGCCCATGGGATGTTCACACCACCAGCAGGTTTAATCGCACAGATTTTGTCTGAAAAGTATTCAAAACCATACGTTTTGACAGTTCATGGAAGCGACGTCAATATTCTCATGGAGAAAAGAAAGAAGGTCTACTTGGGCGTTTTCGAGTCGGCTCAAGCGGTGATTTTTGTCAGCAACGCGCTTCTCGAGAAAGCAAGATCTTTTGGTTACTCAGCTAAAAACGCTGCCGTCATTCTAAACGGGTACGATCCACAGATTTTCAGATCGCTCGACAAAGACCAAGTGAGAAGACAGCTTGGAATATACACCGAAGGGTACAAGTACGTTGGGTTCGTGGGAAATTTGATAGAGATAAAGCGAGCGGATAAGCTGATTGAGATATTTGAGTTGATAAGGAAAAGAGTTCCGAAGGTCAAATTCATTGTAGTTGGGGATGGGCATTTGAGAGCGAAAATGGAGGAGCAGGCAAAACAAAAAGGTTTGGATGTTTTATTCACAGGAATGTTAGACCAATCGGAGGTAGCGAAATACATGAATGCAATGGATGTAATGATCCTGCCGAGCAGGACAGAGGGATTTGGAGCAGTTGTTATTGAAGCTCAAGCATGTGGCACGTGTGTGATTGGAAGTAGCAACGGTGGAATACCGGGGGCGATAGGGTTTGAGGAGTTTGTAGTTCAAGAAGGGGAGAACTTTGAAGAAAGATCTGCTGAGAAGGTAGTTTGGGTATTGGAAAATGGGTATGAGCCGAATAGGTTTATAGAACGGGCGAAGGATTACACTTGGCAAATTACTTGGCGCAAGAGGCGCTGCATTGAGTACGGGCTTGTCTTACGTAATCGTCTTCGCCATAGAAAGCTCCGTCTCCGTGAGGCTTTATCTAGTCAAGTATAGTTTCAAGAAGGCGTACACATCGATCCGAATCTTTACGATCGTCGCGACTTTGAACTCTTTCATCGAAAAAGTGAGCGTTGGTGTGTTGAGCAGTCTGATCGGTCTGGCCTTGTTGATCCTTCTCTAACAAGACGTGTTCAGGCGATTGGTGAAGGGCGCTTTTGAAGGGTGGGAGATCATCGCTAAGAGATGCAGGTAAATGACGAGATTAACGGGGTAACTGTGCTTTGTTTCGTCCCGTCTTGCGTCTCGCGTTGTGCGTTTTTAAGGAAAGACAAAAGTTTCATCACGTCGAACGGCCCACATGCAGTTCTACGATTTAGCTTTTACCCTCTGGTGTCGACGAGGAGCCGACGAAGTATAATTCAATCAGAAACCATAAACGAGAGAGATGTTTCGACGTGTCTCAGCGGTGAGTCTAAGTCATTACACGCGCCAGATCACGAAAGGAGACTGAAAGGTGCTCAAACTCTTGGTTGTAAAGTTTTTAGAAATCGTCGCAAGACTGTTCTGTAAGATGGATAAGGATTTAGTGACGCTGTATTTCTTGAATTACTCAGGTTGCAATTTGAACCCACTTTTAGAAGCCTACGAGAAAGGTGAGATAAAGAACTGCAAGTTCAAGGCCATAGAGTTGCCGGAGAAACCCTTTGAATCACTGTGGAAGAGATTACTTTTCAAATGGTACGTGATCAAATCAATAGCCAAGAGCAAGGTGATCGTGACGACGCATGGTGGTAGGAAGTTGCGTGGAAAGACGATTCACATCGAGCTGTGGCATGGTTTTCCAACTAAGAAGACAGGACTGATGCACAAACGATTTCAAACATGGTACGGTGGTAAGCCTGACATTTTCTGTTCTTACTCCGATTTTGGCACCGTTTTGAGAAACGCGTGTGTCGGATTGTCGATCAGTCGATACGTTGTCACGGGTGCACCGAGGAACGATTATCTGTTGACAGCGGACGGCAAGAAGAGCCTCGAGAAACTTTTTGGTATGAGTCTTGAGGGGAAAAGGGTTATCATTTTCGCTCCGACCTTCAGGTTTAAGTATTATGAAGATTTTGTCGAGGGGAACAAATCTTACGACAACTTTTTTGGATTCAAGGAATTCAATATACAAAAGTTTTTGTCTTTTCTTGAGGAGATCGACATCGTGTTCTTCTTGAAGCTCCATCCCAACGAAGAATTGCTCTTTGTGGATCATTTCAAACGTTTTGGTAGCGATCGCATAAGAATCATAGAATCGGCGATCTTGAAACGTGAGAGAACAGATTTCTACAAACTGCTGAACGGCGCAGATCTTTTGATCACTGATTATTCATCTATCTACTTCGACTGGCTCTTGCTCGACAGACCGGTCGTTTTCACACCGGTTGATCTGAAAGAATACAAAGAAACTCGCGGTGGATGGTTGCTCGACTACGATTTCTGGGCGGCTGGGCCGAAGTGTGTGGACCAAGAGTCTTTGCAGAGGGAAGTGAAGAAAAGTTTGGAAGATCCCAGCTATTATAGACCAGAAAGACAAATGGTACTGAAGTTGGTTCACCAATACCGAGACGCTAATTCTACAAAAAGGGTCTTAGAATTGATCCAAAAAGCACTCAGCGGGGAGAGGTCGGTATGAGAAGAGTTCTGACCTACGGCAGTTTTGATCTCTTTCATGTTGGGCATTTGAACTTTCTACAAAGGGCAAAGACTTATGGAGATTACCTGATCGTTGGAGTTGCGACGGAGGAGTTCAACCTCCAAAAGGGAAAGATCAGCCTTTTCAGTTACGAAGAAAGGGCCAAGATCGTGGAAAACATAAAGTGCGTTGATGAAGTTTTCCCGGCAAACAGTTGGGAGGAGAAAGTGAGAGACATCCAAAAGTACAAACCAGACGTGATCGTCGCGAGCGAAGAGTGGAGGGAGAAGTATGAACCGTTGAAGAAAATGTGCCGTGTGGAATTTCTTCCAAGGATGCCGAACATCAGTAGTTCCAAGTTTAAGCAATTGTTGAACTCGATCGATGAACTGCGCTCGATTCTGAGACAGCTTCCCGAGGATGACAGGCGAGCTGTTTTGAACTTGATCAGAGAAAAGCTGAGAGATGAAAAGTAATGACCTGGCGATTATCGAAAAGTTACACCCATCAATTGAGTGTCCAGGACCATCACCCATCGAGGTGAAAAAATTGAAACAATACCTTAAGTCATACATCTCGTTTTCCTTGGGCATGTGGTTTCGTGCGGGGATCTCTTTCCTCTCTGTGCCTGTCATATCCTACTTGATCATACCAGAAGAATTCGGAAAGAGTGCGATGTTCACCATGACGTTCAGCGTCATAACTGGTTTCATGTTTCTGGGTACGGACCAAAGCTTCATGAGGTTCTTCAACGAGTACAGAGAAGAAGAAAGAAGAAGACTTTTTTGGGCATGTCTTTCTCCATCGTTTGTAGTGACCACGTGCGTTTCATTCATTCTGTTAATCTTTGGAAAACAAGTCAGCTTGCTGCTGTATGGAAGAGTCTATCCAAACATAAACTTACTGCTCTCGATCACTCTGTACTTGGTACTGCTTCAGCGTTTCAATCAAAGCTTGGTTAGAATGAGAAAGAAGGGATTTCTCTATTCACTGATAGACTCCGTGAACGCCGTTGGTAATTTTGCTTTCACACTCATATACGCATTATTCGTTGAGAGAAGCTTCATAGCCATAGTTTTCGGAAACATGATGGGATACGTTTTGGCTTTATTTACTGGCATCTATTTTGGTAGGGAATATTGGAAACCAGCGAGGTACAGTTTTTCTGAAGTTCGCGCTGTCTTGAAATTTGGTCTTCCATTCGTGCCGAACTTGTTGCTCGCTTGGTTGTTCACATCAATGGATCGAATCTCACTCAGACGGTACAGCACGATGACGGAGATCGGTTTGTACAGTACTGCGTTCAAGATAGTTTCGGTCATGAACTTGTTCCAGACAGGTTTTTCTCTTCTGTGGATGCCCACTGCGTACGAGCGATACGAGAGCGACAGAGGGGACACGGTGTTTTTCAAAAAGGCGTTCGAAATGATTTGCTTCGTTGTCTTCTCTGTTGGATTCTTGGTCGTTGGATTCAAAGACGTGATCTTTCTTCTCTTGGCGAGGAGTTACAGACCGTCTGCACAGATTGCTCCGTTTTTGATTCTGGTACCAATCATGCAGTTGTTGTGGCTCGTGAGTGGTTTGGGAATAGACCTGACGAAGAAGACATACTGGCACATGGTCATTTCATCTGCAGCGGCGCTGTTGAATTTTGTTGGCAACACTTTGCTCGTACCGCTGTATGGCGCCCGCGGTGCAGCGATCTCGACGGGTCTTTCTTATGTGCTCTATTTCTACATGAGGACCTTTATTTCAGAGAGACTGTTTCCAGTCGGGTACGATATCAAAAGGGCTTCAGCTGGGATATTGATGATGATCGTTGCTTCATCGATAGGAACACTCGGCACAGACCTTTCGCTCAACGTGTCGGTGGGAATGGTTGGGCTTTGCGCCGTTGTGTGTCTCTACAAGAAAGAATTTGCTTCACTGAGGAAAGAGGTGCTAAGTTTTGTTCGAACGAGGAGGCAAAACTCTAAACCATCGGCGTGAAGCATTCTTGGCATCTTTTTTCTCGCAGACGAACTCTACCATCCCATTCCGAGTAGCCACACCAAGATGACGTTTCGAACAGGCAGGTCGATATCGTCACGAATCACGTAATCCGCTTCTTTCGGTTTTTTATTTGACCCGCCGGTCTCTAAACGGATGTTGTTGAAAATCAAATCAGCTTTGGTTTCATCTTTCTCTGCGAACACATCACCTGCACGCTTGAGGGCAAAAACAACGAAAGCTTCTCTGAAATTAGCTGTCTCTCCCTCGAGAACGCTGTAGATAGCTGGGTCAGCAAAGAAGATCTTTGCACCTTTCGAGTATGGTTTCTCAATCCTCGTTTTTCGGACCAAATTTATGAGACCTATTCCTTCCATGGCCCAGAGTAATCGATAAAGCTTTTCTTTACCAAGATTCCAATCTCTGCACATAGCTTCGACGTTCACAGTTGGAATCTTTGAAAAAGCCAAATGGCTGATTATCGCTCTCATAACTCCAAGGTGATTATCCATGAGTTGACCCAAAAAATAAGGTATATCTGCGTATATGCTTTTCTCAATGACGTTGCTCATTCGTTCTTTGAAATTCCCCTCTTTATAGAAGGGTCTTGTACCGTGCTCTCTGTAGTCTCTGAAGTACTTGAGAACATCAACCTGCTTTAAAACTTCTATCGCGAGCTCTGTGAATCTTTTATCGAACGGATCAGGGATTTGTGGTAGTTCTTTTCCTGTCTCAAAATAAATGTATTCTCTTAAAGACATCAGCGGAAGATTGTGAACGACGAATCTTCTCGATAAATCAACTACACCTTTTCTAAGTACTACTGAGCTACTATCACTCAACCAGATCTTTTTATTTGGAAATGAGTCGTGGAGGCTTTTAACGTGCAAAGACCAATCTTTCAGATAGTGCACTTCATCGATGATGAGGCCATCGTAATTGACGAGTATGTACTGAGCCAGCTGTTGAAAGGGAACAGTGTAGATGATAGGATCGTCGGCCGAGATGTAGAAGAGGACCGGCAAGAAGTATACCTTTAGCTGTAAAACGCTTCTCCAGTTCATTGAAGTAAGGACGACGTCTTTCTGGAAGAAAAGAGATCATTCTGTTCATGCGTAGTTCTAAGGATTCAACAGCGTTTTCGATGCCCACACAGGTCGCCCCTCGAATATGATCGTTCAACTACAGGCTATATTTACCACAAAGTCGTTCTATCACGGAACGAATTCATTGGAACTCGTAAATGAGCGTTCTATCGTGGAACGAATCACTCAAAAAATCGTTCTAAATCAGAACGTTGCTGTCTAAGCCGTGGTGGCCAAGAAAAATCGTTCGAATTTATCGATCATGATTTCAGCTGTTCACAAGATGTCATAGAACGACGATGATCAAGTTCAGTTTTCCACTTCCGCGAAAATCAAGGTGGAAGCTTCACTTGCACGTGAAACGTGATTTCAACTCTTTACAGTCCGACGTTTCTCAATGCCAGAATGATGATCCTAAGATGTGAAGAAGAAGCTTTCCTTTGTCAGAACGAGATGCGGGCGTGGTATCATTGCTGTGGGCAGAGAATATGACGAAGGATGTTGGGTTTCTGAAAGACAAGAGCAAGAGATTCTTTTCCAACGCGCTGTATTTATTCGAAAGAGGAGATCATGATCTCTGTGCCTTCAATTTGGAGCAATCCTGTCAACTCTTGGTTAAGTACTTCATCGCCAAACGAGTTTGGGAGTGGCCGAAGACCCACTAGCTCGATTCTCTCATGAGGAGTCTGAGTGAGATCTACGAGAAGGCGGAGATATACGAGTATTACTTGGAGAACGAGTTATTCTTCGACGATCTGTCCGACGCCCACTTCACGAGCAGGTATTTCCCGAAGGCCTTCACCAAGAACTTGACCCAGAAGCTGATAGCCGAATACAGAAAATTCTTGAACTTTCTGGAGGTCACCCTGAATGAAAAGCTTGATTTCGATAAGTAAGAAGATTTGGGAAGAGAGGAAAAAATACTTCGAGAACTACCTCGAGTACGGTGAGAAGATAAAACGGATCGCGAGAGATCTTCTCGGTGACGATGTGAAAGTTTTGATCTTCGGTTCTGTCGTTCGAGGGGATTGGAACGCGAACAGCGACATAGACGTTTTGATCGTCTCAAAGGAGTTTTCTTCCAACTGGGAAGAGAACAGATGGGTCAGGACGCACATCAAAAGATCGATCGGCCCGCTTTCTCCGTTCCAGATCCATCTGGCGAGCGTTGAAGAGTACGAATCGTGGTGGAAAAGGTTTGTGGAGAAGAACTGTGTCGAGGTGTGATGAGCACGGGCCGAAGACTCACCAGAATAAAGCGAGTCAGCCCTCGGTAAGCTCTTTCATCACAAGTTTCCAAAGCCGCTGAGCACAAGACCTCACCATTCTAACACCGCTTGGCGAGGGTATTTCCAGCTTATGCGTTTCCCAACGGCACTCTACGAGAGTTGTTTCAAGATACATCGTCCTGAAGGAGCGAATCAATCCTTAGCTTGGATCTTTACCAATGGCGCATGTGAGTTGAGAATTCAATGATAAGAGACATTTCCACCTTTGGAAAAGATGTTTACTGGAGGATGGGCTATGGAAGCTGACGATGCCTCGAATGGGCCTCAACGTTGTGCGTAAGGTACCTGTCGGACAAGACTTGCAATCGTGTCTTCATGTGACAATCGGAACACTTTCACAGCCCACGCAATGGGTTCTCACCGACGCAGCCATGCGTACATCCTGTCTGCTCATATAAAAAGCGCCGGCTCACGCCGGCGCGTTGTGGGAATGCTGTTCACTTTGCGTACTCTTCGAGCGCGTCTATGAAGTCTTCGTCCAAGAACGCTGGCCCTCTGAAGCCAAGTTTAGGTTTTGCGAACATCTCAGTTCTTCTGAGTCTGTAGGTTTGCATCAAGCTCTGAAGCTGTTCTACGTTGATCGTCTTTTCTATCTCTTCTCTTATCTGTTGGATGATCTCTGCACGCTTCTGGTTCAGTTCTCTTACCTTGGTTCTGAACTCGTACACGCTCATGTTCTTGGCGTTCTCGTAGAGCTCTTTGTACTGCTTCTGTAACTCTTCAAGCTTTGCATTTGCATCTTTGATCACACCGAGTATCCTTTGAGCTTGTTCCTTGGTCAGGTTCATCTCTTTGAACATTTCTTGGTAGGTGAGTTGTTGTTTTGCTTGATACCTTGGAATTATGCATTGTCTGTAAGCTGGCATGTTCCTCATGAGTGGAGCTTGGAATCTGGTCTGTGGAATGTTTGAAAACCTTCCACCTGCGAAACTCAGACTTGCCAAAATCAGCAGTGCCACCGTCAAAACCACGAACCTTTTCACTCTGATCACCTCCTATAGTTTTGTGTTTCCATTTCTATTGTCCCCTCATGAAAGATGTTTGTTGTGGTTTTTAAGAAAACTCTAATGATTCCACTGAACCACGAGAGAATCGTCTCTGTGTGAGCGTTTCCTGCTTGAATGAATCTACAATGAAGACGGTGAGCGATCGTGAACTGAGGAATTTTTGGCGTCTAATCTTGGAGGTCTCGGATGACAGGCTTTATCTCTTGAAG
>Ga0272449_1002390_pt1 | contig 17569 bp, 24 predicted proteins | sample YNPCB0241_FD_198679 | JGI IMG/M metagenome (GOLD analysis project Ga0272449, IMG submission 198679) | Hot spring sediment microbial communities from Yellowstone National Park, WY, United States - YNP-CB-024-1 | ecosystem: Environmental > Aquatic > Thermal springs > Hot (42-90C) > Sediment... | reverse complement strand
TTTAGCACATACCTGCTCATTTAAAAACCAAGATTATAAAACGCTGAAATACCCTTAAATTGAGCTATATCTCCTAATTCCTCTTCTATCTGAAGAAGTCTATTGTATTTTGCTATTCTTTCCCCCCTTGAAAGAGAACCTGTTTTTATAAATCCTGTATTAAAAGCTACAGAAAGGTCTGCTATCATAGTATCTTCTGTTTCACCAGATCGGTGAGATATTACTGCTGTATATTTATTGTTTTTTGAAAGCTCAATTGCTTCAATGGTTTCAGATACTGTTCCAATTTGATTCAGTTTAATAAGTATAGAGTTAGCAATTCCTTTTTTTATCGCCTCTTTTATTATTTTTGGATTTGTAACTACAAGATCATCGGCTACAAGCTGAATTTTTTTACCAAGTCTATTTGTAATAATCTGCCAGCCCTCCCAATCTGTCTCGCTCATTCCATCTTCTATTGAAATAATAGGATATTTATCTACTAAAGCTTCATAGTAAGATACAATATCCTCTGAACTAAGTTTTTTACCATCAACATGGTAAAATCCTTCTTTATAAAATTCCGATGCTGCTGGGTCTAATGCTATATATATCTCTTTTCCAGGTTCATAGCCAGTTTGTTTTATAGCTTCTAAAATTAATTTTATTGCCTCTTCATTATTTTCAAGCATTGGTGCGAATCCACCTTCATCCCCAACAGCAGTGCTAAGTCCTCTTTTTTTAAGTATTCCTTTTAAAGTATGGAAGACCTCAACAGCAGATCTTAAAGCACTGGAAAATTTTGTAAAACCAATTGGAACAATCATAAACTCTTGAATGTCTAAATTATTGTCAGCATGAACTCCACCATTAATTATATTCATCATAGGAAGTGGTAGCACCTTAGCATGAGTTCCACCTAAATACCTATAGAGAGGAAGACCAAGTTCTTGGGCTGTAGCTTTACAAACTGCCATAGATACTGCCAAAATAGCATTTGCACCAAGTTTACTTTTATTTTCTGTCCCATCAAGTTCAATTAAAAATTCATCAATTCCTTCTTGGTCAAGGGATTCCATGCCAATTATATTAGGAGCTATTTCATTGGTAATATTTTCTACAGCTTTCAAAACTCCTTTTCCCATATATCTCTTTGAATCTCCATCTCTTAACTCAAGGGCTTCTCGTGTACCAGTTGAAGCACCAGATGGAACGGTTGCAATACCCCATGCTCCTGAATCAAGTAAAACTTCAACTTGCACTGTTGGATTGCCTCTTGAATCAAGAACCTCCCTTGCGATTATATCAATAATTTCTCCCATAAAATTGCTCCTCCTTTCAATTTAGATTAATTATAATATCTCAAAAAGATATATTCAATCAATGCAACAACAAATATTATTAAAGTTGCAGGCACAATTTTTTTATAAATTCCCAAAATGTCTGCTTTAAAATAATCCTTTGTTAGAATCAAACAAAGATGTAATGGAGACAGAAGAACTCCAGCATAACCAGATACAAAGGCAATTGATATTTCATATGGCAAAGTTTCTTTTAAGTGAAGTAAAATAGGAAAAGTGCTTCCAACAAATCCAACGCTTACTCCGGTAATTAAACCTATAAAAAAGGGAAGCGTGATAAAAATTATCAAATAGGGAATTTGAGCATAGGTTATTGCTTTTGCAATACCCTCAACAGCACCTGATACTTGAAGCATTTCCTTAAAAATCATAACTCCAAAAACCAAAACAACAACATCCCATGTAAAACCGTATTTTAATATGGAAAAAGTTTCCTTAAAGTTTTTTTTGAAATAAAAGCATAAAAATAAGATGTTTAAAAATAAAGTAATGGAAAGGTCAATTTTAAAGATTATTACAGGTAAAAGCACAAGTAAAATTGGAATAAAACTTAATAATGAATTGTAAATATCTCGACTGTTAATTGATTTTTTTTCATTTTTTAGATTTTCCATACTCAATAAAAAGCCTATTGTGAAAAAAATAACTGCAATAGGAAAATTCAAAAGAATCAAATCTCTTAGTGAAACTCCTGAAACTGCTGATGCAAGCACTATACCAGGATAAAGTGGTAAAATAAGTTCCCAGGGATGTCTGTACCAGTAATTTATAAATGCTTTCTCCTCCTTTGAAATTGAAGTATTCTTTGTTGCTGAATCAACCATCGGAGCTGAAAGATAGGCTCCTCCAAGAGAAGGTAACATTCCAATTATTAATGGCATAGATATTATTGAAAACTTTTTATTATTAACAAGTGTTTGTGTGGCAGAAGTCATTTTCTGCATTAATCCTGTTTGCCTTAAAGAATATTCAAAGGATTTTATTAATGTAAGAGAAAAAAGTAAATTTAAAGTCGTGTGCGAAATTAAGCTATTAAAGAGAGCATGAAAAGTTTTATTAAAATTAAAGGGATATAAAATAATAAACAATGATGCACCAGCAAGTAAAGCATATCCGATATTTATTTTCTTGCGAAGTAAAAAGAGAATAAAAATAAAGATAAAAAAAATCTTTATTATATCTATCATCTATCTATCTTATGAATTGCTTCTCCATATATATCTCTTACAGCTTCACCAATACATTCAGAAAGTGTTGGATGGGAGTAAATTAAATCTTTAAATTCCTTGCCTTTTAATTTAAATTTTATGGCAATACAAAGTGCATGGATTAATTCAGAAGCTTTCGGACCAATTATATGGGCACCTATAATTCTGTCACTTTCTTCGTCTAATATAATTTTTGCAAATCCATCAATCTCTCCAATAGCATGAGCCTTACCAACAGATCTAAAAGCGAATACTCCTTTTTTAATTTTAAATCCTCTTTCAATGGCTTCGGTTTCTTTTAATCCCACAGAGGCGACTTCAGAAACAGTAAAAATTGTTGAAGGTATTACGCTATAATCCATTTTTTCATTGAATCCCATAGCATTCTTAGCAGAAATTTCACCTTCGGTATAAGCTACATGAGCAAGAAGCCATTTACCATTGACATCACCTGCTGCATAGATACCTTCAATGTTGGTTTGCATAGATTCATCTACAAGGATTTCATTTTTCTTGCCAAGTTTTATTTCAGTATCTTTTATGCATTCAGTATTGTATTTTCTACCTACAGATACAAGAATAATATCTGATATAACCTTTTTACCATTTGATATTGTTAACTCAATAGAATTTTCCAAAAGTTTTAAATCTTCAATCTTAACACCTGTGTAAAACTCTATTTTTCTCTTTTTAAGTAGTCTTTCAAGAGCCTTAGAAATATCCTCATCCTCCATAGGTAAAACTCTTGGCATAAGCTCTATAATGGTTACTTTACTTCCTAATAAATGGAAAATCCACGCAAACTCACAGCCTATTGCACCAGCACCAATAATTGTTATTGATTCTGGTATAGATTTCAGATTCCAAAGATCATCACTTGAAAGAATCCTTTCTCCATCGAAATTAAGCATAGGAATCTGAGCAGGTCTTGAACCTGTGGCTATAATAATTCTGTCAGATTGTATTTTCTCATTATTTTGCTTGAGAAAAACTTTTTTAGGATTTATCAATTCTGCTTCGGAATGAATAATTTTTACTCCTCTTTCTTTTAAAAGAATGGTTAAACCCTTTTTTTGAGTCTCAACGACACTATTTTTTCTTTCCATTAAACTCGATAAATCAACTGATAAATCCTTAAAGGATTGTTGAGAAGAATACTTTTGTTGCTTAATTTTATCTAATTGTTCAAGAGAGGCTATAATAGTTTTTGTAGGAATGCAACCTCTGTTTAGGCATGTTCCACCAAGTTCATCTTTTTCAATTAATAGAACCTCCGCACCTAACCTTTTTGCAGTAATAGCAGAAACATAACCTGCAGGTCCTCCCCCAATTACTGTTAATTTCATTCCTTTTCTTCTTCAAGATAGCTTTCATATTCTTCATAATCCATCAAGTCATCGACTTCTTGTAGATTATCCATCTCTATAACAGCAATCCAACCTTTTCCGTAGGGATCTTCATTAATAATTTCTGGATGATCAATTAATTCTTCATTAACCTGGACAACTACACCACTTACAGGTGCAATAACTGGGGATGAAGTTTTTGTAGATTCAATCTCTGCCATTTCAGAATCAGCATCAACATGACTGTCAACTTCTGGTAATTCAATGTAAATAATATCACCTAAGGATTCTTGCGCATAATCCGTAATTCCTACTTTAACCTTTTTACTTTTTCCAGATAATTTAATCCAAGTATGTTCTTTGTGAAACTTATAATTCTCTAAATTCATTTCCCCTCCAATAAAGTTTTTTTATTTTGATTTTTTAATTAGATAAACAGAAATTTGTCAAGCAAAAAATAAAACTACTGTTTTTTTTCGAGTAATTCTTTGATTTTATCTCGAATATCAATAAGCAAATAAACAACATAAGAAAAGATAATTATAATACCTGTTCCAATTACAAAAACTAATAGAAAACTCAAAACAGCATGTAATATATTATTTGATTTCAAAAAATTGACATATCCTGCATTAAAGGCTAATACAGTACTACCTACTATTCCTAAAATTAAATATAACGAAAGAATTAGTTCTCCATATTTTAAAATAAGCTTTTTCATCACAAACCTCGAAATTTTTTCATAATAGCATTGATAAACATAAAATGGCAATATTAAAAAATAATTAAATTAATCGTCCAATCATTTTTATAAATATTTCAAGGAAATTTTTATCATAAGATCCTTTGTCTTGAACTAAAATTTGTAATGCATTAAAGGGTGTTAAACTATACCTTAATGGTTGTGGAGTTGTCAATACATCATATGCATCTACGATAGAAATAATCTTACCAAAAATTGATATTTGCTCTCCCTTTAGTTTAAAAGGATAACCTTTTCCATTTAATTTTTCATGATGTTGAGCTATACCTTCAATCACTTTCTTTGGTAAGTCTAATTCTTTAGCAATGTTTACAGATTCAATAACATGGTTTTTATATATATTAAATTCTAAATCAGACATTCTGCCAATCTTTGATAAAATTATAGGGGATATCTTTATTTTACCTATATCATGTAAAGCTCCTGCCATAGCAAGTAATCTCAATTCCTCATGAGTGATGTTTATTTTTAAACCTAACGAAATACTTAATGTCATAACATTTATCGAATGAATGTAACTGTAGTTATCATGTTTTTTCATTATGAAAAATTTTTCTAAAATGTCAGGGTTTAAAGTACTATAATTAATAATTTCTTCAATTTTGTCTGCTAAAATTAATAACTTATCTCTATTAGTTGGTTCATTGTATACCTGTCGTATTATTAACTTTGTAGTTTCTTTAATAATTGAAGGTTCATTGATTTTTTTCTTTGCTAAATTTAGCAGATAATCTTCATAAAGATGTAAATCTTCCTTAGCTATTAAAATATCACCATCGGGAATTTCATTTTTTATAGAAAATGATTCCTTTTCGTTGCACTGATAAATAAGTTTTAAATTTTTTCCATCATAAACATATAAATTTAAATTTAATGGTAACTCAGGATCAAGGCATTCTTTTTCAATCTTAAAATAAAATTCATTTTTAATCGTATATCTATCTAACAATCTGTCTATATATTCCTTTGGATTAACTTCAAATATTAAATCTTGAAAATATTTTTTATCTTTGGTTTTTATGTAAACTTTATCAATATTTTTCTCTTTTAGAGTTTCCTTTGTAATAAATGAAAAAATTTCTCCTTTCTTTAAAAATTGTTTTATTTCGCCTTCCTCAAAAATAAAAATATCGAATGGAATCTTTATTCCTGCTGGTAGGAGTTCTAATTCTACATCAATGTAATCTGTTATTTCTTTAATTCGTGTAGGCATAAAATTTTCGGAATACAGACATGCGATTTTATTTTATAATAAAAATTTTTTTAATTAAAATGCCATAAAATATTGTAATTTAAACATTAAAAAAGTAAAAGAAATATTTTTTGATTTTTAAATTAAAATTTGATAAAATAAAATAAATCTCAAACTACTATGAACTATTCTGCTTGTTGAACATCTGAAATTACATTATTCAAAGGTTGTTGATTTTAAGCTTCTTAAGAAATTGCCTTTTAAATTTTATAACAGAGGAAATCCGCCTGCTGGGTCATCCTCTGTTCTTTAAAAAGGCGGCAAAAAAATAACCCAGCCATGTCAGGCTTTAGCCTGAGAAAGGAGGTCTTTTAATGAATGAAAGACCGACTTTATCGGTTGATGTTCGGGTGCTAACCACATATTTCCCCGAGATTGTTCAGTGCCTCAATGCTCCCAATCTTGATAGAAAATGCACAGGCTGCGAATTTAAACAAGAATGCAAAGTTATATCAATTGTTGGATTTATGATGGAAAAAATATTATTTGATGTAGTTGTTAAAAATTCTAATAATGATTTGATTAACTAAGTATTATATGGAGAGCCTCTGAAAGAGGCTCTCCTCTCTTTTCAAACATTCTGAAACAAAGCCCTCCTTATTAAAGATAAATTGACATAAAGCAACTTTTTTGATATTATCTAAGATAATTAAAAAGAGATACACTATTAAAAATGAGGCTTAAACTAATTTTTAGTCATTCTGAAAAATCTTTTATTACCCTACCCTGCCATTACAATGAAATTATTCAGGGATTTATTTATCGGCATCTTGACAGCTGGCTTTCAGAAAAAGTCCATGAACAGGGATTTAAAGATCCAAAGACAGAACAAAAACTTAAATTTTTTACCTTTTCAAGGCTTATTCCAAAGGAAAAAGCATACGTCAGAGATGGTAAGATTAATCTCTACGGAAATGTAAAACTTATTGTATCATCGCCTATTCAAGATTTTATACAATCCTTTGCAATGAACTTAATGAAGGCTTGCTTAACTGTATTTCTTTTATTCATAATATTCTGTCATGAAGAATCTTCAAAGAAAAATTCTAAATCTTATATTTGCAAGGCTTGATGGTGATAAAATTAATGATAAAATATATGTTAAATACATTGAAAAATTAGTAAAAGATGGTATAGGAGGTTTTGTTCTTTTTGGTGGAAAATATGAAGAGATAAAAAACTTTATCTCCTATATTCAGAGTTTATCTTCAAGAAGACTAATTATATCTTCCGACATAGAAAGAGGAGTAGGACAACAAATAAAGGATGCAACAATTATTCCCTCACAAATGGGAATTACTGCAGGTTTTGATATTTCGCAAAATAAGATAGAGCTTGAAACCATTTATTTAAATGTTATAAAAGAAGCAATAGATGTTGGAATAAATCTTGCTCTTTTACCTGTTTTAGATGTTAACACAGAACCTGAAAATCCTATAATCTGTACAAGAGCTTTTTCAGACAACTCAGATATTGTCTCTGAATATGGCTGTTTTGTCATTGAAAAATTTGAAAGCTGCGGATTAAAAACATGCGGTAAGCATTTTCCAGGACATGGTTGTACTGTCTCTGATTCTCATCTTGAACTTCCAATATTCAATGGAGAATTAGAGTCCCACTTAAAACCTTTCAAGGCAGCTATTAAGAAAAATGTCTCATCAATTATGATTGGCCATTTGTTGATCCCTGAGTTAGATGAAATGCCATCTACTTTGTCGGAAAAAATAATTAATAAATTGCTTCGACAGGACCTTTCCTTTAATGGAGTTGTTATGACCGATGCTATGAATATGAAAGCATTAGAAAATTATAAAAATCCCTGTACCTTAGCATTTAAAGCTGGTGCTGATATAATTTTACATCCCGAAGACTCTTATAAATCAGCAGAAGAAATAAAAAATGCCTATGAAAAAGGATTTATTTCTGATAAAAGAATACAATCCGCTTTAATAAAAGTTGAAACCATAAGACATAAAATAAATAATCAGAACTTGAATACCTTAAAAGATCCTTTGCCTCAATCTTTAAATTTAGTGGAAGTTTTTAAAAAAACTGTAACAGTTATAAAAAATGAAATAAACCATATAAACAAATATAGAGTGGTTTCTTATCTTACTGGAAATTATAATGAAGAGATTAAAAAAATTTTTATGAAATATTTTACCACTGTCGATGACTTGGAAAATTTAAATAAAAAAGATGAAAATTTACCACTTATAGCCATCTTTACGGACATCGGATTTGGCAAGACGCATACTCTTAATAATTCAGATATAGTTATAATTAAAAATTTCATAAAAAAAAATGATGCCATAGTAGTATCCTTTGGAAATCCCTATGTTTTAAAGTTCTTCAATAATGCAAAAACAATTGTTGCTTTATATGATTCTAACGAATTTGCTGTGAGAGCCTTTTTAGAAAATTTTAAAGAGGGATTAAAGGAATCTGGAAGACTTCCAGTAAGGATTCCATGGAGTGATGAATAAAAGAACAAAGGATTTAGCAGTTGTAACAATTCTCGGATTTGCATCAGGATTGCCCTTTCCTCTTATTAGTGGAACTCTTCAAGCATGGCTTACCTATGAAGGAATTGATATAAAAATTATCGGATTTTTAACAATTCTAACTTTTCCTTACAGTTTTAAATTCTTATGGTCTGCTTTTTTTGACAGATATAGTATCAATAATTTAGGCAGAAGGAGAGGGTGGATTCTTATATGTCAGTTATCAATTATAGTAGGTATTGCATTGATGATTATATTGACGCCTCAACATCTTATACCTTTTATTATTATTGCTATATTTGTTGCTTTTTTTTCAGCATCCCAGGATATTTCAATTGATGCTTACAGAACAGAGATAATTAAACCAAAGGACAGAGGGCTTGCTGCATCCTTTGCAGTTACCGCTTACAGATTAGCTTTAATAATTGCTGGTGGATTATGTCTTCTAATGGCAGATCATATTGGATGGAAGCTAGCATTAATGATTGTAACTTCTCTATTATTCTTCGGTATTATCTCTACTTTATTAGCAAATGAACCTGATACAGTCAAAACGCCCAATTCATTGAAAGAATCCTTTATAGAGCCCTTTAGAGATTTGCTAAAAAGAGATAAAAGTATACTTATTTTATTATTTATAGTACTTTACAAACTCGGAGATGCCTACGCAAGCTCACTTAGCACTGCATTTTTTATAAGAGGTGTAGGATTTTCTTTAACAGAAGTAGGCACAGTTAATAAAATAGGTGGATTAATATCAGCAATTTTTGGTTCCTTGATTGGTGGTATCCTTTTAACCAGAATTAGTCTTTATAAGGCATTAATTCTCTTTGGTATCTTTCAAGCATTGTCTAATCTTATGTTTATGGCAATAGCCATAGTTGGTAAAAGCTTACCTCTTTTTATCTCAACAGTGGTTATAGAAAATGTTACAGGTGGTATGGGAACTACAGCATTCCTGGCTCTCCTGATGGGACTTTGCAATCGTGGTTTTGCAGCGACTCAGTATGCTTTGCTTTCTTCATTGGCATCTTTGGGCAGAGTTATTATAGGTCCTACCTCGGGTTTTGTAGTTGAGAACATTGGATGGACAGCTTTTTATTTTATTACTTTCCTCGTCTCTATTCCAGGATTGTTTTTTATAATACCCTTAAAAAATTATATAAATTCCTTATCTAAAAATTAACTTTATTTTAACTCAACTATACTCAAATATGTTTTATTTTTTATTATATTTTAAATATGATATACAAGATTTTGGCAGATTTGACTGTCATAATTCATTTTTTATGGATTCTTTTTTTAATTGCGGGAGCTTGGATTGGAAGAAAATATAGATTAATAAAATATTTTCATATTGGTGGATTGGGATTTGCTCTTATAATTCAGATTTTTGGATGGTATTGTCCATTAACGCACCTTGAAGTATGGCTTAGAGCAAAACATGATCCTTTACTTACCTACAAAGGCTCTTTCATTGTTAATTATATAGAAAAACTAATTTATATTGAATTACCTGAGTGGTTAATATTTCTGCTTACTTTGGTTATAATAACAATCAATTTTTTGGTTTATAAAAAATGCAAGATAAAATAAAAAAATCATTCCTGCCCATTCAATTGAAGATTTTGTTTTACAAAAATTGTAGCTATGAGAAGTTGAGTGACTTCTTTCATAAATCTATAGTTGAGCTTATCTGGAGTGTCTTCTTTTGTATGATAATAGGGATTTCTAAACATCGCAGTATCAGTTACCATAACTGCCTTAAAACCTCCATTCCAAAAGCTGGCATGATCACTGAATCTTGTTTCTATTGCAAGCCAACCATTTAATGGAGCTATATAAGTAATCACATTAATCGACGGAATATAATATTTTGCTTTATCAAAAACTTCTACAAGGGATTTAGATTTCTTATTTCCAACTACTCCTATAAAATTTCCAGTATCAGGTCCTTTTACAAAGGCTGGTAAATGCTGTGAACCAGGTTTGTCTGAATAGTATCCAACTGATTCAAGGACAATAGCTTCATATTTGTAACCAAGCCTTTTCATCTTTTTAACAAAATTTTCACTTCCAATAAGAAAATTAATAGAAAATGGTTGAGGTTCTTCAAGGGTAAAGGCAACAAATTTTATTTGATCGGAAATAGATGAATCTTTTAAAATTCTTGCTACTTCAAGCATAACCGAAACAGCACTTGCATTGTCATCGGCTCCTGGAGAGTCAATTGCAGAGTCATAATGAGCACCTATTAGAAGCCAATTTTTACTTGATTCAATACCCTTTTTCGTTGCAATAATATTTCTGTAAGTTCTTTTATGATATGAAAATTCGTCAATCTCGATTATATACCCATATTCATTAAAAATCTCTTCGATGAAGTTTGCAATTCTGCAAAGTTCATTATAGTTGTACCATCCGTGTCTTGGAACTGAAAGGGCTTTTACAATATATTTGAGATTTTCTTCATTGACTTCCTTTATCAGGTTATCGAATGATAATGGGTTCAACACAATAAATGTATTATAAAAGTTCAATTGATATAATTAAAATTCTATTGGAGAGGTGCAGTGGGAATCGAACCCACTACGGCTCTTATCAATTATTTCACCGTAACCATGGTTTTGCAGACCATGTAAGGCACCAGCCCCATGCACCTCCATGTTATATTATAATAGATTTTTTCAATGTTTCAAATAGGAAATTTATATCAATAAATGAATTAATATAGAACTTTTCTATTCGATATTTTGAAAAAAGTTTCAAAATAAATTTTGGTGGTAAATAGACCGATAATTTTCCTACTCATTAATTTTTTGCTTTTAATTAAAAATTATTTAGTATCTCTGTTTAGAATTTTTTGATAATGTATCACATTAAAATAACGACCAAATATTAATCCATAAGTAGATTTGACTGTTTTATTATGTTTTTGATATGCTAAAAAATTAATACAGGAGATAGCCAATGAGCGATAAATTAAGAAAAAAAAGAATAGAAGAAATCAAAAAAAGATTGATAAAACAAAAGGAACAAATTCTTATAGATGCAGGTATAATGATTGCAAATTTACCAAATGGAGAAAATTTATCTGAGATAGGAGATATAGCATCTCAGGAAATTGACAGAAGCTTTCTTTTAAGGCTCAGAGATAGAGAGAGAAAGCTTCTTAAAAAAATTGAAAAAACTCTTGAAAAGATAGAAAATGGTACCTATGGTATATGTGAATCCTGCGGTGTAGAAATACCCATTGAGAGACTTGAGGCAAGGCCTGTTACTGATTTATGTATTGAGTGCAAGACAGAACAGGAAGAGGCTGAAAAACTTAAAGAGAGTTAATTTTTAGAAGTCTTTTTGGATTTTTTTCTGCTGCGAGTTTTATTTTTTGTTCATCGATATTTAAATATTTTAATCTATCTACAATATTCTTAAGAGACATTGAGCCACCCAGAAGTATTTGTTTTTCTCTCCTCTGTTTAACCATATCAGATACCAAAATAATTCTTTCTGGATTTTTAACTTGGAATATCCATTGTAAAAGATTGTCATTTAGATGTTTACCATCTCCGATTAATTCTATATAAATTTCTTGATTGATGAGTCCAAAGCCTGCTATCCCTAATTCTCTATGATGAATTCCTCGCATTGCATTAAAAAGATGGGTTATAAGTTGAGCACCAGCTATGAAGCCTTCCTGAGCTTCTTTATATGTAGCATCAGAATGTCCCATACTTATAATAATTCCAGTTTCAGTACATTTTTCTATGATTTTCAATGCTCCCTTAAGTTCTGGAGCCACAGTAATTACTTTAACAATATCCTCAAATCCCTCTATTAATTTTTGTAAAGTATCAACATCAGGTTTTAAAAAATAAAAACTATCCAGTGCACCAGCTTTTTCAGGATTTAAAAAGGGACCTTCAAGATAGGCACCTAATATTTTTGCTCCTTCCTTTTGATAAAGCATTGCTTTTTTTATGTTTAGAAGAGTTTTTCTCATAAAATTAATATTGGACGGGTAAAGGGTAATAAGGAATCCTTCAACTCCTGTTAAGCCATATTCTTGAGCAATTAGTAGAATTTGTTCTGGACTTTCAGCATCTTTTATATCTATTTTGCTTGTTCCATGAAAGTGGATATCAATCAAAGACATGTTTTATCATAACATATGTATTTAAAAACAGGTAAAATTGAGATAAATAACATTTTAAACAATGTGAAGGGATTTTCTGTAGAATTAAAAATAGCTGAAATTTCTAAATATTTTCTTGGTATTCCCTATGAAAAAAACACTTTATTAGGTAGTCCTACAAAAGAGGAAGAACTTGTAATTAACTTTGAAGGCGTTGACTGCATGACTTTTATTGAGTATGTGGAGGCATTAAGGCTTTCTGATGATTTAAGTTCCTTTATTGAAAATTTGAAACATGTTAGATATTTTGATGGTATTGTGGATTTTAAAAAACGAAGACATTTTTTTATTGACTGGCAGAATTTAAAATCAATTAGAGATGTTACTGAAGAAATTACTGATAGAAAGTGCTACATCGTTATGAAAAATTTAAATTTTATTGAAGGTATAGAGCCTAAATTAAAAATTATTAATTATATTCCAGCAGAAGCGATAGAAAAAATAGCGTCAAAACTTAAAACAGGTGATTATTGTGGTTTTTATACATCCAAAGAGGGACTTGATGTTATCCATGTTGGAATAATTATTAGAGATGAAAACAATTTTAGACTCAGGCATGCTTCAAGTATCAAAGGATACGTAGTTGATGAAGATTTTTTTGAATATTCAAGACAAAAAGAAGGGATGATAATTTTCAGACCTCAGGAAATTTAAATGTTACATCTTCACGAAAGAAAGAAACAAATAAAAAAAGTTCTTTTGATTACCCTTTTTTTAAACCTCACAGTATCAACAGCAAAAATAATTTATGGGTGGTTAACAAACTCTGTTGCTATCTATTCCGATGGATTTCACTCTCTTTTTGACGGAATTTCTAATATGGGTGGTTTAATTGCCCTTTCAATAGCAAGTCATCCTCCTGACAGAGAGCATCCCTATGGTCATAGAAAATTTGAAACAGTTTTTGCAATTTTTATTGGTGTTTTAATGTCCCTTACTGCCTTAGAAATAATCAGAAATGTCTATCAGTCTTTTATTGAGGGGAAAAAACCCGAGACCGATGAAAAAGCCTTTATTGTTCTTGTATTTACTTTAATAGTTAATATTTTTGTTGCATTCTATGAAAAGAAAAAGGGTAAGGAACTTAAAAGCGAATTTTTAATAGCTGATTCAGCCCATACAAGAAGCGATATTTATATAACCTTAGGAGTCATAGGAAGTGTTACATTAACAACATTTACAGAGTTTTATTTTATTGATCCCTTAGCAGGTTTGATTGTTGGAGTATTTGTTGCAAGAGAGGCAATTTTAATAATAAAGGAATCTGCTAATATTCTTGCTGATAGAACTGCAATTGATGGTAATAAAATTGTAAGCCTTGTTGAAACCTGTAGTGATGTAGAAGCCTGCAGAGATGTTAGAACACGAGGCACAGCAGGACAGATATTTGTTGATTTAAAAATTTTAATAAATCCTTCAATATCAGTATCAGAAGCCCATGATATAGCAGAAAAGGTAGAAGAATTAATTAAAAAAGAATTTCCCGATGTTGTTGATGTAGTAGTTCATGTAGAACCCTTTGAAAAGAATTAAAGTATTTTTTCAGAATCGAGGGAATTCAATGAATTTAGATACTGTTCCCATTCAAGAGGAAGCATATATTTTTTTTTATTATTACATTCTTTGCAGGCTGGCACTATATTACTTTTAACTGATTTACCACCTCTTATAAGAGGTATCACATGATCCATTGTTAGTTCTTTTTCAGGGACTTCTTTGCCGCAGTAATAACATCTTCTTTTTGAAATTTTCTTACGCCACCAGGAACTGTTTTTAAGAATTCTTGCTTTTTGTTTTTCCTTCTTTATTTCTTCTTGAGTTACATAAGGGATAAATCTATCCATTAACGACCAAATCTCTTTTTTTCCTCTTCTTCAAAAAATTTGTTGTAAAGAATATTCCATTCAGAACTTCCTTCAACAATTTTCTTTGAAAATGATTGAAGTTTTCTTTTCACCACTTCATCAATTGCTTCACCAATTTTTAAAGCCTGAATAAAGCTTCTTTTAATTTCTCTTCTTACTTCTTGCTCTTCAACCTTTAACTTGATTAAACCTTTGTTTATTAAACCATTGAATAAAACATGTGAAGTATGTGTTATTTTTTCATCTGAAAGTATCATAGGACTAAATTTCTCTGTTTTACAAGTTTTTGTTTAGTCATTTCAAAAAGTTTTCTGTAATCAAGCTTACCCTTTTCAATTTCAGATTCATATTTTTTCAGAATTTCTCTTACTTCTTCATTAAGCCTGTCTTCTACCATTAATTCATCTAAAATCAGCTTTTCAGCTTCTTCAATAAGTTGTTCCTTTGGAACAATTGATTCAATCATATTTTTCTTTAAAAGATTTTCTATTATGGTGTTAGCTATATAAGGTATCCAGTTTTTTGGAATCCTCATTTTTAATTAAATCTCAATATATGGTAATAATGCTATTGACCTTGCTCTCTTAATTGCCTTAGTCAACTGCCTTTGATGTCTTGAGCATGTGCCAGTCATCTTTCTTGACAGAATTTTTCCCCTTTCAGTCATGTAGTTTCTTAGTAGTTTAGAATTTTTGTAATCAATAAATTCAATCTTCTCAGCACAAAATTTGCAGTATTTTTTTCTAAAAAACCTTCTTTGTGATCCTTGTTGCATAAAATTCCTCCTTTAAAATGGCTCTAAATCTGTATATTCTTCTGGTGGAATCTGATCTACTTCATGAGATTCTGTAGTTTCTCTTTTTGGTAAAAATCTTATATTACTTGCTATTATCTCAAATTTACTTCTTTTTTGTCCTTCGTATTCCCATCTTCTTTCTCTCAATCTACCTTCTACCAGAACCATTCTTCCTTTATTAAGATACTGCGTACATGTTTCTGCCTGTTTACCAAAAACTACTGCATCAATAAAGAGAGTTTCTTCCTTTAGTTCTTCACCTTGTCTATATCTTGAATTTACCGCGATTGGGACAGTTGCAACCGCAACACCTGTAGGAGTGTATCTGATTTCAGGATCTCTGGTTAAATTTCCTATCAGTATTATTCTGTTGTACATTTTATCCCTTTGATACTATTTCTGAAGGTTCTACTGGTATTCCCTTAATCTCAGGCGGTAATTGAGCAATTTGTTTTTTACTTAATTTAATAATCATATACTTAAATACAGGATCATAGACCTTATAAAATTCCTCCATGATTTTGATAGATGATGAAGGCGCTTTAAAAATGAATAAAATATAATATCCCATAGTTTGCTTATTAAGCTTATAAGTTAATTTTTTCTTCCCCCAGTTTTCTATTTTTAAAACTTCTCCACCATTATCTTTAATAATGGAAGAAATTTTCTTAATAGAATCTTGAACCTCTTCTTCTGAAAGAGTTGGCAGAAGAAGTACCATTTTCTCATAAAAATTTGTCATAATGTAACCTCCATATGGATTTTAAGCCCTCCTCCTAAAGAAGAGGGCATGGAGTATTAAAGTCACAATCATTTTTATAACATATTTAAATTAATTAAATCAAATTATAGTTTTTTAGTTTTTTACTTAAAGTGTTTCTGTTTATACCTAAAATTCTTGCTGCCTTAACTTGATTGTTACCTGTCTCATTTAATACTAGAATGAAAAGAGCCTTTTCAACTTCTTGAATTACTGTATCATATAAATTTGAATTATCTAAGTGACAGAGATCTCCTAAAATGTTTCCGAGTTTTGATTCAAGAAAGTTTTTTATTGAAAATTTATCATTATATTCACCAAATATATCCTTTGTTTTTAGTTTTTGATGTTTAGTCATAAGATAAGCTTTTGTCAGGCATTGTTTTAGTTGATAAAAATTTTCAGGCCAGGGATATTCTATGATAGCATCTTTTGCTTCCTTTGATAATTCTTTTAGAGGCATACACAAAAATTTGGCTATTTCATGTAATAACATATTTGCAAGAGGAATAATGTCTTGTTTTCTTTCTTTTAAAGGAGGCAAATAAAGCTTTGTTGAATTTTTCAGAATTTCATATTTTTCATGACTTATTTTGTTAATTTTATACAACATTTCGTAATCAAAGTTGGATACAATAATGGCACATTTGAAGTTTATTTGTTTTTCTTTTAGAAAGGAGATATCGATTTTTTCTATATCTGTTATAATGAAAATAAAGTTTTCTTTCTTGAGAGATTTAATATCCAATCCTTGAGAGAAATTGATTATATTAGGATTAGATATTTTGTTAATTATAAAACTCACGACATGCTCTTTTTCAGTGCCTTTATCGCCATAAATGTAAAATATTGAATTTTCGTAAATAAATTTATTTAGAATCGCAAAAATTTCTTTCATTGAAGAACTCTTATATAGGTTATAAAGTTTTTGAATCTTTGAAAAATTACAATCGAAATCAAAATTTATATACATTTTTTACTCCCTGTAAAGTTTATTCTGTTCAATATAAATCCTTACCTCCTCAGGTAAAAAATAACGAATGCTTTTGTTTTTTCTTATCCTTTCTCTTAAAAAAGAAGAAGATATCGAAACTGGAAAAATTTCGATATAGTAAGCCTTTTTATCAGAATTTTTTAGTTTAAATATATTTTCAGCCTCTTTACCATTGACTAGATCCGAATACTCCAAACTTCTGTAACCTGGTCTTGACATAATTATAAAATCAATAATCCTTATCAATTCATCTGGTTTATGCCATTGTTTAATTTCATAAAAAGAGTCCACTCCAATTATAAAAAAAAGAGTATACCTCGGGTAAAGTTCCTTAAAGAATTTTAAAGTATTCACAGTATAGGAAGGTTCTTTTTGTCTTATTTCATAGTCTGAAATTTCAAAATAAGGATTTTCTTTTAATGCTAACTCTGTCATTTTAAATCTATGGGAAGCTTCTATGATGTCTGATTTTTTAAGAGGAGGCACTCCTGAGGGAACAAATATAATTTTGTCAAGCTGAAAATATTCTCTTACTTCCTCAGCACC
>Ga0272449_1002389_pt1 | contig 17571 bp, 7 predicted proteins | sample YNPCB0241_FD_198679 | JGI IMG/M metagenome (GOLD analysis project Ga0272449, IMG submission 198679) | Hot spring sediment microbial communities from Yellowstone National Park, WY, United States - YNP-CB-024-1 | ecosystem: Environmental > Aquatic > Thermal springs > Hot (42-90C) > Sediment... | reverse complement strand
GTTTTATAATCGTTATTATTCAGGTCTTTTGAGGTTCGTTATGTCATATTGCAGGGATATATCAGTTGCAGAGGACATCGTTCAGGATACCTTTATGAAGCTTTTGAGTCTTAAGGTGAGGCTTGGCCTGGTAGAGAATATAAAGAGTTATATGTATTCTATTGCCCTGAATAGATGCAGGGACTTAAAGAGGGCGGTTAGAGATGATACAAATCTCCCGGATTATGAGGGGCTGGATATATCATCTGAGAGTAATAAATTGGAGAAGAAGATTGATTTAAAAATCCTGGAGAGGATGTATGACAGGTTGTCCGGGATGCAAAGGGAAGTGTTGTTGTTGAGGATAAAGTCTGGACTCTCCTTTAAGGAGATCTCGGATGTCCTCCATATCTCAGAAAACAGTGCAAAGGTAAACTATTTTTATGCAGTTACAACCCTTAAGAGACTTATGGAAGGAGGCAAGAGATGAAGAGATATTGTGAGGATATTGAGGTGCTGATTGTAGATTATTTTGATAATGTGCTGGGTGATAAGGAGAGGGCCGAATTTGAGGAGCATATCAAAATGTGTGGTGTATGTAAAAATAAATACGAGGAGTTCAGGGTGGCGAGCGGATATCTAATGAGGGCCGGGTCAGAAGAGATTGGTGATAAAAATAGAGATACAATTTACGAGATGCTAAGGGTTAGAGGAAGGAGATACTTACTTTCGGTCAGGTATGCATTAGCGTTAGCCATAATGTTCCTTGTGATTTTTGCGGGGGTTGTGTTCAATAGTTATTATAGTAAACACAAACTCGAAAAGGCTCACAACACTGAGATTAGCATAGAGTATGTATTTGATACAGATGATATCGTTCTTGAGGCAGATGGGGATACTTTTGAAGAGATAGTATCTTATTTTTTGGGGGATGACTATAAAGAGTTTGAAGAGATTCTCGATGAGACAGGCATTTTCAACCTTTAAGGAGGTGTACTATGAAAAGGCTATTTTTGGGTATGTTTTTGGTGATGCTTACGGCATCATCGCTCTTTGCATTCGATGAGTTTATGGTGCCGGAAGAGGAGGACTCCAGGATTTTCATTGCCCTTGGACCTCAGGGCCCAATGAATCCGCCGCCACCAGCAGTGTTTGATGAGGGGAGACTTGAGAGGTTTCACAAGTTCAGATTGATGAGGCTCTCGGAGATGGCTGAGGAGGCTGGTATTGATGATAAGACAGTGCTCAAGATATCAGAGATTCTGAAGAAGTATGATAAGCAGAGGTTTGAGTTGTTCAATGAGGGCAAGAGGCTCAGGACGGAGTTGAAGAGGCTAATGGATGATAAGAATGCTAAGAAAGAGGATATCAACAGGACTATTGACAGTTTTCTCAGCAACAGAGAGAAGATTCAGAATCTGAAGACGGAGGAGATAAAGGAGATCAGGAGGCTTCTAACACCGGAACAACAGGCAAAAATGATACTTTTTATGATTGACAGGTTTGAGAAGGGGATGAAGCACTTCAAGAACCACGGTCCTATGAAGGGTATGGGTCCAGGTGGTGGCCCTGGTGTACCCCCTAATATGGGTGGCTGGTTCGGGGATGAAGAGTAGTTGATAAAGGTTAGGTCGCCCTGTCAGAAAGGAGGCTCAATGCCTCCTTTTTTGTTTATTTTTTCCGATGATATTGTTTTATTATTAAAAATATGTATGCCTTTTGCTTGCAAATAGGTCAATTATTTAATATATGTAAACACCTCAAGAATAACTTTCTCAGAGGTTATTATGGCAAAGAAGAACAGGAACAAAAAGAAGAATGATTTAAGGGTAGAAAATGGTTCAAACAATGATACAGGTAATGAATTGAAAGAGGAGGATACCCCTCAGACCTATCAGGGTGATGGGGAGGGAGGGCAGGGTCATCAGAGTGTTATTGACGAGCAGAGGTTGCAGAGACTCCTGTCCGAGTCGAGATATAATGAGGCTCTGGACTATCTTTCCATTTCTCTTCTCTGCGCCACCGAGAGGGAGGATATCCTCAGGATATGCCGATATATTGTAGATATAGGGACCAAACAGGAGATCAGAGATACCAATATTCTTATGATAGCCATATCGATGTTGAAGGACTATCAGGGGATCGATGCAGGATTATTGGCTGTCCTGAAGGAATACTTCGAGAAGAAGAGGAGACCACACCTGATAAGACAGCTCTCAACAGACTATGCTATTTCCAACAATGACATAAATGAATTATTTTCTGTGGCTGAGAGGCTGTATAAGACAAGTAAGGTTGAAGCCCTGATATACTACTTCGCAGGTGGCTTGAGATTTAAGAATGTCCTTGCCCTTGAAAAGGCGGAGGCCATAGCCATAGAATTGTCTCTATTTGAGACTGCATACAGGATTATATGTGCCCAGGAACCCTTAATAGAGGATAAGAAACTCTTTGAGAACAAACTAAAGGACTTTCTCTCGAGGACCGCTGAATTACCCATATATCTGTCTTTGAATCGAACTGTACTGGATAAATTACTTTCCTGTAACCCCGAGTCGAGGAGTGCCAGAAAGTTTCAGACAATCCTCACAGATATTGAGAACAATCCTCAGGCGTCTCTAACAAATCTGAAGGCACTGGCTATAGAGCAGAAGGAGAGGTCCCAGTCGGCAAGGATCTACTTGAATATAGCCTATCTATTGATGAACTACTTTGGAGAGAGCCATATTGCAGAGGTGGAAGAGAATCTCACGAAGGCCATCTCCCTGAACCCTGTTTCATATTCTACCCTGAAACTGGTTTCGGAGTTCTGCCTCCGCTTCAAGACGATGAACTTTCTGGATTTTGTAAGGCGTGAACTCAATAACCTGAGGATAGCATCTACCAGAATAGACTTTTTGTTGATCTCTTATCTCTTTGTGAATCAGTCTGTCCCCGAGCAGGAGGGGATGATCGATCTGTTGCGATCAGTCCAGTCAGAGAACCCGAATTCAATCTTCTTGAATACCTTACTTGGAGAGTTGAGTATTGAGAAGGGGGATTACACCTCTGCCCTAAGATTATTCTCCTCCTGTGTATCGGTGATAAAGGAGGAGGAAAATCGTATAAGATATGTTGAGATGCTCGCCTTCCTCTGTAAGATGGTTGAGAATTATGAAGAGGCTTACCTTCACTATCTGGAGGTATTGAAGGTAAATGGGCCTGATATCCTGCTCATAGGGTCTATAATAGACACCGCAAAGGCTGCAGGGGTGGTATCGGAGATAGGTGATATATATTTTTACAGGAGCTTCTTTTTGTACGATGGTAAAGAGAAGGCGGAGTCATTGATTAAATCAATAGAACTATATATCGGAAAAGGGGATATTCAGAGTGCCTTCCGTTCATTTATCGCCCTGTTCAAACTCGATCCCCTCAACAGGACTATTGTAGGATTCATTGAGCAGTTTATACAGAAGGGTTATTCTCCCCAATCCATTCTTGAACAGATTGTCCCATTCATCGATGAGATATTCCCTGTAGTTGGTGACAGGTATGCCCTGATTCCCCTGCTGAAGAAGATTGCAAATATCTATCACAAAGGCATTGGTGATATAGACACCGCAGTGAAGTATTACAGGTTGATCCTCTCGATTGATTCAGAGGATATAGAGGTGGTGAAGACTCTCTCCTCTATAGCAATGACTACTCAGGCGATAGATGATGTGGAGGCGGCTATAAGAAAGGAGATTGAACTCTCTAACAGGTTATCGGACAGGGTACAATCCTTGAAGAAATTGGCGCAGATCAAGGAGGAGAGAAGGCAGGACTATCTCTCTGCCATCTCTTTATATAAAGAGGTGCTCGAGAGTGACCCCACTGATGATTTTGCAAGAAACAAACTGAAGGAGTTATATCGGAAATTGAAGATGGTTAAGGAGTATAAGGAGTTGCTGGAGGGGGAGATAGCCTCAGCCGCTCATATCAGAGACAGGAACAGAAAGAGGCTGGAACTCTCTGAGGTGCTATTGCTGGATATGGATGACCCTGAGGGTGCTTTTGAACATCTATATGAGGTGTATAAATCCGATAGCGAGAACGAAGAGGTCTACAGACTCCTCTCTATATTTGTTGATAAAGGGGTCTTGTATAATAAGATATCGCCACTATATAAGCCCTACCTTTTGCAGAAGGGGGATTATCATACATATATCAAACTCATTGAATCAGATTTGAAGTCGGAGAAGGATAATAACAGGAGATTGCAACTCCTCAGAGATCTTGCAGAGGTCTACGAAAAACATCTGAATATGCAGGATCTCGCCTTTAATACGAGGCTGAGAATTTTCAATGAACAACCCGGAGATAGAGAGAACATTGACTATCTTATGAAGATGTCTGAGGTAGTGAGGGGAGAGGAGGAGCTTGCAAGGGTTTTTATGGAAATGGCATCAAGTGCTGATTGTCCCGAAGATATAAAACCCCAGATCTTGAAATATGCTGCAGATATTTATGAGAACAAACTCAACAATGTAGAGGGGTTGAAGAGCTCCTTAAAGATGTTGAGTGCCATTCTAAGAGATGATGTGGAGATCCTGAACAGGCTCATTAAACTCTCAACAGAGACCTCTGATTATTTGAGCCTCGCTGAATCTCTCTATTTGAGGGCTATGCTTCATATGAATCAGGAGGAGAGGGTAAGAGACCTCGTTGAGGCGGCAAGGATATATGAGGTAGAATTGAAAGATGATGTCAAGGCTATCTCAGTGCTGTCAAAGGTGCTTGAACTCGACCCCACAAATCTCACTGTTATCAGAAGACTTGCAAGGCTACTCGAAAAGACTATGCAGTGGGCGCACCTTGTGGATACCATTAAACTGGAGTTGAATGTAGTGACAGAACCTGCAGAGAGGTCCCAGGTCTTCCTGAGGCTGGGGGATGTCTATCTTGAAAAATTAGAGAATATTGATGAGGCATTAAAGGCATATAAGGAGTCGTTCAGGACAAATATTGTATCGGATGCGGCCCTCACAAGGATAATTGGACTCTTCGAAGAGATAAAGGACTTTATGCCTGTATATAGATTTGTAGAGGAGGTATATACCAGTAAGGGTGAATGGGGGCTTCTGGCAAACTTCTATATCAGGACATTACCTCTTATCAAAGATAGGGAAGTCAGGAAAGAGATATATTTCAATCTCGCTGATATATATGAAAGCAGGCTCAATCAGCCCGACCTGCTGTATTCAACTCTCTGTAAGGCTATGCGTGACCTGCCTGAGTACGGTGATGTGGCTGATAGACTGGAAAATGCGGCGTTGAAGTTGAATCTCTTTGAGGAGACAATTGAATTCATCGATGAGCTCACCGGGGATGAGAGGTTAGATCCTTCCATCAGGGCATCTCTATATGCAAGGGCGGCGAGGCTTGCTGACTCTGCCCTCGGGAATGTAAACAGGGCACTGGAGTATGCCCGAAAGGCAAGTTCCCTTGCCCCGGATGTCAGGGATTATATAGAGATGCTGGAGAAATATGAGAAATCAGCGGGTAAATACTCGGAGCTTTTGAATCTCTACGAGCATAAGATAAAGATCGCCCGTGATGACAATGAGAGAAGGAATATATATCTTGAGATGTCCGAGGTCCTCGAGAAGAATATGGAAGACACAAAAGGGGCGGCGGAGGTCCTGCTTGAACTGTACAGGAAGAATCCTGCTGATATTGAGGTTTTCGAGAGACTGCTTGATGTATGCGAGCGGGGGAATGAATATGGTATTCTCTCCAAGGGCTATGAAAAGAGGATCGAGTTTACAGAGGATGAGAAGTTATCCATTGATCTGATGCTCAAACTCGCCGAATTGAAAAAGGAAAGACTCTCAGATTATGAGGGTGCCCTGAACATAGTCGAATCCGTCCTCAATACGGATCCTTCAAACCAGAGGGCGATCAAGGTACTGGACGATATATTCAATCTATCTCCCGATAAGATGAGGGCGGGTAAGTTACTCCTCTCGGTATTGAGACAGAATAATCAGAGGTTTGCTACAGTCAGGGTACTTGAGGTTTTAGCCTCATTTACTGAGAATACGAAGGAAAGAATTGATTATCTGGTAGAGGCGGCAGAGATCTCTTTTGAGGAAGGGAATAAGGGCAGAGCGGTGGAATTTTATCTAAAGGCTTTCGGTATAGATTATGAGAATATTCATCTCTTAAAGAGACTCATTGATATTGCAGAGTCTGATGAACACTGGGAGCAGATAGCGATGATTTGTGAAGAGGCCCTTTCGAATATGCTGACCGAAGAGACGATGAAGTTTATAAAAAAGCAACTGGCGGATATAAGGTTGAACAGGCTGAATGATTCTGATGGGGCGTTTACTCTGTATAAGGAACTGGTACTGGAGGATATGTCCGATGTGGATATGATAGATATATTAAACGCCCTCGAGGCTAAGTATCGGGATATAGATGATAAAGAGGGGCTACTGGATGTATTGAAGAGGAGGCTGAGATTCACTGAGGATGATAAGGAGAAGATAAATATCCTGATGGAGATTTCAGATATTCAGATTGACAGTATGGAGAGACTGGATGTGGGGTTTGAGACCCTCAAACAGATTGTTGAGATTGACCCTCAGAATGAATATGCATTAAAACGTATTGCTGAGATAGCCTCGAATCTTGGTAGATGGCAGGAGTTAAGGGATTCTCTACTCAAGCTCGTAGAGATGATAAAAGATGAGAACGAACTCTCGGAATATAAATTTGAACTTGGACTGGTCTATGAGGAGAGATTTAATGACATAAAAACCGCCTTCAAGTACTATGAGGAGAGTTACAGGCATAATAATGCCAATTCACTTCTTAAGAGACACCTAAAAGACCTCTTTGAGAAGGGTAAGCACATTCAGGAGGTAGTGTCTCTACTGACTACTATTTATCTCGGAGAGAATGATTTTGAAGGCGTGATATCTGTATATGAGAAGGCCTCCAGGATGAATATAGATAAATCCCTGCGACTGGAGTATATGAGGAGGGTCGCAGATATATACAGGGATAATCTGAATCAACCTGAGATGGCATTTCTGGCCCTAATAAAGCTCTTACGAGAGTTCCCCGAGCAGACGGATATATTCCCGAAACTGGAGAGCATTGCTGAGGAGGTGGGTTCCTTTGAGGAGGTAGTTGGTACCCTTGAAGAGATCTACATCGGTCTCAAGAATAAGAATGTAAAGGTTGAGTATGCCCGAAAACTTGGTGAGATATACGAAGAGAGGATAAAGGATCAAGAACAGGCTATGACCTATTTTGAAGAGGTAATAGCCAGCAATCCCTCTGATGAGATGGCACTTGCGTCCCTTGATAGAATCTACAGATTGAGAGGGGACTGGGAGAAGCTCACCTCTGTGATCGAGGAGGAGATCAAGATAAGCAGGGATGAGGAGGAGAGATTAAATCTCATATTCAGACTTGCCAAGGTGCTCGAAGAGAAGCTCTCAGATCCCAAAGGTGCTATTGTATGTTATAACAGGATTCTGGAGGTAAGACCTGATCACCGACTTGCCATTCGTTCCCTTGAGAAGTTATATGAGAGTCTTAAGGACTTCAATAATCTCAAGAAGGTACTCGAATTAGAACTGGGTCTTGTGACTGAGGAAGAGGAGAGGCTCAGGATAAAGACCCGTCTGGCCAATATCCTGGGAAGCAAGATCGGTGAGACGAGTAAATCAATCGAGATATATAAAGAGGTCTTTGAATCTGATAACTCAAATGATGAGGCATTTGAGGCACTTGAGAAGTATTACGGTGAGACGCAGAATTATAACGAACTGGTTACATTGTATAGAAGGTATATTGATGCCATAGTCGATAAGAGTAAATCCATACCATTCAGGATAAGACTGGCTGATATACTGACTGAAAAGTTGTCAGATCTTGAGGGGGCGAAGCTGGTATTGAATGAGGCTATGGCTATAGACCCCCAGAATGTACGCCTCCTCACAATGCTTAAGGAGATATATAAAAGGACCGGGGAGTTTGTAGAGGAGGCGGCTATATTAAAGAGATTGATACCCCTTCAGGAGGATACGCAGAGGCTCAAGGAGTACAGGCTGGAGTTGATGGAGCTTCTCGGGGATAAATTGGGGAGGAGGGAGGAGGCCATAGAGATAGCCAAAAGGGTGCTCGATATTGAGCCCCACACCCTTGAGGAATTACAGAGGGTGGCGTCAGTTTTGAGATCCCTTTTTGCCTATGAAGAGCTGATAACCGTCCTTGAACTTATAGTGGATATGGTGGAGGGCGAGGAGAAATTTGCCTATTACAGGGAGATAGGGACGATATATCTTGATAACCTGAATGACGAGAGACAGGGGCTTTTGAATTTTGAAAAGGCTTTTGAGATTAAGAGCAACGATTATGAGGTATTTGATAAGATTGTGACCCTTATTAGAAGGAGTCAGAAGCTCAACCGACTGCCGGCGTTCTATGAGAAGATGATTCAATCCGAGACAGATAGTTCAAAGAAGAAGGAGATGATAAGGACTCTGGCGGAGATTTATGAAAATGAACTCGATGATGTGGAGATGGCATTCCTGACCTGGTGCAGGGTCTTAAAGGAGGATTATAAGGACAGGGAGGTCCTGTCAAAGGTGGAGTCCCTTGCAGAGAAGACAGAGCTCTATGAGGAGTTGTATGCTATTTATGAAGAGGCTATTGACTCAGTCAGTGATAACGAACTTATCGAATATTTCAAGAAGAGGCAGGCAGAGTTATCAATCGAAAAACTGGGCGAGAAGGCTGAGGCAGAGAGGCATTACAAGGAGGTGATTGAACTTAATCCAGATAATATTGAGGCCTATCACAGACTGCAGGATTTGTACGAGAAGGATGAGAGGTATATCGACCTGATTGATATTATTGACAGGGAGATACAGGTTACAAAGGATACGGCGAGGAAGATAGAACTTTATATTCGAATTGCCGATATATATTTCGAGAAGATAGGGAATGCCGATGAGGCATCGGGTATCCTGAAGAAGGCTCTGGCAATCGATGGTTCAAACAGAGAGTTGCTATATAAGATGGTAAATTTCTATGAGAAGACAGAGCGATATGAGGAGCTTGCCCAGAGCCTTAAAAGACTGATTGACAATGTTGAATCAGCGGAGCAGATTGAATATTTGAAGAGGCTTGGAGAGGTATACGAGACGAAACTGGGACAGGATGAGAAGGCAATTGAATCGTATCTTTCTATACTGGATATAGACCCGAAGAATCTGATGGGGCTTAAGGCCCTCGAGAATATCTACAAAAGATTGAATATGCACGAAGAGCTTGTAGGTGTATATGAGGATGAAATACCTCTTATAGATGAGCCCTCGGAGGTAATCGATCTCCACTTTAAGGCAGGCTCCATTTATGAGGATATACTCTCCAATTTCCAGAAGGCAATTGAACACTATAATGCGATACTGGAGATTGACCCCACCGATCTTAACGCCATAAAGCATCTGGAGAGGTGTTATAGCAACATTCAGGACTATGAGTATCTCGTAGATACCTATAAGAGACATGTAGAACTCCTGGAGGATCCTGAGGAGAAGGTAGAGATACTGATAAAGATGGCAATCGTTTCCAGAGACAACCTGAAGAGGGTGGACCTTGCCGAGACATACTTTACTCAGGTTCTGAAGTATGACCCCAATAACAGGGAGGCCATACACAATCTTGCGGAGCTATACGAAAAGAGTGGTAACTGGTTTAACGCAGTGGAGATGCTTAAAAAGGAGGCGGACAGTCTTGGCTCCGATGTGAAGGCTGTGAAGATATACTACAGGCTTGGTAAGATACACGAGGAGATGCTCCTTGACCTCGAATCAGCCAAGGAGTCCTACAGGAAGGCGATTGAGATAGACCCCTCTTTTATTGATGCGGTAAGGGCGCTAAGAGGTATATACGGCTCAGAAAAAGACCTCAATAACTATATAGAAATAATGAAACACGAGGCAAAGTATATCAGTGACCCTGAGGAGAAGAAGAGACTCTACTTTGAGATCGGAAAGATATATGAGGATGAGAAGAATGATATAGAACAGGCAAAGACCTACTATGAGGAGGTGTTGAAGATAGATTTTGGCTATGTGCCCGTTGCAAAGATACTGGCAGATATCTACTTCAGAGAGGAAAACTGGCAGAGGGCAGAGTCCTGTCTGCAGGTGGTCGTAAAGGATTTGGAGAGGTCAGCCGACCGAAAGGAGGTTGCCAGACAGTACTACAGGCTTGGATATATCGCAGAGAAGCTAAATGATATGCAGAAGGCAATGAGATATTATCAGACTGCCTATGACCTCGACCCGACATACCTCCCGGTGATGGAGAGCCTTGCCATTGGTTACACCCAGCTCGAGATGTGGGATAAGGCATCGACTATGTACCAGAATATGATTATGAGCCAGAAGGATGTCTTATCCGATGCCGAACTCATAGATATCTACTATCAGATAGGTGAGATCGAGAGGAGGCTCGGGAATTTAGAGAAGGCACTCAGTTTTCTGAGGAAGGCGTATGAGATTGATGATCAGAATTTGAAGGTTCTCACGCTCTTAAAAGAGATCTATTCGGAAAGGCAGGAATGGGACGATGTTTACGATGTGTACCTCCAGATAATATCAGTACTACCAGAGAATGAGCGATTTGAAAGGTATATGGAGCTTGGTACTATATGTGTCAGTAAATTGAATGATGTATTTAGGGCTATAGATGCATATTCGGGTGCCCTCCGAAGCGCAAAGACTCCGGAAGAGAAGAAACAGGCTATGGATTTGTTGTATCCTCTGTATATAGAGGCGAGGCAACCCCAGAAGGCAGTCAATCTTCTCAAAGAGTTGGTAGATGTTGAGAAGGACAAGGAGAAGTTGAAGGTATATTATCTGAAAATCGCCGAACTGAATAGAAAATCTCTCTCCAATCTGGATGAGGCACTAACATATTACAATAAGGTACTTGATGTGGATCCAAATTATACACAGGCATTTGCAGAGATCGAAAAGATACTGGCTGACAGGAGAGACTGGAAGGGCCTTGAAGAGGCATACAGGAATATGATTCAGAGGACTCCGAAGGATCAGAAGGCTCGCAGGTTGATACTCTGGAAGACTCTTGCAGACCTCTATTACAGGGCTTTGAGGAACCCTGAGGCGGCAATAATGGCTTATGAGGTGGTAGCCGGCCTCGACAGAGATAATGCTGAGGTTCTGGATATCCTTGCAGAGCTCTATTCATCAAAGGAGAAGTACAGGGAGAAGGCGATAAAGACTTATCACAAGTTGATAAAGATCACCACAAATCCAGTTAAGGTATGCAAGGCTTTGAAGAGGCTCTATATCGCAAACAAGCAATATGACAGGGTCTATATAATCTGTAATGTCCTGAAATTCCTCAAACAGGCAGATGCCGAGGACGAGAGGATAATTACGCAGTTGAGGAGCAAATTGAAGGATGTAGCAGCAAAGTCTATAACAGAGAATCTCTGGGAGACATCGATCTTGCACGAGCAGGCAAAGGGCGTTATTGCGGCTATCTTTGCCACCGTATTGAAGAAATACCCTGAATTATTCTTCTCTTCACCCGAGGCCTTTGGTTTGAAGAAGAATGACTACATAGATATTAACACCTCGCAGTTGTTTGTTGCCTCGATGCTCAGATATGTAAAGGGTGTATTGAATATCCCCACACTTCAGGCATACAAGGGTCCCCCGGGGAGTTACGGGATAAGGCTCGTTGCCACCAATCCACCAGCGGTAGTCCTCGGGGAGGATATGTTCAAGGAGAGGTCAAAGAAGGAGATATGGCTATTACTCGCAAAAGAGCTTACCCTGGTCAGACCAGAGTTCTTCATCCTGACTTCGAAACCCTCTGAGCATCTGGATGCCATATTGAATGCGATACTTGCAGTTGCAAATCCCGCTGCCCTTTCAGATGGGAACCCGCTTTTGAATCAGGAGTATGCAAGGCTGTTTGCACCGAAGATGACTCAGGACAATATTATGTTGTTCAAGGCACTTGCCTCGAGGTATCTTAATGAGAAGGTGAGACCGAGAATGGAGGACTTCAAGGAGGGTGTAGAACTCTCAACAATAAGGGCCGGGGTTGCTATTACTCAGGACTTTGAATTTGCTATAAATATGATACAGAAGATACCTTTCAGGGTATACAGGATCCCACCGAGGACCCTGTTGAGGGAGATAGTAATATACTATATGTCAGAAGAATATATGGACCTCAGAGAGAAGCTTGGATTGAGTGTGTCCGTATGAAGAGAAGGAGTGTAAAAAATTTGATTTATTATGGCAATATTGGTATATATAAAGATCAGGAGTTTGAATTATGATATTTACCTGTAGTAATTGTGGTGCCCAGTATAAGATTAGTGATGACAGGATCCCAGCAAAGGGGGCAAAGGTCAAGTGCAAGAAGTGTGGCAACATCATTACGATCAAGCCCCTGGAGACTGGTGTTGAGGAGTCCGCCGCATTTCAAAACGAGGCGACTGTGGTTCAGAGGTCCCCTTTTGCGCAGGAGGAGACAAACAAAGAGGCTACAAGGGTAATCTCGGCAGAGCAGGCAGCAGGGATTTTTAAAAGCCTCATTGATGAACATACTCAGAATACTGGCCCCGGTGTGGAGGAGACCGGTGCACCTTATTCAGAGTCTTATACACAGGATAGTAGTACCCAATCTGGTTATAGAGAAGATTATACGGAGAACCCTGATGATAGATTGACATCTGTCTATGAGGACAGATCAGGTGAAACAGCTTATGAGGAGGCCGAACAGGAGGAAGGTGGTGCGGATGGTGAAATGCCTGAGGAGGATATAAGCAGGGAGGCGACGAGGGTTGTATCTACGGAGCAGTTGAGGCAAATCGTTGGAGAGGAAGAGGCACCACAAACTGTCAGGCAGGATGCATATAATCAGAGTTTGTATTCCCAGCCTCAACAACCTTATGTGGCCCCCCGAGCGCGCGGTGAGTGGTATGTAGCCATAGGACAGATGCAGGTCGGTCCACTATCACTGAACGAGGTGGAAGAGAAGTGGGGTAGAGGGGAGATAAACTCCACTACACTGGTCTGGAAGGCAGGGATGGCGGGGTGGCAACCCCTTATGTATGTCCCTGAACTTTCCCATCTTGTCCCACCAGCACAGGAGAGCAGAGTGGAGGAGCAACCTCCGATCAAGGAGTTTGAGGCAGAGCGAAAAGAAGCCGAACCTGTCTCTACTGCGTCTACGGCATTCCCTTCCCTCGATGAGTTGACGCGTCAGGAAGAGGAACTGAAGTCCCAAAAAGAGGAAGAGCCGGCCGTTGACTGGAAACCTGCTGCAGGTGAGGCGCTGGCCTCTCTGGTACAGGACGAATTAGAATCTATGCAGAGGGGTTTTTCTACCGAGATACCGATTACACCCAGAGGCAGTGAAAAGATTGATACTCTTGCGTCTGGCTCTGCGGAATCCCCCGTTTTACCCTTTGAAAAGCCTCAGGAGATGGTCTCAACTCCGCCTGTCTCGACTCCCGTCATCTCAACCCCGCCTGTATCTACACCCCCTGTGGCAGTTGAACAGCCGGTAGTTGTTACCCCACCATATCAACAGTCTTATCCCCCTGTCTATCCAGGTATATACTCCCAGCCTCCTCAGAAGTTTGAGAAGAAGAGTTATCTGGTGCCGATACTGATAGCTGTGTTTGGGGTCATATTAATTGCCGGGGGAGTAGTTGCTTATCTCTTATATGGAAGACTTGCGGGTGAGAAGGTTGTTGAGAAGGGGCAGATTACTCAACAGCAGAATGCCCCCGCCCAACCTCAGCAGCAGGCGCCGGCAAATGTTCCACAGGCACAGCAACAACCCGTACAGCAACCACAAGTGGCTCAGCAGCCAGCTAATGTTCAGGAGCCCCAGAAGCAAGAAGAAAAACAACCTCAGGTAGAGCAGCCAAAAGAGGAGAAGGTTGAGGGTGTTGCCCAGAAAGAGACAAAGAAGGAATCTCAGAGGCAGAAGGTTGCTCAGAGGGAGGAGAAGGTAGAGAAGCCCTCGAAAAAGCAGGTGAAAGAGGAAAAACAGGAGTTGCCTCCCCCTCCAAAAGTGGAGAAGAGACCGCAGAAGGAAGAGGTGGCACAGGGTTCAGTCGAGCAGGAGACTCCAAAGAAGCAGAAGCCCTCAAAGGGAGGAGATTCACTGCTGGACTTTGAAGGAGAGGGGAGTTCGAAAGGGAGTAGTGGTGGACTCCCAAAGACCCTTACTCAGGAACAGATACTTGAAGTGGTAAAGGCCAATATCGGTAGAATAAAGGCCTGTATGGCTGAACAGGCTCAGAGGGATCCATCTGTCAAAGGTAAGCTTGTAATAGGATGGGATATCCAACCCAATGGGAAGACAAAGAATGTACAGATCAAGACACCTCAGTTTAAGGGGACATATATAGGTACCTGTATATCCTCTGTGGTGAGTGACTTTAACTTCCCGAAATTCTCCGGTCCACCAATTCCAATTGAATTCCCATTCAATATCAAATAGACTCACCGTCTAAATTTATACCCGAGTTGAACGATTCTTTAGTACCGCAGTCTCTCTAAGGGTATGATGAAGAGTTATGCAATGGTTGTGGAAATTGTATCCCAAACTGCCCGGAGGGGCAATCCAGGTTATAGATAGGGAGGCAGGGCTTATATCGGATATTTTTTGTGATGGACTGGATGCCTGTGTCGATGAGTGTCCTACTGGGGCAATAAAAGTAGTGGAGCAAGAGGCAGAGCCTTATGATGAGAGGAAGGTAATGGAGAATAAAATTAAAAGATATAACAATAACAATTGGTGGGGAAATCAGAGAGTGATTAGAGATAAGGTCCTGCCTTGATTACCTCGGGGTCTGCATTTGCACTGAACTTTTCGAAATTGTTGATAAACATACCTATCAGGGCTCTCATCTTTTCTCTGTATAGGTTTTTGTCTTGCCAGGTATTCTCGGGTATTAGAGGTTTTGAATCAATCCCTTCGATCCGCTCTGGTACGAGGAGATTCAGATTTTCAAGCCTGATAAATCTGACTTTTTCAAGTTTGCCATCCAATGCTGCGGATATCAGTGAACGGGTGAGTTCAATACTCATTCTCTTTCCAGTGCCATACGGTCCACCACTCCAGCCTGTATTTACGAGCCAGCAGTTTGTGTTGAATTTGTTCATCTTCTCCTCGAGCATCCTGGCATATACCCAGGGGCTCCTCGGTAGAAATGGTGCGCCAAAACAGGAGGAAAAGGTGGCCTGAGGTTCTATAACCCCCGCCTCGGTACCTGCTACCTTTGCTGTATATCCTGATAGAAAGTGGTACATAGCACTCTTGGGCTCGAGTTTTGAGATAGGTGGTAGAATTCCAAAGGCGTCCGCAGTGAGGAAGAATATATTTTTCGGGTGTGAACTAACTCCTTCGAGTATTACATCAGGTATGAATTCTACAGGGTAAGTTGCCCTGGTGTTTTCTGTGATTGAGGCATCGTCAAAGTCCACTATTCGGGTCTTCTCATCGTATATCACATTTTCGAGGATTGAACCGAATTTGATTGAGTTGTAGATAAGTGGTTCAGACTCTTTTCGCAGTCTTATGACTTTGGCATAACACCCTCCCTCAAAGTTGAAGACCCCGCTATCGCTCCAGCCGTGCTCATCGTCCCCGATGAGCCTTCTTGATGGGTCAGCCGAAAGGGTGGTCTTGCCGGTGCCGGATAGTCCAAAAAATATGGCAGTATCTCCATTCTTACCCACATTTGCAGAGCAGTGCATAGGAAAGACACCCCTATCTGGCATTATAAAATTCATAACCGAAAAGATGCTCTTTTTGATCTCGCCACCGTAGTTACTCCCGCAGATCAATACAGACCTCTCCTTGAAGTTCAGGATAATAGCAGTAGTGGACTTGACTCTGTCCTTCTCTCCTTCGAGTTTTAAGTTTCCGCAGGCCCATACGGTGTAATCAGGTTCAAAGTTCAAGAGTTCTTCTGGTTTTGGTCTGATAAAGAGGGTTGTGGCAAATAGGGCGTGCCACGCCTGCTCTGCTATAACCCTGATTTTTAGCCTGAAATTTTTATCTGCCCCAACAAATCCGTCGAAGATATAAATATCTCTAACGCTCAAGTACTCCCTGATTCTATTCTGAATGTGGTGATATACATCCTCTTCAATCGGGAGGTTTATCTTATTCCAGTCGATATTCTTCTCTGTTGTCTCCTCTCTCACTATGAATCTATCATTTGGAGACCTTCCTGTCCTCTCACCTGTGCGAACTATCAAAGTACCATTGGCACCCAGTATACCCTCGCCCCTTTTTATACTATGCTCTATCAATTCGGGTACGGTGAGGTTGTAAAACAGTTTTTTATAGGAGATATTTCTCGATCTGAACCAGTCCTCAATATACATATCTTAACTCCTTTGGTTAGTTTCTCAAAAAAGAGTTGTTATTTATGGCTTTAAATAATAAACTTCTGAATTCTTTCACAAAACTATCGAGGAGCCTGAGATCATCCTCGGAGAAGTTCCCTTCTGATTTGTTTATAAGTTCTATGATGGCAATCAGATTCCCATCGATTATTACAGGGTATGATAAGATGTTCTTTGTCTTGAAGTTAGTCTTTCTATCAAAACCTCTATTAAATCTTACATCGCTCTCAGGGTGGTTGCTGATTATAGGTGCCCTGTCTCTGGCGGTGTGTCCAACAATCCCTATTCCGAATTTGATTGTAATCTTATTCAAATCCTCCGTGCCAGCACCAGCTGAGACGAGGGCGTATATCTCCTCGGATTTATTGTCCACTACAAAGAGGCTTATTGCCTCTGTATTGAAGAGTGCCCGCAGTATCTCTATTGTATCCTCAAGAAACATATCCAGTCTTTTTATGTCATTAGTAGCACCTTCTATTGTACCTGAATATTTATTTTTAAGGAATCTGAATAATGCCTCGTGGTTCATCGTCTACCTCCTGCATAAAAGTATTACTACCATTATCTTTCAGAAAATCAATCAATAATATATTTGAAATGTCATTTAGATTTCAAAACCGGACTAAATGCCGACACGGTTCACCGACACCGTTCACGGAATAAAAATGGATAAGTTGGAAGTGGGGATACTAATAAATAGGTAAATGGATAAGTAGGAAATGAGTAATTGAAAATTTCTCTACCGTAGATGAATATCCCGAAAGGACCAACGACCCTTGATAACCGACACGGAGTAATTCTCATCTCATAAGAATAAATGGTTAAGTGGGAAGTAGGAAATGGATAAATAGTAATTCCCCTCTGATAAAGAATTGGTCAGAAGACAGACACGGTTCACCGTACACCGACACTGTTTTTAAGATAGGTGTCTGCCGAAGGCAGACGGGGTGTGTTGATAGGTTACCAAAAATCTTTCTTCTTGCCCTCAGGTGTAAAACTGAGTATAATCATAATTAAGCCAGACCTCAGGAGGGGATTTAAGACGAGGTTCAGGGTTTATAAATCGAATTCCTGTTGCTCTATCGATAGTGTTGTTTACTCAAATTTCTCCCGAGCAATAAGAAAC
>Ga0272449_1002386_pt1 | contig 17585 bp, 21 predicted proteins | sample YNPCB0241_FD_198679 | JGI IMG/M metagenome (GOLD analysis project Ga0272449, IMG submission 198679) | Hot spring sediment microbial communities from Yellowstone National Park, WY, United States - YNP-CB-024-1 | ecosystem: Environmental > Aquatic > Thermal springs > Hot (42-90C) > Sediment... | reverse complement strand
CTTTTAATAACCTCCATTTTTTTCTTAAAAGTATTAGAAATATCTATAAATACTAAATTACCAGAAGGTATTTTATAAAAAACATCTAACGGATAAAAATAAACTTTTTTAACTCTCCATGGTTCATATTTTGTTTTTATAGCCGAAGAAAAACTAAAATGTAAAGAATCCAAAATTAATTGATAAGCAATATTATGATCAGGATGATTTTCATCTTTATTTAAAGTTATTACAATATCTGGTTGTTTTTTTCTTATAAAGTTTGCTATTTTTACCCTATTTTTATAATTATTTTCTAATTTTAATAAACCTAAATTCATGTTATATCTTTTAACTCCCAATAAATTAGTAGCTGATTTTGTTTCTTGATTTCTTTTCTCTTCTTCAGAAAAATACATATTTTTTCTTTCTATTAAATCTAAAATTTCTACTTTAAAACCTTTTTCCTTTAATAAAATAACGGTACCTCCAATAACAACATCAACATCATCAGAATGAGCTCCTATAAATAAAATATCAATTTTATTTTTTTTATTGTTCATTTTTATTTTTTAATTCTTTAAATATTTCTAAAATAATTTTAATGTATTCTTCCAAATTGAAATTTAATTCATAAAAATTTAATTTTTTCATTTGATGATAAGGTATTTCTAAAATATTAACTTTTTTATTAAGTAATTTTAATATTAATTCTAATTCAACAAAATTATCTTTTCTATTTAAAATAACATCAGAAAAAATATCAATTTTAAAACCATAACAAAACAAATGAAAATCACTTAATTTATTTTCAAAAGTTTTATTAATAATTCCTTCTAAAGCAAAATTTTTTAGTTTAATTTCTAAAGGAATTGAAATGTTATCTTTTTCCCTTAGATAAAAAGAGCAATTAATAAAATCAATATTTTTTTTAAGAATTTTTAAAATAGTTTTTATCAAAAATAAATCATAAACATCTTTTTTAATCTTAATAAAATAATTATATTTATTTTTCAAAGCATTATTTAAAAAATCAAAAAATTTATTATAAAACCAAAAATCATCTTTAAAATAAATAAAAAAAATATCACTTTGAATATCTAAAATTTTTTTTACTTTTTTAAAAATTAAATTATTTTTATTAAATTTATCAACTTTTTGATAAACTAAAATTAAAGCCTTCATTATTTTTTAATTTTAAAATATTTTTCTCAAAATATAAAAGGGGCTCTGTTCAATGGAGCCCCATAAAATTGAAAGCCTTCGGGGGGTCAAGGCTTTCAATCAAATAATTTTAACTTTAAATTTTAAACTAATATATATTTTTTGATAACATTAATAGCTATAATTAAATAATAAATAATTATAAAGCTTAAAGCTAAAATATTAGTTGGTCCAAGTAATAGTATAAAAATTAATAAGATAAATTCCTCATTTATACTATTCAATTCATTATTTAAAAATACTAATATTATTAAGAACAATGCAATATATTGTAGTAAATATTCTGGCATAAAACCATTATATAATCCAATAATATAACCTTGCAGTGCCATTATCACTGCTGATATTACTAATCCTACTATAAAGTATAGAATTTTATGACTCTGGAGATATCCATTAATAAGATAAAATAGAATAAATAAGAATACAACTGCGGACATAACATTAAGAGAATTTAATACTAATATCACAATAAAAGATAACAATATTTTGAAATCAACAAATTTATCATTTGTCACTACTGTTTCTATTATTCTAGCTATTAAATAACTAAAATAAAATATTCCGATAAGATCAATCATATTCATTCCATTTGATAGTATAGGTAGAGTAAAAAATAGTTTAAAGTTTAACTGCAACATATAAACTATTAAAGTAGCTATTAGAGCCTTAATTATATTCACCATACCTTTTCACCTCCTTCCCCCCTTTTATTAAAGTTTACTATTTAAAATTATAAAAAATAAAATCAAAATAAAATTTCAAAATTTTATATAAAAAATAAAAAATTTCACTTACTTAATTAATCGTTTTCCACAAAAATATTAAAAATTAAAAAAATTTTTTCAATATATAAGGTATTTCTTTTAAAGAATGAATTTTTATTAAATTTTCATATTCTTTAACTTCTTCAACTTCATCACCTTTCCAAGTTATATTTCTAAACCAAAAAATAAGATCAATATTAGATTCAAAGGAAGGAATTATATCATGTTTATAAGAATTACCAACACTAATTATTTTTGAATCAAAAAATTTTTCTCGTAAAAATTTAAATTTTTCATTTTTATTTTCTTCTTCAATATGAATTTCATGAAAAATTTTATGAAAATTAAATTTTAAAATTTTTGAATTTTGAATATCTTTTTCTCCTAAAGTTACTAAAATAAGATAAAAATTATTCTTTAACAAAAAATTTAAAATTTTTTTAGAATAAGGAATTAAATGATAATTTTTAGAATCAAAAGTAGTTAAACCAATTTTATAAATTTCCTCCGCAATATCATTATCATATTTACCAAAACCTTTATTACATAAAAATTCATAAGTTTTTACTAAAGCTGTTGGATATCGTCTAGATGAAAAACGATAAGATTTACCTGTTAAAGGATCGGTTTCAAAAATTAAAATTTTATTAATATCTTCAACTAAACTAGCTAAATAACCAATAAATGGAATTCTTTTTTTAAAAATTTTTTTTAGTAAATTATAAAATTTTAAAAAAGATAATGAATAAGCATTTTGACTAATAATTAAAGTGTCATCTAAGTCAAAAATAAATATCTTTTTATACGAATGGAACATAAATAATTTTTAATTGAATTATATCATAAAAATCATACTTAAATTAATTTATTTATAAATTTCATAAAAAAAATTTTAAATTATTTAGTAAAAAAGGGCCTTTTGAAAGGCCTTTTTTTTAATTTTTCTTAATAAATAATGTTTTCTAAATCTTTTATTATATTCTCTAGGTCTTTTATTAATTGTTTTATTTCGTCTTTCACTTCGTCATTATTAATATCAGAATTTATTTTCTCTAATAAAATTAAAATTTTTTCTCTGATAATAAGTAAATTTGTTTCTATTAAAGTCTTTTTAACTAGCAAATAAACATTTTTTTCCATGCAATCTCACCTCCCTTTTATGTTTCTAAATTAAATTATAATACTAAATTTAAAAATTAAAAAACTTAAAGTCTTTTAATAATTCTTCCTCTATTTTTATCATAAGGAGAAATTTCCACTAATACTCTATCACCAGGTATAAGTTTAATAAAATTAATTCTCATTTTACCTGATAAATAAGCTAAAATTGTTCTTTTATCTTCTTCTAATTCAACTTTAAAAGTTAAATTAGGTAAATTTTCAATTATTCTTCCCTTTAAAATTTCTTTTTTCATTTTAATATGGAATGTCTAATGAACTAATATCTTCTAAATTTTCTGGAGTTTTATAATAATCTAATTCTGCTTCTAAATTACTCAATTCTTTTTCTGTTTCCAAATTAGCTGGTTTAGGACCAAATTTAATATCTTCAGCAATAATTTCATAACTAATTCTTTTGTTACCTTGATTATCAATCCAACTTCTTGACTTAATTCTACCTTCAATAAAAACTAATCTACCTTTAGATAAATATTTATGACATTGTTCAGCTAAATTACCCCAAACAACTATTTTATGATATTCAACTTCTTCTTTCAAATTACCCAATTTATCTTTATAATATCTATTAGTAGCTAAATTTAAAATTGCCACCGGTTGACCTGAACTTGTAAATTTAAAATCAATATCTTGAGTTAACCTTCCGATGAGAAAAACTTTATTTAAATTCATTTAACTTTTTATTTTAAGATATTTTCTTTTTAAAATTATAAATCTTAAAATTTCATTAATTTTTTTGATCTTATTTTTAAAATTTTCAATATCTTTATTATTCCCATAAAAATAAAAAGTAAAAAATTTTCCAAATTCTTCTTTTTTAATAGGATAAGCAAGTTTTTTAGTTTTAGAACATTGTTCATTTATTAATTCAAATTTAAAATCTTCTAAAATTTTTTTTATTTGATCCATAAAATTATTTTCATCAACATCATTTTTAATCCAACCTGATAATTCGTATATTATTTTTGTCATTTTTGATAATATTTATTTTAACATAAAAATTTAAATTTTAATTAAAATTATATCATTTTCTTCAACAAAACTATCACGACCTTTATATTTTATTAAACCTAATTTTTTAGCTTCTTCCCAATTTTTTATTTTTAAAAAATCGTTTAAATTAATTACTTCAGCTATTTTAAATTTTAACATAAAATCAGAATGAATAAAAGAAGCAGCCTCAATTAAAGAAGTACCTTTTTTAACAAACCATCCTTGGGTTATTTCTTTATTAAAAGTAAAAAATTGAATTAAATTTAAATCTTTTCTAAATTGATTAAGAAAATTAAAAATTTGTAATTCAAATTCTTTTTGTAATTCATCATTTTCAGAAAGTTCAAGTTCCCATAAAAGATCTAAAAAATAAATTTTTTTAAATTTAATATGATTATTTGAATTATTCTCTGAATTAAATTGTTCAATTTCAAGTTTTAACTTATTATCTATCGAAAAAGGACCGTTAATCAATAAAAACCAGTCTTTATTTGAAAGAAGTATTTCTTTTTGAACTTTTTGTTTTTTATTTCTATTTAAAATTTCTTGATCTGCTAAAATTACTTCTTCTTCAATAATTTTAATATCTCTTAAAGGATTAATATTTCCTTCTGGATGAGGAACGTCTTCTCTTTTAAAATTTCTTACTATTTCTAAAATTACATCACATCCTCTTAAATAACTTAAAAACTCATTACCTAATCCTTCACCTTTATGAGCTCCACGAATAAGGCCAGGTATGTCTATAAAAAATAAATAAGGGAAAATAATTTGAGATGTTTGAGTAATTAAATGTAAATTTTTAAGCTCAGGAGTAATAATTGGAACAACATATTCTTGAGGTTTTAAAGTAGAAAAAGGATATGGTGCAATTAATACCTCTGTTTTACTTATAAGTTTAATAAAAGTTGATTTTCCACTGTTTGGCAAACCACAAATTCCTATTTTTATTTTCATTTATTGATTATAACAAAGTTTTATATTATAATATTAAATTAGAATTTGTACTAAAAATAATAAAGAAAAAGGGGGTGATGTTATTTATGTTTGATATTTTAAGCTTATTTATTACTATTTATATCGTTTTTTTTATTAGTTTTTATATTTCCGGAAAAATGATTGATTTGATCACAGAATTACATAAAACAAATCCCGAAAAAGCACGAAAACTTTTATTTTTGTTTATTTTGTTCATTTTAATAATTTTTATTATTTTATTAAAAATTTAAAATTAACAAATAATAATTAATTTTTTAAAAAGCTCCCTTAATTCTTTTAATTTAAAGGGAGCTTTTTTTATATAAACATAAATTTTAAAATTATCAAAACAATTTAAAATCTTGACTTTTTTTAAAAAATAATTATAATAGTAAATTATGACTACTTATATTTCAAAAGAACAATATGAAAAACTTAAAAAAGAATTAGAATATTTAAAAACTGTTGAAAGAAAAAGAATTTCAGAAAAGTTAAAAAATGCTATTGAAATGGGAGATATTTCTGAAAATGCAGAATATGATATTGCTTTAAATGAAAAAGAAAATTTAGAAAGAAAAATTATGAAATTGGAAAATATCTTACAAAATGCAAAAATTATCAAATTAACAAAAAATAATGATAAAATTTTGCCAGGCAAAAAATTCGAAGTTATTGAAAAAACAACAAAGAAAAAATTTACTTTTACTATTGTAGGTTTTGGAGAAATAAATCCTTTTGAATGTAAAATTTCAACTGATTCTCCATTAGGAAAAGCTTTTTTATATAAAAAAATTAATGAAGAAGTTATTATAGAAACTCCTAAGGGCAAAATAATTTATATAATAAAAAAGATTTATAATTAATTATTCTCTTTTTTTAAAAGCTTCTTTTAATGTTTCTGGATCTATAAATTCAATTTCACCACCTAAAGGTATTCCTTTACTTAAAAAACTAAATTTTATATTTGAATATTTTTTAATTAAAATTTCTAAATATTTTAAAGTTGGTTGAGCTTCTCTAGTATAAGGCAAAGCTATTATTACTTCATTAATTTTATATTTTTTAAGTCTCTCTTCAAGAATATTTAATCTATTTTTAATTAAACTTTTATCTTCAAAAGGTAAAATTAAACCTCCTAAGATAAAATATTTTCCTTTAAAAATTTTTGTTGTTTCTAAACTTAAAACATCTGTTTCTCGTGCTACTACAGCAATGATATCATCTCTTCTTTTAGGACTCGAACAAATTGAACATAATTTTTCAACTGTTGGGAAAAAACAATTTTGACAAAAATTAACATTTTCAAAAAGAATTTTTAAATTTTCCAAAAATTGCTCTTTTATTTTTTTATCTTGTTTAACTAACCAAAAAAACAATCTTATAGCTTGTCGAGGTCCTATTTCAGGAAAAGAATCAAAAAATTCTATAATTTTTTTAAATAAAGGAATTAACATTAATTTTAAATTTTTTAAATTAATATTCTACTTCTTGTAAATCTTCTTCAATAGTATAAAATGACAAAGAATCAGGATCAAAATACAAATCAATACTACCAATAGGTCCATTTCTATGTTTTGCAATAATTATATTTACCTGATTAGAAGGTAAACCAGCAACCCCTTCTTTAGGGCGATGGATAAATAAAACAACATCTGCATCTTGTTCTAAAGAGCCACTTTCTCTCAAATCAGAAAGTCTTGGAATTGAAGAAACTCTTTTTTCAGGCTCACGAGAAAGTTGTGAAATAGCAATAACAGGAACATCTAATTCTCTTGCTAATTCTTTTAAACTTTTTGATATTTCTGATACTTCTTGAACTCTGTTATCAATATTTCTAAAAGATCTAATTAATTGCAAATAATCTATAATAATTAAACCTAATTCTCCAATTTCATGTTTTAATTTTCTTGACATTGTTCGAATTTGTAAATTATTTAAACTTGGAGAATCATCAATAAATATAGGTGAATTTTTTAATCTTTCAACAGCTTCATAAATTAACGACAATTCATCAACATCTCCATCTTTTAATAATTTACCTGTTCTTAATCTCCATAAACTAACTCCTGATTCAAGTGCAATAAATCTATCAATAATTTGATCTTTAGACATTTCTAAGGAAAAAATACCTACAGGAATTTTTTCTTGGACTGCTAAATATCGAGCAATATTTAAAGCAAAAGCAGTTTTTCCTTGAGAAGGTCTTGAAGCTAAAATAATTAAATCTGATTTTTGTAAACCTCCAAGATAATTATCTAATTTTTGGAATCCTGTAGGGACACCTTTTATAATAAAACCTTTTTGTAAATCTAAAATTTTCTTTAAGTTATTATCAATTAACGTAGAAATAGAACTAAATTCATAAGGCAATATCCTTTCGGAAATACTAAAAATTTTTTTCTCTACCTCTTCAATAAGTTCTTGAGCATCTTTATTTTCTTCATTTATTAATTCTTGAATTCTTTTAGCTAAATCAATTAAATCTTTCTTTGCTTTGTTAGTTTTTAAAATTTTTGCATAAGTATAAACATTGCCAATAATAGGAGCTTTATGAATTAAATAAACAATATAATCTTGACCACCTATTTCTTCTAAAAGTTTTTTTTCTTTTAAAGCATTAGTTAATGTTATAATATCAACGTTTATTTTTTTAAAAAATAAATCTAAAATAGTTTGGTATATTAATTTATTTTCTTTTTTAAGAAAATCATCTGGTTTTAAAATATCTACAACTTTAATTAAAGCATCTTCATCAATTAATAAAGAACCTAAAACAGCTTCTTCAATTTCTTCAAAAGATAAATTTATTAATAATTCTTTTTCCATAACATTTTAATTATCTTTAAAAATTAAAAAAATCAAAATATGAAAAAGTTGTGGAAAAATTGTCCCCAGGAGGAATCGAACCTCCATCCCGGCCTCCGCAGGGCCGTGCTTTTCCTTTAAGCTATGGGGACTTTATTAAAAATTAAATTTAAGTTAAGTTTTATGTTATAATTATAATATTAAAGTAGGACAATTTTTAAACTAATAAAAAAACGGGGCATAGCGCAATTGGCTAGCGCACTGGCTTTGGGAGCCAGAGGTTGTGGGTTCGAGTCCCACTGCCCCGAATAGAAATTATTTTTTACTCATCAAAGGACCTTTCTCAATTTCACTATACATTTTATTTATCAACCACAAAGGCAAAAACCAACCAACAGCTAATCCCCATAAACCAATTGAGCCCAAAATATATCCTCCATTTTCTTTAAGCCAATTTTTAGTTTTAGTTAATAAATTATGTTTATCCTTTTCATTTTTTGTTAATTTTCCTTTTTGAATAATTAAATTATATTGATTTTCTAATTTTGTTAATGCATCTAAAAGTTTTTTAGCTTCTTCTTCTGTCATGCCCATATTTATACCTTCTTTATAAGCATTTTTAAGTGAACCAAATAAACCTTTATAAAGTAAATTAATAGAATCTCCTTCAGGTAAAGATTTCAAATATTTTTCAGCTTCTTTTGACAAATTTTCAATATTTAAAATTTTTTCTCCTATCTCTTTAAATTCTTCACTAATTTCTAATTTAGATTCTGCAATTTTATAAATCATATCTTGAATTTTATCAGGTGTTAAAATTAACAAATATTTATCACCTTTATTTAAAATACCTAATTCCTTTAATTTTTCTTCAAGATTATCTTTATATTTTTCTTTTAATTCAAAAGGTAACCATTCTTTAGGAAATCTCAAACTCTGTTTTTTCTTACCTGACATAAAGTCTTCAATAAAACTATCTATTTCTTTTAAAAATTTATTAGGATCAAAATCTTCTTTGGAAGTTATTAATCTCTGAAAATCATCCTTAAAAAATTTTTTTTCTTCATCAGGTAAAAGTAAAAATAAATAAGATCTGACAGCTTCAGGAGTTTCTAAATCATTTACAAAATTTCCTTTTATTTCAGGAGATTTTATTAAAAAACCTTTAACAATATTCCAAAATTCTTTATCCAAAAATTCTTTTTCATCTTCTTTTTTTATAAATAAATCTTTTTTTTCATTTATTTTATCTTTAATCAAATCTAATAATATTTCTTCTGTTAAATCATTATTTTCACCACTAAAATAATTTTTAATTAATTCAACAAGTTTATCAACAATTTCTTTCCTTTCATTGTCATTATCCAAATAATTAGTTAAATAATTATCTAATCTATCTTTAAATTGTTTTAAAGTTTCTTTTTCTATTTTTTCTTTAGATTCTTTGCCTAATTTTTCTGTCTTTTTAATCATTTCCATTAATTTAATTATAACATAAAAAAAAGAGGGGTCAAGTATTTTAACCCCTCTTAAAATTAGTTGGGTGGGGTTATTTGATACCTAAAGCTCTTTTTTCTTGGTTGTTTAATGGAATTTCAGGAACATATTTTTCAATGAAATTTTTATATCTCTTTATATGCGCCTCTTTCAAATTACTATATAACTCGGATATTATTTTATTTTTCATTTTCTCCATTTCATATTCTTTGTCAATTTTGGAAATAAAACTTATATACATAATTTTATAAACAACATTCTCTTTTAAACTAATTTTATTTAAAAAGGGACTAAAAAGAATAATAACAGCTATTAATAAGGATATAAATGCAACTTTTCGTCGTAAATTGCGTTCTTCGAATGGTCTTAGAACAGGTATTAAATTCATTAAAGAAAATGCTACTAATAAAAGTACTAATATTAAATGATAAATAGGTAAAAAAGTTTTCAAACTATATAAAATAATTATCTGATATATTACTTCAAAAATTAAAATAAATTTAATTACTCTTCGATAATCTTCGTAGACTATCCCCGGTACTAAAAGGATGAGTGTGAACAAAACATTAAACAGTATTAGAATATAAATAAAAACATTATTTCCCAAAATAATATCTAATAAATTGAAAAAACATAATATTAAAAAAACAACAACAAATAAGTAAAATTGTATTTGATACCTTTTAATATAGTAATAATATAAAAATGGTAGACTAGAGGCAGTTAAAATTATCAAACTAAACAATTTATTAAAAATATATGTAATTTGCAAAATAAAATCAAGAATAAGAAAAATAAGAATTGGTACTGCCCACCCAACAACTACTCTTAAAAATAAACCTATTAATTTTCCTATTGTTTTCATTACTATCACCTCCTTTTTCTTTTTAAAGTGTTCCGGATAATATAATAACAAAAAAATTTTTAATTGTCAAGAATTATAAAATGCTTCTTCTTCCTCCTTCTTCCCAACCCTCTTTAAAACCTTCTAAAAAATCTTTTAAAGCTTTTTTAGTTTCTTTTTTAAATTTAGGATATTTTTCTTTTAAAAATTGCTTTATTATTTTATGAAGATCTCCTTTTTTTATTTGAATTTGTTGAATCAAATTATTTAAAATATTTAAAATATTTTCAATCTTACCTAAATTTTCTTCTTTAACTTCATACTTTTTTATAATTTCTCTAAAAACATCTAAAATTTCCTCATAAGCTTTCAATTGACTAATAATTTTTTCTTTTTCATTTTCAATATTTTCTGCTTGCTCTAATCTTTGTAAACTCTTTTCAAATATTTGTTTTATTTTCTTTATTTCATCTATTTCTTGTTTATTTTCTGAATCTTTTGTTTTATTAATAGTATCTGAAAGTATTTCTATAGCATCAGAAAATACTTCTTGCATACCCATTAAATCTGATTTTTCTACACGTTGTGCTAACCAACCGATAAATCTACCAATTATAGGCTGTTTTAATTCTTTAGGGAACTTTTGAGAAATAATTTTTGCAATACTTTGCATTTCTGGTCTAAAAAAACCAGCAATTTCTCTTATTATTTCTTTAATATCATATTTTTGTTCTTCTTTGTTATTTTTTTCAATTTTTGAAAATTTTTTTTCCATTTTTTATTTAAAAAATTTTTAAAATTTTACTTCTGGAGGTTTTTGTGCTTTTTCTCTTTCTTCGTATTCTAATTCATAATATTCAAAATTGGGAAATTTAAAAAAGTTAGCAATAATATTTACAGGAAAAGATTCTTTATAAGATTGATATTCTCTTAAAACAGCATTATAAAATCTTCTTGAAGCTTGTATTTTATCTTCAGCATCAACTAATTCTTGTTGAAGATGTAAAAAATTTTGATTAGCTTTAAGTTCAGGATAATTTTCAGCTACAGCAAATAATGTTTTTAAAGCTGAAGTTAACATATTATCTGCTTCAAGACCTTCTTTAACTGTTTGAGCGCTTAAAATTTTTGATCTTGCTTCAGTTACTTTTTCAAAAACTTCTTTTTCATGAGAAGCATAACCTTTTACAGTTTCAACTAAATTTGGTATTAAATCTGCTCTTCTTTTTAATTGAATCTCAATATCAGAAGAAGATTCTTTTACTCTTTCTCTTAAATTTATAAGAGTATTATAAATATATATTATATAAACTATCAAAATTACAACTATGCCTAAAATTATATAAATTACACTCATTGTTATTTTAAATTTTAACATAAATTGATTTTAAAAACAAATTTTATTAAATAAAAAAAGCAAGCCGATTTAGCTTGCTTTTTTAAAAATTTTTAAAATAAATTAATAAAAAAACAATAAAATTATTAATAGAATAATTAAAAAGACAATAACGGCTAATGCTTTAAAAATTATTTCATTAATAAAAACAAATAGATTCCTTTTTTTAAAAATACTATCCCACATACAAAATATGTTCGAAAGAATTAGTGATATAACGAATATCTTAATTAATGGCAAGTCCAATTTAAATATATTATTTGTTAAAAAAAATATAATTGCAAATATAACAAAAGTATAAAATAAAATTTCCAGAATTGCTAAAATCAAAAACAAAAGAACATACAAAAACATAAAAACCACCTCCTCTTAATTTTAGTTTACTAAAGATAATTATAACAAAATTTTTAATTTTTACCTAAAAATTTTACAGGATCAATATAGCCATAATATTGTGGTTCTTTTGGTGTATAGCCATAACAAATATTCCATTTATTATTTATAAAACAATTAGCTTTTATTGGTGATTCTAAAACAGGTTTTGTTTTAATTTCAAAATGCAAATGAATATCTAACAAAGAATTTTTATCACAACCATCTTCTCCAATTCTCCAATAATTACAACCATATCCCGTAGCTCCAACTTTTCCAATTATTTCTCCTTTTTTAATAAAATCTCCTTCTTTTAAATTAGGATTAATTTCAGAAAGATGAGCATAAAGAGCATAAACATCAGATAAACGCGAATTTAACGCGGATGAATACTGATTTTTATTATATTGATTATCGTTAATATATTTATTCGCGTTTATCTGTTTTGTATCTATGTTTATCTGCGTTATAACCACATTTCCCAATCCATGATCATTTTTTCCATTCCTTATAATTTTTACAACCTTACCATTATAAATATTATAAACATTTAAATCTTTTGCATCTGGATATGGTGCTAAATCAATACCTGCATGTTGAATATAATCAATACTTCTATCTCGTCCACTAAGCCATGAAGTCCTTAAAGGATTATTAAATCTTTGTCTTATATAAAATTCATTTTTATTTACAGGAAAAATAAAATCTTCTTTAACTTCAAAATCATCTAAATCTTTATAAGAAATAATTAAATCACCAGGTTTTACCTTTTCAAAAAACTTTTTAGCAAATTTAGGCCACAAACGAATACAACCACCAGTAAAATCACTATCAACTCTTTCTCCATTTAAATAATAAGGAATATCATGAATAAAAAAATCTTCATACATTTGAACAGAATAATTCATATAAACAGGAAAAATTGAAGAAAAATGTTTTGTTTTTTTAATACCAACTCGAAAATAACCTGTTGGTGTTTGATACCAAACCCCTTCTGGAGATTGATAAGCAATAGGTATAATTTCTTTCAAATTTCCATTTTCAAAAAAATAAATTTGTTTTTTAGATAAATTTATTTCCCAAACACGATTTTCAAAAATTTTAGGCTTAAGATTTTTATTTTTTGATTTTAAATTAATTTTAATATCATTATTAAAAACAAAAATTTTTTCTTTTGATAAACTAGTAAAAAATCCACTTAGAAAAAATAAAAATAAAATTATAAAAATCAAAACTTTTACCTTCATTTGAAATTATTATAAAATATAAAATAAAATAATTATGAAAATACCAAAATTTTTAAAAAAGATTTTTATTTAGCAGGCGGTATAGGATTAGCTCTTCAATTAAGTCATCGTAAAAGTTATGATTTTGATTTTTTTCAGATAAAAAATTTAATGAAAACAAATTATTTAATGAAATTATTTCTAATATTAAAAATCATTCAATTAAAAAATATTAGCTGATAAAAGCTCTCTTTTTGTTATTTTTGATAATGAAATTAAATTTAATTTTTTATATTATCGTTATCATTTAATAAAACCCAAAATTAAAACAAAATATTTAATATTTAGCAAGCATTGAAGATATTGCTTGTATGAAGTTATTAGCTATTTCAGAAAGAATTAAATTTAAAGATTATGTTGATATTTATTATATTTTTTAAAAAATACCTTTTGAAAAATAATTAAATTTTTTGAAAAAAAAGATAAAAGATGTTGATATCTTTCTCTTTCTTTTAATCTTTTTATAAAATTTTTATCTTTATTCAAAATTTCTGCTAAATAAACTACACCTTCTAAGACTAAATACTCATAACCCTAAACTTTCACAATTTCAACTGATGACTTGATTTTAAGTCTATTAGAATTTTTCCAACCTTAATTGTTTAAACCTTCTGGATTTTTCTTTTCATATTCAATAAATAAATTTTCATCTTTATCGCCATAATTAAAAATTCAATCGACTGCTTTTTCAATATTTGTCCAATATTTTTCAATAAAATTTTTATCTTTAGTTTTTTCAAAATAAAAATAAAAAAGAATCAAATAAAGAAGTATTGAATTTATTGAGCTATAATAAGAAAAAAGTTAACAAATATGCTGATCACCTTCTAGATCTGTTTTAAGGAAGTATTTTCCCTGGTTTTTCTTCTTTTAAATTATAAATATTTTTCCTGAAGTTCTGATGAAATTTCTAAAGTGTTTTTAGTAATACTTACATCATAATCAAGAAGCTACCAAGAAGAAATAATTGAATTTCTCCAAAAAAGTTTATTAAATCTTGGCAATCCCACAAGTAAAAAACCTCTTTGATAACCTTAAACTTTCAATTTCTTTTTTAGCTTTTTAATATCTATCATTAAAATTATTATAAACTAAACAAAGATTGGAGATGGCTCTGTCTTAAAAATAGAAATTTTCTCTTTTTTAAACAAAATTCTTTCTAAAATTGTCATTTCCATTAAACTAAAATTTCTTTTATAGTCGAATTTTGACAAAATTTCTTTTCTCATCTTAAAAACAATCTTTTTGTAGTTTTTATAATTTTTCAATATATCTTTGATTTTTTCATAAAGCTCGTTTTCATTACCGTCAAAGAAAAATATTTCATTATTTAAAACTTCCTTCGGTCCATAAGTTTTTCTTGCTATAGGAACAAGATTTTGACTTAAGGCTTCAACAATTACTAATCCTAAGGATTCAATTTTAGAAGGTAGAACTAAAATTTTGTGACTTTGATAAAGAGCAAAAATTTCTTCTCTTTTTAGATCACCTAAGAATTTAACATTTTTCTCAAGATTAAATTTTTTCACCATTTTCTTTAATTTTTCCTCTTCCGGACCGCTTCCAACAAGATTCAACTTAATTTCAGGAAAATCATTTTTTAATTTTCTTAAAGCCTTAATTAAAATTTGTACATTCTTTTCTTCGCTAAATCTTCCTACATAAAGCAAATCACTAAAAATTTTAGTTTTTTCTTTTTCAAAAATCTTTACTCCAGGATAAAGAGCAATTAGTTTTTCTTTTTCAACTAAATCATTAAGATAATTTTTAACTGCTTGGGAAACGCAAATTACTTTTTGACAGAGATCATTATTTAAAATTTCTTTTAAAATCTCGGTTCTTTTTTCAAAATCTTTCTTTCCATATCTTTTTTTATAAACATCCTTGTCTAAAACAATATGAAACCAAACAAAATAATGTTTATTATATTTTTTACAAAATTCAATTGTTTTTAAATAACTTTTCCAAAGATAAGGGCTTAAATTTATTAAAATCACATCAGCTTCATAAACAAGCCTTTCTAAGTTTTTAAATCTCCATTCTAAATTAAAAAAAATTTTTTCTTTGTAAAACTTGGCTAAAGGAGAAAAAATTGTTACTTGCCAATCTTGATTTATTAAAAATTCAGCAAAATTATAATTTAAAATACTTACTCCACCATTTTCAATCTCATAATTATGAACTAATAAACACTTTAATCGTTCCATGTTTTTAAAATTTCTTCTAATCCTTTAAGCTTTAAAGGTGATCTAAAACCTAACTCAAAAGATTCTGCTGCTTTTGCCACCATAAAAAAACCTCTATAAGTTATTATTGATAAAAGCAAATTTCTCATTCTTTCATTCATTTGTGAAGAATAAATGTCCATTAACTTTTTAATTTTTTCTAAATAATCAGAAACATCAACTAAAATATCTCCTCGATTTAAATATTCACCATCCATATAAAGAAAAAGGGGTGTTTTGTGTGATTCTCCTAATTCTTTAGAAATTCCCCAACCTGCTCGATCAACAGCTTCAGTGACAATTTTTGAAACTTCATTATGATCTCTGTGATAATCTTGATAATAATGAGTAATTACCAAAACCGGCTTGTATTTTCTAATTATTTTCATAACCAAATGGACAGTTTTTAAATCTCTTGTAAATTCACTATCTTTAAGACCCAAGCCAATTCCTTCTTTAATGCCAATAAATTTTCTTGCCAAAATCCATTCTTTCATTCTTTGTTTTTTTAAATCTTCTTTTTTAAATTTTTCCTTTCCATACCAAACACTTTTTTCTCCAGAAGTAAAAACAACTTCAATAATATAAAAACCATTATCAGCAAGTTTCATCAATGTCCCAGCACACAAAAGATGGTCATCCGGATGAGCTGTAAAAAGAATAATATTTTTATTTTTCATTTTGATTTTAAAAAAATTAATTAACGAAATTGATTTTTTAAAAAAATAATTAGGGAGAGGGCGAGGCAACCCCCTCCCTAACTTTCTTTTAGGTTTTATTTTAGGGGAGCTGGATTTCGATCCTCGGCTCCCCGGACAAGATTCTCTGCATCACTTCCTTTCGTACTCGCCGCCTGAATGCAGCCGGAAGGAATTTCCAGTAATGCCATGGCGTAGGTGCCCACGAAGGAAGTCCAAGTTTAGCTGGCGGAATAAACCAAACAAAGGGCACAAGTATGAACAAAGGACGTGGGAACCCCTTGTAGATCTTATACACCAGTCCCTTCGATAAGAATGGACAGAGAAAGAGAATCATTTCACTTTCCTCCGCCCAAAGTCGGTAGAGATAGTGAATCGACGATCCTCCTAACCATCCACCAATTTTGTGAAGTTGGGGGATAGTCATACTGGCCCATCCATCTGGCCATTTTTTCTCAGGATTATTTACAGCTCTTAGGGTGTAACCATCAGGAAGGTGGGCTACAATTACCGATTCATCACGAAGTCGATAAATTTTTCGAGCTACTTCTCCGAGCGTCAAACCGTTGGGAACAATATCTTCAAAACAAACCACTCCCGACGGGGGTACCCACTGATTATCCATCGGCATAGGAAGATTCTTGCCATGCCGATAGACAAAAAACATCCACCCCAGCTTATAGTAAGATGCTACCAGCTGGGTCAACATAAGTTCCGCAGGATTAGGGTACGGATCCGAAGACCCGTACACTAAAATCTGACCGGCCTCGGGTTTTTCAGCCACAAGGCCCAGTCTTTGAACAACCGCCCACGTCGTACCTTTAATGTCCATGGCACAACACCTCCTTTCTGAAATTTTTATTAAGGTTACGCGGGGCAATAAATTCACCCCTAAAATAAAAATAACCGGGTTGTGGTCCCGGCTTGATGACTTTTAAAAAACATTCTCAACTAAATCACCAAATCAGGACCCTTAACAACAAAACAGAACATGTACCAATCAAAATAATAAACAAAACCCAATTTAAACTTTTGCCTAAACTCATTATGATTAATTATACTACAAACCATTATTATTGTCAAGTTCCTTTTTTATAATTATTTACTTAAAAATTTTGGAGGATTAAAGTGAACCATAATTAATTGGATCGTGAGAAACATAGCCATAACAATTTTTCCAATTTCCATTTAAAAAACATTTTGCAGGTTTAGGACTTTCTAAAACAGGTTTTGTTTTAATTTCAAAATGCAAATGAATATCTAACAAAGAATTTTTATCACAACCATCTTCTCCAATTCTCCAATAATTACAACCATATCCCGTAGCTCCAACTTTTCCAAT
>Ga0272449_1002385_pt1 | contig 17586 bp, 11 predicted proteins | sample YNPCB0241_FD_198679 | JGI IMG/M metagenome (GOLD analysis project Ga0272449, IMG submission 198679) | Hot spring sediment microbial communities from Yellowstone National Park, WY, United States - YNP-CB-024-1 | ecosystem: Environmental > Aquatic > Thermal springs > Hot (42-90C) > Sediment... | reverse complement strand
CCTCCGGTACCAGATCCCCAAAAGGGATTCCGGAGGCCAACCCTGGATCAAGGGAGTATCCTGGGATTTGCCTTGGGCCCGGGCTTGACTTGGGAAGCAGTGTACCGCCGAATGCCAAACGTTGTGTATGTCTTGGCCCTCACTACCCCGAATTGTTGCAGGTCATTTCGCCTGATAGAGGGGAGACATTAGACTTTGGGAGTTTGCCCCGGCTTTTGGGAAAGCGTGCGAAAGGGTACCCGGTCCCTGAGCGGCAGATTGGGATGGTCCTCCCAAATGGACAAACACAGACTCTGTTGGAAGAATTAGCTCCAATTTTTGGCCAATCTTTGCCGGCGCGAACGAGCGGAGGGGAACTTGGCCGCCGGGTTCAGAATTGGCCCAATCGTTGGAAGGAACTAGGTTTCCTGCAATTACGTTGACGTTAAACCCTACAGGACGGAGTCTCCGATGTTTAGCAACTTCGATCCTTCGGCACTGGCCATTCACGGACTGGAGAGCGAAATCATCGAGTTGGCCCTCACTTATGGCTTTGAGGGAATGGATATCGATATTGTGGACTTTGCAGCCCGGGCAGAACATTATGGCTTGCAGTACACCCGACGATTCATCGACAGTGCCCAAATCCGGCTGGGGACGTTCAAGCTGCCTTTTGATTGGGAGACGGATGACGAGGTCTTCCGCAAAAACTTAGAGAAGCTCCGTCACCAGGCTGCGGTGGCTGCGGAAATTGGATGTACCCGCTGTGTAGCCACCGTCCAACCCGCGGGAGACAAAAGGCCGTATCATGAGAATTTTGAGTTCCATCGCGTCCGTTTAACCGAGATCTGCCGGGTGCTGCAGGAATTCAATGTTCGGTTGGGTTTAACTTTTCGGGCCTCGCCCAAGCTCCGTGGGGGGCAGGCGTATGTGTTCATTTACGATCTTGATGCTCTTGCTCTCCTTGTGAAGATGGTAGATCTTCCCAATCTCGGGTTTGTGTGCGATCCGTGGAACTGGGAAGTGGGGGGAGCTTCGCCAGCGGAGATCGCGAACTTGGGTATCGATTCGATCGTGGCTGTGCATTTGGCAGATCTGCCGAGTCCTCGGCCGGATACTAGCGAGATTGGGGAAGAAATGAGGCTTTTGCCGGGTGCCGGGGGAATCGACCTTCTGGCCTATCTACAACTGCTGAAAGATCTTGGCTATCAGGGGCCGGTGACACCTGTTCCCGATAAGAAGCCGTTTATTGGCCTCCGTCGGGAAACAGCTACACGCCAGGCGGCGGAAGCCCTCCGTAAATTGTGGGAAGCCATTGGATTGCGATGGCAGGCCCCAAGAATCCCCGCTCGAGCAGCGTGAGCACCTGAAGATCCCGCAAGGGTATAGCGGGAGATTCGCTCCTTTGAGGTTGAGGTTATGGCCCGATTAGGTGGCAAGGGAAAGCTAAGGGCACTTCCGGGAGCTAAGGCAAGGGGCGTCGACCTCCTCACCAACTGTGAGGTCTTTCCCTGCCCTGGGCGTAAGCTGGGTGAAATTTTCCTCCCGATAATAATTGCCTTTTTGGGGAAAGCGAAAGGAGCAATTGTTACTCCTCTGGGCAACCTTCGGAGTTAGGAAGGCCATTTTTGAGCCCAATTCCCATTAAGTATGGCAGATAAATTGCAGAATTGTTTAGAACGACGATTTGGTGTGTCGCTCGATAAGGATAGACCAAGTTTCGAGCCCTGCTGTCAGACGATGATTCTGCTCCCATGGTTCAGAGTTGGTTAGCCAAGCGAACGAAAACTCTTGAAACGTCTCTCATCGAGCAGATTTTCAACTTGGCGGCCACGCTGAAAGACAAAATTGACCTTTCGATTGGACAGCCCCATTTTGATGTGCCTCAGCCTATTAAGGAGGCTGCTTGCCAGGCAATTGCAGCCGGCCGGAACCGATATTCCCAGTCCGAGGGTATCGACGAGCTGCGGTGCAGGCTTCGCGAAAAAATTCGCCAGGAATATCTTGGCGATGACCGTGAGGTGATGATCACCTGCGGGTCAAATGGGGCACTTACTTTGAGCGTGCTCGCTCTTATCGATCCCGGCGATCAAGTGATCCTCTTCGATCCTTGGTTTGTGGTCTATGATCCCCTTATCCGCATGGTAGGCGGTGAGCCCGTGTACGTAGATACATATCCTTACTTTCGGATTGACCCCGATCGGGTGGCCCGAGCCATAACCCCACGAACCAAGATGATTATCGTCAATAGTCCCAACAACCCCACGGGTGTGGTGGCAACGGAAGAAGAAGTTCGAGCTTTGGCCGAGCTTGCCCTGCAGCGGGGGGTGCTCATTCTTAGTGACGAGATTTACCGCGATTTTTGCTTTGGCGTTCCCTTCATTTCACCAGGCCAATTTAACCCGTACACGGTGGTGGTGGGTGGTTTCAGTAAAACGTACGGAATGCCGGGGTGGCGGCTAGGGTACGCTCACGGGCCGCGGTCCGTGATTGAACAGATGATCAAAGTTCAACAGTACACCTTCGTCTGTCCGCCCCATCCCTTTCAGTGGGCGGCCTTGACAGCTCTACATACCGACGTGAGCCAGCTGATCGTCGAAACTAGCCGAAAATGCGATGCTGTTGTCCAAGGACTCGCTGGCTATTATGAATTCGTGCGGCCTGCGGGTGCTTTTTATGCCTTTCTTCGGGTACCCTGGGGTACGGGGAGTGAATTTGCTCGGTATGCCCTCCAACGGTACAAACTTCTCGTGATTCCGGGAAGGGTGTTCAGCAATCGGGACACACATTTCCGGATTGCCTTCACGGTCGATGACCGAACTCTGGAAGAAGGTATCAGAGTCCTGCGAGAATTAGCCCTCTCCCCGCCAAGCACTTAGACCGTTTTGGCAAACCCGATGCCAGGAAAAGTGAAATATCCGTGTTCTACCGGGGATCCTCCTTAACTGGGAGAATGTTCACCTCCTTCTCCTACTGAGATCCTTCTCCAAGCAAAAAAGCCTACCCCGGTAGGCTTTGCTTTGGACGGGCAATGTTGGGCTGCCATTACAGGGAGGGGGAAACGAAGACGTCCTGCACTCCGTATGCGGTCCGCATTTGTCCGCCGACGGGGCCGGAGGCCTAGCCCTCAAAGGCCCGACTTTTTGGCGAGGGCTTTAAATGAGGAAACATTAGCAACACAAGTTATCTGAACAACAGTACGATCCCGGACCTCACTAAAACGGTAGCGACAGCACCTTTGCCGGTTTGAGCTGCATTTTTCAGTGGGTTAAAAGGGGTTCCCGAGGACCGCAGTTTTGTTTTCGACCACCAACTAGGCTGTCTTTTGCTTCAGCTCTTGGGCGGGGAAAAGTTTCTTGCGGCCGAACACCACGTCTTCCGTGATCACATACCGGCCGCCAGGGGGATGATCCGGGAGTTCAAAGACCAAATCGAGCATAATTGCCTCCACAATTGCTCGCAGGCCACGGGCACCCGTGTCCCGCTGCAAAGCTAGGTCAGCGATCGCTTCCAAAGCCCCGTCGGTGAACTCAAGCTCAGCCCCCTCCATTGCGAAGAGTTCTTGGTACTGCTTAACGAGGGCATTTTTCGGCTCGCGAAGAATCCGGATTAAGTCCTCACGGCCGAGCGGGTCCAAGGTAGCAATCACGGGCAGCCGGCCAATAAACTCCGGAATCATTCCAAACTCGAGCAGATCGTCCGTGGTGACATGCGACAACAGTTCGCCGAGGCTCATTTCCTTGTAGGAGCCCGCCTGCTGGCCAAACCCAATGGCCCGCTTGCCTAACCGTCGAGCAATAATCTCCTCTAGTCCCACAAAGGTACCGCCGCAGATGAACAGAATATTCGTGGTATCCACCTGGATGTATTGCTGTTCCGGATGTTTCCGGCCACCTTGGGGCGGAACATTGGAAATGGTTCCTTCCAGCATCTTTAAAAGGGCCTGCTGGACCCCTTCCCCGGAAACATCGCGAGTGATGGACATATTCGGGCCACGCTTGGCGATCTTATCGATCTCATCGATATAAACGATGCCCCGCTGGGCTGCTTCGATATCGAAATCTGCTGCATGCAACAGACGTAAGAGGAGATTTTCCACGTCTTCGCCAACGTAACCGGCCTCAGTTAGGGTCGTGGCATCCCCAATCGCGAAGGGAACGTCCACGATCTGAGAAAGAGTTCGAGCCAAAAGGGTCTTTCCGGAGCCAGTGGGACCGATAAGAAGGATATTCGATTTATCGATGGCGACGTTTGAATTTTTATTCCCATGCATCAACCGTTTGTAATGAGTATAAACCGCAACAGCCAAAATTTTTTTGGTTCGATCTTGGCCAACGACATACTCGTCCAGTTTCCGGACGATTTCCCGAGGAGTGGGAATCCGTGTGAAGAGGGTCTGAGGGGAACCTCGGCGGCGTCGTTCCTGTTGAAGGATGGATTGACACAACTCGATACATTCGCCACAGATGAACACGTCACCCGGGCCTTCCACCAGTGGACCGACCTCCCGATAGCTTTTCCGACAGAAGGAACAATAAGCGTTACGTCGCACAGTCCCGTTGCCTCGTCGTCCTGGGGTCAGATCACCGTTGCCCGGCATGGTACCTCCCTTGGCCGTGGGATGTTTAGGGTTTTTCGGCCTTCTGGTGGGCTCCTCCCCGCAGCTTTCCCAGCGAGCGTTTCAATGCCCGAGGCTTGTAAGGCACAATGCCGCCCTACAACTCTCCAACGCTACGTGCTCGCTCCAATCTGACTTCGAGCCTTCTATACCGCGGGGTGAGCGAAGGCCTCAAAGAAAGTGATCGGCCACTGCCGGGCAGGTTTCAATTCTTCTACCGTTCCCCCCACTAACCCGTTACTTAGTTCATGGTTGCCAACGAGAAGTAATCAATCCTAAACGTCAAGTTTGGCCGGTCCGTATTTCCGGCAGAATCCCTTCCGAATGCCCTACTTGGAATCCTCGGAACCGCCCGTACGACGGCGGATCTGCCCCGCCAAATTTTCCCGGATGGCTTCATACTCCTCTTCGGTAATGATCCCCTTTTCCCGCAATTGCCGAAACTCCGCCAGCCAATCCGGAGGCTGCCCAGATTGGTCGCGAATTTGCCCCTTCAATTTCTGCAAAACGTAAATCCCCATTACAGCCAAAATCATTAAAGCTGCAGTGGCCAAAATTAGCTGCACTACCGGCTCGCCAAAAAAGCTCCAGTTCATTGGCCAAATCCAAGGATTACGACCCCCGGGCACTCTTAAGCCCACATTTCGTGCAAACCACTTAAAGTTAATTATTGAAATAAACTCACCATCCGTAAAGCGTTCGCCATTGGGAATAACGAGCTAAGAAAGGAAGGTGTCCTCAGCTTGTTACCCCGTTACTTCCTTTCCCACCCAATTCCACATCCTCACCTCCCAGGATCACGAGGTAACGACAAGCCCGGGGACAAGGACCACCGGGAAAGCCAAAAAACCCGTTCCTTACCTTAGGATCATAAGCTCAAGATCATACGGGGTCTCGGGGCAGATTTGTTAAGTAGCTCGAAGTAACAGATGGGTGACCTCATCGGGATTTGAAGCCCTAGGCACCTCGTTGCATCTGCCAACATGGAAAAAATTCCCCTGAGATCACCGCATTGGAGACTGTTCCCACCCGGAGGCGAGATTTTCGAACAGAGGCAGATGACGGTAATAGACCTCAAGCATCAATAAATGGAGAGCGGTCACATAAATCCGGCCGCCTGCGTGGGCCCAGCGGTCGGGAACCGGTTGAAGGGGATCCCAGCTTCCTTCAAAGGGTCCCTCAGCTAATTGGGTGGGGAGCAACACCTCCTGCATTTTTTGGTTCCACCTCTGCCAGAAATCTCCTTGCAAGTGAAACAAAACTTGGGTGGCATAGTACCAGTAATAAGCATCCCGTTGTCCCGGGGAACGCACGTCCATCACAGGGAGATTGCCCGTGAGGAATTTGGCACCCTCTTGCAGCTGTGGCACGTTCCGATTCCACCCGAGAATCAGCCTCATGAGCAACCCTTCTGCGGTCATGGCAAGACTCGGTTGCCGGGGATCAGGGCTTTCCGGCGTTGGTTGCACGAAGGGGCTATAACAGTACTTTGCCCCCTGCTCTAAGCTGGCTATATCAAGCCACTTGTTTACCTTGGCGAGACTTTCCGGGGGTACGGACAGTCCGGCAAGCTGGGCACTTCGCAAGGCAAGAAGCTGCCAACCAGACACCGAAGTATCTGATTCCTTCACCCAATCGGAGCGGTCCGGATGCTTGGTGTACCTCCATCCACCAAACCGCGGGTCCTGAGCTTGTAAGATAAACTGGATTGCTTTCTCGGCGGGAGCTTTGAGGGCGAGATCTTGGGTCATTCCATAAGCTTCGCACAGAGCGATGGTGGCAATCCCGTGGGCATACATCCGCGGTCCGCGGGTGGGCTCCGTTTCGGGCGAGAATAGACTGCCGTCGGCTTGTTGGATTTGAAGGAGCCATTCCAAGCCCCGGGTAACCTGGGATTGATATTTTCCCTCAAGATGGGTGTATCCCGCTCCCAGGAAGGCAAGGATTGCCAAGGCGGTAGCGGCCGTGTCCACTCGGAATTGATATCGAGCCAACTCGGGAAACGCCACCATTCCTGGCGGCACTGCGTCGAACCGCCACCGACCGTCGGGAAATTGATACCGACTCAGGAAAGCCAAACCTCGCTCGACTGCCGATTCGGTGGCTGCGGAACCCCCATACTTCTCAGCAAATTCTCGACGCTGTCCTGGTTGGCGGCGAGCAAATCCCGGCTGAACCGGTGACCTCACAGTTCCCCCCAAAGCCGGTAGTCCTCCAGGAAGTTTTCCTGCTGGCCGGAGTTCACTCGAGTGAGGCACACTTGCAAAGGAGTCGCCCCAGGGGGTACCCGGCAGAGCCGGGTGAGGAAATCCGCTGACTGGGGCAGAGTCCGATGTTCCCCTCCATTCTTCCGCCAAACGCCGGGCAGCCTGGGGCCTCCATCCTCCGGGGGAAGCCCGGCCTGAAAGTTCCGTCGGTGGAGCTGGAATTTCGCTGCCAGGTTGTTGATTGCCTTTGCTTTCCGCGAAGTGATGTGGCCCTGAACCTCTGGCAGGTCCAACATCCCTAACGGCTGATGTATCCCCGGGTTGTAAGCTTGGGAGACTCCCTCCGGTCCGGTTTGGTCGCGGCCTTAGCTCCGCTCGTTGTCCGAAAGGTTGATGGACTCCACCCGGGCTGTGGGCTCCCTCAACTCCACCTTGGTTCGGAGGTGCCTCCGGGCTGCCCTCGGCACCCGCTCCCCCCGCAGAAAGCCCTTCCAGGGACATTGGTGCCACATTGGCTCTGGCAAATGGCCCATAGGTTTGTTCGCCCAACTCCTCGCTCAGAGCCTGCCTCAGGGCTCCGCCCGAGCCAGTTTGGCGTGCCCCTTGGAATCCGCCCCCACTGCGGCCGTCACTTTCAGGCAGTGGGACTACGGAAAGATATTGCGATGACTCGGCCTGGCCGCTTCCACTACCACCCCCGGCCACACTTGCCAGCAAATCGCCTTCGAGTCCCGGGCCGGCCGCAAGTTGTTGTGGCCTAAAAACCGCCCCTCTTTTCAAACCTGGGGACCTCCCAGGCGAACTGCTCCCCGGACCTTCAACCTGACCCGACAGACTCTCCCCTTCAGAGACGTCGCCCGGACTCCCTTCACTCCCTGCTTCTGTTACCACCGGAACCAAGGGACGATTGCGGTGGGCCGAGTCAACTGCCCACAATTCCTCGGAACGATTCCATTCCCTTTGCCGAATCACTTCCGGGGGTATTCGAATGTCTTTTGCCGAACTTGCAAGTTCCGATGGTGGCAAAAATTGGAAAACTTCGCGACCAGCGACGGTTGGAATTGAAGGCCCAATTTCACCGCTCTTGGCTCCCTCTCTTGAATCCTGAGGGAGCATCCCCACGGGAGCCTCCGGTGGTCCTGCGAGTTGTACAGGTTCCGCAGACCGGGTCCGCTGCGGCCGAGGAGGCTGGGGTACCTCCGGAGTTCCGTCACGGTTTTCGGGAGTAATCAGAGCACTCAACAGAGATTGTGAAGTCGGGCCAGGGACTCCCAGCCCCGCACTTTGTACCAAATCGCGGGGAATCGAGGTGGTGGTCAACCTCCGCGAGGGCGGGAGAGGGGTGGCTACTACTGGGCCCTCGGACCTCATGCCCTGGCTATTGGCAGGTGTAGGTAGGCTGGAGTTCATATTGCCCCTCTCAACCAGCTGGGGCAAGTTTCGGGAACTCGGGGGGCGACTGGTTCGATTGGGTTCGGGAGGGGTAAATTCGTGGATTTGCTTAATTTCAGGTTCCGCAATCGGGAACGCCTTCCGAACCGCTCCAGCAGAGTCGGTAACTTCCTGCCTTGGTCGCTCAAGACGAGCTAGTTGTGGGAAGACCCGATTCGGGAAAACCGCGGTAGGGCTGGGAACTTGCCGCTCCGGCTCATTTGGCTGCGGTAAGTTGACTTCACTCGAGGATGCCTCGGCCCTCAACCGCAAATCCATTTTCCTCTCTGGGACAGCGAACCTCGTATTGGCTCCGAACTCGCCCACCGGAGGCCAAGGGACAAAGTCTCGGAGCACCTCTGCAGGTTGAAAAGGCCGAGGTTGAGGTACCCGTGCTTCAAAAGGTTCGCGGGAGAACTCGGGCAAACTCGCTTCGGGACTTATATCCACAGAGTTATCGATTTGCGGCGGAGGGAGTGCCACTTCCAAGGGCAATTCGAAAGGCTCCGTCGGTCGACTGTTCCGGACATCCAGCTCCACGCCATAGTCCGGAATCACCACCGGCACATGAACTTCCGGAGCCTTCTTCGAAAAAGCTGGCCACAAGGCTTTAAGAAGCAACCGGCTTTGTTCCAAATACAACAGTAGAAGCAAGTGAACCGTCAAGCTGAAAAGGGCACAAAGTTGGACCCGCCGCCTTACTCGCTGTTCCAACCACCGAACAACCCCAAAAAGCAGGATCAACAGTGCTGCAAGAAGCCCAAGACGAACGTAACCATTCTCCCAGAATGGTACATCATCAAACTGAAAACTACTCGACCGAAGGCTCCACCAACCCACGAGGGCCACACAGACGACAATCAACGCATGAATAGGCCAGCGTTGTTCGTCTATCTCGGCAGGGGGCCGGACCGACACGGTACGGATCTTTTGTCGGACCACGGCGTCCATAATGTTTCCTCACCTAAAGCTTGAGTCGGTAACTTCATCCCATTCGGGGCATTGCTTGCCTAACATGCCGGAGAACGTCGCCTTACCCTAACTGCCCGAGCCTGCCTCGCCTTCCCATGCCGTGGCACGGTAGTCGCGAATGTTAGCCCGGAGGCAAGCATTGATGGCGGCTACCACCACCTCCCATGCACACCGGCGATCTGCCCGAATGATCACGGAAACCCTTCCCGGGTTAGCATTGGAAGCCCGGAACAACACCTCCTGCAATCCTGCAAGGTCGAGCTTTTCCCCACTGACGATAAATTCACCTGCAGCATTGATGTTCACAAAAAGTTCAGGAGGTTGGGTGATTAAAGGTCGGGCCTCCGATGCCTCGGGCAATGGAATATCTAATTCTCGTTCCTCCTCCGCAAACTTGGTTGCCACTAAAAAGAAAATCAGGAGCAGGAATACCACGTCGATGAGGGGAGTGAGATTCAATGAACCTAACGCCTTACCTGTATCGATTTTTACCGCCATCTCAGTTGCCCTCTGTGGGCGATCGTCGTTTCGCAGCAAGCCCAATCTTCGGATTCAACTTTCGGCATTCTCGCAAGTTCGCTTGTTGGTGCTTCTCGCCTTGGGGGGAGGGATCAGCTTTCCTCCGTCAAATCGTTGAGGCCCCTGCAGTTACTTAGGAAACACCCCCTTACCGCCATGCCGAACCTTTTCAAGCGACTGGAAAGCAGGAGGTTCCTCGGCCCAAACTCGCCCACTTTGTGAGCAAACTCTGTGGGAAGTGTCATCTCAGTAAAAATCTGCCCAACGAAGTAAAGACTCCATCAACCCCTGGGGGCTTTTTCATTCGGAGTAAGCCCCTCCTCCACGGCCAAAGCAGGCACGTCACCCAGCTGACAATCCATCGATTTTTGCCAATTGAGCGGTGTTTGGCAGTGCAGTCCTCTGTCAGGTTTATGTTCCTATGTTCACGGAGCGGCCACACCAAGCGGATACTTCCCCTACGCCACTTTGAGCTACTCTCCGGCAAGATCTAAATCTTCCCGGCGGCCTCCTCTGCTCCTAACTGCTTCTGCGGGAGAGGCATCTGTGAGAACGGAACTGTCGTCCAAGTTTCGGGAGGGACTGACCACAGGGGGCGGGGGCGGTACCGGTCCTGAGGTATCCCAGGGTCCGAACGGCTCACCTCGAATTTTTTCTGGCGAAAACCTCAACCGTCCCTCGAAACGTTCCAGTTGGGGTAGAAATCCTAGGACGATTTCGTCCAGCTCACGAAAGAGCTTTTGAATCCTCCCTTCGAACAAGTGGGCCAATACCGCAGCCGGAATGGCCACGCTTAACCCCGCAAAGGTCGTAACCAAAGCCACATAAATCCCGTCGGCCAGATATTCCGCCCGATTCACTCCTACCGGAAGATTCGCTGTAACGAAAAAGGCCTTAATCATCCCCCAGACCGTTCCTAATAACCCCAAAAGAGGAGTTACCCCAGCAGCCAGGCTGAGCCACCGAACGTTACTGTAGAGCCGGGACGCCTCTCGTTCCTCGGCATCTCGGAGGGCCTGCTCGACCTCCATCTGGGGACGTCCTATCTTCAGTAAAACCGAGCGAATCACGTTGCTTGCAGCGGAAGGATGAAGCTGACACAGCCGGTAAGCAATCCGGGGATCAAAACCACCGGGCCGAGTTCCCAAAGCAGCCAGCTGGCGGATTAATTGCGGCGGAATGACCTTATTCCGCCGAAGTCCCAGAGCTCTCTCCAAAGCACATGCTACAACAAGAAGCGACATTAACCCAATCGGGATCATAAGGAAGCCACCGCGGACAAGTAGCTCCAAAAAAGGAATTTGTACCTCTTTGGCAAGCTCAGGACGTGCCGGCCCCGTCTCGTCGCTTGGGTTCGAACTTGAAGGATTGCCATCTTCCCGCTGGAGGGCCTGCACTGCTTCTTCGGCCTGACGTTTGGCCTGCTCCAACTCGAACTGCGGCACTTGGAGGAAGACAAAGAAACAGCCTTTCGAAGCACAGCCCTCCGACGCCCTAGCCATCGCTTGCCCCCAAAACCAGTGGAGGCCATCACTCCGGAGGAGTCCACCAGCGGTACTCCCGGCTATTACCGGGCCAGTGCCCAAAGCCAACTTCAAACCCAGGATCACGGCGAACGTGCACGTCGAGACTGCCCTTCCGGCTGCACAATTGCCTTTAGCGAGGTTCTTGGCCCGAAGGCAGACGTTTTCCTGCCTGTCTCGGCTCGTAAGAATACTTGCGTTCATAGGGTGTTTCCCTCGGTGGACAAGTTAATCCGCAGTAAACTCAGGTGCCCGAAAAGCCCGCTTCCCGCAAAGTCCCTGTCGTAAACGCCTGGGTTTTTTCGGCCCATCGAGCTTCTCGGCTTTTCTTCCGGAATTAACCAGGACCTCTGAATTATTCTTTCGAGCGATAAAACATGTTATCCAAGTACAACACTTGGGCCTATAGGCCTAAAAACAATCGGTATTTTTGGATGTTCAGGCGTTGAAAGCTTCGATTATTCGGATTGTCCAATCAAGTCTAGGTGAGTCCATAAAAACTCTCACCAACGGCTACCCAGCAGTGGGAGGGCATCCTTCGAACGGTTCTGAGGACTAATCATGCCGAGGAACTAGCATAAGGGTTCCACCAACAATGCTACATAGTGCGGAACTGCCGGTTGTCATTACCAGAAGGATTCAAAAGTCAGCCTTTGCCTGCCATCTATTTGGATCAACTGTAATGCATGCCCGGCCTAGCATTCCCGTGAGGGAATTTGATCCTCCCTGCTTTTCGGCAATATGATTCCAGACAGATCACCTTCCACCAAGTGATTACTTGCTCAGAACCTGTGCCCTCCGCGTTGTTTGTTCTCGGTTTTGCTCAATGTGGGTAGCCAAATGGCACCCAAGAGAGGTTATGGCCGTGCGGTCGCTCCACCCTGGCTCAAAGTTGCGATCTTTTGCCGGGCAAGTCCCACTTTGGGGTCTTTTGAGTCCGAAAAGTTTTTCACGATCTCTTGATACAGTTTCAACGCCTCCCCTCCTCGGCCTTGTTCCTCATAGCACCGAGCTGCCTCAAACAAACTTGCAATTTGCCATGCAGGATAGCCGTATCCATAGGCAACCACGAGAAACTCGCGAATGGCCTCCCGGTATGCTTTGTTGTGGAAGTGAATTTCTCCCAAGAGAAAGCGGGCACGGGCTCCCACCTCGCGTGGGGCTTGCCCGCTGCTTTCAGCCGCCTCTACTGCTTCCTGCAGTGTTTTCAGTGCTCTTTCAGCATCCTTGAGTTGCCAGTAGGTCCAACCGAGGCTACAGAGGAACTCCGACAAGTAAGGCGAGTTTGCGAACCGATTTTTGCCACCCTCCAGGAACCTGCGACTTTCTTCCCAATTTCCCAGCTGCCCAGCTGCTTCGGAGGCTCGGAGCACGGCCAGGCAATAGTATTCATCACGGGTTAACCCTTTCGAGTGTTGAATTGCTCGTCGAAAATTGTCCAAGGCTTGTCTATACAACTCTTTAGCCTCTGCGGGGCGGCCATCTGTAACCGATAAGAATGTCGGATCCGATGGGGAGGATCCTTGGATCGCTCGGGCCCGTTGCACAAGACACTCCCCAAAAAGGAAATACGTATCCCCGGCCAAGCTACCTTCCGGAAAATACTTAAGCTGATAAGCGAAATATTCCTCGGCCCGAGCAAAATTTCCCATCTGAAACTGGCACCACCCTAATCGATGGGCTGCTTTTTCTGCTAAATCACCTCCTCGAGGACCTTTCACCCTCTGGAGCACCTGATAAAAAGCGTGGGATGCTTCGCGATAAGCTCCGGCGGTAAAAAGAAACTCGGCCAGATGGTACAACGCTTCTGCCCCCAGCGGGCTCTGTTCGGCTTTTGAAGCAAGTTCCTCAAATACAGCCTTCGCGGCGTCCTTTTTTCCAGCCAGTTCGTAGGCCCAGCCCAGCTGGTAGAGGATCTCGTCAGATGGGACATTTGGCACATTGGTTTGTCGAAGAGCTTCCAGAATTCGGATGGCTTTATCGTATTCTTTTAGTTCCAAATAGCCGTTCGCCAACAGATAACTTGCCTCCGCTTCGCTCGACGGGGGAACGGACTCCGCGGTCAAATTTTCTAGATCCCGCACCATCTCGGCTATCCGTTTCAACTCCCACAGAAGCCGGGCCCGGTGAAGCCGAGCAGAAACCTTCAACGGATGGTTAGGAAATTTCGTCAATAAATCATCCAGTTGGGCCACAGCCTTCTCCACCAAGCCCTCCTCGGCTAGAACACTTGCCAAAGCGAGTCTCACTCGCCCAGCAAGATCTGAGTCCTGAACTTGCGGTAATAGCTGTTCATAACGGCGAATGGCATCCGCTTTCCGACCCGATTGATAATCCACCTCTGCAAGCCAAAATTGGGCCTCCTGAGCGATATGGGCAGGAGGATTCCTCCCCAGAAGCTCCTGAAGGACTTGAGAAGCCCTATCCCACTGCTTCAATCCCAAGTAGGCCCGACCAAGATAGATGGAGGTTTCCGGTGCTAGACGAAAACTCGGATCCAACTTCAGAGCTTGTAAAAACGATGCCGCGGCATCAGAAAACTGTTTTAGGTGATAGTTACTCATGCCCTCCAAATAATAGATTTCGGCAGCCAACGAGGGCTTCGAAACCATGCTGGCCTCTTTTGCGGCTCGGTTTTTCACCTCGGTATAGTTTCCTCGCAGAAATTCCACCCACAATTTCCGCACTCGGACCGCCTCTACCACCGAGCGATCTGCTGGATATCTTGTCAAAATCGAGCTATACATCCGATCCGATTCATCCAGTTGGTTTTCCAGGAGAAAACTCTCCGCGATGATAAAATGAGCAAATGCAACGCGAGGGTCCTGCGAGGCAGACTGAGCAAACTCGGTGGCAAACTCCCGGGCCAATTTAGGGTCATCGAGCTCCAAGGCCACCTGAGCCGCCCGAAATGTCGCGTTCCTTTTTACCTGAGGGTCAATCTCTCTCTGAGCAAGCTGGCGAAAGGCCTCCAGAGCTTCCCTTTTTCGCAATTCGTCCTTAGCTAATGCTTCCGCTTGCATAAACTGCAGACGAGCCTTTCCCACCGGAGAGACCACGATCGATTGAACCCGCTCGATCTCTTTTAATGCTTCCGCAGGTCGGCCGCTTTCTATCCACGTTTCTACGGTGAGAATTGCCGCCTCTTCTGCCCAGGCTGAATGTTCTGCCGCCCTGCGAAGCTCCTCAATGGCTTCCGCCCATTGTTGCAGTCGCCGGAATGCCTTGCCTGCCTCCAAGGCTGCCCGGCCAGCATGTTCCGACTTGGGAAACTTCAGCTGCACTTCTCGGTATTGACGGGCCGCTTCCGACCATTGGCCTGCAGCGGCAGCAATGTCTCCAAGTCGCACCAGGGCGTAAGGGGTCAGCTTAGGATCATTAAAGCTCGCAGCCCACGCGAAATAATGCTGGGCATTCTCAAAACGTTTTTGGCGGAAAAGAATGTCCCCTAGCCACACCGCAACCTCCCCTGCTCGAGGATCTTTCCCGAAATCTCGGAGGAATTCTTCGTAAACAGTGGCAGCCTCCGAAAGTTTATCCAGCTCTTCTAAACACACCCCCAAACTGAAGAGGGTATTTGCCCGATGGACATCTTGGACGTTAGCCTTCAATGCCTCTCGGTAACACTCGATCGCTCGGTCCTTACGACCAAGCATGTACAAAGCCTCACCAAGGCAATAAGCCACCTCCCCACGACGAGCCGACTGAGGAAAGAGTCGCAGGAACTCTTCGAAAGTAGTTACAGCAGCCTCGGCCAGACCGGCTACTCCTTCCTGGGCACCGGCTAGCTGACTTATGCCCTGATTGAATTTGGCATCCTCCTGGAGTCTTCGGTCGCTCGATCGAGACGCTGCCTGGCCGAAAGCCTCCGCCGCCTGTTGAAAGTGCTTCAGATGGAATTCACACAATCCCAGCCGGAACAAGGCATCAGGTACTCGAGGATCCTGGGGATGTTTCTGAAGGAAGACCCGGAATCCCTCTGCGGCAACGTCATAGGACTCAAGCTCTAAAGCCTTAAGGGCTGCCCGATACTCCGCAGTTGCCTCCAGGGATAACTTGCCCAGCTCGGAACTACCGCTTGTCCCGCTGGTCCCCTGTGCGGAATATCCAGTCGCTACCGGGACAGGTGCAAGCAATCCGGCAACGAACCAAGAGAAGAGCACCCAAAAGTCCCAACCTTTAATGACTACTGCCAACGCCTGGGAAGGTTGGTGCCCGCGAGCACCGCCTATGGTTCGCACGCCGTGCAAACGCCAAAATTTGAGACTCAACATAAGACTCGGCGAAACAATTCCAATCTGGCCAGCGTTCATTAGCCCAGCCCCCTCCATCAAATGTTCGAATGTATCTCTCTTAATGCCGGCATAGTCCAAACCAGCGTTGTTTATCGCAAGCACGAACTTTTCACCTCGTACTCACTCCGTTTCTGCCGACTTGTACCCCTCGAAGGCTATTGGGAACAAAGTGAAGAAAAAACGTTATGGGCCGACACAATCCGAATTGTGGCAAACCCACGGTGTCTTTCCGGCCATTCTACGGCCGGAATCTCAGACACCGTGAAAAGTATTCACTTGGGGCTACCGAGTTGTGACGTTTCAGATTGCCTTCTTCACCTGCTACAGGGTAATCAAGCTAGCCAATCGACGTTACAAAGTCGAAGCCTGCGGTTCGTGGGCCTCCGAACAATTTGCGAGAAACCCCAGGGGGCGGTCGGAAGACCCTTTTCTCCTTCGGGATCCGACCATTCCCTCTCTCGGCATCCGAAGATCTTCGCTACAGACGCTTTACTTTTTCGCGGGTCAAAAAACCGTCAGACGTCTTAGTAGCCGGTTTCATGCGGAACTGAAGCGACTGGTTTGCGGGAACTTTGTCTCGCTCATCAACGACTTTGAATCTCCGGAGTACCTTTTGACTTTGAATCTAAAGGAAAAGTGCACCAGATACAACAAACCAGAGTCCTACCCGTTTTGGCAGCTCGGGATGGCAGCCTCGCCCCCAGCCAACTTCTTCCACACGGACTACCCGGAGATTACAATGGCAATAACACCAGGGCAAATTCGTGGTTTGCTGCCAGTTTTGGAAAAGTATTGGTTCTTTCTGAAGGTAGGGATTGGCCGCCGGAAAAGCGGGGTGATAGGAAAGCTAGTGGCCGAGTTAGCGGTTTATTCACGAGGAACTGACAGGGCCCGTTACTGCCTCCAGATACCTCCACATAGAGATCGAAATAGTCCGGGGCTGCAAAATGCCCTCGCAGTGATTTCATGAATTTTTTGCCGGAAGTGTCTTAACCTTCCTTGGCGGGGCCTATCCGTCAGAGTTTCTTGAGCCATCTGCGGAGGAAAACTTCTGGGCGTGATACTCAGGGCCGTTCGGGGGTCCGATCGGAGAAAGTTGCTCGAATTGGCAAAAGACCCAACAGGCTGGGATAGGGTCGGACGATTCCCTCTGCCGGTTTGTGGAACCTAGGCTCTCCCGCCAGGGGGTTCTGGGAAAGACGTCAGCTCAGGAGCAACCGAAGGGATGTGGTAGCTTTCCCCCCACCTTTAGGGACCAAAGGCGGACAACGGGCGAGACACATTGCGGTAGGCGAAGTTGTTCCGGGTGTTAACTGGTGTGGATAATTTGCAGAGCTTTCGGAGGCTGTTGTTAATGAGCCGCACCAAATCGGCATGTTTTAAAAGGGGAAAAGTCGCTGCGATTTTATTTGCGGTCGCTATGTGGGTAGTGCTTTCTCCATCGGTGCTAGCTCAGGGTGGGTTGTCCGAGGACTCGCAGCCCGCGGGAATCCCGGGATCTATTTGGGTCCTTCCATATATCGTTGTGCTGCTTTGCGTTGGGCTTGGGGTCTTTGTAGTATGCACCCCGACCCGACGCCGGGACCGCCCCAAGGCTTTGGAATGGAAATCGGCCACCGGTTTGGCCGAGGCGGTAGGAGAAGCTGGCCCGCCGGTGATTATGGTGGGCATGCGGCTTGACCAGGTCATCAAGCTTCTGGGGAAACCGAAAATTGCGAGGAAAGGATCCGAAATCTACCGTGAACTTTATCAAGCTGGGAAACTTTCTGAAGAAGATGCGGCAAAAGAGTATCTGACTTTTGAACACAAAGCGGGACGCTACGAGCTTGTCGTACTCGATAAGCGGGTTATCCAGGTGAGAAAACAGCCGACCCCGAAACAGCCGGCGGGCAAAAAGGAGGGGTAACAAAGTTGCGGTCGCCTGGGCTGGAATGCTTTCCTAGCATTGGAGGCCGTGGAAACTGGCGAAGCCTTCTTCAGGGTAATCGGAAGCCGGAAAGCCGGAGAGGGTTCGATTTAGGGGACCGGTTTCCAACGATACC
>Ga0272449_1002382_pt1 | contig 17596 bp, 16 predicted proteins | sample YNPCB0241_FD_198679 | JGI IMG/M metagenome (GOLD analysis project Ga0272449, IMG submission 198679) | Hot spring sediment microbial communities from Yellowstone National Park, WY, United States - YNP-CB-024-1 | ecosystem: Environmental > Aquatic > Thermal springs > Hot (42-90C) > Sediment... | reverse complement strand
GCTCAGGTCGCGAGTTTCAGGTCTGGAAACAATCGGGGCCTCCCCGTTTGGGGAGGCCCCTGGCTTGGCTCTATGGGTATACGGTGCTCTCGCCCGTCTAGCGGCCCGCCCCAAACGGCATTGGCTCCTCAACGAGGAGCACAATAAGGACGAGGATAATCACGACCGCCAGAACGAGCGAAACCTGGGACATCTCTCTTCCCAACCTGTTCTATCCTACGCAAATTATACTACAGGTCTTTCGGGATGTCAAATCTGGCCCGGTGTGCGATGGGGCTTTTCGGTGTCCGGCCCCTCCGCTCCCGGGTGTCCAGGACCAGGGCCATGATCCGCCCCAAGCGCATTTGCCAAATTTGCCGTTCTGTGCTATACTATAAGTGGAAGGCACCCTGCTGTGTGCGTGATGCACGACACCCGTTTTGAGCCAACACCCGATGATTGGGAGACAAGCTCTGGAGGGGATGCGGTAGCCCCACACGAGGGCAAGGCAGTAACCAACAGGTAGTCTCCCACCCTGCGAGAGCAGGTTCAAAACCAGGTCGCACACGGCACAGCGGGGGCCCCAAGCAGCAGGGTCGCTGTCCCCAGGATGGCGACCTTGCGCTATGTATGCCCCTTGCAGATGCCCGCCTCTCCTCTCCCCAGGCCCCTACCGCAGCGAGAACCGGGGATCCAGTTCCAGCAGGCGCTTTAACCCCTCTTCCAGGGTGACGCGTGGAGCAAACCCCAGTTTGGCCCGCGCCAAGGTCAGGTCCGCCACCATGCGCGGCACCCCGCCGCTTTCCTCGTGGTTGTAGAGGGTGTTGACGGGCCGGCGCACCGTCTGGGCGATCAGGTCCACCAGGCGGTTGATGCTCATCTCCTGGCCCGAGCCCACGTTGATGGTGGAGCGGTTGACGTCCTTGGCCGTGGCCGCGGCCACCAGGGCGTCCACCACGTCGTCAATGTAGACGAAGTCGCGCGTTTGCTCGCCGTCGCCGAAGATGACCAGCGAGGCTCCCCGCACGGCCTGCCACATGAAGAGGGGGATCACCGGGGCGTGGGCAGCGGGGATGAACTGCCCGGGGCCGTAGGCGTTGAAGATGCGGAGGACCACCGTCTCCATCCCGTAGAGGCTGCCCAAGGTGTGCACGTAGTACTCCGCCGCGACTTTGCTCACGGCGTAGGGGGCCAGCGGGCGGGGCTGCATCTGCTCGTGGACGGGCTGGGTGGGCTGCGCACCGTACACCGTGCCCGAGGAGGCCAGGATCACACGGCCCACGCCCACGTCCCGCGCCGCCTCCATCAAGGCCACGGTGCCGCCCACGTTGACCTCGTTGTACTCCCGTGGGTAGAGGACCGATTCGGGCACCGACACCCGCGCCGCCAGGTGGTAGACGCAATCCACCCCCTGCAGCAGGGTCCAGAGTTTGGGCACATCGCGGACATCCCCCCGGGTGAAGAGGACCTCCCGGGCAAGGCGCGAGGGATCGCCTGCGCTCAAGTTGTCCAGCACGAGGACATCGTGGCCTTCCGCGACCAGGCGGTTGGCCAGCGCGCTGCCGATAAAGCCAGCGCCGCCGGTGATCAGGATGCGCATGGAAAAGCCTCCGAGATGGGGCCCTGAGCCGTGGCTTCACGCGGAGCCTCAGGGCCGAGGTGCACCGCACCGCCAGGGACAGGGTGAAGGGGGCGTTGCTGGCCGCGCCCTTGGGGCCCCGAAGTATACCAGCCCCGAGGGACCGGTGTCAAAGCGCAGGCGTGCCTTGCGATGCCCCTCTTTCGCGCACCTTCACCCTCCTATCCCCCGGCCCCCTTTCTTCCCCACCTGCAGGGGATCAAGAGGGGCGATCCACGGATCGCCCCTACAGGCCCCTTGCCGCTGCCGCTTCCAGTGGCGGGGGCAAGGAGAGGTGGGGAGATAGCGCCCTTAACCTGCTGCGGCCCTTGAGGTGGCGGCGCAAGGCGCGGCCGATGGAAAGGGGGGAGACGGCCGGGCCATCTCCCCCCAACGCGGGAGGTCGGAAGGGGTGCCGCGTCACTTCTCCTGCCAGGTGGGAGGCGTGGCCAGGGTCGTGATGGGTGGGTAGGCCCGGCGCACCGCCCAGTAGAGGGGCGCGCCGACCAGCCCCCCGGCGATGTTCTGGATCAGGTTTCCCGGGGCCTCCACCAGGGCGGGCCCCAGACCGTAGAGGCCGACCTCAGCCAGGAAGTACCCCAGGACCATGACCACGGTGCCCACGGCCCAGCCCACAGCCATCCCCGCGGGCGTGCCACGGAAGACCCTGCGGAAGAGCCACCCAGCCAGGAGGCCCTGCGCCCCGTGGACGCAGAACGAGATGAGGGTCCACTGGGGGTAGCCGGCGATAGCATCCGCCAGGCCGGTGCCCACGCCACCGGCCAGGAAGCCCACCCACGGCCCGAAGGTGAAGGCCGCGAAGTAGATGGCCACGTCCGACAGGTTGATGTAGCCCCGGGTGGGGGCGATGGGCACGCGGATGGCCAAGGTGAAGACCGTCACCAGGGCGATCATCACCGCGGTGATGGACACCGTCCTTGCGTTTACCTGTCTCATGGATCCTCAACCTCCTATCTTGACCTACCCCCGCCTGGGTAGGGGCTGATCCATGAACCGCCCCATAGGGCGAGGCATGCCTTGAGCCCCGCTCTGAATCGGTGGCTTGGCAACGCCGTCAGCGAGCCGTCAACGAATGGAAGAACGAATAAACGAATGGCTTGCGCCCGCGCCGGGGCCATCCGTTGTTGACGGCTCCTCTCCAGGAGGTGTAGTACAGGCCTCCCGATGTGCCGCCCCTTATGATGCACGTGGGGCCTCACACCACCGCGTCCCTGGGAATGCCCGGCTGCGGTGCCAGGGCTTTGCCCTGCAGGAACCGCCTCACCCCGCGGGCCAGGATGGCCACGCCGCGGGCGATGTCTTCCTCCCTGAGGGCGGTGTAACTCAGGCGACAGACATTTCTGGGCCCCATGTCGGGGTAGAGGACGCGCCCGGGCAGGAAGACAACCCCCTCCCTGCCAGCCTCCTGCAGGAGGCGGTGTGCGTCCACCCCTTCTGGCAACCTCAGCCACAGGTAAAGCCCCCCTCCAGGAAGGAGCCACTCCGCGCCCCGCGGCATGTGCTGGCGGAGGGCCTCGTCCATGGCCCGGCAGCGGGCCCCATAGGTTGCCCGCGCCAGGGCGATCCCCTCGTCCAGCCAGCCGCGCCGCGCGAACTCCACCACCAGGTACTGGCCGGCCGTGTTGGACTGCAGGTCGGCCACCCGCCGCAGGAGGAGGACCATGTCCACCACCGGCCGAGGGGCCGCAAGCCACCCAACGCGCAAGCCCGGCGCCAGGGACTTGGAGAAGGTGCCCAGGTAGATGACGTGCCCCCGCTCGTCCAGGGCCTTGATGGGCGGGGGAGGCGGCTCCTGGAACCAGAGGTCGCCCAGGGGGTCATCTTCCACGATGGGGACCTGATACTTCTGGGCGATGGCCAGGAGGCGCTCCCGCCTCTCCAGCGAAAGGGTCGCGCCGGTGGGGTTCTGGTAGGTGGGGATGGTGTAGATGAACCGCGGCCGGTAGCGGGCCACCAGGGCCTCAACCCGGCCCACGTCCATGCCGTCCCTATCCATCGGCACGCCGATGGCCCGCAGACCCTGCACCCTGAAGGCCTGCAGCGCCCCGAAGTAGGTGGGGGCCTCGCAGAGCACGGTGTCGCCCGGTTCCGTCAGGAGGCGGGTCAGGAGGTCCAGCCCCTGTTGGGAGCCGCTGATGACCGTGATGTGCTCGGGCGTTGCCGCAATGCCCCGCTGGGCGAGGCGCTCCGCGATGAGGTCCCGCAGGGGGGCGATCCCTTGGACGGGGCTGCTGGCGGCAGCGGCCGTGCCCACTTCCTTGAGCACAGCCTCCCAGGCCTCGGCGTACCGGTGCGAGGGGATGAGGTCCGGGTCGGGCAGGCCGCCGGCGAAGGAGATGACGCCTGGCCGGGCGCTCAACTCCAGCAAGGTGAGGAGTTCGGCGTCGGTGGGGCCCTGGAGGCGCTGGGCGAGGCTGCTCAGGTGGGCTGGCCAGGCGATGGGCTGCACGCCCTCGCTTCCGGGCGGGGATGGGGGGCCGACCACCACCGTGCCCCGGCCCACCCGGGCCTCCACCAGCCCCTCGGCTGCCAGTTCGTCGTAGGCGCTGACCACCGTGGTGCGGCTGACGCCCAGGAGTCTGGCCATCTCCCGCTCGGGCGGCAGGCGGGTGCCTGGGGCCAGGTCCCCGCGGAGGATCTGAGCCCGCAGGTGGTTGCGGATCTGCACGTAGGCTGGGACGGGGCTTTCGCGCGCGATGCGGAATTCCATCGGCGTGCGCTCCTTTTGGATACATCCAAAAGGATTATACACGCCTGTTCGCACCTTGTAAAGGGCCAATTGGACCTGCTTTGGGAAGTCCAATTGCCGCCGGCCGCCCGGGGAACCGCGGCCACAGGGCGCGGCGGGGGTCGTCCCTCACGCTGGGCGGAGGCACCCCAGGAGCTGGTCGTGCAGTGCCCCGTTGCTGGCCAGGATGGAGGTTGCCTGGGGGGCCCAAGGGCTTCCATCTACCTGGGTGACCCGCCCTCCCGCCTCCTCCACCAGGAGCACCCCGGCCGCCGTGTCCCAGGGCCCCAGCGCGAGGTGGAAGTACGCGTCCAGCCACCCCACGGCGACGTAGGCCAGCCCCAGCGCGGCGGAGCCCAGGGTGCGGAGGACCCCCACCTCCGGCCCCAGGCGCTGCACCCGGGCCAGCACCTTGAGGCGGTCCTCCTGGGCGCGGCCCCAATCCAGGCAGACCATGGCGGAGAGGAGGCGGTCCACCCGGCTCACCCGCGCTGGGGTCCCATCCAGCCAGGCCCCGCCGCCTCGCCGGGCCCGGAAAGTGCGTCCGGGCACCGGCTCGTAGATCACCCCCACCACGGGCCGCCCCCCTTCCAGGGCCGCCACGCTGACGGAGAAGAGGGGCAGGCCCCGGGCGAAGTTGCTGGTCCCGTCCAGGGGGTCCACGGCCCAGCACGTGCCCCCGCCGAAGGCCGGATCGGGGGCCGATTCCTCGCTCACGATGCCATGGGTGGGGAAGCGCTGGCGGATCCGCTCCAAGATGAGGCGCTCTGCCGCGACATCCGCCTCCGTGACGAAGTCCCGCAGGCCCTTGGCCTTCACCGTGTGAGGCGAGGAGAGCCGGCGCCGCAGGTCCTCCCCTGCCTGGCGCGCCGCGTCTTCGGCCAGGGCCAGCAGTCCATCCCACGTGCTGTGCAAGGGCATCTGAGACAAGGCCTTCTCCTCCGAGGGGAACGGGATGTGGCCGCCGCATCATAGCCCAAAACCGGAGCCCTGTCAATCCGCGCGCCGCTGAGCACCCCCACGGCCCACCACCCCTTGAACTTTCTCATCTCCTCCCCACGAAGATCGCGCATCCACCACCCGTGAGCAAGCGCGGCCCGGAAACAAACTTGACTTTCCCATAGCCGGGGGATATAATATCCACGTGGGAAAAGATCCTCGCGACCCGGGCCTGTGCGTCCGGGCTTCTCTAGGTTGAACCGGTCCGCTGCCAGCACCGAGAGGAGCAAGACGCTCATGAAGCGAATTACGGTCCTTCTCTGCGCCGCCCTCCTCGTGGCCATGGCGGGGTGCAGGGCAGGGGAGGCTCCAACGCCTGCGGAGACCCCCACTCCCCAGGTGACGTTCACACCCATCCAGGTCCTCCCCACGCCCACGCCGCTGCCGCCACCGCCCACGCCGACGCCCTTCCCCACGCCCACGCCGCGCCCGCCGGCTCCTGCGCCTACGGAGGCGACGCCGGGGGCCGCACCCACGGCGACGGAAGCGCTCCCCGCCCCGACCCCGCCGCCGGTGATGGACATCATGGTCCTCATCCCTGCAGGCCCCTTCCTCATGGGCTCCGACACCGGCCGGGGGGACGAGGCCCCGGCCCACGAGGTGGACCTGCCGGCCTTTGAGATGGACAAGTTTGAGGTCACCAACGCCGACTTCGCCAAGTTCGTGGAGGCCACGGGGTACAAGACGGACGCGGAGAAGGCCGGCGTGGCCAACACCTGGCGCACCTACGCCCAGGGCAAGGACAACCACCCCGTGGTGAAGGTCAGTTGGAACGACGCGGTGGCCTACTGCCAGTGGGTGGGCAAGCGGCTTCCCACCGAAGCCGAGTGGGAGAAGGCTGCCCGGGGCACCGATGGCCGCGTCTACCCGTGGGGCGACCGGTACGACCCCCAGAAAGCCAACGGCAAGGACCGGGGCATCCGCGGCACCACGGCCGTGGGCTCCTTCGCCGAGGGCGCGAGCCCCTACGGCGTGATGGACATGGCCGGGAACGTCTGGGAGTGGACGGCGGACTGGTACAAACCCTACCCCGGCAGCACCTACGAATCGCCCTACTTCGGCGAGAAGTTCAGGGTCCTGCGGGGAGGTGGGTGGTTTGAGACCGCCGAGTTCCTGCGTACCACCGTGCGCAACGCGGGCACGCCGGAGACCGCCAACGACGACATCGGTTTCCGGTGCGCGCGGTAGGCTCTCCAGAGGACTGGAGAAGGGATTCCGCCAGAGAAGGAGGTGAGGGACAGCGAGCGAAAAGGTCTGCAATCCACACGATGGTCGTCCGGCAAGTTGTTCAGCAGCAGTCTCCAAAGGAGGGGGCACGATGTTCCGGAAAATGCTCAGTGTCGTGTCGTTGATCGCCATCCTCGCCATGCTGCTGCCGAGCGTGGTCTCGGCGGCACCGGCAGCCCAGGGCCAGGAGTACATCATCGTCAAGGACGACTGGCTCAGCAAACTGGCAGACAAGTACCTGGGCAACATGTTCGCCTGGCCGGCCATCATGGCCGCCACCAACCAGAAGCACCTGGAAGACCCGTCCTTCGCCCGCATCACCAACGCTGACCTCATTGAGCCCGGCTGGAAGATCTGGATCCCCAGCAAGGAAGAAGCCGAAGCCTTCCTGGCCAAGTGGGACCCCAAGAAGCCGGAGTTGCTCTTCGGCAAGCCGGCCGCTGGCCAATTGGTGGTGGCTTCCTGGTGGACGGCTGGTGGCGAGGCCGAGGGCCTGAAGGGGCTCTTTGACGTCTACTCGGCCAAGTACCCGGGCGTGGAGATCGTCAACGCCACGGTGGCTGGTGGGGCGGGCTTCGTCTTCCGGGCGGTGGTGAAGCCGCGCCTCATCGCCGGGGACCCGCCAGACACCTTCCAGCTGCACGCCGGCCTGGAGGTGGAGGGGTACAGCCCCGAGCAGTACCTGGAACCCTTGGATGACCTCTTCGCCGCCGAGGGCCTGGAGAAGGTCTTCCCAGCCGACCTGCTGACCCTCCTCAAGTACAAGGGCCACTACTGGGGCGTGCCGGTCAACATCCACCGCTCCAACGTCCTCTGGTACGACAAGTCCATCTTCGCCGATGCCGGGCTGACCCCGCCCACCACCTGGGATGAGTTCTGGGCCGTCGCCGACGCGCTGAAGGCGAAGGGGATCGTCCCCCTGGCCATGGGCACCAGCGGTGGCTGGGAGGCTGGGCACGTCTTTGAGGATGTCCTCGCCGGCACCTGCGGCGCCGAGAAGTACGCCGGGCTGTGGACGGGCGCTGTCCAGTGGACCGACCCCTGCGTCACCCAGGCCCTGGAGAACTTCAAGCGCATGCTCACCTACGTCAACAGCGACCACCCGGCCCTCTCCTGGGACGGCGCAGGCCACTACCTGATTGACAACAAGGGCGCCATGATGATCATGGGCGACTGGACCAACGGCTGGTTCCAGTCCATGAAGTACACGGACTACGGCTGGGCTCCGTCGCCGGGGACCAAGGGCATCTTCGTCGCCCTGTCGGACAGCTTCTCGCTGCCCAAGAAGGCGCCCAACCGCGACAACGCCGTCAACTGGCTGAAGGTCTGCGGCTCCAAGGCTGGGCAGGAAGCCTTCAACCCCAAGAAGGGCTCCATCTGCGCCCGCACCGACTGCGACCCGGCCCTCTTCAACGAGTACCTGCAGTCGGCCATGCGGGACTGGCAGAAGGACGCCATCGTGCCCAGCGTGATCCACGGCGCGGCCGCCATTGAGTCGTGGGTGACGGACTTCAAGGATGCCATCACCCTCTTCGTCACCAGCGGCGACGTGGCTGGCACGCAGACCGCGCTCCAGGCCGCCTGCGTGGACGCTGGCGTCTGCAAGTAAGCCTGGCTGTCTCCTGGGCGGGGCAGCCTCCCTGGGCTGCCCCGCCCTTTGTGTCAGGAGCCCGACACCATGAGGCGCTGGGACTGGGACCGCATTCTCGCCATCCTGCTCATCCTTCCTTCTGTGCTGGCCATCGCCGTCTTTGTCTACGGGTTCATCGGCTTCACCGGCTACGTCTCGCTGACCAGGTGGAACAAACTCCTGCCCGACTTCACCTGGGTGGGCCTGCGCAATTATCAGACCCTCTTCGCGCATCCCCGCTTCCAGATTGACATCCGCAACACGGTGGTCTTCACCGTGCTGTTCCTGGCGGCCAGCCTGGCCATCGGCTTCTTCCTGGCCGTCCTGCTGGACCAGCGGGTCAAGGGGGAGAACTTCTTCCGCAGCGTCTACCTCTTCCCCATGGCCATCTCCTTCGTGGTCACGGGCGTCGTCTGGCGGTGGCTCCTGAACCCCGGGAGCCCGGAGATGGGCAGCACCGGGGTGAACCTCCTCCTGGAGCACGTGGGGGTGGTTCACCGACCCCACCGTCCTCTACATCCGCCCAGAGACCGACCTGGGGATGCTCCTCCAGCGCGTCGGCCTGGGCTTCCTGACGACGGACAAGTTCGGCCTCTCCGTGGCCATGATCTCCCTGGTGGTCGCGGCCACCTGGCAGATGTCGGGGTACGTGATGGCCCTGTACCTGGCGGGCCTGCGGGGCATCCCTGAGGAACTGCGGGAAGCGGCGCGCGTGGACGGGGCCAGCGAGGTCCAGATCTACCGCTACGTGGTCCTGCCGCTCCTGCGGCCCATCACCTTGGGCGCGGTGATCATCCTGGGCCACATCTCCCTGAAGATCTACGACCTGGTGGTGGCCATGACCGGGCCGGGGATCGGGTTCTCCACCGACGTGCCGGCCTTCTTCATGTGGGAGACCACCTTCCACAGCAACCGGTTCGCCCAGGGCGCGTCCATCGCCATCATCCTCTTGATCATGGTAGCCGTCCTCATCGTCCCGTACCTCTACTCCAGCACGCGTAGGGAGATTGCCGCATGACCCCTCTGGTGGAACGTCGCCGTCCTTTGCGGGTGCGCATCCGGTGGCCGCGTCTCCTCATCTATGCGGCCCTCCTCCTGTTCGCTGCTTTCTACCTGATGCCGGTCTACGTCCTCCTGGTGACTGGCATGAAGAGTTTCGCCGAGGTGAGCCTGTACCGCATGTGGGAGCCGCCCGCGGGCATCCATTTTGACAGTTTCGCCAAGGCCTGGTACGGGAGCGTAGAGGAGGGGTTCCGCGGCCTCTCCCTCAACTTCATGAACAGCGTCTACATCACCGTGCCGGCCACGCTCCTCTCGGCCCTCCTGGGCTCCATGAACGGCTACGTCCTCTCCAAGTGGAAGTTCCGCGGGTCGGACACCCTCTTCGCCGCCCTCCTCTTCGGGATGTTCATCCCGTACCAGAGCATCCTCATCCCCTTGGTGCAGTCCCTGAGCCGCGTTGGCCTCTACGGGACCATCCCAGGGCTCATCTTCGTGCACACGGTATACGGCATCCCCATCACCACCCTCATCTTCCGCAACTACTACGCCACCGTGCCCACGGAGATGGTGGAGGCGGCGAAGATTGACGGGGCCAACCTGCTGGGCGTGTACCGGTGGATCCTGTTCCCCATCTCCATGCCCGGCTTCGTGGTGGTCCTCATCTGGCAGTTCACGTCCATCTGGAACGACTTCCTCTTCGCCGTGACCGTGGCCCAGAACCCGGCCATCCAGCCCATCACCGTGGGGCTGAACAACCTGGCCGGCAGTTACATCGTGGAGTGGAACGTGCAGATGGCGGGCGCCCTCATCGCCGCCCTGCCCACCCTCCTGGTCTACATCTTCCTGGGCCGGTACTTCATGCGCGGCCTGTTGGCCGGTTCCCTCAAGGGGTGACCATGGACAAGACGACAACAGACGGGATTCGGCGCTACGCGGCACAGGTCTGCGGGGTCCTGCAGAACCTCCCGGCGGAGGAGATCGCGCGGGCGGTGGACGTGCTGGACCGCGCCTGGGCCGAAGGGCGACGGGTCTTCCTCTTCGGCAATGGGGGGAGCGCCGCCAACGCCTCCCACATCGCCGTGGACCTGGTCAAGAGCGCGGCCCGGCCGGGCAAGCCCGGCATCAGGGCCATCAGCCTCTGCGATAGCATCCCCGTCCTCACCGCCCATGCCAACGACTACGGGTACGAGACCGTCTTCGCCGGGCCCCTGGAGGCGCTGGCGGAACCCGGCGACGTGGCCTTCGGCATCAGCGGCAGCGGCAATTCCCCCAACGTCTTGCGGGCGATGGAAGTGGCCCGGGACCGGGGCCTCTTCCGCATCGGGCTGACCGGCCGGGATGGCGGCGCGCTGCGGAACCTGGTGGACCTGTGCATCATCGTCCCCGCCGAGTCCATGCAGCAGATTGAGGACGCGCACCTGGTGGTGCTCCACGCCATCTTCCTGGCCCTGTGTGCGCGCGGGTGAGCATGGCCGACGGCAAGACGCTCCTCGCCCTGGATTTCGGAGGGACCAAACTGACTGCCGGCCTGGCCCACATGGGGGAGCCCCGGTGGGTTGCCCGGGGCCAGGTCCCCTCCCCTCCAGGGGCGGATGCCGCAAGCGACCGCGAGCGGATCCTCGCCCTGGCCCGCCGCCTTCTGGACGAGGCCGAGGCGTGCCCAGCCGCCGTGGGGGTCAGTTTCGGGGGGCCCGTGGACGCGGCCCGGGGGCGCGTGTTCCTCTCGCACCACGTCCCGGGGTGGGAGGACTTCCCCCTGGCGGCCTGGCTGCAGGGGGAGTTGGGCGTGCCGGCCGCCGTGGACAACGACGCCAACCTTGGCGCGCTGGGGGAGTGGCGCTTCGGCGCCGGGCAGGGGTGCGCGAGCCTCCTGTACGTCACCGTGAGCACGGGGGTGGGCGGGGGCTGGGTCCTGGACGGGCGGGTGTACCACGGGGCCGATAGCCTCGCCGGGGAGATCGGCCACATGACGGTGCAGCCCGGGGGCCCTCTCTGCACCTGCGGCCGGCGGGGCTGCGTGGAGGCGCTGGCGGCCGGGCCGGCCATCGCCCGGCGGGCAAAGGAGCGGTTGCGTGCAGACCCCCGGGCTGGTGCCCTCTTGCGGGAGGCGGTCCGGGGCGACGTGGAAGCGGTGACCGCCCGGGAGGTGAGCCAGGCGGCCGAGGCTGGAGACCCCCTGGCCTGGGAAGTCCTGGAGGAGGCGGCCCGCGCCCTGGGGATGGGGGTGGGCGCGGCCATCGTCCTCATGAACCCCCAGCGGGTGGTGGTGGGCGGAGGGGTATCCAAGGCGGGCGAGCGCTACTTCGCCGCCGTGCGGGAAGCGGCCCGAGCCCACGTCCTCCCGGGCATGACGGTGGACATCGTCCCGGCCTCTCTGGGCGACGACGCCCCCCTGTGGGGCGCGGTGGCCCTGGCCGAACAACTCCTGGCGTCGGGGCCGCACCTGTCACTGCGGTCCTCCACTCCTTGAGATGACCTCACCCATCCCCACAGGGGGCAGGAGTGAGGTCTGGGGGTGAGGCACCTCACCCTCCCCCAACCCCCTCCCTCTAATCGCTGATGGAGAGGGAGGGGGTGCTGCCGCAGGCGGCGGGGGTGGGGTGAGGTTTGGATAGACGATTCTCCGAGGGAGGGGACACTGCGCTCGTGAGCCAGTACCTGCCGGGAACCCACATTGAGGTCATCAACCCCGACATCCCGCGCGGCGCTATCCGCCACGCGCTCTTTGACTTTGACGGCACCATCTCCCTCATCCGGGAGGGGTGGCAGGGGGTGATGATCCCCATGATGGTGGAAATCCTTCTCCAGACTCCCCAGCACGAGGACGAGGAGGAACTCCGCCGGGTGGTCACGGACTTCGTGGACCGCCTGACGGGGAAGCAGACCATCTACCAGATGCTCCGCCTGTGCGAGGAGGTGGAGAAGCGAGGGGGCAAGCCTGCCGACCCGCTGGTCTACAAGAGGATGTACCACGACCGGCTCTGGGAGCGGATCAAGGGGCGGGTGGCGGCGTTGGAGAGGGGGGAGGTCCCGCCGGAGGAGATGATGGTGCCCGGGGCGCTGGAGATGGTGAAGGCCCTGCGGGCCCGCGGGGTGACCTGCTACCTCGCCTCCGGCACGGACGAACCCTACGTCCTGCACGAGGCGGCGGTCCTGGGGCTGACGCCCTACTTCGCCCGCATCTACGGCGCGCTGGACGACTACAAGCGCTACTCCAAGAAGATGGTCATTGAGCGTATCATCCGGGAGAACGACCTCCACGGCAGCGAGTTCGCCGCCTTCGGCGACGGCTTCGTGGAGATTGAGGACGCCAAGGCGGTCGGGGGGATCGCCGTGGGAGTGGCTTCCAACGAGGCCACCCGCGAGGGGGTGAACCTCTGGAAGCGGCAGCGCCTCATCGCCGCGGGCGCGGACCTCATCGTGCCCGACTTCCGGGAGCACGACCGCCTGGTGGCCTACCTCTTCGGGGAGGAGTGACCGTGCCGTATCCCGAGTTTGACCGGAGCAAACTGAACCTGAAACCGCTGGCCGAGCGGGTCCACGACATGACCCTGGCCGACGTCCTGCCGCTGGATGCCCCCGTGCCCCCCTTTGCGGACCCCAACCTGGACCGGGTGGCGGAGCGGGTGGTCCAGGCGCGGCGGGCCGGCGCGCCGGTCATCTGGATGATGGGGGCGCACGTCATCAAACGGGGCCTCTCCCGCTTCGTCATCGCCCTGATGGAGCGGGGCCTCGTGACCCACGTGGGGATGAACGGCGCTGGCCCCATCCACGACTTTGAACTGGCCCTCATCGGGGCGACCACCGAGAGCGTGGCCCGCTACATCGCCGAGGGGCAGTTCGGCCTGTGGCGGGAGACGGGGCGCATCCACGAGGCCCTGCGCGCTGGGGTGCCGGAGGGCCTGGGGTTCGGCGAGGCCGTGGGCCGGATGATTGAGGAGGAGCGGTTCCCCCACCGCGACGTGAGCATCCTGGCCGCGGGGTACCGGCTCCGAGTGCCAGTGACGGTCCACGTGGGCATCGGGTACGACATCATCCACGAACATCCGGACTGCGACGGCGCAACCCTGGGCGCGGCCTCGTACCGGGATTTCCTCATCCTGGCAGAAGTGCTGCGGGGCCTGGAAGGGGGCGTCCTCCTGAACGTCGGCACGGCGGTGATGGGGCCGGAGGTCTTCCTCAAGGCCCTGAGCATGGCCCGCAACGTGGCCCACCAGGAAGGCCGGCGCATTGAGCGCTTCACCACGGCCGTCTTTGACCTCCTGGACCTGGGGCCCGACCCCCACCGCGAGCCCCCCAAGACGGACCCCCGCTACTACTACCGCCCCTTCAAGACGGTCCTGGTGCGCACCGTCCAGGAGGGTGGGGAGAGTTTCTACCTCCAGGGGGACCACCAGGCCACGGTGATCAACCTGTACCACCGCATCCTGGCGAGGATAGGGGGATGAGCCACACCTCGCTGCCGACCTGGTCCGCGATGGCTGCCGCGCGCTTGGATGCGCTCCTGGAGGGGTTCCCTCGCCTGCGGGTCCTGGTGGTGGGGGATTTCTTCCTGGATAAGTACCTGCACCTGGACCGCCGCCTGAGCGAGGTCTCCCTGGAGACCGGGCTGGAGGCCTACCAGGTGGTGCGGGTGCGGCCCCAGCCCGGGGCGGCGGGGACGGTGGTCTCCAACCTGCGCGCCTTGGACGTGGGGGTGGTGGCCCTGGGCGTCCTGGGGGACGACGGCGAGGGGTACGAACTCCGGCGCGCCCTCCTCCGCCAGGGGGTGGACACGTCTCCCCTCGTCCAGAAGGAGGGCCTCTTCACGCCCACCTATACCAAACCCCTGATGCAGGAGCCAGACGGAACCGTCCACGAACTGAACCGGCTGGACATCAAGAACCGCGCCCCCCTCCCATCAGACGTGGAGGAGGCCATCCTTGCGGCGCTGCGGGACCTGGTGCCGCAGGTCCACGGGGTGGCCGTGGTGGACCAGGTGCAGGAGCGGAACTGCGGGGTGGTGACGGACCGGGTGCGGGAGGAGATCGCGGCCCTGGCCCGGGCCTACCCCCGGGTGACCTTCGCCGTGGAGTCGCGGGAGCGCATCGGCCTCTTCCGGGATGTCATCCTGCAGGCCAACCGCAGCGAGGCCGTGCGGGCGGTGCGGCCGGCCTGGGAAGGGGAACCAGGCCCGGCAGAGATCGCGGCCAGCGCGGCGGAACTCCACCGGCGCGCGGGCAGACCGGTCTTCGTCACCCTGGGAGAGGGGGGCATCTTGCTCTGTGATCGGGGCGAGAGCCGCCGCATCCCTGCCGTGCCGGTCTCCGGCCCCATTGACCCGGTGGGCGCGGGGGATAGCGTCCTTGCCGGGGTCCTGTGCTCCCTCTGCTGCGGGGCCACACCCGAGGAAGCCGCACTGGTGGGGAACCTGGTGGCCTCCATCACCATCCAGCAGATCGGCACCACGGGGACAGCCTCCCGTGCCCAGGTGCGGGAGCGCTTCCGGGAGTGGCTGGGCGCGGGGCTGGCCTGAGGCCGGCCGAGTTGACTTTTCCGCCCGGGTGGGCTACAATGCGGGCGCAAAAAGGAGAAGGCGTGCGAAGGCCGCGCGCAGGGCGTGGCCTTTTCTTGTTGGCACGCCGGGAGAGAGGGAGAGCCGCCTGTGACAGAAACGTCGGAACGACAACCCAAGAACCCCTTCACGGGCCGCCTTGCCTTCGTGGGCAGCGGCGTCATGGCCGAGGCGATGATCAAGGCGATCCTGCGCAAGGGCCTGGCCAGGCCGGAGCAGGTCGTCGCCAGCGGCCCCCGCCCGGAGCGCGGCGCGGAACTCCGGGAGCGCTACGGCATCGTCCCCGAGACGAACAACGTGGCCGCGGTGCAGGACGCCGACATCGTGGTCCTCTCCGTAAAGCCGCAGGTCCTGCCCAAGGTCCTCCCGGAACTGCGCGGCCACATCAAGCCGGACGCGGTGGTCGTCTCCATCGTGGCTGGCGCGCCCATCGGCTTCATCCAGGAGGGCCTGGGCCACCGTGCCGTCATCCGCACCATGCCCAACACCCCGGCCCAGATCGGGCAGGGGATGACCGTCTGGATGGCGACACCAGAGGTCACCTCCCAGCAGCGGGAGTGGGTGGAATCGCTCCTCCTGGCCATGGGCGAGGCGGTCCGCGTGGACGACGAGGTCATGCTGGACATGGCCACGGCCGTGAGCGGCACTGGCCCCACCTACGTCTTCCTCGTGATGGAAGCCATGACCGACGCCGCGGTGCACCTGGGCTTCTCCCGCCGGGTGGCCCTGAAACTGGTGGAGCAGACGGTGCTGGGGTCGGTCCTCTACGCCATGCAGTCGGGCCTGCACCTGGCCGAACTGCGCAACCAGGTGACCTCGCCCGGGGGGACCAGCGCCGACGCCATCTACCAACTGGAGAAGGGGGGCCTGCGGACGGTCCTTTCCAAGGCCATCTGGGCTGCGTACCAGAAGTCGCGTGCCCTGGGGCAGATGCAGTGGCCTCCCGAAGCGCCGGAGCGGCAGGGAGGAACCAGCAAGTAAGAGGAGACCCCTCCCGCAGCCCTTCCTCGCCACGGGATCTACAGTAGGGGCAATTCATGAATTGCACCCACAGACTTCTCCCCCGGCCCCTCCCCGCTACGGGGCTCTGTAGGGGCAATTCATGAATTGCCCCTACAGAGCCATCGTCCCCGCCGCCTATGGCGGCGCCCCCTCCCTCTCCGCAGGCGGACCTCACCCTTTCCCCCTGGCCCCCTTCCCCTCTCCGCCTGCGGAGAGGGGAAGGGGGGTGGGGGATGAGGTGAGGTTTGCGGTAGGGGCAATTCATGAATTGCCCCTACTCCTCCCTAGCCCATCCCCCTGAACGCGAAAACGCGCCTGGCACACAAGTGCCAGGCGCGTTTCCTTTCGGCCTGAGGCCAGGGGCTTATCGCCCGATGACGACGACGTCAGCGGCCTGAGGGCCCTTGGGCCCGGACTGCACCGAGAACTCAACTCGGTCGCCCTCTTCCAGGTTCCGGAAGCCTTCGCCCCGGATGGCCGAGTAGTGGACGAACACGTCCGGCCCGCCGTCTTGCGAGATGAAGCCGTAACCCTTGGTGCGGTTAAACCACTTCACCACGCCCGTTGTGCGCTCGCTCGCGGTCCTCACGGTCCTACCTCCTTTCCCTACGGTTTTCTGCAGGCGGAGGAGAACCGGTTTCGCCGCGGACACAAACAAACGCCCGGGCGATGGAACGGGCCCGAGCGTTTTGTGATCCACTCACGAAACTGGACTGCCTTCGCCTTACATAGACAAGTATCCCACAGAACCCCCTTTTTGTCAAATCGGGGTGCGCTTCCGGTACACGCGCGGGTTGGTCCTGCCCCGCCAGGCAAGGGGATTGACTGGCCTGCAGTTTCCCAGTTTCTCCCCCTTGATTTCGGGCGCGCCGGGTGTTACAATATGGGCAGGGATGACGGTCAGGCACCATGATGAAAGAGGTTCTCCGTGCGGCCCTGGGCTTGGGGATGGGCCTCGCCCTGGCCGAACTGGCCCTCCGCGCCCGTCACCGCCGCTCCGCCCGCGCGGAACCGGACCCAGGCCTGCGCCCCTCGGCGCGGGAGTTCGGCGAGGCGCTGCAGCCCTGGCGTTTCCGAGCCGTGGCCCTGGGCGATTCCAACACCTACGGCCTCGGCCTGGCGGAGGAAGCCACCTACCCCGCCCTCCTGGAGGCCAGGCTGCGGGCCCAGGGGGTGCAGGCGCGGGTGTGGAACGCGGGCATCAACGGGCAGACGGTCCTTCAGGGCCTGGCGCGGCTGGAGCGGGACGTCTTCCAACGGCAGCCAGACGCGGTGTTGGTGGCCTTCGGCCTCAACGACTGCAACCTGCAACGGTGGCCCACTGACGGGGAGCGGGAGCGCGCTGCGTTCCCTTCCGGATGGCGGTGGTTCCTGGAGAAGTGCCACCTGGCCCGAACGGTGTACGTCCGGGCCAGGCGGGCGCTGAAGAGCCCTCTGGGGGAACAGGAGCCGGCGCCGGCCCTGCCGCTGCCGGAACCCCGGGTGCACCCCTTCCGGTTTCGGCAGGCCCTGGTGCGGCTGGTGCGGGAGGTGCGCCGCCGCACGGGGGCGCGGGTCTACCTGATGACGATGAACCCGGTCCGCCTCGGCGGGGCTGGGGACCGGCAGGCGCGGGCCTACTGCCTCTACAACTCGTTGATCCGCGTGGCGGCCTGGGACGCTGGCGCGGCCCTGGTGGACCTGGAGAGGGCGTTGGGATGCTTCCCGCCTTCCTCATTCCTGGAGGCGGACGGCGTCCACCTGACGGAGGAAGGCCACAGGCTGGTGGCTGAGGCGATCTGGCAGACATGGCAGGAGGAGGGGCTGTTCGGACCTCGCCCTTGAAGGACCCGGGAG
>Ga0272449_1002381_pt1 | contig 17596 bp, 9 predicted proteins | sample YNPCB0241_FD_198679 | JGI IMG/M metagenome (GOLD analysis project Ga0272449, IMG submission 198679) | Hot spring sediment microbial communities from Yellowstone National Park, WY, United States - YNP-CB-024-1 | ecosystem: Environmental > Aquatic > Thermal springs > Hot (42-90C) > Sediment... | reverse complement strand
ATTCCTTTAATTTGTGGCGGATTTATATTTTTTATATTCCTGGCTCCATATGTAATAAGCCCATTTACTGGGATTATAAATATTTTAATTAATTTAGTTAAAAAACCTTTCTACGGAATATTTTTATCATCATTTCTTAATTTTGTTTATTTTATAACAGCAATATTTGCTCCTTTGGTTTATATTGAACTTCCTACAGGTCTCAAATGTATTCCCTTTTCCATCCCATCCGCTATAATTTTGGTATTTGGTATTATAGGATTATTTTGGGAGAGAAAAATTGGGAAATTCCAAAGGTTTCTTTTTATTACATGTATTGTTTATATATTTTTATTTTTATCCTTCAGTTCTCGTCCATATCATATCACCTATGTCCTTCTATTTTTTGTCCCTTTTATCTCTGATGGATTGAAGAAAATAAAAATTTTCTCATCAAAAAAAATAGTAAAACTCCTCCTCTTGATTGCTATTTTTTACAACTATGTTCAATTGGAAGTCTGGAGAAAATTCACGATTGAGTCTTCAGACTCCCTTCCCATCCATAAAGAGGTGGCGAGTTATTTATTAAAAAATAATATCACAAGAATCCATGACCTTGCAGGTCCCTATGGCTATAACCTTATTTCAAGAGGAAAAGTGGAGGTTATAGATTTCACCCCTTTTATAGAAAAAAATTATAATACCTATGGAATCTATTTATCTCTTCTTGCCTCAAAAAATGAGGTGGTTCTGCTTGGGAGTGAAAAAGCTTGGTTCAAAAAAGGTATAAGTTTTGAAAAAGCAACGATTATTGCTCAAGAGAAAGGGTTAAAATTAGAGGTTCTTAAAAAATTCCCCTCCGATGAAAAACCTGTCTTAGTTCTTGCAAAGGTTTTATCTCCTTAAAGTCAACCAGTTCCATAATTGATATTCAATCATAAAAGAGAAAAATTTTTGTCTCAGCCTGAAAATGGAGATTGGTCTGTAAATTCTTGAAAGGGCTTTTATTAAGAATGAATCAGAATAAAATTCCATCTTCTCATCGCAAAGAAGGGTGAGAAAATAGAGTTTTTTAAGTAATCTGTGTGAAGAATTATTGATTTTTATGTAAGGATTACCCTCCCACGAGTATTCTCCCCATCCATCAAGTCCTTCTGGAATTGAGATTTTTTTTCTTATTTCTTCATATAGCTCTGTGCCTGGAAATGGGGTATATAAATAAATAGGAGAAAAATAAACCCCCCTCGTTGTATCAAGAGTTTTTATAACGAAATCAATTGTTTTGTATAAATCCTCCTTTTCCTCTCCAGGAACACCACCCATAAGAGAAATATACACTGCTATTCCAGCCTCTGTAATTTTTTTTATGCATTCGTAAGCCTCATCAGGGGTATATTTTTTGCCGAGAATCCTTAAAATCCTTTCCGAACCACTTTCTACTCCTATGGTAATCCTCCTGCAACCACAATTTCTTAACTCTTCCAGTTCTCTCAAACTCATATTTTTAAGTGTAGAGATACTTGCTCCCTGAACCTGCCAGGTTATATTAAGTGTTTTTAATGCTCTTGCAAGGTTTAATGCCCTCTCTTTCATCACAAAAAACTCGTCGTCAATAAAATAGATGTCTTCTACTCCGTATTTCTCCACAAGTTTTTTTGCTCTATTAAAAACTAAATCAACTGGATATGGTCTCCACCTGCTTCTGCTGTAATTTTTTTGATAGCAGAACCTGCAGGAGAAAGGACATCCCCTTGAGGCTTCAAGGGGAAAACTCTTTTTACCTCCCATATATATCGTATATTTTTTAACATCTATTAAATGATATGGAGGTTCTGGAAGGGTTGAAAGGTCAAGGAACCTCTTTTGAGGATTTCCCCTGACACTCCCATCCTCTTCCTTCCACCACAATCCTTCTATTTTTTTATAATCCCCTCCATTTTTTAAAGCCCTGCATAGCTCAAGAAACGCTATCTCACCTTCTCCCTGAATAAGGAAATCAACAAGGGGATGGGAAACAGTTTCATCCGGAATAAGTGAAGCATGGGGTCCACCAACCACTGTTTTAATAGAGGTTTCTCTCTTAACAATTGAAAAAGCCTCAAGGACGCTTTTTATCATGGGACCTGTCCAGAGGGGCGATGCAACGCAGATTGTAGAGCTATCAATTTCTTTTAAAAGAGCCTCTTTCCAGTTCCTTTTAAGCCTCATATCTATAAGCACTGTTTCAAACTCCTTTGTAACAAAAGAAGAGGCATAAATCAGCCCAAGCGGTGGAAATAGACCGGGTCTGAACCTCTCCCACAGACCTGTTTGAGGCATTAAAAGAATGACCTCAGCCATTTTCCCTTCTCAAGAGATTTTTGTAAAGTTTGAAACCCTCTCTTAAAAATTCTCCCATCAATCTGAAATTTTTTGGAACCTTCTCAATTCTCCATCCCCTGAACAAAAATGATAGATAGGCTTTTTTAAGCCATTTTCTTTTTTCATCCTGTAAAGTTTCAAAATTTTCTCTCCATAGATTTGATGCAGGTCTCGGGATAAATACATTGAAAGAGGCATAATCCGGTTTCAATTCACAGGCAAAACTAATTGTTTTATCTACATCCTCTTGAGAATGATAGGGAAGCCCAAAAATGAAATGGGCACCTGTGCGGATACCCAATTTTTTAGCCATTTTGAAAACCTCTTTCGTCCATTTAATATCTGCATTTCTTCCAAGTTTTCTTAAAGCATCCTCATTTGTGCTTTCAACCCCTATCTGAAGCATTATACAACCACTTCTTTTTAATTCATAGAGTAAATTCTCGTTTACAAGTTCTGCCCTTGTGTAACAGTTGTATGTAATTCCATATTTTTTCATGAGTTCCATCACTTTGAGGGAATGTTCTGTGTCAGATAGAAATGTCATGTCTTTTATAAAAATGTGCCTTATGCCAATGGAAAGGATGGCTTCTACTTCTTCTTTTATATTTTCAATATCCCTCAAAGAAAACCCTATATTCCCGCTATTGCAGTAAGAACACCTGAAGGGGCATCCGAATGATGTCAAAATCGAAGCAAATGGATAGGGAATGAAAGGAAGCCTGTATCCATTTTTCATAAAAATTTTATGAAGTGGAACAGGATAACGGAATTTTTCTTTAAAGGTTCTTTTATTTCCTCTCTCTTTATCATTTTTCACCTTTAAAAAATTAAACCCTTCCCTTTTACCTTCAATAAAGAGAAGGAGCTCATCGCTCAAAAAGTTTGTAAGAACAGCATCAACCCATTCAGGAGGCTCATCTTCCAGTAAAATATCACCTGAACAGACTATTAAGGAATTCCATCTATTTTTACATGCTCTCAAAAATTTGGTATCTTCTTCGTATGAAAGACTTCCCACGAGGGAAAAAATGACATCGGGTTTAATCTCTTCCATTATATTTAAAACATCTTTATCAGAGAGTTTTTCTGCTATTCCATCTATAAAGAATATTCTATATGATTTTGAAAGAATTCCTGACTGAATGAGCAAATCTATGGGATGCCAGAGGTAACCGGATTTTGATTCAGAGCAGCAGAAATAATCCCTAAGATATGGACGTGAAGCAGGAGGGTTTAAAAGGAGAACATTCATTCTTCTCAAAAATACCGATTCCTTTCCTTTTTATATAGAACCTCGCTGAATTAGGTTCTTATTTTATTTCTCTATTTTCCTTTTTACTAATTCTTACCTTTATCCCTATTAGGAAGAGGAGGGGAATTCCGACGCTCAAGAGGGTTGCGAGGAAGAAACCAGCGTATCCCTTTATTGCTGATGCAACAAATCCGCAGCTGAAACCTCTCCCTTTATCAGCCCTGAATACACCCTGTTTGTAAAATCCCCTGTTTCCTGCTTCATCATAAGCCTCAATCTCTATATCGTGAAGTCCCCATGTCTTCAATGGAATATCCAGATACTTGAGTCTCGGGTCAAAATCAACCCATTCTCCATTATCAACCCTGAATCTTGTCTTCAGATTCTCCCTCTTTGTCATATTGTCATCAATGAATACTGGAAATTTATAAACCTCATCACGAACAACTGTCTTATTCTCCAGTGGCTCAACCCTCGGTGGGGTTCTATCAACAACGAACCTCACAACCGCAGGTGTTGAATCCATCCTCTGCTTATTGCCAATAGCTGCGACCTCAAGTTTATAATATCCATCAGGAAGGTATGAGAGTTTTATGCTTGATGTTCCCTTTGGAACGCTCCACAATCCATTGTTCAATCTATATGTGTATCTCATAAGTCCTGATGGTGTATCCTGAGAGTAAGATGATACATTGAATGATATTGTGTGGTCTTCAAATAACCTTGCTGTATCGTAGGGAGAGAGTTCAATCTGTGTTAATAGTTCATCTTCTCCCCACTGAGGAAGTGTGATGAATGTCTCCGGATAGAGTTTTTCAATCTCCTCAAGGTTCCTTGTCTCGGGTGGTGAGAAAAGACCGAGAGATTGTATCAATGGCCAGAGGTTTAGTTTTCCCTCAAGGATTCCATAAATAGCGAGGTAATCTCCCGCGGTATTTTCGGGCCATGCACCCGGGAGGTAATCAATTGCATCACCTTCCTGTTCCCTTCCGCTTCCAAGGCCAACAACCGATGGTCTTGCTGCATAGAACTTTATTGTTAATGGGTCTGATGGGTCTGATATGAATGGAAGTTGAAATCTGAAGTTCATAAGGGTTGCAAGGTATATATTTGTCAGAAGACCTATGAACTGGTTGACTGAATCCTTCTGCTCAACCGGTGATAAGCCATATTCTGCGGAATACCTTATCTCGTTGAGATGGAACCCTATGTCAAGGAAGATGTGAATGTATCCTGGTTTATCAGGAAACATTGGATGATATAGATTTATGTATTCAAGGTCAAGGCCACCCCATCCGTTCGTGTCATAGACAAGGACTGTAACCGGTGGATTTGAGCATACACCGGGAATTCCATCGTCAAGTGGTGCACGGACTTCATACAGGAAGTTTGGAACAAATAGAGCGCCATCGTAGATTCCTGATGTAGTCTGGGTTGGATAACCAGCAGGCCATGTTGCTGAGTATGGGGCTGCACCGGTTCTTATAGATGGACCACCTGCTGGTCTCATCCTCAATTCAACATAGCAGTCCGGGTCTGCGATTTTCAATCCGGGTGTTACGCTCCTCTGCGTTGAAACCTTCATGAACGGGCATTCCTCTGATGAGCCACCTCCGAAGAAGCCAAACAGGTCGCATATAATTGAGTTCTTGTCAAAAACATTGCAGGCAAGGGATGATACATATAAGGAATAGGCAATCTCTGTTGCGAGGTCCTGATTTAAACCTATCGCAAAGTGATATCCCAAAACTGCGGGGGTAGTGGCAGGGAGGAAATAGAATGGTGGTGGGTTTGTCTTGTTTGGATACTCACCAACCTCTGCCATGTCTGCACAGAGTTCATACTCAGACCACCTCGGATATATTGCTGCATCTATGTTTGAGTAACATCCGTATGACCTTATATCAAAACCCTGAGGATAACAGCCGAGGTCATACTTGACACCGAATAGTTTTAGTGTTCCATAATCAGGAGCAACTGGTGAATACTCGGGGTCGTTTATTGACACGGGTGTATTCGCCCCAAAGAGGAGACCACCAAGCACATTATTCAGGTCCATTGGCAATAGACCGACAGAACATTCGGGTCCACTTCCTGTGGGAGGAGGAACACCCCTAACGCAGTAGTCCCATCCAGGAGTTGAGCCACCTCGAGGGTTATCTGCCTTTTCAGCCGGTGTGTCGCACCAGTCGCAGTAGTTATCAACTGCTGTTTTCATACTCTCATCAATATCCCCTCCAAGACCACCTCCATTATCGCAGTTGTTATCACATGGGTCGCACCTTTCATCTGCTGGATTTGTTGTGCAGTTTGAGCCGTCACAGGCAGGAAGTGGTGATGAAGCCGGTCGATTACAAAAGTTGACATTCCCCTTGCATGTCCCATGAAGGAAATTTGACAGGAAATCAAAAACCAGTCCTGCGAGTTGTTCGTTGAGGGTATCAGGCGGGAACGAGGCATCAGGGTCAACTGTGCAGGTGCAGCCAGCAACACCTAAGTCCACTGTCAGATTTGGTTCTATGTCCTGGTCAACGAGCTCAATCCAGGTAGTAGTTTGACTCGGTTTACCAGTTGTTGGGTCAAAATCAGGGCATACATCAATGAGGTTCGGATTTGCCGGGTCCTGTTTTATGCTCATCTTTGTCTTTATGACCAGGGCATCCGCATAAAGGTCAAGGTTTGCTGTGACATATACTGCTCCGCAGTTTCCGGTTGCACCCGGGCACCTGTTAGGAGTTACACCACCGGGATTGTTCTCACACAACTTCACAGCAGCCTCCACACAAACCCTATCCCAGTTTCTTGCATTGTTTTCTGAGGTTGTGCCAGGGTCGTTCTGGTCCCACCCATAACCAACAGGAGGTAATGGTGGAATCCTCTTCGCCTGTGAATCACCCCATATTGCAATGAGTGCCTCTATCTTCTGCTCGGTCTGATTGAACCATACCTTTGCCTCACCCTTGTTAGCATACACTATCCATCCATCGTTTAATGTTGTCCAGGTTGTATCGGTGGCTCCATCTCCATCTGAATCATAATATATCGTTCCAGCTCCTCCTCCTGAGTTTGGACCATAGCAGCCTGTTTGTGTGGCTATAGAATCAATGACGCAGTTTGAAGGTGTTGAACCTCCTCTCTTGAACCCTCCCTTTCCAGCATCAAATATGCAGAGGTCAGCTGCTGCACAGGCATTTACACCACTGACACTTGACGATGATGCAGCGTGAGCACCCTGACCGCATAGCATACCATTGAGCATAAGTATAACATCCGGTCCCTCTAACATCCTTCTTATGTTTTCCTCTAAGTATTGAATTAATCCTTTGAATTCCCCTGCGCCAATAACATTATCAGGCATGGTCCAGGAATACCTTCCTTTGTCCATGAGTTCACCCACAGCCGCATCTGTCTGACAGAAGCCCCGGACATTCGTTCCTGACTGCCCTCCTCCAGGATTACAGGATGTAGAATACTCAACCTTGTAATCCTTATATGATATGCTTGGGAAATCTCCTGATGTGCATCCGAAACTCAATCCCCTTGTTACCACTGCCTGTGATGTTTTTGGAACAGCAAGTGAAGGAACCCTTCCCCTTGATGTCTTAACAAGGGTAAAGACAAATACCCCAATCAAACATAAAAACCCTACCGGCAATAAAAACCTCTTCATTTCATCCCCCTTCTTTTCATTCTACCCAATTATAACACAGAATTTGAAAAATGTCAAGTGGTATTTTAAAATGGTAAAAAATGACATATATACTTACAAAAATTCAGTGGCAGTTTTATTATTTACTAAAGACGGATGTGCTCGGAATAAAACTCGTTTCTATACTTTTTGTTCTTTCAGGGGCTTTTGTCATATTTCTGAACTACCTCTTCTGGATAAGGTGGAAAAAGGATGTAAAAGTTCTAACGGGATTTTATATAGCTTTCCACATAGGGTTGTTATTATCACAACCTCTTTATCTTGGGTTCCTCTATTTAACAGGTGGATTGGGAGAAGCAATAAGGGCTTTTCTTCATGGAACGACTATTCCTGTCTGGGGTTCAGGATTCTTTTTATCGTTTTTATACCTCTTTATTTTTCACAGGAAGGAACTTCTTGATACTTATGACCATCTCTTTCCCTTTTTCTGCCTTCTTTATGGAGTTTTTAACATCCTATTCTTCGGTCTCGGATGGCATTATGGAAAGCCAACAGACCTCCCATGGGGGGTTGTATTTCATCCGGAGACAAGGGGTGGTGCTATGCATGGAAGTCTTCCCCTTCATCCCCTTCAGATATACAATTTTCTTGCTTCGTTCATCATTCTTCCACCATCCATGTATTTTTTGAAAAGAAGAAGGTTTGAGGGGGAGGTATCACTATGGATAGTTTTTTATGCGGGATTTATGAAAACAATTGAGAGGCTTTTTTTTATAGAAGCCTACGGAAAACCCATTTTCTTCCCCATTCTTTCCATTTTATCCATTTTTTTGATTATCTATTTTAGAATCAGAAAGAAGAAAATACCTTCTTTTAAATGAGAAAGAGATTATTTACACTTTTTTTAATGGGTCTGATCTTTTATGTCAGGTTCGCATTCTTAATAACAGTTATGGCTGAAGAAAGGACCGCAGGTGGTTTTTATGAACCATTGAGGGTTGTTGGTGCAAAGATAGAAAATAATAGGTTTCTTCCAATAATCATACCTTCGGAGAATGAGATATTTTCAGAGGAAAAAAGAATTTTTGGTCTTTTATTTCATATCCGCAAAGATATAAGGGACCCCCATCCATTTATAAAGTTGAAAATTGTTGAAAAGGAATTTCCCTTCCTTTACCTTCCCTATACAGGAGTGCTTCCAGCGATATACATTCCAAAGATATATATGAAAATTTTCGGAACTTCATTGTATTCACTCCGCTCCGGAATCTTGGTAATTTTTTTGCTTTTCCTTTTCGTATATACGGGTTTTGTTCAAAAACTTGATAGAGAAAACTACCTCTTAATCTCCATTTATCTCATCACCTTTCCTATCTTTGGACTTATCTTTGCCACCCCTTTCTTTGCAAATGCCCCGATGATATTCATAGCCCTCATTATCATCCTTTCACAGATAAAAAAGGTATTGAAGAATTCATTCATAGGTTCCCGGGAAGCATTTCTCATCTTTCTTGGATGCGGATGTATCCTCCATTTCCACCTCCTTGCAGGGGGAGCGATAATTTTTTCACTCATTTTTTCATTTTTTCTGACAGAGAGAAGAATTTCTTTGAAAGCGAAGCCTGGTTCTGTGATTGCTGGAGCATTTATCTTTATTCTCCTCGTCTTCCCCTACATAATGACCTCTCCCGAAGAAATAAAGAGGCTTATATTTCGTGGAAAGCATTCCGTTTATGAAATTCTTTTGCTACCCCTCTATTCCACACTCTACCACCTTATTGGACTATTTGCAGGTCCATCCTTCACAGAGATTTTCCTTCACGACAGAATTGATATAAGGTATATTCCTTTTTCCATTTTATCGGGCATTATTATGAGTTTCGGTTTTGTAGGGCTATTTACCCAGGAGAAGGGAAAATTTAAAAATTTCCTTCTTTTTATGTGCCTCTTTTATCTCTTCATCACACTTTTCGGAGATATCCGTCCATATCACATAAATTATGTCTTTCCATTCATTGTCCCTTTTATCCAGGATGGTCTCAAGAGAATAAGAATTCTATCGGAAAAAAGTATAAAATACATTCTTACTATCGGCATATTTCTGAACATAATCCAGATAGAAATGCTGAGGGAGAGCATAAAGAACTCATCCCTCTCGCTCTCCTTACATAAGGAGGTTGCTGATTATTTAACAAAAAACAGAATAAAAAAAATTCACAACATAGCAGGTATGTATGATTATGTTTTTATATCAAAAGAAAGAATTGAGGTGATAGATTTCATTCCATTCATTGGCTATAACCACCCACGGGATAGAATCTACCTTTCCCTTCTTCTTTCAAAGGGAGAGGTGATACTCCTTGAGAGCTACAAAAGGGCAGGTATTACAACAGGGGTAAGCCTTGAAGAGGTTATGGATATTGCAAAAGAAACCGGATTGAGAATCAGGGTTTTGAAAAAATTTCCGGATAAAGGTAAGTATGAATTGGTCCTTGCGAGGGTTGAATGAAGAGGTTTATGGTAATTATAGTAATTGGTCTTATATTTGGAATTAGATACCTTTTTTTGATGACAGTAATGGCTGAGGAAAGGACAATAGGTGGATTTTATGAGCCATTAAAAGTCGTTGATATAAATATGGATGCTTCCGGAAACCCTTTTCTTTTATATGAATCCTTCACAAAGAAAAAAATCGGTCCTTTTGAACTTCTGACGAATTCAAATGAGGAGGATTCCTACCCGAAGATAAAACTGAAATTGGGTAATAAAGAATATATCCTTTTATTTGCAGACTATGTTGGTCCAATCCTTCAGATATACATCCCTCAAATTTATATGAAAATTTTTGGAAGGAGTATTTATTCAATAAGGTCTATTCTGTTTTTTATATTTCTTTTCTTTTTATTTTTTTATATGAAACTTCTTGAAAAATTCCATTGTGACAAATTCCCACTCTTTCTCTTTTTATTAACCTTTCCCCTTTTCTGGTTTGAGTTTTTAACCACCTGTTTTATGAGCCATCCTTTTATATTCACCCTTGAAATCATCATTATTATAAAATTAAAAAAAGTCATTGAAGAAGGCGTGCTCCATTCCCCAGATGCTTTCAGCCTTTTAGTTATATCCGCTCTCATTCTCCATCTCCATCTCCTTGCTGGAGTGACATTTCTTTTATCAATCATTCTTTCTTTTTTGATAGTCAAGAAAGATATCCCTATCAAAATTAAACCTCGTTCAATCATTGGAGGATGTATTTTATTTCTTATCCTTATCGGTCCATTTTTCTTAATCTCTCCTGTTCAACTGTTTAAAGATGTAGTGCTTCGTGGTGGCTCACTTCATAGAATTTTTTTTCTGCCAAAAAGTGCAATCATCCATTACCTTGCAGGTATCTTTGCCTTTCCATCTTTTCTTGAAGTCTTCCTGGGTAAAGGATTTGGAACAAAGTATCTTTTATTCTCAATTCCTTCAGGTTTAATTCTATCCTTTGGCTTTTTGGGAATAATCCCGAAAAAGAAAGATGAGAAATTCAAAAAACTCATCTTCCTCATATCTCTTTTTTACCTCGTCATAACCCTTTTTGCAGATGTCCGTTCATACCATATAAACTACATACTTCCATTCATCTCCCTATTTATTCCTTATGGGTTAAAAAAAATCAGGTTTCTATCAGATAAGGTTATCAAATACATTCTCATCTTCGGGATATTTCTGAACATAATCCAGATAGAGATGTTAAGGGAAAGCATAAAGAATTCATCCCTTTCCTTTTCTTTGCACAAAGAGGTTGCGGAGTATTTAATAAAAAACAGAATAAATAGAATCAATAATTTTGCTGGAAGGACAGATTTTGTGTTTATTTCAAAGGAAAAAATTGAAGTAAGGGATTTTGCTCCATTTTTCTTTAGCAAAGGGATATCGTATAAAAAAGTTTTTCTCTCAATCATTGCTTCAAAAGGAGAGGTTATCCTTCTTGAGAGGTTCAGAAGGAGCGGATATACCACAGGGATAAGCCTTGAAGCGGTTCTTGATATCGCACAAGAAACTGGATTGAAAGTTAAGGTTTTGAAAAAATTTCCTGATAATAATTATCAATTAGCCCTCGTGAGGATAGAATGATTGGCGAAATTCTTTCAAAATTTCATTTCTTTATGAGGGACCTGGTTAATATAAAAATACTCGGTGTTGAAATAAAAAGTCATACATTCTTCGGGTATATGATAGGATTTCCAATTACCATATTTTTGACATTTATTATGTGGAAAAGGTGGAAAAAAGAGAGCCAGATTCTTATAAATTTTTATCTAACCTTCTGGATAGGATTTTTTCTTTCCTATCCTTTATACCTCATCTTTTTAATTATAAAAAAGCAATCTTTTCCAGCAGGAATAATGTCAGTGATGTGGCTATTCTCACTCGGTTTTTCCTTCCTTTATCTATTCTTTTATCACAGAAAGAAACTCCTTGACTTCTATGACCATATCCTTCCGTTTTTAATTTTTTTCCTTCACGGATGGATAAAAATTTTTCATTGTTTTGTTTTCGGATGCTGTTTCGGAAAACCCACAAACCTTCCATGGGGTGTCGTATTTCATTCTGGAAGCCCTGCTGGATTAGAATATGGAAATATTCCACTTCATCCCGTCCAGATATATAATGCAATTCTACTCTGGATAATAATCCCACCTGCATTATGGCTGTTGAAAAGGAGGCATTTTGAGGGAGAGGTTACCCTGTGGCTGTGTTTATATCTTGGAATTATTAAGACTTTTGAATTTTATTTCAGAGGAGATACGACAGCTATATACAGGGTATGGATAATCTCAATTCCAGTTCTTCTGATTTCCCTTTTCGCCCTCATCATCTCTTACTACCGATTTCTTTCAAAAAGGGAAAGAATTCTTCAGACACCTTTTAATAAATAGACATGTTATTCTACCTTCATAAGTGTAATCAAAGGGTTCCTATCGGATGGAAAGCTTTTTATTACCCTTATGTTTAATCCATAACCTCTTGCTAATTCCATCACTTCCTCTGGACTGATTCCCGTGCTCAATCCTATCCTTTTAAATTTTTCCACCATGATAACTTTTCCCCTTGCCATAAGAAGTGATAAATATAACTTTTCCTTTGAACGATGAGATAGATAAGGATGGAAATCAATCGTCTTGATTCTTCCATTACTTAAAAATTCATATCCTATTCTGCCTACAAAGTTATACACTTCTTCTATATTGTTTTCCTCAAGGAATTTTAAAACCTCCTTGTGCAGATTAAAAGAAAATGACGAATTGATAACAGATTTCCTTAACATTTCAATTTGAAAAACATTCAGGCAGATGCTCAGCGTGAGTACTAAAGTTGTTAATTTTTTAGATAGTCTGCTCCTCTGTAAATATGAAAAAATGAAGGGGACAATAAGAATAAATATGTAATTAAAATGATAAGGTTGAAGATAGGGTGAAAAGGTAGAAAAAATAAAATAGAAACAAATGGTAAAAAAAACAAATCTGTCAAAATTGCTCTCTTTTCTTATTATTTCATAAAGAGAACAGGCAATTAAAATGCCCGGGAGCCCTGAAAAAAAGATATAGATGAAATTAAATCTTCCCTGAATCTGCATATCAATAAAAAAAGAGGGAAAAAAAATAAAAGCAATGAATAGCCCGATTGGCAAAAACGGCATAAGAATTATCTTTTTTAATGTTAAACTTTCTCCTTTTGAAAGGAATGTGAGTATATCCTTCAACGATATACCAGTTGCAAAAGGAAGAATTAGAAAAAGAAAAATCAGGATGGAAAAGAAGATAGGCGGAAATTTCAGGTTTTTAAAAGATAGCTCCTTCCTTGTGAGGAAAAAAGCTATGTTCATTGATGCAAAAAGCGCACCACCAGCAAGAAGATGAAAATGAAGGATAAGACCACCGAGAAGGAAGAAAATGAAAATGTCTTTTGTTTGGAGGCAGGAATTTTCAAAAATTTTTTTCATTCTTATCAGCAGGAGCACCGAAAAAATAAATACGATAGTATTTGCCCATGTTGAAAAAGTGCAAAACCTTGTTGAAAAGAAAGGATAGGTAAATAAAAAGGCAGTTAGAAGAAATGCCTCTTTTTCATAAAACGATATTCTTAAAAACCTGAAGTATGCAAGAATACATAGAAGAAGGCTTATTAGACACAGGCTTCTAACTATGTATATGTTTTTCCCAAAAATTGTTGTAAAGAGCCTTGGAATATATATGTAGAGGGGACCTGTATATTTATAAAAAAGAATGGGATATTCCCTATTTCCAATTTTTATTCTGGAAACAAAATAATGGGGATAAAAGTAATTCGGCTGATTGATGAATGTGAAGGGTCCTATGTGTTTAAAGGATAAATCATCTACTTTTGGAGTAACATACCCTTCAACATTTTTATTTACTATTCTTATGTCCAGAACTCTGAAAGGGTCATAAAATCCTCCTGTTGCCCTTTCTTCATCCATCACACAAATCAGGAAAAGATATCTAAACCAAAAAATAAGTGATATACAAAAAATTGCTGCTGAAAGAAAAATATGCTTCCTATCAAATGGCACATATTGATTTTAAATGGTAATACTTTGAAAGGCAAGCCATTCGCATTGCCACTCTATAAAAAGTTTTATTTTTTTGAAATTCCACGAGGAAATAGTAAAATTACAAACACATGATGAATTTTCTTTCCCATCTCCAGTGGTGGTTGAGGGATTTGATAAAGATAGAATTTCTTGGAAAGACTATAACAACTGATGAGGTAAGCGTTCTGATAGGGTTTATTATAACAATGGTTTTAAGTTTTATAATGTGGAGAAGATGGAAAAAGGAAATGGATGTATTGATAGATTTTTACATCTCTCTCCTTTCAGGGTTGCTCCTGTGCGGATTGATTTACTCATTGTTCATTCTATACATGATAGAAAACAAAAAAGAGATTCCAGAGTTTCTCAAGGGCGGCATGAGTATAGTGTGGACATTATCCCTTGGCATATCCTTTTTTTTCATCCTTTTCAGATACCCCCAAAAATTCCTTGACTTTCTTGACCACATCTTCCCATTCCTTGCCTTTCTCCTTGGATGGTCAAAGGGTCTTCACTGCTTCGTCTTCGGTTGTTGTTATGGAAAACCCACTGAGCTTCCATGGGGTGTAGTATTTCATCCTCAAAGCCCTGCGGGAAAGGCATTTCCGGGGATTCCTCTTCATCCTGTTCAGCTGTATAACACAATCGGTGCGTGGATAATAATCCCTCCTGCATTATGGCTCCTTAAGAGAAAACATTTTGACGGCGAGGTCTTATTCTGGATGCTTTTTTATTTCGGCTTGACAAAGACATTTGAGTATCCATACTTCAGAGGGGACTTAAAATCTCCATTAAGAACATGGTTTGTTTCTCTTCCATTGTTTATATTCTTTCTACTCCTCCTCACAGTCTCCTATTACAGGTATCTATCAAGAAAAGAAAAGGGAACATTCAGTTAGAACTCCCGCCCATTTCCTTTAATATCCTTTCCCTGTTTTTTCTATAAGCCTCATTACCCGGTGACACTTCTATAGCCTTTTCTATTGCTTCAAGTGCCTTTTTCAAATCTCCCTTTATGTAATAAATGAGTGAAAGTCCGTAATAGGCTCTGTCCCTCTTTGAATCAAGAATAATTGCTGAAAGAAAGGACTTAAAGGCAAAATCAATGTCCCCTTCAAAAAGTAGTTCAAATCCATCCTTCTCCATCCTTTCTGCCCATTTCTTGCTATATCTATTAAGTTCAATCCTCATCTTCTCAACATCTTCATCCATTCCGAGTTCTTTATAGAGGGAAGCCAGTGCTATGAATATATCAAAGGAAGCCGGGTAATACTTCCTCGCCTTTTCAAAGGCAATCACAGCCTCATCTTTCTTCCCTGTCATCTTTAAAAGTTCTCCCATGTATCTATAAGCGTGTAGCATTGGCATTTTAAAGGAAAGGGCTTTATTAAAATAAGAAATTCCATCTTCAATCCTGTTTATCTGCGATAACAGGACGCCCCTGTAAAAATACCACCTTGATTTTTTGAATTCTCCAAATGAAATCCACCAGAAGATGGTAAAGGAAATTATTGCGATAACCAGTGCTGACAAGGAGAACAGCCATTTTTTATCTATCCTGAATTCAAGGTTCTTTTCTTTTGCTTTTTCAGTAGAAATCATTGGTGAGGATTTCATGAGTAGAAATGGAATAATAAGAATAATTGAGATAAGGGTTATGATTTTACCTGCTTTATATAAAGGAGGAGAGAACACAAAAAGGATTTCATGGGTCCCCTTTTTAAGGAATATAGCCCTCAAGAATGAATATGCCCTGTAAATTTTTGTTTCCTCCCTGTCAACATAAACCTTCCATCCGGGATAGTATGTATCTGTCAGGACGAGAAATCCATCGGTTTCCATTTTTGCCTCAATCAGAACTCTGTGCGGTTCGTATGACAGAATCTCAGCCCTTCCACTCATCCCCTGTGCAGGAAATTCATCCGGAATGTCTGTTAAAATTAAAAATTCATCTGGATTGAAATCACTTTGATGAAGGTATTTTATGGAATCATTTTCATTAAGAATGACAAACCTCTGCGGCACAAACACCCTCGGAAGCGCATTTTTAACCTCATACACCATCAATCCATTTATGCTTTTTAAAAACTCAAGCCCTTCTGTTTTTAATGGATTGTGAATTGGATGAAGTTCTCCATTTGGAATAAGATATTTAACTCCTAAAAGCCTTGTAATAACGGACTGCGGCTCCATTGAAACCTCCCACCTCATCTCCTTTCTTGTTGCCCTTGGATATATCGCTTTGAAATACCAGTCAGGATAGACACTGTCATAGCCCTCAGGAGAGGAGATTCTCAAAATAACAGGAAGATTGGTTCTAACTCCGGCAATCCTTTCCTGGTTTTGAGCCTTTAGGTTTTTCCTTATATCTTCCATAACCCTTAAAGAATTGGTAGAATCGCAGTTGTTTGAAATCATACCAAGGGGAATGAGGTCAAGGAGGGTTAATATAAAACTGAAAACGACAAAATAACCTTTTCCCATTCCATAAATCCTTCCCGCAAAAAGGACAGATGATGAGAGGAGGAAAAGGAATGGAAGGCTTATCGCTGTATTCAACGGGGAGAGCCAGGATTCCGGAATAGCATCCCTCCAGAGGAAGAAAAGAATTGAACAAAGAAAAATATAAAAAATTGGAAAAATGAAGAGGATGAAAGAATTAGCCTTTCTTCTTTCCTCCTCAAGTAGTCTTTCCAACCCCTCTATTGAAAGAAGCATTCCAAAAAACGATGAGATGAAGAGGATTCTGTCGTGGAACAATCTATTGAGAAAAGGAATTTTTAAAAGAAGATAACCTAAGGGGGTTCTGATACCTATAAGCCATGTAATTACAAAAAGGATGAGGAAAAACCTCACATCTCTTTTCTTCCATGAAAGGACCACCCCGCAAACAAGAAAAAGGAGCGGTAGAATACCTATATAGCCATTTATAATATAATAATGTGTAATTCCAGCCTGACGAAAGTTTATCTGGTCAAAGGGAGTTCCAAGGAGTCTCGGATATAAAAGGGAACTGACAAAAATTGAATAAGAGGACATGAAATCCCATTTATACTCCTCATAGGTAATAAGAAACCTCTGCTCCGATGAATACCTCAAAAGTTCAATTGTCGGGATTATTTCTATTGATGAGAGGAGGAAGCCGAGGATGAAAATCCCTGAAAAGATGTAGGTGAGGTTTAAGGCTTTTTTGAGATTTCTTTCTCTGAGGAATTCGTAAAGGTAGAAGAGATAAAAGGAGAACCATGTCAAAAATATGTAAAGGGACCATTGAAGGTTTCCGCACATGAGGGAAAGGCAGAAGGCAATAGCGGTAAGGGCGAACCAGTAAAGTCTTCCCGTTTTAAGGGTTTTTATGAAGAAGTATAAGAGCATGACGAGGTATGCTGATGCCATGGGTCCCCATAGCCATTCAATTAAGGCTGTGTTGTGGGCACAGAACTCCCATACAGTCCCTCCGAATAAAGACGGGAAGAAGGAAAAGCCAAGTTCTCTTAAAAAAAGAAAGGTGAAAATTCCTGTTAAAAGCATGTGGAAGAAAATGGTCAAATCCCTTGCAAAGACAGGAGGAAAGAGGAAATTGAAGAGGAGCCTGAATGGATTATGAAATGAACTGTGTCCGTTTGCATATATTGGATACCCTGAAAATATGTATGGGTTCCACTTCAAAATCTCTCCCTTTTTGAGCATCTCATTGTAAAGGGAATCGTTTGCGTAAAATATGACAAGTCCGTCCATCTGGGCGAGAATC